>Ga0209254_10000568_pt1 | contig 30596 bp, 29 predicted proteins | sample FrelakmetDIP11DI_FD_187148 | JGI IMG/M metagenome (GOLD analysis project Ga0209254, IMG submission 187148) | Freshwater lake sediment microbial communities from the University of Notre Dame, USA, for methane emissions studies - DIP11 DI (SPAdes)... | ecosystem: Environmental > Aquatic >... | reverse complement strand
CGAGATGTCGGAGTGGCCCGGCCTGAACCGCGGCCGCGCGATGCGCTTGCTCAATGCGCTGTACCTGCAGGGCGGCCTGATCGTCAGTCGCACCCACCCAGTGGCGCAGAACGACAGCTGGTTCGGCAGTTCGCGGAGTTAGGCCCGGGGTCAGCCCAGCACCTCCCAGCGCTCCAGGGCCGCCAGCAATTCCTCGTCGATCTGGGCGTAGCGCGCGTGCAGGTCGGTCGCGCGCTGCGGGTCCTTGGCGTATAGCGACGGATCGGCAATTGCTTCGGCAATCGCCTTCTGCTCGGCTTCGAGCGCGGCAATGCGCGCCGGCAGCGCGTCGAGTTCACGCTGCTCCTTGTAGCTGCGCTTGGCGCGCGGCACCGCCGGAGCGGCGGCGGCCGGCGGCGGCGCTGCAGCCACCGGTGCGGCCACCGCGACGCGGCTGCGCGCGCGCTGGGTCTGCCAGTCGGTGATGCCGCCCTCGTACTCGCGCCACAGACCCTGCTTGCCGCCGAACGCGGCGTCGCCTTCCCAGGCCACCGTGCTCGTCACCACGGCATCGACGAAGCGGCGGTCGTGGCTGACGATGAAGGCCGTGCCGCTGTAGCCGAGCAGCAGCTCTTCGAGCAGCTCCAGGGTGTCGATGTCGAGGTCATTGGTCGGCTCGTCGAGCACGATGACGTTGGCCGGCAGCGCAAACAGGCGCGCCAGCAGCAGGCGGTTGCGCTCGCCGCCCGACAGCGTGCGCACCGGCGAATTGGCGCGCTCGGGCGAGAACAGGAAGTCGTTGAGGTAGCTCATCACGTGCTTCCTCTGGCCGCCGAACTCGACCCACTCGCTGCCCGGGCTGATGGTGTCGGCCAGCGTCGCGTCGAGGTCCAGCGCGTCGCGCATCTGGTCAAAGTAGGCGACCTGCATCTTGCTGCCGCGGCGCACCGTGCCGCGGCTGGGCTCCAGCTGGCCGAGGACGAGCTTGAGCAGCGTCGTCTTGCCGACACCGTTGGGGCCGATCAGGCCGACCTTGTCGCCGCGCAGGAAGGTGGCGGTGAAGTGCTCGATCAGCCACGGCCCGCTGTCGCCGAAGCGGAACGACACGTCGTCCAGCACAGCGATCAGCTTGCCGCTCGGCACACCCGAATCGATTTCCAGGCGCACCTGACCGAGTGATTCACGCCGCGCCGCGCGTTGCGCGCGCAAGCGCTCCAGGCGCACGATGCGGCCGACGGCGCGCGTGCGCCGTGCCTCCACGCCCTTCCTGACCCAGACCTCTTCCTGCGCCAGCAGCTTGTCGGCACGCGCACTGGCCAGGGCTTCGGACTCCAGCTCGCGGGCCTTGGTCACTTCATAGGCCGCGTAGTTGCCGGGGTAGGAGCGCAGCACGCCGCGGTCGAGTTCGATGATGCGCGTGGCCACCGCATCGATGAAGGCTCGGTCGTGCGAGACGAAGAGCAGTGCGCCGGTCCACGACACGAGCAGGCCTTGCAGCCATTCGATGGCGTCGAGGTCGAGGTGATTCGTCGGCTCGTCGAGCAGCAGCACATCGGGGTGGGCCACCAGGGCCTGTGCCAGCGCGACGCGCTTCTTGGTGCCGCCCGACAAGGTGTCCACGCGTGCGGCGCCATCGAGGTGCAGGCGCTGCAACGTCTGCTCGACGCGCTGCTCCCACATCCAGCCGTCGAGGTGCTCGATGCGCGTCTGCAAGGCATCGAGGTCGTCAGCCGGCAGGTGCTGCTCGTAGCGCTCGCGCAGCTCACGCGCTTCGGCCGCGCCTTCGCTGGCGGCCTCGAAGACGGTGGCCTCGGCCTCGAACACCGGCTCCTGCGGCACGTAGAAGCGCCGCAGCCCCTGCTGGAATTGCAGCACGCCGTCGTCGGGCCGCTCCAGTCCGGCCAGGATCTTCAGCAGCGACGACTTGCCGGTGCCGTTGCGCCCGATCAGGGCCACACGTTCGCCGGCCTCGAGCGAGAAGCCGGCGCCGTCGAGCAGGGCGACATGGCCGAAAGCGAGGTGGGCGTTGGAAACAGTGATCAGGGCCATCGCGGGATTGTCGATGACGCCGCGCGGGGGATGGACATTCGCGGCCATTCGCGCACCATGCGGCCCAGGCCTTTGCAGGCTCCGGGAGTTTGTCGATGAAACACCGCGCACTGACGCTCACACTCGCCGCCACGCTCGCCGCGTCGCCTGCCCCCAGCGAGGCCATCGCCCCCGTGCTGCTGATCATGATCAAGCAGATCGCGCAGCAAGTGGCCACCTCGATGATCAAGGACGCGTTTTTGTCCAGCCTCGCGGGCATGGGCTGCAAGGGCATCGTCTTGTCGAACGCACTGGCGGCGCTCGACGCACGCGGCGGCGGTGCGGGCGCGCTGCTGGGCGGCATGCCGAAGCTGCCAGCAATGCCCAACATGCCCGGCATGCCCAACATGGCAGGCATACCCGGCATGCCAGGCATGCCGACCCTTCCAGGCGGTGTCGGCATGCCGGTCGGCGGCCTGACGCAAGGCATGGCGATCCCGCCCGACATCGCTGCGAAGATGGGCACGATGATGCCCGGCCTCGGCCAGCTGCCCCCGGGCATGAACCTGGACCCGGAGCAGATGGCCATGATGGCGCAGATGCAGCGGTCAATGAACGAGCCGCTGTCCCCGAGAGAAACGCTGGCCACCATCGACGAGTTGTTCGAGCTCGGCTTCCTGCCCAAGGCAATGCAGAGCGAGCTCAAGGAGTGCATGGTCCTGCTGCCCACCACCATCCCGGCGCTCGGCATGGGCATGGGCATGATCAAGCCGATGATTCCGCAGCTGCGTCAGGCACGCGAAGATATGCGCGCTTTGTCACCCGCAGAGCAGGACGAGGTTGCCGCCATGCTGGCGCAGGAGCTCCGGGCCTTGCCGGCCGACCAGCGCGCGGCACTGGTCGAACACCTCGACTCCGGCTTCTTCCCGCCGCGCGTGGCGCAGGGGGCGAAGGCCGGCGTCGGCCGCTAGGCGGTGAAGTCAAAGCGGGCGGCGCCTGCTTCGGCCGCGGCAAAATCGCCGCTGCACGCTGCGATGCCGCCTCCATGACAAGCACACACCTTCTCGCCGGTCGCAGCCGCCAGCATCGTGTCGAGCCTGCGCCGGTGCTCGGCTCTTGATCCCCGCCGCCCTGCTCGCACAGCGCGACTTCATGCGCTTCTGGTGGGCCCGCCTGGCGAACACCTGCGCCAGCCAGATGCTGATGGTCGCCGTCGGCTGGCAGATGTACGACCTGACAAGCTCGGCCTGGGACCTCGGCCTGGTCGGTCTGCTGCAGTTCCTGCCGGCCCTTGCATTGGTGCTGGTCACCGGCGACGTCGTCGATCGCCACCATCGCGCGCGCGTCGCCGCAGCGTGCGTCGGCGTGCAGGCCGCCGTGGCACTCGTCCTCGCGCTGGCGCCCTGGGCCGGCGGGCCACAGCGCTGGCTGCTGCTGGCACTGTCGGTCGTGCTCGGCACGGCCAAGGCCTTCCAGATGCCGGCCCAGCAGGCGCTGGTGCCGCTGCTGGTGCCACCCGAGCTGTTGCCGCGGGCATTGGCCTTCAGCGCGGCCGGCATGCAGCTGGCGATCATTGCCGGGCCGGCCATCGGCGGCCTGCTCTACGTCGCCGGCGCGACTGCGGTGTACGCGACCTGTGTGGCGCTGTTCGTGGCCGCCATGCTGTTGCTGCTGCGTGTGCACCACGCCAGCCCGCCGCTTCGCGAGCGCGCCACCTGGCAGACCCTGCTGGCCGGGGTGACTTATGTGCGCAGCAACCCGGTCGTGCTCGGCGCGATCTCGCTCGACTTGTTCGCGGTGCTGCTCGGCGGCGCCACGGCCCTGTTGCCGATGTTCGCCAAGGATCTTCTGCACGTCGGGCCCTGGGGCCTGGGTCTGCTGCGTGGTGCGCCGGCCGTCGGCGCGCTGTTGATGTCGATCAGCCTGAGCCGCTGGCCCATCGCCCGCGCTGCCGGGCCCAAGATGCTGTGGGCGGTGGTGGTCTTTGGCCTGGCCACGGCCGTGTTCGGCTTGTCGACCTCGTTCGCGCTCTCGATGCTGGCGCTGGCCATCACGGGCGCCGCCGACATGGTGAGTGTCGTGGTGCGCCAGTCGCTGGTCCAGCTCGAAACGCCCGACGCAATGCGCGGCCGCGTCAGCGCCGTCAACTCGGTCTTCATCGGCGCGTCGAACCAGCTCGGTGAGTTCGAGTCCGGCGCCACCGCGGCGCTGCTCGGGCCGGTGGGTTCGGTGGTCCTCGGCGGCGTGGGTTCGATCGTCATCGCCCTGCTGTGGTGGCGTTGGTTCCCGGCGCTGGCGCGGCGCGACCAACTCGTGCGCCCGGTCTGACTCTCGCGGCCGGGGCGCTTGCGTACAGCGCTCGCGACTCGCCAGCTGCCCGCTCGGCCGCCTCGTCCCGACACGACCGGCTCGACGACGGCAACCTGCGCCGTCACGACGCCCCGCTGCTACGATGGGTCAGAGGGGAACGTGCATGAAACCGAACGCGATCAAGCAGGACGTCCTGGCCGGCAAGACGGTGGCCGGCGCCATGATCTTCGAGTTCTTTTCGCCGGGAATGTCGGCCATCCTTGCCAATGCCGGCTGCCGCTTCGTGCTCTATGACATGGAGCATACGGGCCTCGGCTTCGAAACCCTGAAGTGGCTTTTCTCGAGTTGCCGAGGTCTGCCGATCGAGCCGATGGTGCGCGTGCCGCGCGGCGAATACACCTGGCTTGCCCGGGCGCTCGATCTGGGCGCGCGCGGTGTGATGATCCCGATGGTGGAATCGCCGGAGCAGGCGAGGTCGATAGTCCAGGCGTGTCGTTATCCACCAATCGGCCGCCGCGGCGCGGCCTTCGGCTTCGCGCAGTGCGACTACCTGGGCGGCGATGTCGGCGAAAAGATCCGCCGCTACAACGAGCGCACGATGGTGGTCGCGCAGATCGAGACCGAACGCGGCCTCGAGCAAGTCGACGAGATTGCCGCAGTCGACGGCATCGATGTGCTGTGGGTCGGCCATTTCGACCTCTCGAATTTCATGGGCATCCCCGGCCAGTTCGACGATCCGCGCTTCGACGCGGCGATGCGCAAGGTCGCCGAGGTTGCGCGGCGCCACGGCAAGGCGGCGGGCTTCATGGCCACCGACGCGGCTTGGATCTCGCGGGCCCGCGCGATGGGCTACACCATGATCGCCGGTGGCACCGACACCGGCCTGCTCGAACTCGCCTTGAAGAAGATGGTCGGCGAGATCGAGGCACCTGGCCAATGAGCGCCAGCGGGCACCAGCGCTTCCGGGTCGGCCTGACACGCGACCTGCTGACGCGCGGCGGCGAGCCGTCGTTCGGCCTGGGCCCGCTCGCGCTGCTCGACAGTGACTCGCGCATCGCGTGGGACTTCCTGCCCGAATCGGTCGACGAGATCACGCCCGACATCATGGCGCGCTACGACGGGCTCTACGTGAACGCCCCACGGGTCACCGCGGCATCGGTGGCGCGTGCAGACCTGCGGGTCAGGATCGTCAGCCGGCACGGCGTCGGCTATGACGCGGTCGACCTGCACGCCCTCGCCGCGAAAGGCGTGATCGCGACCAACACGCCCGTCGCCGTCCGGCGTCCGGTGGCGGTCGCCGCACTGACGTTCATCTTCGCGCTGGCCGGCCGTCTGATCGAAAAGGATCGACTGACGCGGTCTGGCCGCTGGAGCGAACGCACCAGCCACATGGGCCTGGGCTTCACGACCCGCACGCTCGGCGTGATCGGTGCTGGGGGTATCGGCCGCGAGTTGCTCGCGCTGGCCCGGCCCTTCGGCTGGAAGATGCTGGCCGCCGACCCCTATGCCGAACCGGCGGCGGTCAATGCACTCGGCGCCGAGTGCGCGCCGCTCGAGCGGCTGCTGCGCGAGGCGGACTTCGTCGTCGTGACGGCGCTGCTGAACGACGAGACGCGCCACCTGTTGAATGCCACGCGCTTGGCCCAGATGAAGCCCAGTGCGTATCTGATCAACCTCGCGCGAGGGCCGCTCGTCGACGAGCCGGCACTGATTGCGGCGCTCCAAAACGGCAGGATCGCAGGCGCAGGCATCGACGTGTTCGAGCAGGAACCCGTCGCGCCCGACAATCCGCTGCTGGCGATGGACAATGTGCTGGTGACGCCGCATGCGCTGTGCTGGACCGACGAGTGCTTCGACGCGATCGCGCGCGAGGGGCTGGCCTGCATCGCGGACTTTGCCAACGGCCGCACGCCGAAATCCGTGATCAGGGTGATCGACCATGTTTGACCTCAGCGGAAAGGTCGCACTCGTTACCGGTGCATCGCGCGGGCTCGGCTGGGCCATGGCCGAGTCACTGGCAAAGGCGGGCGCCCATGTGGCGCTGAATGCGCGCGACGCGGCGGCGCTCGCCTCCCGGGTGTCCGAACTCGCGGCCCAGGGGCTCTCCGGCGAGGCCTGCGCGTTCGATGTCACCGACAGCGAACGCGCGCAGCGCTGCGTCGCCGATCTCGCGCATCGCCATGGCCGCTTCGACATCCTGGTGGCCAATGCCGGCATCAATCACCGGCAGCCGATCACCGAATTCGATCTCGCCGATTTCCGGCGAGTCCTGGACACCAACCTAGTCGCGGTCTGGGTGCTCTGCAAGGCGGCCGCGCAGCAGATGCTGCCGAGGAAGCAGGGCCGCCTGATCCTCACCGGCTCGATCAGTGCGATGAATGCGCGACCGACCATCTCCGCCTATGTCGCGACCAAAGGTGCCGTGCACTCGCTGACCAAGCAGCTGGCGGTCGAACTGGCCCGCGACGGCATCACCGCGAACTGCATCGCCCCCGGATTCTTCGCCACCGAGATGAACACCGCGCTGATCGAGAACCCGGCGTTCAACGAGTGGGTCTGCCAGCGCACGCCGGCCGGACGCTGGGGACGACTTTCGGAGATCGGCCCGGCGGCCGTGTTCCTTGCGTCCGACGAGGCGTCCTACGTCAGCGGGCTGGTAATGACGGTGGACGGCGCGTTCACCGCGGCGATGTGACCAAGGGTCGAGCGCGCTGATTCAGGTCAGTAGTAGTCGTCTTCGAGCTGGTGGCGAACCGCCACGATGTTGACGAGCGAGCCGCCCTCGATCTCGTACAGCACGACGTAGCCCGATGCTTGATGCGGAATGATCATCTCGCGTACGAACGGGTTGGCGCCCACTTTGCGGTAGATGAACGGCGTGCGGGTCAAACGGCTCTCTACTTCCGCGGTGATGGCATCGATCGCCCTCTGAGCATCGTCGAAATCCTCGACGGTCTTCGCGCGATCGAGCAAGAACTCGAACAGGCGCAGCAGGTCATCGCGTGCGGTGCTGGTGTAGCGCACCGCGAACGCCGCACTCACCCAAGCACCGCCTTGCGTCGGGCATCGAGCCGTTCTTGCAGTTCGGCGTGCACCTCTGATGCCGGGTGATAGATGCCTGTGCGCTTGGCTTCCTCGCTCGAGCGCAGACCGCGAGCGAGGAATTCGCCCTGCGCGCGCCGCCGATGAATGGTCTCGCGCATCGCGGTTTCGATCAGGCTCGTCAGTGTCTCGCCTTCGCGCAGCACGCTCTCGGCGGCCTCACGCAATTCGGCCTCGACGCGCAGGGAAGGAAAGGTGGAAGTCTTCATGACGGCATTGCGTTGCGTTTGCGACGCAGCGAGTCTAACACCTTGCGGCGCCGGCCTGCGCAGCGCGTTGTCGTCGTTTGTTTTGCATGCAACAATTGTCGTTATTGAAGCAATGCGCGACAACGATGAAGACTTTCGACGATATCGAGGTGCGCCGGCCGGTGTTGGCCAAGAGCTACCTGGGCTTGATCAATGCTCAGCCAGGTCGTCCGCTGGCGATGTTTGCACCTCGCCGGGTCGGCAAGACCTACTTCCTCGATCACGACCTCGCTCCCGCTGCCAGACAGGCGAAGTGGCTGCCCGTCTATGCAGACCTGTGGCTACAGAAGTCGGCGCCACTCGAAGCGATCAATCATGCGCTGGAGGAGGCCCTGGACGACGTCACGGTTCCAGGCAGCCAGGTGGGTCGCCTGGCCAAGACGACGGTAAAGAAGGTCGGGGCACTGGGCGCCTCTGTGGATTTCGGAGACGCTCCCGCTCGTCGACCCCTGCCAGCAGCGCCGGAACTGCGTCTGGACGCCCTGGTGGTCCGACTGGCCGCTGCCGCCGACAAGCCGATCCTGCTGATGCTCGACGAAATCCAGGCCTTGGGCGATGTGGCAGCCGGAGAAAAGATCATTGCCACCCTGCGCGCGGTACTGCACCAGCGCCGCGACATCCTCAAGTCGGTGTTCACAGGATCGTCACAGGAAGCCATGGCGCGCATGCTGTCCTCCGCGGGCTCGCCGATGTATCAGTTTGCGCAGCTACTGGACTTCCCCGTGCTTGGCGACGAGTTCCTGCAGCAGCTCGCAGATCACTTTGCCGAAATCCATCCGCGCAAGTTGTTGCTGCTGGAAGACCTCCGACGTGTCTTCGTGAGGATCGGCTTCAAGCCTGGGCTGATGAGGGACCTGGTGAAGTCCTTGTCGGCCGAAGGGCTCACGGACGTGGATGCAGGCGTGAAGCGATTCCTGCTCGATGACCGACAGGTCGCCGGGTGGGGCGCACTGCTGCAGCCGCTCGACCTCTTCGAGCGCGCGGTGCTCCTGGCTATCGCGCACGGGTTGCCGCCCATGGGGCGCGAAACGCTGGATGCGCTGGCAAGGGCGCAGGGAAGTCGTCCCACCGTGGCCAAAGTGCGCGCGGCGATTGAGCGGCTGCGCCGCGCGGGCCTGTTGGCCAAGGCCGGCAGCGGCCCGACCGCTGTCGACGATCCGTTGTTTGCCGAGTACCTGCAGGGCAGATCGCTGCACCAGTTGACATAGCGCTGGCCTTGCGGCCACCGTGCGTCGCATCCGGCGTTCAACGAGGGGTCTGCCAGCGCACGCCGGCCGGCCGCTGGGGACGGCGCATTCACCGCGGCGATGTGACCGGCTCGGCCATTTGCAGACCCTCATCCCCATCTGACGAGCGGCGAGTCCGCATCAGCCCTCCAACAGCCGCAGCTTCACGCTGCGGCCCTTGACCTTGGCGCTGGACAGCTTGCGCAGCACCTCTTGTGCGATACCGCGTTCCACCGCCACATAGGTCGAGAACTCGTTGACATTGATCTTGCCGATCTGCGCACCGGCAAAGCCCAGGTCCTTGGTCAGCGCGCCCAGCACGTCGCCGGGACGGATCTTTTCCTTGCGGCCGCCGAGGATCTGGATCGTCTGCATCGGCGGGCAGAGCAGCTGCTTGCTCGTCGGCGTCAGCTCCGCGAGCTTCTTCCAGGCTGACGCAAATCCACCCGCCTGCTCGATCTTGCCCACGCTGCCCATCTCGTCCATGCTCACCAGGCTGAAGGCCCAGCCTTCTTCATCGACTCTTCCCGTGCGGCCGATGCGGTGGGTGTGCGTGGCGGCGTCGGGCGTGATGTCGACATTGATCACCGCTTCGAGCTGGGCGATGTCGAGGCCGCGCGCGGCGATGTCGGTGGCCACAAGCACGCTGCAGCTGCGGTTGGCAAACTGCACCATCACCTGGTCGCGGTCGCGCTGCTCCAGCTCGCCGTGCAACTCCAGCGCGGCGAAGCCCTGCGCGCGCAGCACCTGCACCAGGTCACGGCACTGCTGCTTGGTGTTGCAGAACGCCAGCGTGCTGACCGGGCGGTAGTGGTTGAGCAGCAGCGACACGGCATGCAGCCGCTCGTCTTCACGCAGCTCGAAGAAGAGCTGCCGGATCTTGCTGGCAGCATGCGCGGCGAGCAGCTTCACTTCCTTGGGCTCGCGCATGAAGGCGGCGCTGATCTTGGCGATGCCTTCGGGGTAAGTCGCCGAGAAGAGCAGGGTCTGGCGCTGCTTCGGGCATTGCTTGGCGATGGTGGCGATGTCGTCGAAGAAGCCCATGTCGAGCATCCGGTCAGCCTCGTCGAGCACCAGCGTGTTCAGCGCTTCGAGGTTCAGGCTGCCGCGCTCGAGGTGGTCCATCAGCCGGCCGGGCGTGCCGATGACGATGTGCGCGCCGTGCTCCAGGCTGGCCAGCTGCGGGCGCATCGTGGCGCCGCCGCAGAGCGTGAGCACCTTGATGTGGTCTTCAGCGCGGGCCAGGCGGCGCACTTCCTGCGTCACCTGGTCGGCGAGTTCACGCGTCGGGCAGACCACCAGGGCCTGCACCGCGAAACGCCGCACGTTCAGGTTGGCCAGCAGGGCCAGGGCGAAAGCCGCCGTCTTGCCGCTACCGGTCTTGGCCTGGGCGATCAGGTCGTGGCCCGCCAGCGCCAGCGGCAGGCTGGCGGCCTGGATCGGCGTCATCGCCGTGTAGCCCAGGCTGGCCAGGTTTTCCAGGGTGTGCGGGGGTAGTGGCAGGTTGCTGAAAGACGCTGTTTTTGCCTCGGCCGGTGTGACGGTGGTGTTCATGGGCGATTATCGGGGTCATGACATTGAGCCTGCCCATCCCCCGCCACGCCGACCGCCTGCCGCCACACATCGGCAAGGACCAGCTCGCGCGCATCCGCCATGCGGTGCACCACCTGCCGCAGGTGGTGAAGCCGGCCGACTACCTGGCCGACACCCACGCCGATTTCGAAACCCATCTCGACAAGCTCGGCCTGGTGTTGCTGCAGAAGCCGGTGGCCGGCCAGCGGCCGAGCCGATGGATCGACCCGACGTTGATCGACGCCGCGCTGGCGCATCTCGACGCCGTGGGCAGCGGCCCGAAGGCGCGGCCGACCATGCTGGAGCGCACCACCGCGCTGGAGCAGATGGCGGTGTCGCGCCGCGCCGGCGTGTGGACACGCCTGATCCGCCACACGCTCACCCTGTCGGAGCCGGGCTGGACGGTGCCGGTGCTGTTCCGCATCCCGGTCGATGCCAACGCGGTGTGGGCCTTCTACCGCAGCGGTGACGCGCCGGCGCTGCTGGCCGCGCTGGGCCCGGCGCCTCAGCACCCGCAGGCGCCCGAGCTGCTGGCGCACATGGAAGCCCTGCTGGCGCGCAGCCGCGCCTTCAAGGCCCGGCACCTCGAGTCGCTGCTGCCGCGCCTGCAATCCGAAGGCGGCATTGCGCAGCCCCTGGCCGAGATGAAGGCCGCCTTCACCCGCGCGCAGGAGCGCTGGGAACACCGGGTGGCCGAGCTCGACACACTCGAAGGCCTGAACAACGAGCTGGCCTTCCAGGGCTACCCCGACACCTTCGCCAAGGCGCGGCAACTGCAGCGCAAGGTCATGCTTTTTGTGGGCCCGCCCAACAGCGGCAAGACCCACGCCGCGTTCGAGCGCCTGACGCAGGCCCTGGACGGCGCCTACCTCGCCCCGCTGCGCCTGCTGGCGCTGGAAGGCCGCGACCGCCTGGTGGCCCGCGGCGTGCCCTGCTCCCTGCTCACCGGCGAAGAGAACGTGCCGGCCGCCGGCGCGCGCGTGGTCAGCAGCACGATCGAGATGGTCGGCACCAACACCCCCATCGACGTGGCCGTGATCGACGAAGCGCAGATGATCTTCGACAACTCGCGCGGCTGGGCCTGGACGCAGGCCATCGTCGCCGTGCCGGCCAACGAGGTGATCATCATCTGCTCGGCCTATGCCGTGCCGGCCATCGAGAACCTGCTCGGCCTGTGCGGCGAGCGCTGCAGCGTGCGCCACTTCGAGCGCAAGCAGCATGTGCAGCTGCTGCCCAACCCGGTGCCGGTGGCGGCGCTGCAGCTCGGCGACGCGGTCGTCGCCTTCAGCCGGCGCGATGTGCTGATGCTGCGCGACCAGATCGCCGCGGCCGGCCACCCGGTGAGCGTGATCTACGGCGCGCTGCCGCCCGAAGTGCGGCGCAGAGAAGCGGAACGCTTCGCCGAAGGGGCCTCGCACATTCTTGTGGCCACCGACGCCATCGGCATGGGCCTGAACCTGCCGATCCGCCGCGTGCTGTTCTCCACCATGAGCAAGTTCGACGGCGTCAACGACCGCCCGCTCGGCGAGGGCGAAGTGCACCAGATCGCCGGCCGCGCCGGCCGCTTCGGCATCCACGAAGAAGGCTTCGTCGGCGTGCTCAAGGAAGCCGAGCCCGGTGCACTGAAGATGCTCACCGACCTGCTGCCGAAAACGCCGCGTGCGCCGCGCGACTTCAAGGCCCCGGTGGCGCCGAACAACTGGCATGTGCAGACCATCGCATCGCGCCTGCAGCTGACCAAGCTGCGCGAAGTGCTCGGCGTGTTCGTCGAACAGCTCAAGCTCGACGACGCGCACTTCGCCGTGGCCGAACTGGAACAGATGCTCGACCTGGCCGAGAAGCTCGACGCCAGCGCCGCCAGCCTCACGCTGAAGGAGCGCTTCATCTACGCCCAGGCGCCCGTGGACACGCGCACCGAGAACCAGTTGCAGGCCTTCCTCGACTGGGCCGGCAGCCACGCCGCCACCGGCCAGGCCGGCTCACCCTGGTTCCTCGACCAGGTGGACGGCCACAGCCGCCTCGAGGCGATGGAGCAGGCCCTGCGCGCCTGCACGCTGTGGCTGTGGCTCGACCTGCGCTTCCCCGGCGCCTACGGCCACGTGGAGAACGTGCTGGCGCTGCGCAGCCAGCTCAACGACGGCATCGAGCGGCAGTTGAAGGGCAAGCGGCCGCTGGCGCAGATGAGGCATCGGCAGCGAAAGGGGCGCTGAGGGTGCCTTTGTCCGGCGTATACAAGCCTAAGCTTGTTTTCGCTCGATAGCAGCTTTAACTTGTATTTTGACAAAACCAGCTTGAACTTGTATTCTGCCGGCATCAAGCTCGCGCGCAAACCACCGCCATGGACTACCCGCTCAAGACTGCCGAGCAACTGCGCCAACAGCTCCGTTCTCTGCGCAAGCGGCGCGGGCTGACGCAGGCGCAACTGGGCGCGTTGATCGGCGTGACCCAGGCGCGCGTGGTGGAGATCGAGGCCCACCCCGGGTCGGTCAGCCTGCAACAGATCATGCAGGTGCTGAGCGCGTTGGGCGCTGGCTTGGTGATCCGCGACGCCCAGGCTGACGCCGCCTCCAATGAGGGTTCGCACGCTCGGCAGGTCCCCAGCGAGGCGGTCAGCATCACCGGGTACGCGCCCACGCTCAAGATCAAGAAGGGCAGTTGGTGAGCTCGAGTTTGGCCATCTGGATGAATGGCGAGCTCGTCGGAGCCTGGGGCGTCGATCGCGGCTCGCACCGCCTCACCTACGATAAGACGTGGCTGGCCTCGCCCAAGCGGCGATCGCTGTCGCTGTCGCTTCCCATCACGTCGGCGCTGGAGATCCGCGGCCCGGTCGTGGCCAACTACTTCGACAACCTGTTGCCCGACAACGAGAAGATCCGCGAGCGCATCGCGCGCCGCTACAAGACGAAGTCGATCGAGGTATTCGAGCTTCTGCAGGCCGTCGGCCGCGACTGCGTGGGCGCCGTGCAGCTGCTGCCCGATGGTGTCGAGCCGCAAGGCTGGGACGACATCACCAGCGAGCCCCTGAGCGAGCACCAGGTCGCCGAGGTGCTGCGCGCCACGCCCTCCGAGCCTGTGCTCGGCCCGGCCCAAGACGACGACCTCTTCCGCATCTCGCTGGCCGGCGCCCAGGAGAAAACGGCGCTGCTCTTCACGAACAAGCGCTGGCACCTGCCCCTCGGTGCCACGCCCACGACGCACATCCTGAAGCTGCCGCTGGGCCTCGTAGGTGGCAGCCGGCGCGTGGATCTGAGTGACTCGATCGAGAACGAGTGGCTTTGCGCGCAGATCCTGTATTACCTGCGCCTGCCCGTGGCGATCACCGAGATGTGGCGTTTCGAGGACCAGAAGGCCCTGGTCGTGACCCGCTTCGACCGCTCCCGGCAGGTGGGTGACCGCGGCCAGAACTGGATCGCTCGGTTGCCACAGGAAGACTTCTGCCAGGCGCTGGGTCATCCACCGAGCCAGAGGTACGAGAAAGACCGAGGCCCCGGCATCGCCGACTGCATGCGGCTGCTGGCCGGCAGCTCGGACGACGGCGACCGACAGTCGTTCGCCCTGACCCAACTCGCCTTCTGGCTGATGGGCGCCACCGACGGGCACGCCAAGAACTACTCGATCTTCCTGGAGCGCGGGGACACCTACATCACGACACCGCTGTACGACGTACTCTCCGTATTCCCCTATGTAGGCGACGGGGCCAACCAGATTCGCTGGCGCAAGGCGGGCCCGGCGATGGCGCTGCGCTCGAAGAATGTGTACTGGCATTTCCACGACATCGAGCCACGGCACTGGCACGCACTGGCCATGAAGCACGGAGGCCTCACGGTGTGGGAGGCGATGGCTCGCCTGGTCGAACGCGTCGAACCGGCCCTGGCTCAGATCGCCGAGACGCTTCCACAGGACTTTCCCCCTCGCACCTGGAAAACGATCTCGCAGGGAATGCGCGCCCAGGCCGCTCGCTTCCTCGGGGGCGCGGAGGGCCTGAGCTAACCTTAACAGGTGATTCTCATTCTGTACATTATGATCACCATGTATAGAATGAGATTCAATATGCCTGCCGCCGCGCCCGCCACCGAAGAGACCGTCGCCGCCAAGCTCCTGGCCCTCGGCGAGCAACTGCGTGCGCAGCGCAAGCGGCTGCGCGTGAGCGCCACCACCGCCGCTGAAGCGGCGGGCATGTCCCGTGTCACGCTGCATCGCATCGAGCGGGGCGAGCCGTCGGTGACGATGGGGGCCTACCTCAACGCCGCCGCGGCGCTGGGGCTGGAGTTGGGCGTGGTCGAACCCCAGCCGCCGCAGCCGCGCCGCGGCCAGGCGGCCGGCCTGCCCCCGCGCATCCGCCTGGCCGACTACCCGCAACTCGAGCGCCTGGCCTGGCAGTTCCAGGGCGCCAGCGACGTCACGCCGGCCGAGGCGCTGAGCCTGTATGAGCGCAACTGGCGGCACATCGAACAGCGCACGTTGGCGCCCCACGAACGCGAGCTGATCCAACAGCTGGTGGCCAGCCTGGGTGGGAGCCGACTGCTTGTTTGAGCGCGAACACCACCGGCGCGTGGCCAGCGTGCTGCAGGCGCTGGACGCCCGGCTGCTGCACGCCCACCGCTGCCTGTTCGGCGGCGGCACCGCACTGGCGCTGCGCTACGGCGAGTACCGCGAATCGGTGGACATCGACTTCCTGGTCTCGCACCGCGAGGGCTACGGGGCGCTGCGCCAATTGCTGTCGGGCACGGCGGGCATGCAGGCGATCTGCCGTGCAGACATTGACCTGGCGCCGGTGTTCAGCCAGACGCGCGAAGTGCGCGCCGACCAGTACGGCATCCGCACGATGCTGCGCGTGGCCGATGTCGAGATCAAGTTCGAGGTCGTGCTCGAAGCCCGCATCACGCTCGATGCGCCTGGTGCCGACGACCTGCTGTGCGGCGTCGCCACGCTGACGCCGCTTGACGCGGCCGCGAGCAAGCTGCTGGCCAATTCCGACCGCTGGCGCGATGACGCGGCCTTGAGCCGTGACCTGATCGACCTGGCCATGATGGGGCCACCGAAGGCGCTGCTGCGCCAGGCCATCGTCAAGGCCCAAGGCGCCTATGGCGCCAGCATCGAGGCCGACCTGCGCAAGGCCATCCAGGCCCTGCGCGAACGCCCGCACCGCCTGGACCGTTGCATGCAGGCGATGCGCATGACGACGGTGCCCAAGGCGCTGCTGTGGAAGCGGATCAAGGCACTGGAGCCTTGAACTCGCCACCCAGCGCGAACGCCACCGCCGCCCGCCACCAGCCCGCATCGACCCGAGCGGGCCAGTCGTTGTGGTCGGCGCCCTCGAACACCACCAGGCGCTTCGGGCCGGCCAGCCCGGCGTGCAGCGCACGGCCGAAGCGCGCCGGCACGATGCTGTCGCGCTCGGCCACGGCCACCAGCACCGGGCGGTCGAAGCCCGCCAGGCGGGCCTGCGAATCGTACTCGTCGCGCAGCATCCACTTCACCGGCAGCCACGGGTAGTGGTGCGCGCCCACGCGCGCCAGCCGGTCCCAGGGCGTGATCAGCAGCACCCCCGCGGTGAGCTCGCGCTGCTGCGCGGCGGCCGCGGCGGCCACCGCCGCGCCGAGCGATTCGCCCACCACCAGCAACGGCCCGCCGTACTGGCGGTGCGCGAGCACCAGGGTCTGCTCGGCATCGGCCACGAAGCTCGCTTCGCCGAGCGCGCCGGCACGCGGCCCGTAGCCCGGGTACTCGGCGAGGATCACGCGCAAGCCCAGCGGCGTCAGCGCCTGCGCGTAGAACGCGCGGTCACCCACATGCCCGGCATTGCCGTGGAAGACGATCGCGGTGCCTCGCACGGGGCCTGCCGGCTCGGCCACCAGGCCGCGAAAGTCCTGCGCCGACGGCCAGGCCCGCAGCCCGGCGCTGGCCACGCCCGCCACCGTGGCCCGGGCGGGAAAGTAAAGCATCCGGTCCTGGCGCACGTAGATCGCCGCCAGGACCATCAGGCCGACGAGAAGGATTGCCAGCAAGGTGGTCATGGTTCTCATCGGCTCTTCGGTCAACCGGGGCACAACAGCCGCGCCTCCAACCCCGAGCCCACCAGGCTCGCCTCGATGGCCTGGCGTAACGCCATCGCTCGCTCGCGGTGGCGCTGCGCGGCGTCGGGCTGGCCTTGGGCGGCGTGCAGGCGGGCCAGCGCGGCGTGGGTGTCGAGTTGCAGGCGCACGCGGCCGGTGGCGTCGGCCAGGGCGGCGGCGCGGGTCAGCTCGGCCTGCGCCGGCGCGTAGGCCTTCTCGGCGAGCGCGGCCTCGCCGCGCCAGCGGCGCGCGCTGGCTTCGAGCTCGCGCAGGCCGTTGGCCTCGGCAATGGCCAGCAAGTCGTCGGCGTATCTGCGGCAGGCGCTCGCATCGCCGGCGGCCAGCGAAATCTCGGCCAGGCCGTCGAGGCAACGCACGGTGAGATAGCGCTCGGCGCTGGCGCGGGTTTGTTCCAGCGTGGCGTGCAGCGCCGCCAAGTCGGGGGCATGGCCGAGCCGCGCCTGCGCCAGCGCCACCTGCGTGTCGAGCGTGGCGCGCCAGAACAGGATGCCGCTGGCGCGCGCCAGCGCGCGGCCGCGCTCGAGTTGCTCGAGCGCGCGCTCGTTCAGGCCCAGGTCGAGCAGCAGGTGGCCGAGCAGGTCGTGGCCGATCAGCTGGTAGCGCACCTGCTGCAGGCTCCCGAGCCAGCGCAGCGTTTCGCCCATGCGCAACCAGGCCTCGCCGTAGCGGCCGGTGCAGGCGCGCACGTGGTCCAGGCCGAGCAAGGTGGGCCCGATGTGCCATTGCAGGTCAACCGCCTGCGCGATGCCTAGCGCGGCCTCGAAGTTCGCGCTGGCGCGCGGGTAGTCGCCCAGGCCGCGGCTGCCGACGCAGGCGTAGCCGATCATCATCAGGTTCTCGCACTCGTAGCTCTTGTCGCCGATGCCGCGGGCCAGCACCAGCGAGCGTGTGTAGGCGTCGATGGCCGGTGCGGGCTCGGCGTTGGCAAAGTGCGCCTCGCCGCGGCCGTGCCAGGCCTGCACCGCCACCAGATCGGCAAAGCCCATGCGCTCGCAGAGCTGCACCGCCTGCTCGTGAAAGCCGGTGGCCTGGTCGTTCAGGCCCCGGCTCCAGGCCACCGTGCCCAGGTGGTACAGCGTGTCGGCGGCGTGGTGGTCGTCGTTCATCGCGCGCGATTCGGCCAGCGCTTCGGACAGGCAGGCGGTGGCTTCGTCGTAGGCATCGGCGCGCCGGTAGGCCATGCCCAGTTGCACCAGCGCGTCGCGCGTTGCGGCGCGGTCGCCGGCGGCGCGCGCGGCGTCGACCACTGTGCGCAGGTCGGCCACCGCGCCCTGGGTCTGCCCGGCTTGCGCGCGCGCCGCGCCGCGCAGCGCGTGCACGCGCAGGCGTTGCGCCGCGTCGAAGGCCTGCGGCTGCGCTGTGCACAGCGCGGCGGCACGGTCGAACCAGTGCAGCGCATCACGCAGCGCAAACAGCACCTGCGAACGCTGGCCCGCGCGCACCAGGTAATGCAGCGCCTTGGCCCAGACCTGGGCGCGCTCGAAGTGCTCGGCCAGCTGGGCCTCGCGTTCGTGTTCATGCAGGGGCGCATCGGCCCGCAACGGGCCTTCGCCGCGCCGCTCCAGCGCCTCGGCCACGCGCTGGTGCAGCAGCCGGCGCCGCGCGCCGCCGAGGTCGCGGTAAACCACTTCGCGCAGCTTGCCGTGGCTGAAGTCATAGACGCCGCCCTCGGCCTCCTCGCGCCACAGGCGGCGCTTGACGAGGGCTTCGACCGCGTCGAGCAATTGCGCCTCGGCCTGGCCCGTCACCTCGAGCAGGGTGTCGAAATCGAAGCCCCGGCCGAGCACCGCGGCGATCTCGAGCACCGGGCGCAACGCCTTGGGCACATGCGCCAGGCGCACGCGCACCGCGGCGCGCAGCGCGTCGGGTAGCAGCGCCGCTTGCGGCGCAGCCGCGCCCGCGCCGGCGTCGAGCTGCGTCTCGCCCGCGCTCAGCGATTGCAGGATCGAGATCAGGAAGAACGGGTTGCCCGCGGTTTCGAGGTGCAGGCGCTCGGCCAGGCCCGTGGCGCCGGGCGAGGACGCGGCCAGCGCGGCCACCAGGGCTGCGGTGTCGGCCGCGGCCAGCGGCGCCAGCAGCAGCCGGCGCGCGCCGGCGTCGCGGCGCAGGCTCTCGGCCCACTGGGCGAAGTGCTCGTTGCTGCCCAGCTCTTCGTCGCGGGAGGTGAAGACAACGCCCACCGGGCGCTCGGCGGCGTGGCGGGCCAGGTAGAGCAGCACTTGCGCGCTGGCGTCGTCGGCCCACTGGATGTCGTCCACCATCAGGATCAACGGGCGGCCGCCGCGGGTGGCCTCGAAGAGCTGGTCCACCGCGCGCGGCAGGCGGGCCTGGCGCGCGGCGGGAAAGTCGTTCGACAAGGCCGGCAGGCCGGGCGCGCGCTCGGTGATCTCGGGCACCAGCGCCGCCAGCTCGGCCAGCGACACCGGCGCCAGCGTGCGCAGCGCAAAGTCGGGCACCACGTCGAGCGCGCGGCTGACGAGGTCCAGCACCGGCTGGTAGGGCGTGGCGCGTTCGATCTCGTAGCAATGGGTGACCAGCGTCGGCAGGCCCAGCGAGCGCGCATGGCGCTCCACCTCGAGCAGCAGGCGGCTCTTGCCGATGCCCGGCTCGCCTTCCACCAGCACCGTGAAGCCGCGGCCGGCGCCGAGCTGCGCGACCAGGCCGCTGAGCAGCGCGAATTCCGCCGCCCGGCCGACGAAAGGCGCGGCGTCGCCGGCCGCCGCGGCGGCTGATGGCGTGGAAGATGCAGTGGCCGCTGCCGCCGTTGCACGCGCGGCCGCCGCCAGCGGCAGCGCGTCCAGGCGCAAGCGGCGGGTGGCGCCGAGCGCGCGCGCGGCGTCGAGAAAGTCGCGCCGCTCGTCGGCCGGAATGGCCAGCGCCGTGGCCAGGCGTTCGGCGAGGTGGCGCGACGGGCGGCGTTCGTCGGCCTCGATCTTGCGCACGGAAAACCCCGAGCAACTGACGCGCTCGGCCAGCGCCTCCTGGGTCAGGTCCAGCGCCTTGCGGCGCCGGCGCAGCCAGTAGCCAAACGAATCCGTCCGCTCCTGCATGGCGAGTGGGCCCCCTGCCGTGATGGGCCGAATGACTCTAGCAGGCGGGGGCCGGTCCTGCCGTTCTGGCCCGCTTTTTGTCCCGCTTTGCGGCACCCCGTGCCGACGTGCGCGCAGTGCAATGGCCGCCTGCCCCCACCCCACCTGGAGCCCCACCATGCCCACGACCCTTTACGAGCGCCTCGGCGGCCGCGACGGCATCACCCGTCTCGTGACCGACATCGTCGACAACCACTACCGCAATCCGCTGATCAAGACCCGCTTCGAGCAGATCAAGGACCGCGCCGCCGTGGAGCGCCATTCCGTCGAGTTCCTCAGCGCCGGCAGCGGCGGGCCGCAGGCCTACACCGGCCGCGACATGTTGACGACGCACAAGGGCATGAACATCAGCGAGCAGGAACTCATCGCCGCCATCGACGACATCGTCGCGGCGATGGGCAAGAACCAGCTCGACCCCTCCGTGCAGAACGAAGTGGTGGCGATCCTGTACTCGCTGAAAGGGGATGTGGTGCGGCGCTGAGGGGCGGCGCTCGAAGCGATCCGCAACCTGGGCGTGAGCGCGCTCGCTGACCTTGTGCGCGTGCCCACGCTGGCGATGCCTTCGCGCTGCGATGCCCGCGTGCGGTTCGACAAAGGCCGCTGCCTGGTAACCTCGATCTTGCTGAGGCAAGAAGAGGCGCACTCTGGACCGATCCCAATACCACGCATCGATCGACGCGTTCTTGAGTGCCACCGACGGCGAGATCCTGGGTGCCTTAACCGCAAACAGCGACTTCGCTGTCGAACTTCCGCAGCGAACCGCGTGGCTTCGCGAGATTGAAGTACTGCGCGCTTCGCTGCGAAGCTACTCCGGTCGAGGTTGGGTCTTTCTAGAGTTCGTATTGCCGCGCCTGGGGCGCCGAATGGACGTTGCGGTGGTCGTCGACCATCTCGTGTTCGTTATCGAGTTCAAGGTCGGGGAACACGAATTCCAACGTGGCGCGATCGACCAGGTGTGGGACTACGCACTCGACCTGAAGAACTTTCATCAGCCGTCGCATGCGATCTACATCGTCCCCGTGCTAATCGCCACCGGGGCAGTGCCGCGCGCCGTTGTGTATCGCGAGCCCGCGGTCGACGGTGTGTTCCCCGCAGTCCTCGCGACGCCCGATTGCCTGGACAGAGTGATCGCACTTCACCTCGACTCGACCCAAGGTTCTGCCATCGAAGGTCTCACTTGGGAACGAGGCCGCTACAGCCCAACGCCCACCATCGTCGAAGCCGCGCGCGCGCTGTATGCCGGCCATGCCGTCGACGAGATCTCGCGTAGCGATGCCGGCGCGGTCAATCTGGCCGTCACGTCGAAGTACATCGACGGGGTGATCGCGGAGGCGCAACAACACCGCCGCAAGGCGATCTGTCTTCTTACCGGCGTGCCTGGTGCTGGTAAGACGCTCGTCGGACTCGACATCGCGACCACGCACATGGACCCCGCGAGCGAACTGCACAGTGTCTTCCTCTCCGGCAATGGTCCACTTGTTGCGATCCTGCGCGAGGCACTAGCGAGAGATCAGGTGTTGCGCGAAAAGGCGGCGGGCCGCGCCCTCCGTAAGGGGGATGCCCGCCGTCGCGTTGAGGCGTTCATCCAGAACGTTCATCACTTCCGCGATGAGTGTCTGAAGAACCCAGAGATACCGCCCCCCGAGCGCGTCGCCATTTTCGACGAGGCGCAACGCGCGTGGACACTCGTGCAGACCGCCGCCTTCATGCGGCAGAAGAAGGGGAGACCCGACTTCGACAAGTCTGAACCCGAGTTCCTGATTGGATGCATGGACCGCCATGCGGACTGGGCAGTGATCGTCTGCCTAGTCGGCGGCGGACAGGAGATCAACACCGGCGAGGCTGGTATCACCGAGTGGATCGAGACGCTCCGCGCGAAGTACCCCCACTGGCACGTACATCTTTCGCCACGGCTCACCGACACCGAATATGGCTCCGGCATGGCGCTGGAGCGGCTGGCTGATCACGACAGCGTGACAAAAGCAGAGGCCCTGCACTTGGGCGTCTCAATGCGATCATTCCGCGCCGAGCGCGTGTCCGATTGGGTCAAGCTCTTGCTCGACCGCGAGGAGGATGCGGCGCGGCGTGTCCTGGTAGATTTGCTGCCCCGTTATCCGATCCATGTGTCGCGCAATCTGGGTGACGCGAAGCGGTGGATGAAGTCGCAGGCGCGTGGAAGCGAGCGTTACGGACTGGTTGTCTCGTCACAAGCACAGCGGCTCAAGCCGCACGCCATTGACGTGAGGGCCCCGCTAGATCCTGTGCATTGGTTTCTGGACGACAAGGACGATGTGCGGTCGTCTTACTACTTGGAGGACGCCGCCACAGAGTTCCATGTGCAGGGGTTGGAACTCGACTGGGCGTGTGTAGTGTGGGATGCGGACTTTCGTGTCGCCGATAAAGGCTGGGAGCACTGGTCGTTCGTGGGCGATCGATGGCAACGCATTCGCAAGTTGGAGCGGCAGGCCTACCTGAAGAACGCGTACCGCGTGCTACTGACGCGAGCACGGCAAGGGATGGTGATTGTCGTGCCGGAAGGTGATGCAGAAGATCGGACAAGGGACGTGGAGCTCTTTGATGCGACGTATGCGTATTTGAGGCACTTGGGCCTGCCCATGATCGGCTCTGAACGTCGAACATAGCGCGATCGATCATCCGCTGCCGACCCAAGCAGCGATACGCGCGGCACCCTCGCCCAGGCGCCCCGGACTCGCAACCCGCCTTTATCACCAACGCGCCAAGTCCTTGACTAGCTTCGCCTTGACGTCGGCATTGGCAAAGCTCGCGTCGATCGAGTTGCGCGCCAGTGCGAGGAGGTCTTCGTCCGTCCAACCGAACGCCTGACTGCACAACGCGTACTCGCCCTCCAGGCTGGCGCCCAGCAGCACCGGGTCGTCGGTGTTGAGGGACACCGCGACGCCGGCGCGGCGCAGTCGGTCGATCGGGTGCGCTTCGATTGCGGCATACACGCCCAGCTTGAGGTTGGACGTGGGGCACACGCCGAGCGGGATGCGCCGGTCGGCCAGCAAGGCCACGAGCTCGGGGTCTTCGATCGCCCGCACGCCGTGGTCGATGCGGTCGGCGCCCAGCAGTTCGATGGCGTCGCGCACGCCCTCGGGGCCGCTGGATTCGCCGGCATGCACCGTGCGGCGCAGGCCCGCCGCTCCGGCGCGGCGGAAGGCCTCGGCAAAGCGCGGGCCGGTGCGGCCGGCGGCGGCCTCGTTGCCGTCGATCGAGAGGGCCACGACGCGCGGGTGGCGCAGGGCGATGAGTGCATCGACGAGCTCGGCGGCTGCCTGGGCCGATTGGGTGCGCAGCAGGCGGATGCACAGGCCCACCGGTGGCAGCCCGTCTTGTTCGGCCTCGGCTATTTGCTGGGCAGGACAACCCGGCTCGGCGAGCCCGTCAAGTCTCTACACAATGTGGAGCGATTTCACTGCACTCACCGCGCATCAGCGTCCCACGTGCCTGGGTCACGCCGGTGCCGTCTGCGCCAGTGGCACGCTTTCCAGATAAACCGAGTCCGGGTCGAGGTCGATGCCGCCCGGCCAACTCACGGTGCCATGGTCGGCCTGAACCAGCGCAAAGAATCCCGGTTCACGCAGCCGTTCAAACACGGGGTAGACCAGGTAGGGGCTCACGTCCATGCGGCGTTGCTCACCATTGCTGAATTGCAGCAGCAAGGCCTGGCCCTCGCCCGGGGTGACAGCGGTGACTCGCGGGTTCATGGGGGGGGTCCTCTCACTTCAATGGGTCGATGGGGAATACCGGCTGGCCTTTCACGGCAAGCGACCAGTCGGCCATCAATTCGTCGCGGTGAATCTCGATCCAGGCTTGCACCAACCGTGATTGCCGGCGTGGCAATTTTCCGTCGAGCAGCTCGGCGCTTTCGATACCGAACACGGCTTCGTCGCCTGCATACATGGCGTGAATGTGCGGCAGGTGGTGTTGGCGGGTGTCCAGCCAGTACAGGTAGATCAGTACGCCATAGAAGCTGCTGATGAGGGGCATGGTCGGCTCGGCTGGCTAAGCGCCGCTATTGTCGCGCCAGCGCACTGCGCAGCAATGCCTTGCGGCTACCGCCGTCACCAACGCGCCAAAGCCCCGAGCAGCCCCGCCTTGACGTCGGCATCGGCAAAGCTCGCGTCGATTGATTTGCGTGCCAGGGCGAGGAGGTCTTCGTCCGACCAGCCGAACGCCTGGCTGCACAACGCGTACTCGACCTCCAGGCTGGCGCCCAGCAGTTCGTTGGCGTCGCGCACGCCTTCGGGGCCGCTGGATTTGCCGGGGTTGGGCGCTCACGACCAATCAACCCGCCGCGCGCAGCAGCTTCATCAGCTCATCGGTGCGCCAGCGCACATCGGCACGGCCTCGCACCGCATCGAAGCGGTCCTTGCGCGGGCTGCCCTTGCGCATTGGGCGCTCCGGTCGCAACACCACCTCGCCAGCGGCATTGATCGCGAACGCCACCGCCGCACCCGGCCGCAAATGCAGCGCGTCGCGGATGCGCTTTGGGATCGTGACTTGGCCTTTGCTCGTCAAGATGGTGGCAATGGTGGTCTCCTGAGACGGCACTCACGCGATGCGCGTTAAAGGTTTGCGCTGGCTTATGCCGCGAACGCCCCCTCCAACTCATCCACCAACTCGCCCACATAGGCCATCGCGGCGCGGATCGGCTCCGGCGAACTCAAGTCGATGCCCGCGTGCTGCAACAACGCCATCGGCTTCATCGTGCCGCCGGCCTTCAGCACCTGCAGCCAGCGCTCCACCGCCGGGGCGCCCTCCTCGGCCACCTTGCCGGCCATCGCGGTGGCGGCCACCAGGCCGACGGAATAGGTGTACGGGTACAGGCCCATGTAGTAGTGGGGCTGGCGCATCCAGGTCATGCGCGCGCCGTCGTCGATTTCCACCGCGTCGCCCCAGAAGCCGGCCAGGATCTCGCCCTTGCACTGGTTCAGCAGTTGCGCCGTCACGGCCTGCCCGGCCTCTGCCATGCCGTACACGCGGTGCTGCAGCTCGGCCTCGAGCAGGTGGGTGACGAAGTTGTGGTGGTAGGTGCCCAGCACCTGCATGATCACAGAGCGGCGCATGCGCGCATCGCTGCCCTGGGCCAGGATGTGCCGCGCCAGCAGCATCTCGTGCATGATCGACGGCGCTTCGACGAAGGGCATCGCCGGGCGCGTGTTCACGTAGCGCTGGTGCTTCATCGCCAGGCCAAAGTGCGCACCGTGCCCCAGCTCGTGCGTGAGCACGAACACATTGCGCATGGTGTCGGCCCAGGTCATCAATATGTACGGGTGCACGCCGTAGGGCGAGGCGCAGAACGCGCCGGAAGACTTGCCGATGTTGTCGGCCCTGTCCACCCAGCGCTGCTCCAGCACCGTGCGCACGAACTGCACGTACTCGGGCCCCATGCAGGCCAGCGAATCGAGGATCAGCGTGCGTGCGTCGTCGTAGTTGATCTGCGGCTCGTAGTCGGCGTCGAGCGGCGCCTTGATGTCGCAGAACAGCAGCTTGTCCAGGCCCAGCACGCGCTGCCGCAGCCGGGCATAGCGCCGCATGTGCGGCGCCACTTCGGCCTGGATGGTTTGCAGGATGTTGTTGTAGAACGCCAGCGGCACCTTGTGCGCCTGCAGCAGGCAGGCCTCGGTGCTGGGGTAGTTGCGCAGGCGCGCCAGCACCACGTTCTTGTTGATCTCGGTGGCGAAGGTGGCGGACCAGGTGTGGTTGTAGGCCTTGAGCCCGGCGCTGAACGATTGCCAGGCGCCGCGGCGAACGCTCGGGTCCGGGTGGGTCTCGTAGGTCCACTCGAACAGGTTGACGGAGTTGTCGCGCGTGGTGCCTTGCGCGTCGGTGAACGGCGCGAACTGCAGGTCGCCGGCCTTGGAGCGGTGGTACGTCATCCACGGCGCATCGAGCACTTCGCCCAGTGAGGCGAGCACTTTTTCCGTGTCGGCGCTCAGCCGGTGCGGCTTGGTTTCCAGCAGGTCGTGCAAGTGCACCTGGTGTACCGCCAGGCCAGGCTCTTGCGCCAGGAAGCGTTCCACCGTGCCGTCGGTGAGCTGAAGGATCTCGGAGTCGACGAAGGCGATGCTCGCATCCAGCCGGGCCGACAGGGCGTCGACGCGCGCCAGCGCGGCCTGGTACTCGGCATTGGTGCCGTCCTGCGCGTTGCGCAGATGGGCAAACACGCCCACGCGCATCAGGCGCTGTTGCAGCATCTCCACCGTGTTCAGGCAGGCCAGCAGGGTGGCGGCACTCTCAATCAGCCGCCCCTGGTACGGCTGCACCTCGGCGCGCGCGGCGTCCAGCGCTTCGAGCTCGGCCTCCCAATGTGCGGCGGAGGTGAACAGGTCATCGAGGTTCCAGGTCAGCTCGACTGGAACGTCGGCACGGGCTAGACGGTTCTGCATGGCAATCCAGCTTGTTGGTTTGGCAGATTGTCGGGGCATGGGGCCGGCGCGACGGCAGGGGCCATGCCAGCGACAGGATTGCTACGCCGCCTGCAACAGGAACTCCACCTTCACGGCGTCATACGGGAATTCGATGCTGCCTGTTTCAGTGCGGTTCAGCAGGCCTGCCGCCAGCAACGCAGTGATGTCGCTGTGTACAGCCTTGACGTCGCGGTGCACCCGGCGTGCGGCCTCACGGATGGAAACCGGGCCGGCACCGCAAAGCGCCTTCAGCAGTTCCCAGCGCTTGGCCGAGAGCACTTTCCAAAGCAGTTCGGGTGTCGCAAAACCGATGCGTGCGGCACGCTGTGCCTTGCCGGACCGCCAGGCCTGCACGAACTCATCCAGGCCCTCGTCAGGCGCGCGAACCTCAAGCGTGACCGTTTTCATCGTTCCACCTCGCAATGTCGCGCCGGAAATCGGCAACCAGTTTCTCTGGCGTGGAAAAAGCGTACCGGCTCTCCCGGCTGCGAAAGTGCCGGTGATCGCCCTTGCCCGCCTCGTTGTCGTATCGAAGAACGCACTCGCCATTCACCACGTAGGCCAACCGGTACTTGAACGCGTGGCTCGAGCCCGCGAGGGGTTGCGGCAATTGCCATAGCACCAGCTCGGCGAAGGCGTCTTCCGCCAAGACGATTCTTCGGCGCAAAAGCTCGGTGGCCTTCATGTTGGAGATAATGCCAACATCGTGCCGTGTTGTCAATGACTACAACAGTGCCGGAATGTCGGTACCCGCATCGACCGACGTCGAGTCAGGGCTCTGTTCAGGACGCGGCCGCCCGCGGCGCAACGCAGACCGCGCGCAGTGACTTCGAGCCCCGGCTCGGTCAGGCGCGCCACGCTGGCGCGGCCGCGCTCAGACGCTCACGAACGACTCGCCCTTGTGCGCGGCCACGGCGCCGTCGAGCGTCGCATTCACCTGCTTCCAGCTCTTGAGCGCCTTCATGCGGCCCAGCCAGCGCTGCACGTTGGGATAGTCGGCAAAGCTGCAACCGACGACTTCGCCGACGGTGAGGAAGGCGGCGCCGAACAAGTCGGCGATGGTCAGCGAATCACCGCACAGGTAGTTGTTGCCGGGGCCGAGGATGTGCTCGTCGAGCACCTTCAGCCAGCCCTGCGCGCGTTCCTTGCCCCACTGCAGCGTGGCGTCCTGGACTTCCTGGCTGGGGCGTTTCTGCTGGGGAAAGATCTGCGGGTAGACCATGCCGTAGCAGAACTCGCGCGCGAGCTGGGTGTTGATCCAGTCCATGCGCTCGTTGACGCGGGCGCGCTGCTGCAGATCCTTCGGGTACAGCGGCGAGCCGGTCTTGTCGGCCAGGTACTTCATGATGGCCGAGCTCTCGGTGAGCCGGAAGGCGCCGTCCTCGAGCACCGGAATCAGGTGGTTCGGGTTGACCGCGCCGTAGGGCGCTTGCATGTGTTCGCCGGTGAACAGGTCGACGACCTGCATGTCGAGCGCGATGCCTTGCTCGGCCGCGAGCAGCATGATCGGGCGGCAGGTGGTCGAGACGGGGTGGTAGTAGAGCTTCATCGCTGCATCTCCTGGACACGGGGGTGCGAGCTTATTCCCGAAACGGAGCCAATGCACGCACCTGCGGCCGCGCCCTTTCGGGCGCGGCCGCAGCCTCCTGCAGGTTCAGGCCGTGGCCAGTTCCACCAGGCGCTCCTTGGGGTCCATCGCGCCCAGGTCCTGGATCACCTGGAAGCGCCCGTTGCGCGCCTGGGCGAGGTACATGTTCATGCGCACATGGTGCTGGCCGGGCACCATGGCGGCCGGGCCGCCCGGGCCCTGGGCGATGCGGGCGTGGTCCAGCGCCTGGATGACCTTGTCCTGATCGAGCGTTCCGGCTTCGCGCACGGCGGCCTCCCACAGCTTCAGGCCGCGGTACATGCCGGTGCTGGCGCTGCCGGCGGTGAACTTGGCGCCGCCCGGGTAGAGCTGGTTGTAGCGCGCGAGCAGTTGCCGGCTGAAGGGGTCGCCGACGGTCTGGTAGTAGTCCAGGCAGCTGTAGATGCCTTCCACATGCGCGGGGGGCAGCATGCCGAGGAAGTTCTCCTCGAAGTAGGTGCAGATGACCTTGCCGCCGCGCTTCGTGAAGCCGGCGTTGTAGAGCTGCTCGAGGAACGGGGCAAAACCGGGCGGAACGGTGGTGTTGAAGACCACCTGGGTCCCGCTGGACATGATCTTCTCGATCGTCTTGGCGTAGTCGGCGTGATCGAGCGGGAAGTACTCCTCGCCGGTGATCGTGCCACCGTGGGCCGTGACCACTTCGCGCACCTTCTGGTTCATCACGTGCGGCCAGATGTAGTCGGCCGACGGCAGGTAGAACTTCCGTGCGTCCGTCTGCTGCATCAGCCAGGGGATCAGCGGCTCGACCTGTTGCGCCGGCACCGGGCCGGTGCAGAAGATCAGCGGGTCGCATTCCTGGCCCTCGTATTGCTCGGGGTAGATGTAGAGCTTCCTGGCCTGCACGACGACCGGGCCCTTGATGGCCTGCCGCGTCGAGCTGTAGATGCCGCCCAGCACGACGTCGACCTTGTCCTGCTGCGCCAGCTTGGCCGCCTTGACGGCGGCCACGGCGTCGTCGGTGGCGCTGTCTTCGAGCACCAGCTCGATGCGGCGCCCGAGCAGGCCGCCGCCGGCGTTGATCTCGTCGACGACCATCCGAGCCACGTTGGCGTTGGCGATGCCGCAGAAGGACAGGGGGCCGGTCTGGTCGGTGATGACGCCGACCTTGATGGCAGATTGAGTCATGGCAATTTCTCCTGTGAAAACACGTTGTCGATGAAAGGGCGTGGGGTGCCGCCGCGTTGTCTTCGTCGGCAGTTGCACTGTGCGGCGACAGTGGCGCCCGCGTCCTCAAGCGGCGCCCAAACGATGTGAAGCGTTCCTAAAGCGCGGGTTGGCGTGTCAGACTGCGGGCCGTTGCGGAACACGGCAGAGGAGCGGCTTGGACGCAGTCTTGTTGGCGGACGGGTTCGAAGTGCGGCCGGCCGAGCGCCGCGTGCTCCTGCGCGGCCAGCCGGTGGCGCTCGGTGCGCGCGCCTTCGACCTGCTGCTGGTGCTGATCGAGCAGCACGAGCGCGTGGTCGGCAAGGACGAATTGATCGCCCGGGTGTGGCCCGGCGTGGTGGTGGAGGAGAACAACCTCACGGTGCAGATCTCGTCGCTGCGCAAGGTGCTCGGCAGCGCGGCGATCACCACCGTGGCGGGTCACGGCTACCGCTTCACCTTGCCCTTGCTGGATGCCGAGCCCGCCCCCGTGGCGGCAGCGCCGTCGCACGACCTGCCGGTGCTCGCGGTGCTGGCCTTCGACAACCAGTCGAGCGACGCCGAGATGCAGTTCTTTTCCGACGGCGTGAGCGAGGAGATCATCCAGCGCCTGTCACGCGGGACCCAGCTCAAGGTGATCGGCCGCACCTCGAGCTTCCAGTTCCGCGGCGAGCGCAAGGCCGAGGCGGCCGAGCGCCTGGCCTGCTCGCACGTGCTCGACGGCTCGATCCGGCGCGTGGCGGGGCGGGTGCGCATCAGTGCACACCTGATGGAAGCCGCGTCGCACACGACGCTGTGGTCGGACCGCTACGACCGCGGCCTGGAGGACATCTTCGCCGTGCAGGACGAGATCTCCGAGAGCATCGCCAGAGCACTCGACCAGACGTTTTCCAGCTTCTCGACAAGGGCGGTCGAGCCGGCGGTCTACGACCTTTACCTTCGCGCCAGCCCGAAGTCCTACGCACCGGACGATCTGCGCACCTGCGTGGGCCTGCTGGAAGTCGTGACCCAGCGTGCGCCGCATTTCGTCGAGGCCTGGGGGCGGCTGACCTACCTGCGCGGCTTTTTGCACATGTACCTGCCCTTCGCCGAGCGGGCCGAGAGCGCGACGCGTGTGGCGCGCGAGGCCTCGCACGCGCTGGCGCTGGACGCGCAGAACATCGACGCGCTGGCGTCGCGCTGCTTCGTGATGCCGCCGTTCAGTCGCTTCATCGAGGGCGATGCGTTCCTCGAGCGGCTGCAACGCGCGCCGGGCGCGGGCGACGGCCGGCGCTACATCGGCTGGTTCCTGCGCCACACCGGCCGGCTGCGCGAGAGCCTCGAAGCCACCGAACGCAGCTACGCGCTGGACAAGCTGGATCCGATGACGGCCAACCTCGTCGCGCTCGCGCGCATGGCCTCGGGGCGTGTCGAAGAGGCGGTGCCGGTGTACGAAGACCTCGTGGCGCGGATCCCCGAGATGAGCTTTCCAATCTCGAGCCTGCTGCGCGCGCAGGCCTTCCTGCAGGACTGGGCCGCCGTGGACCGCCTGCTCGCACTCGCGGCGAAGCGCGCGCTGCGCGAGTTCCAGGACACCCTCCCCTTCGTGCGTGCCAAGCGCGACCCAACGCCCGAGCACATCGGCGCCTGGCGCCGCGACTTCGAAGCGCATGTGGCGAAGACCGGCGGTGTCGACGTCGCGCGCCTGGTGTACGCCGCGCACCTGGGTCTGGTGGACGAGGCCTATCGCGCAGCCGACGC
>Ga0209254_10000567_pt1 | contig 30597 bp, 29 predicted proteins | sample FrelakmetDIP11DI_FD_187148 | JGI IMG/M metagenome (GOLD analysis project Ga0209254, IMG submission 187148) | Freshwater lake sediment microbial communities from the University of Notre Dame, USA, for methane emissions studies - DIP11 DI (SPAdes)... | ecosystem: Environmental > Aquatic >... | reverse complement strand
CTAGACCTTGTCTATTGTAGCACTGTCGGGGTGAAAAGAGAAGTCCGGGACCTTGCCGAAAATGGAACGTGGTGTTATTATGTAGTTTGAAGGAGAGAAAGCTGTGATCGATCCTGGCTATGTCTCTGTCGACGTCGAGACTTCCGGCCCCAGCCCGGCAGGCTATTCGTTGCTGTCGATCGGCGCCTGCCTGGTGGCCGATCTGGACCGGGAGTTCTATGTCGAATTGCAGCCGATCCCCGGGCTGGGCGCGCTTCCGGAGGCGTTGGAGGCTAGCGGGTTGTCGGTGGAGCGCCTGGCGGCGCACGGCCTGCCGCCGGCCGAGGCACTGGCCCGCTTTGCGGGCTGGCTGGAGGAGGCGGTGCCGGCAGGTCTGCATCCCATCTTTGTCGGCTTTAACGCGCCCTTTGACTGGATGTTCGTGAACGACTATTTCCACCGTTTCCTGGGTCACAACCCGTTCGGTCACGGCGCGCTCGATATCCGCAGCTTCTATATGGGCGTGACCGGCGCGGGGTGGTACGAGGCCGGCCTGCGCCACGTCGCCGCCCGCTACGGCATCTCTGATCCCCTCACCCACCACGCGCTGCACGATGCCCTGGACCAGGCGACGCTGTTTCGCAAGATGTTGGACGAGCAGTCAGCAGCCATGAGCTGATGGCTGACTACTAATAGCAAAGTGAGGTGAATGATGAGCGAAGAACAGAACCGATCGGCCGAGATCGCCCGAATCTGCGAATCGGCCCGGCGGCTGGGCGTCGAGGTAAACGAGGCCGACGCGCTACAGTGGCTGACGGCCATGGCCACCTGGAAGGTGGGCGGCGATCTGACGGTCGATACCCGCACCGGGGTGTTTGGCCACAAGGTGGTCATGCTCGACTTTGGCGATCAGGAGCTGGCCCGTTTCCGGGAGATGGGCCGCCTGGTCGAGTTCCAGGACCAGCCGGGGGTGGTCGAGACGGCGCTGGCGCTGTCAGGCTCGGCGGCCCAGTCCAAGATCCAGTCCTACCCGGGCGACTGTGACTATTTCGAGCGGGTGAACATCAAAGCCGCGACGCGCGACGAAGCGTGCCGGATCCTGGCCGGGCTGATGCGCGACAAGGCGCTCAGCACGGCCAAGGGGCCGACCTACCAGTTGATCGAGGTCAAGTTTGGCCAGTACCCCACCGACCTGGTGCGGGGCGAGAAAAAGATCAAGGCCGGATCGCCGGTCGGCTGGACGGCGGCCGAGATCCAGGCCGGCCAGATCGACGGCTTTGCGCCCGACGGCGCGCCGGTGACGGTCACGTGGGACGGAGTGGCCGCCAAGCCTGGCTGGTGCAAGCTCGACTGGGTTGTGGCCGATCCGATCCACAAGACCCTGGCCAACGCCAGCAACATGCTCGACGTGACCTGGGAGGCGCCCGACGGCGCCATCACCCCCCTCGACGGCTACCTGGACCCCTATTTCCAGGAGGTGTACCTCGACGCCGCGTCGGTGCCGATCTTTGCCAAGCTGGCCCAACATGTGTCGGCCGACGCTCTGGACGAGTATGTGGAGCAACTGCAAGGCGAGGTGCGCAAGTACCTGACCAAGGACGTCAACTATGGCAAGGTGGCCAAGCGGCTGTACAACATCTTTCGCCTGACCGGCAACTACGAGGAGGCCGCCTACCTGCGCGAGCTGTTCGACGAGCCGGCCACCCTGCTGTACCAGGTCTGGTCGCTGATCCGGACCATCGACGACACCGTCCAGCCGGGAGCCAGCATCGCCATGGACCATGTCCTGGCCCAGGCCGACACGCTGATCATGGCCGTGATCCGAGTGCTGGAGGGCGACCAGGAGGCCGAGATCGTTCGCTACCTGCTACGCCTGCGCGATGCCCTCACCCGCCAGGAGACCGGCCAGGAGCTGATCCCCGAGGCCGAGGCCGCCCGCGCCGAGGTGATCAATATCGTCAACAACTTTTTCCACGACAAGCTGACCGCCGTGCCGGCGATCAAGGAGTATATGGATGGCCTGCTGTAGGGGGATGGTATGAGGCGCCTGCTGCGGGCCATGCTTATCCTGCTGGGCGTGTTGCTTCTGCTCGTCTTGGTCGTCCCGTTGCTGATCCCGATACCATCACTGGAGGGGACCGTGCCGGTCGAGCAGTTGGCCGATCCGGACAGCCGGTTCGCTGACCTGAACGGGGTAAAGGTGCACTACAAGGTGGCCGGCGAGGGACAGCCGGCGGTGGTGCTGCTGCACGGCTTTGCCGCCAGCCTCTTTTCGTGGCGCGAGGTGATCGGGCCGCTGGCCGAGAGCCACACCGTCGTCGCCTTTGACCGGCCCGGCTTTGGCCTGACCGAGCGGCCCCTGCCCGGCGAGTGGGAGGGCCAGAGTCCGTACAGCCCCGAGGCGCAGGCCGACCTGACTGTGGCGCTGATGGATGAGCTGGGCATCGACCGGGCGGTGCTGGTTGGCAACTCGGCGGGCGGCACGGTGGCGGCGCTGACTGCGCTGCGCTACCCGGAGCGGGTGGAGGCCCTGGTCCTGGTCGACCCGGCCATCTACCAAGGTGGGATGCAGTTTCCGGGCGTGGTGCGCTGGCTGCTCAGCACGCCGCAGGCCCGCCGCCTGGGGCCGCTGTTCGTCCGCTCGATCCGGGACTGGGGCCTGGAGTTTGGCCGCAGCGCCTGGCACGACCCGTCCAAGATCACCGACGAGATCTGGGACGGCTATACCAAGCCGCTCCAGGCCGAGAACTGGGACAAGGGTTTGTATGAGGTCACCCTGGCCAGTCGGTCGCTGGGGCTGGACAAGCGGCTCAACGAGATCCAGGTGCCGGTGCTGGTCTTTACCGGCGACGATGACCGGATCGTGCCTACCGAGCAGTCGATCCGCCTGGCCGGCGAGCTGTCCAACGCCGAGCTGGCGCTGGCGCCCAACTGCGGCCACGTGCCGCACGAGGAGTGCCCGGAATTTTTCCTGGCGGTGGTGAACAGGTTTCTGGCAGGGCTGGCGCAGTAATTCATTATCGTAGACTTGCACATTATGGCGACTTGGGGTATAATAGGGGTATGGCAATGAAGGAGGGTACGAACATGCGTGAGATGATCGATTCGTTTCTGACCTGGCTTGTAGAAAAAAAGAATAGCAGTGAGAACACGATCATGGCTTATCGCAACGACCTGGGCCAGTTCTGGACTTTTCTGTCGGCCAATTTGACTGCCCAATCGTGGGCAGGAGTAACCGAGGGCGATATCCTGGCTTATCTGCGCGACATCGAGTCGCGCGAGTATGCTCCGGCGACGGTGGCCCGCAAGATGGCTGCCGTGCGCTCTTTTTTCCATTACCTGGTGTTGAGCGAGGTTTTGGCCGACGATCCGACTTTGCAGGTGGGCGCCAGCGCGCCGGTGCGCCCTTCCCCATCGCAGCTTTCTCAGCAGGTAGCCCAGCAGTTGCTGGACAGCGTCACCCTCCAGACGCCCCTGGCTCTGCGCGACCGGGCTTTGATGGGGCTGGTGGCCGGTGTGGGGCTCAAGACCAGCCAGGTGGTGGCGCTGAACCGCCAGGACCTGGAGCTTGGGCCGGAGGGCGGCACGCTGTCGGTGCGGAGCCGGCGGGGCCGGGAGCAGGTCGTATCCCTGGTCGGGGCGGTGGCGGCCGATCTGGCAATCTATCTGGACAAGGGCTGGCCGCACCTGGCCGGCAGGGTGCCGGAGGCGGAACTGCCCGAGATGCCCATGTTTCTCAATGCGCGAGGGAGCCGGCTGAGCCGGCAGGGGCTGTGGCTGGTTCTAAAAGAGCGCGGCGAGGAGGCTGGTCTGGGCCGTGGGGTTTCACCCCGAGCGTTGCGCGGGGCGTGGCCAGCTGAGTAACGAGAGCAAGAGACCAGGTTTCTCACGGAATCTGGTCTCTATGTTTACAATGCCAAATCGAACGGTGTTCGTATAGTCAACTTTGTCATTAGTGAAGGATAGGGAATTGTTTCTCTACGAGTGTAGTGTGACTATGCGAACACCCTCCCCTGCCGGATTGTATGGTCCCACCCATGATCATGTCAGTGGTGGGGAGATGCTCCCCACTTGGGTGGAGGAAGGAGAGACTCGATGTTTGAGCTAGAGCTGTCCCGCTGCCCTATCTGCCAAACCACGCGCGGTCTGGTTCGCCAGATGCGGGAGGTGCAAGGACAACACTTTATCTGGTACGAATGCCCCGAATGTGCCTCGGCCCTGATGTGGCTCGGTGGAGACCGCTGGATTTATCAGCAGGTAGGCCGCATCGATAGACAGTATTTGCTGAAACGCCCTCTCACGGCAGTCGAGCTGCAAGCCCTGTCGGTAGCAACTCCACCGGTTTCGGCTGCGCCGGCCTATTACAGCCCACAACCCGAGATGCCGGATGAGGTCAATGATGAACCGGAAGAGATAGACGCTGTTTCAGCGCCTGCCCCCCCACCGGCCGCCACAGGGCCAGCGGGCGTGGAGCGGTCCAGGGGGATGCCCCGGTCGTTGGTGGTGGCAGTGGCAATCATCGCCCTGCTGTTCATCGTGGCAGCTATCGTCATCATCGCGACGCAGCTCTAGTGCCCAGGTTAAAATTGCCGAAACTCTGAGTTCTGGGTCTTGACAAAACCGCCAAGCGGGTGTATAATGCAAGCAAGTACTTACTTGCTTGCATTATACTTTGAGGGAGCAGACGATGAACACTGGTCCTATAGAACCAAGCATCGATCCGACCCACCGGCGCATTCTCGAGGCTGCGGCCGAGGTCTTTACCGCACAGGGCTACGCCCGAGCGACGACGCGTGCCATCGCCACAGCTGCCGGCGTGAACGAGGTAACCATCTTTCGCCATTTTGGCAACAAAAAGAACCTGCTGCTGGCGGTGATCAACCACTACTCTGCCCTGCCCGACCTGGCAGATCTGCTGGCAAGGCAGTTCAGCGGCGACTATGGCCAGGACATGCGACGGCTGGGGCACTCTTTCCAAATGTTCATGACTCAGCGACGTGTCCAGATCCGGATGATGCTGTGCGAGGCCGAGCATCTGCCCGAGCTGGGCGAGATTGTGGGACAGATGCCCCGCAACCTCCGCCAACTGCTGGCCGGATATCTGCGGCAGCAGATCTCGCGGGGCGTGGTGCGCAATCTGAACCCTGAGGTGATGGCCCAGGCCTTTTTCGGCGTCTTTTTTGCCTACAACATGAGCCAATCCCTGCTTCCCGAGCCCCTGGCCCCGGACCTGGCGCCTGAGGCGGTGACCGAGCAGTTTGTGGATATCTTTGTACAAGGGACGGCAGCCAGCCCTCGACCGGCAGATAACAGCAGACCTGTAGGAGCAGAACAATGAACACCGTGGTAGAAGCCCAAGCGTTACACAAGCATTTTGGCCCGATCTGCGCCGTAGACGGCCTGGACCTGGTGGTGGAGGCCGGCGAGATCTATGGCCTGCTCGGCCCCAACGGTTCGGGCAAGACGACGCTGATCCGGCTGCTGATCGGCCTGTTGAAGCCGACGTCGGGCCGGGCGGCGATCCTGGGCCAGACCATGCCCAACAAGCCGATCCTGTCCCAGGTGGGCTACATGACCCAGGTCAGTGCCCTGTACGATGACCTGACCGTGAAGGGCAACGTGGCCTTTTTCGCCGAGATGTGCGGCCTGCCCGCTGCCGATATCCGAGGGCGGATCGCCGAGGTGCTGGAGCTGGTCAACCTCCAGGATCGGGCCGGCAGCCTGGTGCGGACCCTGTCAGGCGGGATGAAGCAGCGCACTTCGCTGGCCTGCGCCCTGGTCCACCGGCCCCGGCTGTTGTTCCTCGACGAGCCGACGGTTGGCGTCGATCCGCAGCTGCGGGTCACCTTCTGGACCTACTTTCGCCGGCTGGCCGACAGCGGTGTGACGCTGATCGTGTCCAGCCACGTCATGGACGAGGCCGAGCGGTGCGACCGGCTGGGCTTTATGCGCAACGGCAAGCTGCTGGCCGAGGGCGCGGCCGCCGTGCTGCGCGCCCAGGCCGGCGCCGCCACCCTGGAAGATGCCTTTCTGCGCTTTGCCGGTGAGGCCGGATAGGCGATCAAGGAGGAAACCATGAAGACACGCCGCATACTTTGCCTGGCCCGCCGGGTGGTCCGCCAGATCATGCACGACCGGCGGACGGTAGCCTTGGTGTTCCTGGCGCCGATACTGCTCGTCTCTCTGGGCGCCATCCTGTTCCGCGCCGAGGCGGCGGTCATCCCCCTGGGGGTGGTGAACGAAGACAAGGGAATGACGGTGCCGATGGCCGGCACGATGGCCATGGGCCAGCTCATCGTCGACGAGCTGACCGCCGGTGGGGCCTTTACCGTGGTAACCCTGAGCCGCGACGAGATCGACGCCCGGCTGCGCGATGGCACAGTCCAGGGGGTGATCCTCTTCCCGGCCGACTTTTCGGCCAGCCTTGCCCAAAAAGGCCAGGCGACCATCGACCTGCGGGTGGAGGGCTCGAACCCAACCCGCAGCCTCCAGATCACCGCCCGCGTTACCGAAGCAGCAATAAAGGCGGTGGCCGGGCTTGCCCTATTTGGTAGCACAAGCCAGACCAGCGGAGAGACCGAGCTGCCGGTCACGCTCAAGACCAGCTACCTGTACGCCGGCGAGTCGTTCGACACGATGGACTATGTGGCACCGGCCTATATCGCCTTCCTGGCCTTCTTTTTCGTCTTCTTGCTGACCTGCGTCTCGTTCCTGCGCGAGCGGTCGCAGGGAACGATGGAGCGGCTGCTGGCCACCCCGGCCAGCCGGCTGGAGATCGTGATGGGCTATATCGGCGGCCTGAGCCTGTTCGCGCTGATCCAGGTGGCGGTCATCCTCTTTTTCACCGTGTGGGTGATCCAGATCCACTACATGGGCAGCCTGTGGCTGCTGTTCCTGATAGTTGCGCTGCTGGCCATCGTCGGCGTCAGCCTGGGCATCCTGTGCTCAACCTTTGCCCGCAACGAGTTCCAGGTGGTGCAGTTCATCCCGCTGATCATCATCCCCCAGGCGCTGCTGAGCGGGCTAGTGTGGCCGATCGAGGAAATGCCGAGCTATCTCCAGCCGCTCGCCTACATCATGCCACTGACCTACGCCAACCGCGCCCTGCGAGACGTGATGCTCAAGGGCTTGGGACTGGCAGAGATCTGGCCCAACCTGCTGATCCTGCTCGCCTTTGCCCTGATCATCGTCGGGCTGGGGGCGCTGACAATGCGACGGGAGGTGGCGTAGGGGATGGGTGGGTGTACCTGCCACAAAGGACCAAGTATCAATACATACTTTATCGGAGGAGAAAAATGATCTACGGAGATGGGGTCCGGCTAAGGTCCATCGAGCGGGAAGACATCCCGACATTTGTGCGGTGGTTCAACGACCCGGAGATACGGAGTTTTATCCTCATGTACAGGCCAATGTCGCGGGCCAACGAAGAGCGCTGGTTCGAGGGCCTGGCCGACCGGACCGACGATTTTGTGTTCGCCGCCGAGGCGCTGGTTGGCGAGCAGTGGGTCCACATCGGCAACGTGGGGTTGGAGAGCATAGACTGGAAGAATAGCTGCTGCATGTTCGGCATCGTCCTGGGCGAGAAGGAGTATTGGAGCCAGGGCTATGGCACCAAGACGGCCAAGACCATACTGCGCTACGCCTTCAACGAGCTGAACCTCCACCGTGTGGAGCTGGAGGTGTTTGCTTACAACAAGCGAGCTATCCGCTGCTACGAAAAGGCCGGCTTTCGCCACGAGGGCACCCGCCGCCAGTCGCGTTTTCACGACGGGCAGTACCACGACGCGTACCGCATGGGGATCCTGCGCGAGGAGTTTGAGGAGTGAAATTATGTTGACAAACCCGATCATTGAGGCGATGCTCAATCGCAAGTCGATCCGCAAGTACAAGGAGGACCAGCCTTCCGACGAGGTGATCGCCGCGGTCGTTCGCGCCGGACAGCAGGCGCCCTTTGCCATGCAGATGTGCAGCCTGCTCCTGTCGCGCAACCGGAAAAAGAACCCCTTCCGCGCCCCGCTGCTGTTCACCGTGTGCGTCGATTCGCACCGCCACGAAAAGATCATGGCCAAGCGGGGCTGGAAGATGGTCATGAACGACCTGTCGCTGCTGCTCTTTGGCATCCAGGACGCGGCGCTGATGGCAGAGAACATGGTGATGGCCGCCGAGAGCCTGGGGATGGGCAGTTGTTTCCTGGGCGGCTGGCCCTACCAGGCGGAAAAGATCATCGAGGAGTACAAGCTGCCGCCGCGGGTATTCCCCCTGGTCGGCCTGACCATGGGCTATCCGGCCGAGGACCCGCCTCCCCGGCCGCGCTACCCGCTGGAGTTTGCCCTGTTTGAGGACCGCTACCCGGAGCTCAGCGACGAGATTGTCGAGCGGGCGATGGCCGAGATGGACCAAGGGTACCTGGCGCAGGGCTACTACCGCAAGCTAAAGGCGCTGATCCCGATCGAGGTAGAGCGCGAAGAGACGCACACCTACAAGACCTATAGCTGGACAGAGCACATCTCGCGCAAGACGGGCCAGTGGCTGGCGTCGCCGCAGGAGCTGCTGGAACAGATGGCCAAGTGCGGGTTTCACGTCAAGACTGAAGGCTGTTTGGACGCAGATTAACGCAGATTTACGCTGATTTGTTCTTGTCGGAAGAAAGACCTGACAGGTTTTGGAAAACCTGTCAGGTCTTAGGTTACAGGGAGGGGAGAGGGAGCTAAGGATAGGTTATCTCGATACTCCCATTCGCATCCGGCGGGCTAAAGGCGTTCAGTGACACACGCCACAGGTCGCCCGCTCCCAGGTCGCCGGGAGTGACCGTGTAGCTGACCGACAACGGGCTGCCGCCGTCGTTGCGGGCATAATAGCCCACCTGGCCGGGGCCGTTGACGATCAAGGCCATAGTTCCCGGCGTCCCGCTCCAATTCGCTGTGGCGTTGATCGCCCCGGCGCCGTGCAGGACGATCAGGTTAATCGCGGTGCCATAGTCTGGCGACACCCCAAAGCTGATACCAGGGGCTGAGGCGCCCGATCCGCTGGGGTAGGTGAGGTAGACAGTACCTGAGGCCTCGCCGGTGCCAAAGCTGGCGATCGTCACCCGCCAGGTGTCGCCGGCGGCAAAATCCCCGCCGGTGACGTTGTAGACTACTTCCGTCCCGCTGGGGCCATCCTCCCGGGCATAGGTGCCCTCTTGCCCCGGACCGTTTATGATCAGCGCCAGCTCGCCCTGCGACCCGGTCCACTCGGCATAGGCCCGGATCTGGCCCGGCCCGGTCAGGCGCAGGTAAAAGATCGTGCGATTGTCGGCCACCCGGATCGGGTGCGTCCAGCTCTGCCCGCCGGGCGTGACGGTGATCGTCACTTCCTTTGTTACCTCGCCGCCAGGGTAGACCACCCGCAGCCGGTAGACGGTGGTCGCCGGTGGGGCGACCAGTTGCGAGCCATCCGGCCCGGTGACCGGCGTGCCGTCGAGGTAGATGGCGCTGACATGCTCGACGTGCCAGCGCAGGGTGGTAGATCCGCCGGCAGGGATGGAGTAGGCGTCGGCCCAGAATTCGATCACCGGGGTGGGGGTGGTAGTGACAGTCGGGGTGGGCGTTGGGGTCCGAGAGGGCGTGTTGGTTGGGGTCGGCGTGTGGGTTGCGGTTGGCGTATTGGTCGGCGGCTCATTGGTCGGCGGCTCATTGGTCGGCGGCTCATCGGTCGGCGGCTCGCTCGTCGGCTCTGGCGTTCCGGTAGAAGTGGGAGGCTCGACCGTGGGCGTCGGGGTAGCCTGGAGTGTGGCGGTGACCGTTACCTGGCCTATGGCCCCGCCCACGGTGACACCGACCGAGGCCGTCTCGCCGGCCGAGCTGCCGGCGGTGTAGGCTGTGGCCGATATGGTATGGGGGCCGGGCTGGTCGAAGGTGTAGGAGTGGCTGACGATCAGCGACGGGGCGCCGTCGGGGTCCTGGCTGGCCGTCGAGGCCACTACCTGGCCGTCGACGCTCATCTCCAGCCGGGTGAGGTCCTTGGGGCCGGTGGCCGAAGCCTGGAGCACAAGCTGGCCGCCGGTGGCGATCTGGGCGCCGTCGGACGGCGACAGGATGGTGACCGCCAGCTCTCCACCGCGCCGGTTGAGCAGGAGCAACAGGACGGCGATGATCAGGCCCGCCGCCACGATCGCGGTCAGCAGCAGGCCGACGATCATCCCGGTCGAAATCTGCCGGCCGGCCGCCTCTTCGGGCACCGCTGCATAGGGAGCCACTGGCTGGCCGTAGACCGTCGGCGCCACACCCCCAGCCACCAGGCGCACGTCAAAGATGGTGTTGCCCAGCCGCAACTGGTCGCCGTCACGCAGCGCCTGGGGGGCGGCGATACGCCGCTCGTTGACGTAGGTACCGTTGGCGCTGCCCAGGTCCTGGACGATATAGCGGCCGGCCTGGTAAGAGATGGTGGCGTGCTGGCGTGACACCTGCGGATCGGCCAGGACGACGGTGCAGTCGGGCTGGCGCCCGATGGTGACCGGAGCCTGGGTCAGAGGGAACTCCTGTCCGGTATGGCGGACGGTCAAGGCCGGCCCAGGGCCGGGCGGGGCGGTGTATTGCATGATCTCCTCCTTTCTCAAAGCGACACATGTGTCGCCTGCGTGCCGGCTGATTATACCACAAGTCGCGATATTCGACAAGGGTTTTATTGTCTGCTATAATGGCCGGCACACTGTTTTGGGAAGGTCTATGGCCTACACATCGCTGCGCTATGCGCTTCACAACCGGTGGGATTCGAGCCACCTGCACACGGTCAACCGGCTGCTGGCCCCGGCGCCGGGGATGCGACTGCTGGAGGTCGGCTGCGGGCGAGGGCACCTGACCAAGCGCCTGCAGGAACAGGGGATCGACGCCGTGGGGATCGACGCCAATCCGTACGCCGTCGAGCACGGAGTGGCCTGCAACCTGTGCGCGATGCAGGGCGAAGCGCTCGATTTTCCCGACGCCAGTTTTGACCTGCTCTGCTCGTTCCACGCCATCGAGCACATCCCGCTGCTGGAGCAGGCGCTGGCCGAGATGGCGCGGGTGGTCAAGCCCGGCGGCAAGCTGCTGCTCGTCTACCCTGCCGAGCCGATCAAAGGGCTGTATGCCTTTCCCACCGCCTTTATCCTCTATCGCAACCCATTCCTGGCGGGCGAGGTGCACTGCCACCGGCTCACCCCGGCCCGTCTGCGGCGGCTGACCGCTCCTCTGCCGGTGGAACACCTGTGCAGCGAGTTCCACCTGCTGCGGTCGCCGCAGTTCTTTTCGCTGTTTCGACGCTTGTAGAGGCTGTGGCTATTCTCCCACCAGCTTGAACGAGTCGAGGAACTTGGTCGTGTCCGGCGAGGTGCTCTGGCCCTTGGGACCCACTACCATAACCTGATACAACCTGTCCCGGACCAGGAACGTTCGGGAGCGCAAGGAGAGGGTGCCGTCCGAATCCTCAATCTGGATCTCCAGCTCGCGCCCCGGATAGGCGCCCAGCGCGATCTTTTGCTCATTCACCAGTGTGCCTTTGACGGCGTTGACCTGCCCGTCACGGGCCCCGTCCAGCATCGAGTCTGAGGAAGCGGCCCCGATCACCGCCGCAGGGAAAACGTTGTACCCAACCAGGTACGCCACATCACCCTCTTCGAAGGTGAATGAATGGACATCGATGGTCCCCATCTCTGTGTCTTGCGCCTGAGTCTGCTCGGTTGGCGTGCCGGGCATGAGCACCGAGAACGCCCCCTCCGCCGAGCTGAACTCGTTCCAGGTGGTTTCCCCGCACCCGGCCAGCAGTGCCCCCACTACCAATAGAAGTGGCAGCACGCCCACCACCCTGCTCCGTTTCCTGCTCATATCGATCTTTCCTTTCTTCTTATGTCTTGCGCCGCCTGAACAGGAGCGCCGACCAGGTGTCGTCGATGGCGCAGATCTTATAGTCGACCAGTCCCGCCACCAGGCCGGCGTCGCGTACCTGCTGCTGTGACAGGTCGGCGGCCAAGGCTGAGCCCTTCTTGGGCCAGGCGATCCACAGCGCACTCGGCCCCAGCCGAGCCACCATGCCCGCCATGCCCTGCTCCAGCTCGCCGGCGGAGCGAACGAACCACATAGTCAGGTCAGCCGGACCCGGCAGGCTGTCCAAGCTCACCAGGTCCATTTGGTCGGGCAGTTGGCCCAGCGTGTCGCGGAAATCGGCCGGCGCGCCGGCCAGTGCGACCGCCAAGCCGGCCTTGATGCCCAGCTTTCCGGCCAGCGGCCTGCCGGCGTAGGCAGCAAAGGCCGAGCCCGGCACCACGGGGTCGGCCGGCGGCGCGGCGATGGCCCTCGCCAGGGCAGCCTCGATCCCATCCCACGAGGTGTAGGCCGCGTCGGGCAGCAGCTCACGGATGCGCGCCACTTTGGCCGGGTCGCCGCCGACGAACAGCAGGGGCACGCGGCGCGTCCCGCCCTGCATCCGCAGGTTGACCGCCATGTCGCGCCCCTGTGACGGCAGCCGCGACAGGTCGATGACGACGGCCGCCGGCGGGTTGTGGGCAAGCGTCCGGATAAAGGCCGGGCCGGCAGACAGATCGCAGGCCACGTCGTAGCCGAGCGCCCGCAGCCGCCCGGCCCGTTCCGTCGCCTCGGCGGCGTTCCAGTGGATCAGTTGGATGTGGTGCATGGCAATCCTCCGCTATCACTATATCGCAGGTCAGGTAGAAACGCAATACTGGGCCGCCCTCCCCCGCGTAGGGAAAGAGCTGGCTGGGCGTGGGCTGGGCACGCAACGGGCATCACCCGCCCAGCGAGCGAGGGGGTATAATAGAGTCAACAAGTCGGCTCGCCTGCATCCGCAGACGGCAATCGGGGGGAACCAATTATTGTAGTGGACGTCTATATTATGATCCTACCCACGGAGGTGTCACAACATGCACACAATGAAAATCGCTAGCCTGTTACTGGCCCTATTCCTGGTTGTTCCACTGGCGGCATGCGGAACGGCGGCACCGGCCGCCACCAGCACACCGCAGGCCATCGTCCCGACCGCAACCCAGGCCTCGGCAACTCAGTCCGTGGCCGCAACCCAGGCCCCAACCGCGATCCAGTCCTCAACCGCGACTGAGGTGCCCCCCAGCCAGCCGGCAGCTACCGCCACCATCTCGCCGCGCCAGATCGTGATCGAGGCGCCGGCGCCGGGTGCGACGGTATCCAGCCCGTTCGAGGTGCGGGGATGGGTCAGCGTCAGCCCGTTTGAATCGACGCTCCGGTGGCGGGTGTACGACGCTGCCGGCCAGGTGGTGGGCCAGGGGCCGATCATGGTCAATGCCGAGATGGGCCAGCCGGGCAACTTTGCCGGCCAGATCGCGTTCACCGTCAGCGCCGGTGGCCCGGGCCTGGTGGAGATCGCCGAGACGAGCGCCATGGATGGCTCGGTGGTCGTCAGCGCAGCGGCCGACGTGGTGCTGGCTGCTCCGGCGGGATCGAATCTCATCGAGATCCCGGAGGCCGGCGCACAGGTGGTCCTGCCGCTCCACATCCTGGCCCGCGTCGGACAGCCGGGGGGACGGGTGACGGCCAGCCTGACCTGGCAGGACGGCACGATCCTGGAGGGCCAGTTCCCGATCCTGACAGGCGAAGATGGGAAAGGGCTGCTGATCGGCAGCCTGGACTGGATCATGGAGGGGCCGCCGCCCCAGCCGCCCAGCCAGCCGGCGACACTGGCGATCCGCAGCCAGGACGGCCAGCTGCTGGCCGAGCAGGCGGTGACCCTGCTCAGCGCCGGTGACCCCAACGTCACGGCGGTGACGCTATACTTCCTGCTGGGCGAGGAGCTTCAGGCAACGCAGCGGCACGTTGTCAAGACCGAGGCGATCGGCACGGCAGCGTTGGACGAGCTGCTGTGGGGGCCGCCACCCAACAACCTGGCCGGCTTTGAGACGGCCATCCCCAACCCCGAGGAGGTGCTGTCGTACGCCGGCCGCGGGACCGACTGGGGGCCGCGCGTCCTCCTGCTCAAGCTGACGATTGTCGACGGGGTGGCGACGGCCGACTTTTCAAAGGAGATAAACGCCTACGGCGGCGGCTCGCTGCGGGCCAAGCTGATCCACGACCAGATCGTCATGACACTGCTGCAGTTTTCGACGGTGCGCGAGGTGGTGATCGCCGTCGAGGGAGAGACAGAGGGAGTGCTGCAGCCGTAGGTTTGACTTTTTCCCAACCTGTGCGATTGCACACTGCCCTGCATCCATGCGACCTTGACTGGCAACCACACAGGAGCTCATGCCGGCCACATAAGAGGTAGGGCTCCGAGGAGATGAGGCAGCGCGCCCGCCCACCGCTGAGGTGTGGCGGGCGCGTTCGTTTTCCAGTGGTAACGGCTTGACAAAGGAGGAGAATCGTGGCGCAAGCAACGCCGCCTGGTCACGGCGGGCTCAAGAGCACGCGCTGTGGCAGTTATCTACTTTCCCGGTCGGTTTCCGCCGGCAGCTCCACGGTAAACGTTGCCCCACCGCCCGGGTTGTTCTGCGCCCAGATGCGCCCACCATACTCGCGCACGATCCGGTCACACACCGCCAATCCCAGGCCTGTCCCTTTGCCCGGCTTTTTGGTGGTGACAAAGGGCTCAAAGAGGTGGGCCATCACCTCCGGCGGGATGCCGGGACCGTTGTCAACGAACCGGATCTCGGTATGGGGTGCGTCGCCGTTCTGCCCAGGGGCATAGCGGGTCTGGATCACCAGCATCCCGGGCTGATTGCTGGCCAAGAGCGCCTGCTGGGCGTTGTTAATGAGGTTGACAAACACCTGCTCAAGCTGATGCGGATCTACCCGGCTCGCGGGCGATTCGGGAGCCAAGTCGGTGAGTACCTCGATGCCGTATCCCTGGAGCTGATAGATCTGGAGGTCCAGCGTATGCTGCACGGCTGCATTGACGTCGGTTGGCTCAATCTGGTGGGGGATCGGGTGAGCGAAGGTCAGGAGGTTGTCGATGATATGGACCATGCGCTGGGCCTGCTGCTGGATGACGGTCAGGCTCTCCTTGAAACGAGGCAGCAGGGGAGCGATGGCGTGCAACAGCTTGATCTGGAGGAGGATGATCGTCAAGGGGTTGTTCAGCTCATGGGCCACGCTGGAGGTCGATTGGCCCAGCCAGGCCATCTTTTCAGACTGGCGGAGCTGAGCTTCGAGCCGGCAGCGCTCGGCAAGGTCGGTGAACAGCCATACCATCGCTTTGGGCTGGCTATCGTCGACCAACGGGCAGGCGCTAATCAGCATCGGCACCGATGTCCCATCTGGCCGCTGCACCTGGGTCTCATACGGGCCGGTCCCTTCGCCCAGGGCGCCAGCCTGCCAGGCATCCACAGCCTGGTGCACCTCTTTGGGGATCAGCGCCGCCCAACGCCGGCCGGCTAGCGTTCCCGCCTCACAGCCGACAATCTGCTCTGCGGCGTGGTTGGCGAAAACAAGCTGCCCAGCATCGTCCTCGATGACAACACCGCAGGGCACAGCCTCCAGGATCGGCTCGACAAAACACCCCAGGTTCAAGTGAGCCCCCACTTACCCCGCCGGCTCATCTGCCGCATTGAACGGCGGGTTTCGCCCCCAAGGGCGAATCCGGCAAGTGTTAGTTCGTATAGTGCGTCACTGCCTCCCGCCACATCCGGACGCCTTGCTTATGGCCGTTGCCATTGCCGTTGCCGTTACTCGAGAGCCAGCGGTAAATCTGCGCGGCAAAGTCCTCCAGCCGTTGGGCCTGGATGCCGAGCACCAGCTCCCGCTCCTCGGGCGTCAGGGCAAAGGTGTGGTCGCAATACCCGGTCGCCAGCGCCTTGGCCGGATTGCGCAACAGGGTCTCACGAAATCGACCGTTTACAGTGGCAGCACACACCAATTGGTTCAAACTTTTGTGTTGCATCGGTTATCCTCTCCTATAAGCTTTGTAAAAGCTAGTATCGTCGCTCACAATCGCTTTCTTATGGTTTAACTTCCCCGAATTGAGACGCAAACGTCCCGTGGGTTGGGGATCGGGAAAAAAGGGCATCGAGCCCGGCCTTATGCGCGTTCGGACTCTATGGCCAATACCCCCCGGCTGGTTGGCAAACCTTGCAAGAGCACGATGATGCCAAGGGCAATGATCAGGTCGCCCAGGCTAAACGCCGTAGGCCACGGAAAGGGCATCGGCAGCACCAGGATATCGGAAAGCAGCCACAGCACCGTGCCCTGCTGGGGCAGGATAATGTCCTTGGAATAGCCATAGTGCGCCCCAACCGGAAATTGGGCAAGGCTGATGCCCGGATTGACCTGGGCCAATGTCTCGGGCGTGACCGGCATCAACCCACCATTGGCCACGATGACGATCAGGTTGCATACCACCCCCAGGCCTACTATCTTTACCGCAGTCGACCGCCAGTTGAGCCCTACAAAGATCAATAGCAGCAGGTGCGATACCATAAAGAGCACTTGCTGCACTGCAATATGCTGACGGGGACCTGCCGGAGCCCGGAGAAGGGGCCATTGCAGGGCCAGGGCCAGCAGCACCAGCCAGGCGCAGCGCAGCGAAATCGCTGCCATCCGTTCCAAGGCACAGCCCCGGTAGCGGATCAGGCTGACGGCCAGCCCCACGACGACGGCAAGCGCCAGGATCATGTCGCTTTGGTCAGTCTAGCCGCCTACACCACCAGATCCTATAGGCGCACCGCCTGCGGCGGCCAATGCCGCCAGGATGAGCAGAATGTACGCGATCTTGCGGTTGGTAGGTGTAGCATAGCGGATCCACAGATAGTTGAACGTCTTCATTTTGACCTCCCTGTCCGTCTGCAGTTGTTAGAATGTCGGCCGCCCCGTTGGTCGCCATGTGTCTGCCGCGTCAGGCTACAGCCGGTCTAGTCAGGAGTGTAACAGACACCCCTCACCAAAGGACTCACCAGTACGCTCACCAGTTGCAGACACACTCGACAACTGGACAAACATCGCTTGTGGGCTACGACGAGGCTGTGATGAAGCGTTTACAATGACGTTGAATGCTTCGCACAATGCAGAGTCATCATACCAGTTGATTATTGCCGAGTCAATACTCTTTAGGGTGAATATGGGGCACTAACTAGGTTAACCCTAATGGCTTACACCTTTTTCAGCCCTTTTTTAAAAGTTTCTCAGCCTAGAGTATGAGCTATTTTCCTACACAACTGAAAAAGGCTGCCATGTAAGGCAGCCACTTCTCAAGCTGTCAGGTTGACGCTTAAGTGATGATCTGCCGGTAGAGCTGTTCCGTTTCCGGGGCAGGGTTGAGGCCCAGCTCGGTGTGTAGAATGCGGACGCAGATCTGGTATTGGCGGATAGCAGCGGGCCGGTCGCCCAGGCGATAATAACAGTGCATCACCGCCCGGTGCACTCCCTCCTGGTAAGGGTCGTGGGTCAGCAGGCGTTGATACAGCTCGACGGCCCTGAGCAGGTCTCCCTGATCGGCACACAGTCCGGCAAGTGCGCCGAGGGCGCCTAGGTACTGTTCCCGTAGCCGCTCCCGTTCCAGGGTGCACCAATCGGCATAAATCCCCTCCAAATAGTCGCCCTGGTAGAGGGCCAGAGCTTCTTCCAGGGAGGCGGCCTTTCTGCCCGCCTGCCCTGCCCGCTCCAGCGCGCTGTCAAATGCCTCGGCGTCAAACCAATAGGTGCACTCCCAGTTAAAGCGGTACAACCCCTCGTCAAAAACGATGCTGTCACGGAACAGGGAGCGTCGCAGCCGGTAGAGGGTGGAGCGAAAGATGCTGTCCAGCCGTTGGGGGGAGTGGTCCGGCCAAAACAGGGCTCCCACCTCCTCCTTGCGCAGGCCGCGGCGATGTTGGAGCAGGCAGAAAAAGAGGTCCCGGCTCTGCATGGTCGTCCACTGTACGGTTGTTCCGTCCATTTCCACCCGGGGCAGGCCCAGGGCATAGATCTTGAGCGCCAGTTGAGGCGCAAGCTGAACCACCGGCTCGGGCTGCTTGCTCAGCCAGGCCTGGTGGGCCTCGATACGCTCCAGCAGGCGCAGTGCAACGTCGCCGGTTGCTCCGCCCCGGCCCGAGCTGGAGGACGTCACAAGGCGGAGCAACGACACAAACTGCTGGCCCTCTGCCACGAGGAACTGTTCAAAGCCCAGTTGGCGGACCAGACCCAGGGCCCGTTCCACACCGGCCAAGGCTGCCTTGCGATTCTTGGTCAGGAAGGCCACCTGCGCCCGGTGTAGGCAGGCCCGGGCCAGCTCCCGCTTAAAGCCACCAGCCTCGAACTGTTCCACAGCCCGGTCAAGGTGGTGCCTTGCCATCACCAGATCGCCCTCCTGGCCGGCCAGGATGCCCAGCGACGTATCGCACAGGCCGGTCTCATAGCCAGAGCCGTGTTTCTCGGCGTGGGACATGGCCTCAAGCAGCCACTTGCGGGCCTGGTCCAGGTTGCCTTGCAGGCGAGCTACATTGCCCAGGGCGTCCAGGCTGTAGGCGACGACAAACCCCTCGCCGGCGCGGGTCGCGGCTTGCAGCCCTTCGCTGAACGCCTGGTAGGACTGCTGGTAAGCCCCCAGGTCGCGGTGCAGGTCGCCCAGACTGGCCCAGGTGAACGCCTCCACCCGCAGGTTGCCAGACTGCCGGGCCTTGGCCAGCGCCTCGGTCAGGGTTCGCAATGCGTCGTCGTACCTGCCCTGCGAATGGTAGACAACCCCCAGGCCGTTGAGGGTATTGGCCCATGGGCCGGGGCTGCCGAGCTGCTGCCAGCACACGAGGGCAGCCTGGAAATGGGCTACAGCCCCTGCCAGGTCGCTGGCCAGCCCCTGGCTCAGGCCCAGGTCATGGTGGATCAGCGCCACGTTATACGCATCGTCCAGCTCTTCGTAGAGCCGGAGAGCCTGCTCTATCGCCGCCTGGCCCTCGACCAACTGCCCCAGACGAAGCTGGCACACGCCGGCGTGGCGGTAGGCCAGGGCCACAGTGGGCTTTTCGGCCGCCGTAGCCCCACTGACCAGGGTCAACACTTCGCGGCAGCGCGCCAGCGCCTCGGCGTAATGCCCTTCAAAGAGGAGGACATGGCTTTTCTGCACCAGGGCGTGGGCACTGTGGACCTTGTCCCCACTCTGGCCAAAAATGCGGCCGGCCCGGTCGTACAGGGACAGCGCCGCGCTATGCTCACCCCGCTCGGTGTGGATCTTGCCGCGGTGCATTAGCAGTTGCGGCCGGATATCGCGAATCGGCTCGGGCAGCGCGTCGATCCAGCCGGCCAGCGTGTCCCAGCGGCCCGCCTCGAACTGGTGGGTGGCCGCGCGCTCGATGATGTCAACCACCGGCTCGTATGCCGCCAAGGCCAGATAGCGGCTGATGGCTCGCTCCCACTCGCCGCGGGCAGCATAGGCATCGGCTGCCCGGCGGGTCAGCTCTTGGAAGTGGGCCTCATCCTGCCGGCCAAGGGATGATAACAGGAACTCACGGAACAGGTCGTGGTAGCGCAGCCGGTCGTCCTCTTCATATTCGGTGACGAACAGGTGGCGAAGCCGCACCTGGTTCATCAGGTCGGCCCACCTGCTCTGCTGGCCGCCCAGCACGACGGCGCACAGGTCGGGGCTCATCTCGTCGAGCACCGAGGATTCGAGCAGGAAATCGCGCAGTGGGGGCGTCTGCCGATCCAGCACCTGCTTGGACAAATAGTCGTACAGGTCGACGTTGATCCGACCGCGCAGCATTATGTCGCCCTGGGCCTGCTCCCAGCGCGGACCGGCGGTCAGCAGCAGGCCGGTGATCCAGCCACCGGTGCGCTCGGCCAGCTCGCTGGCCTGCTCTGCTGCCAGGCGCAGATCATAGTTCTGGAAGGCCAGCGCCTGGATCTCCTGCGGGGTAAAGCGCAGTTCGTCGATGCTCAAGCCGGCCGCCTGCCGCCGGGCGACCAGCAGCGACAGGTTGGGCAGGGCGGGCAGGGTGCGCGAAGCGATGATCAGGTGGCAGTTTTCGTCGACATAGGTCACAAAAAGGTCGAGGAACTCGTTGATCCCTTCCTGGTTTTCGACGGCATGGTGATCGTCGAGGATCAGGCAAAAGTACTCGGGGATGGTGTCATAGATCTCCTGGACGAGGGTGGCTACCAGTGGGTACAGGTTGCGGCCAGGATCGGCCACTTGCCTCAGGAAGGTGCGCGACCGCTCGCCAAACGCGGGAAATTGCCGGGCAATGGCGGCGATCAGGTGCTCCAGAAAGATATGCAAGTCGGCATCAAAGGGATCGAGGCTGTACCAACACACCGGCAGATCGGTGTCGTGGGCGAAATCGATCAGGAGGGTCGTTTTGCCATAGCCGGCGGCGGCGGAGATGAGGATCAGTTTGCGGTCGAGGTAGGCATGGATCAGGTCAACCAGGCGGCGGCGCGACAACAGGTCTGAGCGCCGGCGAGGCACCCGGATCTTGGTGACGATCGGGGCAGGGACGCCGCCGGATGGGGCTGCATTCTCGGACGCTGCTGCAAGGTTCATCGTGGTTTCCCCCTTTCAGACCCCAAGGGTCTGGCCTGAGGCGAAGCGCTCGGCGCGGTAGGGCGCCAGGTCGAGCGCCTCGGCCTGGCCGCAGGCGATCAGCTCGGCCAGCGCCTGGCCGGCGGCGGGGGCGTGCATGACGCCGTGGCCGCCCCAGCCACAGTCGTTGTAAAAGCCGCGCAGGTGGGACGCCTCGCCCAGGATGGGGTGATCGTCGGGCGTCACCGGGCGCAGGCCGGCCCAGGCGGTCTTGACGCCAGCGGAGGCCAGGGCCGGGGCGCGGCGCAGGGACTGCTCGATCACCTGATCGAGGAAGGACCAATCAACCTGGGGGTCCTCTTCGTCGCTCTCGACGGCGCCCATGCCCAGGATCAGGCCCGGCCCTTCGCGGCGCATGTACCAGGCCACGCCGGCCTCGTAGGTAAAGGGGATCGGCCAGGCATAGGCCGCGACCGGGCCGGTGACAAAGATGTGGCGCTTCAGGTTGGTAATCGGCAGCGACATACTGGCCCACGACGCTACCTCACGGGCGCGAAAGCCGGCGGCGTTGACAACGCACGGTGTGGAGATGGGGCCGGCGGTGGTCTCGACGCCCACGACCCGCCCGGCTTGGACCTGGAGACCGGCGGCCCGCATCTCTTCGGCCAGCACAGCGCCACGCCGGCGGGCGTGGTGGGCGTAGGCCTGCATCATCGAGTGGGGATCGATGTTGCCGTCGCGCGGCACGTGCAGGGCCGCCTCGATGCCGTCCAGATTCAGGGCGGGGGTCAGGCGCAGGATGTCGTCGCCGGTGAGCAGGGCGCTGTCGACGCCCAGCCGCTGCAGCAGGGCGTGGCGACAGCGCAGGCCGGGCGCTTGGCCGGGACCGGCCAGTAACAGGCAGCCGATCGGCTCGTAGCCGGGGTCGGCGCCCAGCTCTTCGGCAAAGCGGCTGACCGCGTCGAACGACAGGCGGGTGAGGGCCAGGTCCTCTTCGGCCGGGAAGCCGTGGCCGATGATCGTCGCCGAGCGGCCCGACGAGCCGCTGCCCAGGGTGCGGGCCTCGACCAGGCGCACGCCGGTGACGCCCAGGCGGGTGAGATGGTAGGCCAGGCTGAGGCCCTGGATACCGCCGCCGACGATGACGACGCTGGCTGTCGTAGTCACGAGCGCTCCTTTCTAGGAACCTGCAACATTCTACCATGTTTAGGTCAAAACCGCCACTTTGGATTTGGCTATCAGCCTTCAGCCACGAGAGGGCGACCACGGGGGGTCGCCCCTACTTGGCAGAAATCCCATTCTCGACTATAATGGCGTAGGAGGGGAGAGAAAAGCCGCTATGTGGCGGGGGATGACCATCAACAAGGATGACAATCCCACCGGTGCGCCAGGGCTATGGCAACGGCTCGAGCTGCGCTCGGCGACGGGCGAGGCGGCGGGCGGAGGTACGCTGTGGCCGAGCCTGGCCGAGCGCATGGCGGCGGCCCGCCCTAACCCCAAACTACGGCCAGATCTCGTCGTCAAGACGGCCCCCGGTGACAGTGCGGCCCGTGTGCTGAGCGACCCAACGGGCAGGCGTTACTTCCGCCTGGGCGAGCGCGAGGCGTTCATCCTGACCCTGCTCGACGGCCAGCGCGACCTGGCGGCGATAGGCCGCGACACGGCCGCCCGCTTTGGCCCCCTGCCGGACCAGGCGGTCGATCAGTTCGTCTGGGAGCTGGGACAGGCCGGGCTTTTGGACGAGCGGGCCGGCTTGTGGCGGCACCTGGCTGCGCCGCAGCGCAACGGCCCACTGGTGGTGTGGGCTCTGCCAGATGCACAAGACCGGCTAGAGGCGATCTATACCCGCCTGAGAGGCCTGTTCCACCCTGTGACGTGGGGCGTGGCCGTCTTTCTCCTTGTGCAGGCGGTGGTGCTGGTTATCCGGCACTGGTCGCTGCTGAAGGCCGACGTGGCATTCCTGGCCGCCAACCCGGCGGTGATCCCCCTGCTGCTGATCGCCTGCTACCTGGCTATGGCGCCGGTGGTGCTTAGCCACGAGCTGGCCCACGCCCTGACCTGTATCCACTATGGCGGCCGCGTGTCGCGGCTGGGGCTGATGGTCCGGCACCTGATGCCGGCCGCCTTTGCCGACGTGTCGGACCTGTATGTGCTGCCGGCGCAGGCCCGGATCGCGGTCTACCTGGCCGGCCCGGCCTCGACGCTGGCCTGGGCGGGACTGGCGGTAACCGTGTGGGCTTTCTGGCCTGCGGGCTCTTATGTCCACCTGATCGCCGGGGCGGTGGCTCTGACAGCGATGATCAACGGCCTGGTCGGGCTGAATCCGGTGGCCGGCTACGACGGCTCGGAGGCGCTGGGCGAATGGCTGGGGGTGCCCGGCCTGCACCGCCGGGCACTGGGCTACCGGCGGGACCGGCTGCGCGGCCGGGACGTGCCCACGCCGCCCGAGGTGCGGCTGTTTCGGTGGTATGGGGCGGGGTTTGTGGTGTATAACCTGGTTGTGCTGGTTGCGATCGCCGCTTTGGTGGCTGTGGTGGTTTTATGAGCAGCGACCAGGCGCGGCAGGAGACGGCCATTGTCGAGCGGGTGCTCGGCGGGGAGCGGGACGCCTATGCGCTCCTCGTGGAGCGGTACAACGGCTCGCTGTTTCGCTACCTGGTGAGGATGGTCGGCCAGCCGGCCGAGGCCGAGGACCTGGCCCAGGAGGCGTTTCTAAGGGCTTATCTGTCGCTGGCGTCGTACGACCCGTCCTACCGCTTTTCAACCTGGCTGTTCCGCATCGCTACCAACCTGGCCATCAACCGGATCAAAGCGGCGAGCAAGATCGTCAGCCTGGAGGAGATGCGCGAGCGCCGCGAGCAGCGCGACGAGGCGCCGCTAGAGCTGGCCGACCCCTGCACCGACAGCCGGCCCGACCTGGCCGCCGAGCGGTCAGAGATGGTGCGGCTGATCCAGAGGTGCTTGCAGGAGCTGCCGGCCGACTATCGGGCGGTGGTGGCGCTGCGCCACATCGCCGAGCTGTCGTACAACGAGATTTCGGACAGCATCGGGCTCCCGCTTAACACGGTGCGCACCCGGCTGCATCGGGGCCGCGAGCGGCTGGGCCAGTGCCTGGAGGCGCGCCTGCCCAAGGAGGAACGGCCATGATCGTGGTCGCCTATGCCATCGCCCTGCTGCTGCCGCTGGGTTTTCTGTACCTGGTCTGGATCCAGGACCTGTACGGCCAGGGGCAGTTCAAGTATGTGCTGCTGTCGTTCGGCTGGGGGCTGGTGGCTTTTGGACTGGCCTATGGGGTTAACAGCTTCGCCTTCGAGGCGATGGGCAGCACCCGAGCGGCCGAGACGACGCTGCGCACCACCGTCGCTCCGATTGTGGAAGAGATACTAAAGTCAGTGATCCTGATCGCCCTGGCGCGGCGGATGACCTATTTTGTCGACGGGGCGATCTATGGCTTTGCCGCCGGCATCGCCTTCTCTATCCTGGAGAATGTTCTGTACCTGACTCGCGCGACGGGCGGCTCGGCCGGGGCGCAGATGCTGGCGCGGGCGCTGTCCACCTGCCTGATGCACGGGTCGGCCTCGGCGCTGGTGGGAATTGCCATCGGCCGCTTTCGGTATGGGCATGGGGCGAGCCGGCTGCTGTCGGCGCTGCTCGGCTGGGCGGCGGCGATCGGGCTGCACATGAGCTTTAACCGGCTGGTGAACGCGGGACCATCGCTAGGCGCGATCGGCGGCACGCTGGCGCTGGGTCTGGGAGGCGTGGTGCTGATCGTGGTCTTTATCCGCTGGGGGTTGGCCGAGGAGAAGCGCTGGATCTCCGAGTCGCTGGGCAGCGGCAGTGGGGTGACCCGCGGCGAGGTGGCGGTGGTGCAGCAGTATGACCGGATCGACGATCTGCTGGAGCCGATCGTGGAGCGCTTTGGCGAGGAAAAGGCAGAGCAGGTGGAGGAGTTTCTGCTCAAACAGGCGCAGCTCGGCATCAAACGCAAGACGCAGACGATGAGCCAGGACCCCGCCGAGCAGGACAGGCTCGGCCAGCAGGTTGCCGCCCTGCATCAGGAAATGGAGGCGATCCGCAAGAAGGTGGGGGTGTACTGCATGACCTACGTGCGGACCATTTTCCCCGAGGATGCAGTGACGTGGTGGAGCCTGCTGGAGCGATCGGTGACCGAACAGGGGCTGCATAAATGGGGTGGGGCGTCGCTGCAGGCGTCGCTCGCCGGCCGGGCCGACAAGCGGCGAATGGCGGGGGATATGTGGGACCGTCTGGGAAGGCCGGGGGACTAGGCTCTCCGGGAACTTTTCCACCGGTTTTATGGTATGCTATATGGAGATTATGGCAGGTAAACGGCGATGACCATCCATTGTCAGCAGGCTGACGACTGGCTCGACCAGGCGCTAGAAGGCACGCTGCCCCCTCGCGACGAGCGGGCCTGGCGACGTCACCTGGAAGAGTGCCCGCGGTGCCGGCAGCGGTTCGACCTGGCCAAGCGGGCCTTGGACGCGCTGCGCTGCCTGCCCGACGTCGAGCCGCCGGCGGACCTGCCGCGGCGGGTGATGGAGGCTCTGCCCGGCGTCTCGCCGCAGGTGTTGGGCCAGATCGCCGGGGTGGTGCGGCGCGCCGGCGCCGAACCGGATCTGCGCCGGCGCCTGCGGGCCGATCCGGAGGGCACCCTGCGGGCGCTGAAGGTGGCCCTGCCGGCCGAGCTGCGCGTCGAGGTGGTCACCGAGCTGCCGGCTCCCCTGCCGACCCCGCAGTTGCTGTACCTGCCCCTGCCCGAGGCTCCGCTCCAGCTCGAAGCGCTGGAAGAGCGGCTGGCAGCGACCAGCCTAGGGTCGCTGTTCGGGCTGTGGTGGTAATTAGGTCGTCCGGGTGGCCGGGCGGCGCTCCCAGATCCAATCCCAGGGCCAGGGGAAGTAGGGCGAGCGCCTGACCAACGAGTAGCGGACCAGGGGCCGGAAGGCGCGAGCCAGGGTCCGCCGGTGGCCGAGCGCGGCGACCATCTCCTGGATGTAATCCCCCAGATCGCGCTTTTGGTAGTGGAGCAGCCGCTGGCTCTCGGACGTGTCCAGCCAGTCAGTGGCAAAGGGCGCGGTGGTAAAGGCAGCCTCGGGTAACATGCCGACGCCGGCCGCGGTCAGCACCCGCTCGACGATCTCACGGTAGTAGTACTGGCAGCGGGTGCCGCCGCCGATCAACAACAGGCGGCCCCAGACGGCCGGGCTGGCGGCGGCGTTGGCCACGGCCAGGCCGACGTCGCGGGTGTGGACAAACTCCATCCGGTTGGCAAGGGGGACGTCGAACATGCCGGGGTCGAGCTTGAGGGAGATGGGCATGGCGGCGGCAAAGCGCAGGATGGCCCACTCCAGCCCCGAGGTCCGGATGCACTGCTCGCACTCGACCTTGTGCCGGGCATAGTGCTCGATCGGTTGCACCGGGTCAGACACGGTGCGCGGCGGCGGCTGGTCCTGGGTCAGACCATATACGTGCAGCGATGAGGCAAAGATCAGCTTGGGTGGGTGAGGCTGAGCCTTCATAGCCTCGATAACGTTCTGCGTGCCGCCGACGTTGATCGCCCGCGCCCAGTCGGGCCGCTTTTCCGACTCGACGCCGGTGACCGACAGCTTGGGAATGATAAAAGCCAGGTGGATCACCACATCCTGGCCGCGCACGGCGGCGGCCACATCGCCGGGGTTGCGCAGGTCGCCCCACATCACCTCCGCCCGATCTCCTATCCGCCGGGCAGCCTTTTCACTTGCCGTGGTTTTCAGATCAAAGCAGCGCACCCGGTGGCCCTGGTTGAGGAACTCGGCCAGGGTGCTGGTTCCAACATTACCGAATGCGCCGGTGAGCAGTACGTTCATAGTTTCCTCCACAGTCTATTGGCCATCAGCTCTCAGCAGCCGGTTGGCTGCTGGCTGCCAGTCCCTCCAGTAGCATGGCCATGCCGTCGTGCATGGCCTGGCCCCAGTTGGCGCCGTCGGGATCGAGCAGGCCCTGGAGCAACATGCCGACGGCCAGAGCGACGATGGCCAGCGCCGCGGCGTCGGGGTCGACCGGACGCAGGCTGCCCTCGGCGACGCCGGTGCGGACGATGCCGGCGAACCAGTCGCGGTAGCGCCGGTAGGGGGCCACGGTGGCCTGCCACACGTCGCGGTCGTGGCTGGCCTGGTTCCAGAATTCCAGAAAGACCGGCAGGCGGCCGCTGGCTTCGGAGAAAATAATACGGGTGAGACCGGCCATGTGCAGCAGGCCGTGGGGGATGGTGGGAGCGCCAGCGCGCAGGGCCTCCATGCCGGCGTCGAGCTGGCCCAGCCAGGCCTGGAGCAGGGCCAAGAAGAGGGCCTGTTTGCTGGGAAAGTGGTGGTAGAAGGCGCCTTTGGTCACGCCGGCCTGCTCGCAGATGGCAGCGACGCCGGTGGCGTCATAGCCGTCGCGGGCAAAGCACTGTTCGGCTGCTTTCAGGATACGCTCTCGAGTTTTTTGGGCTCGCCGCTGCGGGCTCATGGTTCAACTTTCTTGAAAATGACCTAACCACGAAGGACAAAGGCAACAAAGGTGATCAGACGGTATTTTCGTCCCTCGTGGTGTGCCAAAGGTCATGCATACCTTAAGTAGAATCCCTCGTCACCCCTACTCTCTCCCACAGGGGAGAGGGTGTAGATACCGACCGGTCGGTATCTATTTTACCAAAATTTACTTCCTGTGTCAAACTGGGGCAGGGCCGGTGCAGATGGGTTATGAGTCAATGGCGTCGCCGGATTTCGGAGGACGGCGTGGGCGGCGAGAGGGCCGGCTATTCGGGTCGTGGGCCTGGCGCCAGACCTCTTTGAATTCGTCGAGGGTAAGAGCCGGGTCGGGAGTCGGCATGCGAGGCCAGCCTTTCTCACGCCACGATTGATAACGCCATTGCCAGATCCGTTCGACCTCGGCCTGACGGTGGAGGCGGGCCCGCATCCTTTTCTCAAGCTGGCGGAGGCGGTGATCTAGAGACATAGGTCGGAGTCTTTCGGTTGGGTTTCGAGGGTTGCGACGCGCTGGGTCAAGGTGACCGACTCGTGGAGGCGAGGGCCGACCTGGAGGATGGCGCGGGCAGCGGCGATGCGGGCGGCGGGAGAGGAAGCGGGATCGTCGAGGATGGCGCAGAGGGCGGCGATGGCGCGATCCATGGCAGCGGTGGCCTGGTGGGCGGTGTGGGACAGGGTTTCGTCGAGGGCGTGGTCGAGGGCGGCCTGGATGTGTGGATTGGACAGGTAGAGGTAGGCGGTGCGCTCGGCGATACCGGCCTGGCGGGCGGCGTCGGCGACGGTGCGGGCCGTGAGCATGGCGGCGAGGAAACGTCGCTGTTTGGCAGAGAGCTGCGGGTTTGCATCTTTATGCATGTTTTTGCAGGTCCTGGTGTGTGATGGTCTGTCGGGCCGGCGGGCGGCAAGGAGGGCAGCGATCGGCACAGCGACAGGGTAGATATTCGATTGTGACTACAGAACATTTGTACTACGGATTGGGGATTTTGTCAAACTGGAGGTGGCGTGATGTCGAGGCAGGAGTTGAAAACCACAAAGGGCACAAGAAAGGCGGGCTGGGTAACAAACGGGAGGTTCTGGGTGCATTTCAGATTTGTGGATGGCGCAGCCTGGGCGACCACACGGGGTCGCCCCTACAGCAGTGATCCAGAATGTTGAAATACACCCGAGGTTCTTTTGGGCGGAAAAGTCTATTGACAGGCACCAACTCCTATCGTATACTGAAATTGTTACCGCAGTGGATGCAACAGATAACACGAAGATGGAGGTATGTGATGAACGCAAAGAGGCCCTTTATCTCGCTGATTGTGGTCCTGGCCATCGTCCTCGTTGCCGGGCTGGCCGTGGCCAAGGAGCCCCAGCCCGAAGGCCCGCTCAGCACGGCCTTTACCTACCAGGGCCGCCTGACCGACGACAGCGGCAGCCCTATCAACAACAGTTGTGATTTTCAGTTCACGCTGTGGGACGACCTCGCCGCCGGCAGCCAGGTCGGCCCGCTGCTGGACCCGGCCGGTGTGGTGGTGGTCGATGGGCTGTTCACGGTGCAGCTCGACTTTGGCCCTGTGTTCGACGGGACGGCGCTGTGGCTGGAGGTGGCGGTGCGGTGCGGCGGCGCCGGTGGCTACACAGCGCTCACTCCGCGGCAGGCGCTGACTGTGGCACCCTATGCAGCCTACGCCCTGCACGCCCAATATGCCGACAACAGCCCGTCTGGGCCCACCGGGCCCACCGGGCCAGCCGGTCCTTCCGGGCCAAGCGGACCTGCTGGGCCTTCCGGTGCCACCGGACCGTCGGGACCCTCCGGCCCAACTGGCCCGGTGAACCCCAATGCCGACACCCTGGACGGCTATCACGCCGGCAACGCCAGCGGTCAGATCCCGATCAACAACGGCGTGCTGAACACCGACCTCAACGCCGACCTGCTTGACGGCTACCACGGCACCGACCTGGCTGCGGCCAATCACAACCACTGGGGCGAGACCTGGAGCGGCACCGGCACCGGTCTGACCCTGTTGAGCGAGACGGTCGGGCTGTACAGCCGCGGCACCTTATCTGGTGTGTATGGCCATAGCACCAACGCCACTCCCGGGGGCGAAAGCTATGGCGTCTTTGGCCTGAGCGACTCCAGCGGCGGCTATGGCGTGTATGGCTGGGCCAGTTCTACTAGCGGCGCTGCCGGCGTCTTCGGCCACAGCGAGGGCAGCGCCGGCACCGGCGTGATGGGCCTTGCTTCCGCCACCAGCGGCACCACCTACGGCGTTTACGGATTGAGCGGCTCCAGCGATGACACCGGGGTGTATGGTGTTGGCAACACCAGCGTCTCTGGCTGGAGCAGCTTCGAGGCCGGTAGCGGAGTGTACGGCAGCGGCTCGACCGGCGTCTACGGCCTAAGCAGCTCCGCCGACGGCACCGGCGTGTATGGTTTTGGCAACACCGGCGTCTCTGGCTGGAGCACCTTCGACGCCGGTATCGGCGTGTTCGGCATAGCCACGGATGGTGGCCCCGACTTTACCTACGGCGTCTACGGCAAGAGCAACTCCCCCAACGGCTATGGTGTGTACGGTATGGGCAGTATAGGCATCTCCGGCTACACCGAGAGTAGCGACGGCTATGGTGTGGTCGGCCGCAACGCCTCCGCAGGTACCCCAACCAGCGGTGTCCTCGGGCGGGCTCATTCAGATGAAGGGTTCGGCGTAGCCGGCTACAACGACAGCAATGGCGTGGGCGTTGGTGCATGGAGCTTTGGCGGCAACCTGATAGAGGCTTACGCCGGCGACTATTCGAGCGGTGCGCTGCGGTTCTACATCGAGCAGGACGGCGACGTCTATGCCGACGGAGCATTCAACAGCTTTGTCGAGGCGGCAGGCGAGCAGCGGACCGTCCATGCGATCCAAAGTCCCGAGGCCTGGATCGAGGATTTTGGCAGCGCGGCGCTGAAGGACGGCAAGGCGCTGGTGAGGATCGATCCGATCTTTGCCCAGACGGTCAACCTGGAAGTTGAATACCACGTGTACCTGACCCCCATCTGCACGGACCTGATCCTGCTCGTCGTCACCGACAAAGGGGCGGCCAGCTTTAGCGTCCAGGGCGCGACCCTTGACGGCAAGCCATCAGGGTGCAGCTTTGATTATCGGATCGTGGCCAAGCAGCGCGGCTACGAGGGGCTGTGTTACGGGCCACGATCTTTGATCAGCCTTTGGCCGAATTAGGTGAGCAGGAGAGGGAACAAAAGAGGGGGCCGGATGGCCCCCTGACCGGATGAACAGGCCGGTTACCCGTTACGGCCCAGCTCAAGGATCGCCCGCTTGGCATCGCTTTCGTCGAGGATCTTCTTACGCTCGGCGTAACCGAGGAACAGGCCGTTGAGGCAGACGCGGTTGAGCTGGCGAGGCACACCGTGGCTGAACTGGTGGGCAGCAGCGATGAAGCTGTCGGAGAAAGGACAGCTTTCGGCGCCGGTGACGCGCAGGTGATGCTTGACGTAGGCGATAGACTCCTGCAGGTCGAACGGCTGGAGGTGGTAGCGGATCTGGATGCGCTGGTCGAGGGCCTCAAAGTCCTTGAGCTGGAGCCGGAGGCGCAGGTCCGGCTGGCCGAGGAGGATGAGGGTGAAGGGGGTCGCGGCGTCCATGTCGGCGTTGAGCCAGAAGCGCAGCTCGTGGAGCAGGCG
>Ga0209254_10000566_pt1 | contig 30606 bp, 29 predicted proteins | sample FrelakmetDIP11DI_FD_187148 | JGI IMG/M metagenome (GOLD analysis project Ga0209254, IMG submission 187148) | Freshwater lake sediment microbial communities from the University of Notre Dame, USA, for methane emissions studies - DIP11 DI (SPAdes)... | ecosystem: Environmental > Aquatic >... | reverse complement strand
GTCCTCGCGAGCGAACCCTTAAAGTTCCGGCAGGGTTCGCGAGCGAGGAACCCCGCCGGATCCCGCTCGGCGCGTGCCTGCAGCGGCACATCAACCACTCGAGTGTCGCTCACCCGAAAACGCCGTGGAGAAACCAACGTTGGCCGGGCGGGCGTTCGCGGAAGATCCAGAGGCGTACACCGGCGCGGCTCTGCGCAACGTAGTAGTCGCGACGGACGTCGTGCCCATCCCACCAGCCGCTCTCGATGCGCTCCGGCCCGGTGACGAGCGCCCCTTCCCAGTCGTCGAGCGGCTGCGGCTCGGCGAGCATCCACAGCGGTCGTGCCGGCCGCTGCACGGGCCAGGGCAGCGGCAGCCCGGCCATCCCGCCGGGCTCCGCGACCCGGAAAGCACGCTCGGGGCGATGCTCCGCGACCGGCAGTACGCTGAACACCGCGTCGTGCCCGAGCCGGGCGCGCAGGAGATCGAGCAGGTGCGCGGTCGCCTCCGGATCTGCGCTGCGACCACGCTCGAACAGTCCCGCGTCACGGATGACGAGCGGCAGCAGCACCCCGGAGCGCAGCCGGAGCGCGACCACAGGCGTATCGAGCCGGCAACGCCCGAGGCGTTCCCGGAGAAGCGCGCGCAACTGCGCTGCGTCCCCTGCCATGCGCGCGAGCGAGAGAACGACGCGCGTCGGCGCCTGCCCGCGATGCAGGAGATCGATGCGCAGCCCGCGGATGCCGGAGGCACGCACACGCAGGAAGGCTTCCAGCCGGGTAAACCCGCGTTCGAGCGCGGGCTCGATCACGTCCACGGACTCGGCCGTCACGGGAAGATCGAAACGCTCGTCGAAGCGTTCCGGAACGACGTACCGCCGGCGGGGCGCGGGGCGCCGGCCAAGCCCCTCGTCCAGCTCGTCGAGCAGTCGTGGACCGAAACGCGCGGCAAAGCCCGTGCGGGGCAGCCGGAGCAGCTCGGCGACGTTGCGGATCCCGAGCCCGGCGAGGACCGTGAGCGTTTCTTCCGGCCAGTGCAGGCAGGCGAGCGGCAGCTGGGAGGCAAGGCCCGGCAGCGCATCCGCGCGGGTCACCGTCATCGCGAGTTCGGCACGAGCCAGCCACAGCGCCGCGCGCGGCGTCGGCGCGAGCGCGAGTGAGGCCGTGAGGCCATTCGCCGAAAGACCCGCGAGCGCGCGTCGCAGGAGCGCCATGGCGCCCCCGAAGAGATCGAGGCTGCCGCGCACCTCGGCGAGCATCGCGCCGGGCGGCTCGAGGCTCACGACGGGCGTGAACTGCAGCGCCCAGCGCCCCAGTCGGTCCAGAAGCGCGGCCTCCGCCGCGGGCTGTCGCGGTTCCACCCGCAAGCCCGGCACCCGCGCGAGCGCGGCATTGAGCCCCATGCCCGGCGTGATGCCCTGGCGTGCCGCGCGTTCGCTGCAGGCGACCACCGTGCGTCGGGGATCCTCAGGCGCCGTGACGACGGCTGCACGCGCCTGCCCGGCGCCGGGCAGCAGGGCGTCGAGCGGCAGGCGGGGGAAGTGCGCGGCGAGCCAGAGCTCGCCCATGGCCGGGGCGGCCGGCGTTCGCGGTGCTGGCACCGGCACGAGCGCGTGCCGACGACTGCCCGCTGCCGGCACGATCGGGGCCGGACGTGATTCGAACATCCGGAGTCCTTTTTTAGTGGACGAGCAGTCGTTCGACGCGTGCCGGTGCGCCGCCGCGGCTCTTCAGGATCTCGACGTCGAGGCCAAAGTCCCGCGCGACGAGCGCGAGCCGGAGCGCCGCCGGCGAGCCGTCGTCGCGATACGTGGCGGGCCGCAACAGGAAGGCCGGCGTGCGACCCTCCTCCGCCGCGAGCTTCAGGCGGCGCAGCGCCGTGTTGTCAGCGGCGCCGATCCAGCCGAGTACGGCTGCGCAAGCACCGGATCGCAAGGCCTGCTCCATCGCCCAGAGCCGGTCGGACCCGGCGCGCGGGCGGACCACCAGCATTCGCGCGGGATCGAGCCCGGCATCGGCGAGTGCGGGCGCATAGGGCAGGTGCGGCGGAGCGAGCCAGGCCACCCAGCGGGGCTCCTCGCCTGCCGCCGTCGTCAGGTGCCGCAGCGCCGGCAGCAGCAGGCGGATCTCGCCGACGCCGGCGGCGGGCACCAGGAGCTCGATCAGCGTCGCGAGCGGCCAGCCCCCGCCCGGTAGGCGCGCATCGAGGGCGCGAAAACCGGTTGGGACGGTCTCGGGTGCGCCTGCATCGCCGCCGCGCCAGAGCGCGGGATGACGCAGGAGCTCCGCGACGCCATTCATTGCATGACGTCCGCGCGGCTGCGCCGCAGCACGCCGACCACCACGCCCTCGATGGTCATCGACTGCTTGCGCAGGTCGACGCGGATCGGCTCGAAGTCCGGATTCTCCGGCAGCAGCCACACGACCGAGCCGTCCTGCTTGTAGCGCTTGACGGTCACCTCGTTCTCGAGCCGCGCGACGATGATCTGCCGATTGCGGACATCGGGCGAGCGGTGCACCGCGACGAGATCGCCGTCCAGGATTCCGACGTCGCGCATGCTCATGCCGTTGACCCGCAGCAGGTAGTGCGGCCGCGGACTGAACAGCGCCGGGTCGATCTGGAAGCGGCCTTCGATGTGCTCCTCGGCGAGGATCGGACGGCCGGCGGCCACGCGGCCGATGAGTGGGAGGCCGAACTGCTCGCGCAGCGCATCCTTCAGCACGATGCCGCGCGCGCTGCCAGGGACCAGCGTCAGCGCACCCTTGCGCTGCAGGGCGCGCAGGTGCTCTTCGGCGGCATTGGCGGAACGGAAGCCGAGTGCTTGCGCGATCTCTGCGCGCGTCGGCGGCAGGCCATTCGCGGCGATGGCGTCCTGGATGAACTCGAGGATCTGGCGTTGGCGAGGCGTGAGGTCAGGCATGGTGCACCTGTATGAATGATCAGGTGCTGTGATTATATACAGACTACGCGTCTGTCTGGCAAGCGTCGCCGCACGGCCTCCCGCGATCGCCGCACCACCCGGCGGTAACCGCATGCACGGCATGCAGGCAAGCGTACCGGGACCCCGTGAGTGAGCGACTAAAAGTTCCGGCGGAGCGAACGAACGGGAGTCCTGGCAGCGAAGCCTGCATGCCGTGCATGCGCTCCAGACGCGTCGTCGGCGGACGTGACGATCTGCAGCCGCCGGCGTCAAAAAACGAAACGGGCGTGCCTGCGTGTCCGACAAACCGCAGTCGTTCGATGTCGCCGCAGGGCGACAAGCGCGCGGAAAGCTTTCACCTGCCGCGCCGATACGTTACGATCCGCATCGCCACCGCGCGGGGAGGAAGGACCGCCGGCGCCGTGCATCCGCGGAAGCGGCTTGTAACGTTCATGCAACCTTGTGGAGAAAATTCTCATGACCAATATCCTGAAGGTGGGCGTCGCTGCCGCCGTACTCGCCCTGGGCGCCGGCTGCACCGATCTGAAGCCCTTGCAGGCGGAAGTCGACTCGCTCAAGTCCCAGGTCGCCAGACTGTCCGGTGACATGGACGGCGTGAAGACTGCAGCGGATGGCGCAAGCCGTGCCGCAGCCGCCGCACAGCAGGCTGCCACCTCGGCGCAGAACTCAGCCAATCAGGCTGCGTCTGCGGCGCAGGCGGCGCAGCAGTGCTGCGATGCGAACAGCGAGAAGCTGAATCGCATGTTCGAAAAGTCGATGTCGAAGTAATCGACCTCGTACGCCGAAAAAAGAGCCCCGCGGTGGCAACACCGCGGGGCTCTTTCTTTCCGGCGCCGGCTTCAGCGGTCGGGAGGCAGTGCGGCGGTGCGGGATTCCGTGACTGAAATCGCCGTCGGAACGCCACGCGCCTCGCGCCACGTGCGCTCCGCGCCGATCCAATCAACCGCAACGGGATTCGCACGCGTCGCCTCGACGATGAGGCGTGTGAGATCCGTGAGCGTGGGCGCCGCCACCGCGTCCTCCTGCAGCGGCGGGTGCACCTCGATCAGCAGCTCGCCGTCGTGCCAGCCCCACTTGTACGGCTGGTTCACGATCGTGACTGACGTACCGATCGGAACCATGCCGTAGAGCGTTTCGATGTCTTCCGGATAAAGCCGCATGCAGCCATGCGTCACCTGCATGCCGATACCTGCCGGCTTGTTGGTGCCGTGGATCAGGTAGGCACCGCCTGGAATGCCGAGCGCCATCTTGAAGCGCCCCATCGGATTGTCCGCGCCCCCCGGAACCACCGCAGGAAGCGGCTCCCCGCGCTTCTCATGCTCCTCACGCACCGACTTCGGCGGTATCCACGGGGCATCCTTGGCCTTGGATACGATCGTCGTCCTGCCAAGCGGTGTATTCCAGTCCATCTTCCCGATGCTGACCGGGAACGTCCAGACGACCGGCTGCTTTCCGGACGGCGTCGGCGGATACCAGTACAGCCGGTGCTCCGGGAGGTTGATCACGATGCCGGTACGTGGCGCGCGCGGAAGGAGCCGCCGTGTTGGAATGACGACGACGGTGCCCGCACCAGGCAGCCAGGGATCGACGCCCGGATTCGCGTTGATGATTTCCTCGTAGCCGAGGCTGTAGCGACGCGCGAGGTCAAGGAGCGTGTCCTTACCCTCCGCCTCGGCCGCCTGCATTTCGCCGACCACGTCGCTGCCCTCCGCGGGCAGCGCCAACTCGCCCGCCAGCGCGGGAGCCGCGAAAGCCAGCGTAAAAACCCCAATGAGGTGCCGCATGGTTGAATGGACCGCGCTGCCTGCTGCGGGTTTCCGCATCAGTAGCGTATCAGCGCCGAACCCCAGGTAAAGCCGCCGCCGAAGGTCTCCAGCAGCAGCATCTGCCCGCGGTGGATTCGGCCGTCGCGCACGGCCGTGTCGAGCGCGAGCGGGATCGAAGCAGCCGAGGTATTGCCGTGGTCCTGCACCGTCACGACGACCTTCTCCATCGGCAAGCCGAGCTTCTCCGCCGCCGACTGGATGATCCGCAGGTTGGCCTGGTGCGGAACAAGCCAGTCGATTTCGCTGCGCTCGACGCCGTTCTTCGCCAGGGTCTCGTCGACCAGCCTCGAGAGCGTTCGCACCGCGACCTTGAAGACCTCGTTGCCCTGCATCTTCAGGCCGTCCTTCGAGTTGTTGCGCAGCGTGTCGAAACCCTTCGACACGCCGTACGGGAAATACAGCAGGTCCTGGTACTTGCCGTCCGAGTGCAGATGGGTGCCGATGATGCCCGGCTCATCCGCAGGCGTCAGGACGACCGCACCGGCGCCGTCGCCGAACAGGATGGCGGTTCCGCGGTCGGTCCAGTCGATGAAGCGCGACAGGCATTCGACCCCCACCACCAGCGCGCACTTCGACTCGCCGAGTCGCACGAATTTGTCGGCGACCGAAAGCGCGTAGACGAAACCGCTGCAGGCGGTCTCCAGCGAGAAGGCGGGGCAGCCGTGGATGTCGAGTCGCTGCTGCAGCAGCGTGCCCGTATTGGGAAAGATCAGGTCGGGCGTGGTCGTGCCGACGACGATGAAATCGACGTCCGCGGGCGTCGCACCCGCCGCCTTCAGGGCGCGACGCGCGGCATGCTCGGCGAGCGAGGAACTCGTTTCGTCCGGGGCGGCGATATGCCGCCGCTCGATCCCGGTGCGTGTCCGGATCCACTCGTCGGTCGTGTCGATGGACTTCTCGAGATCCTTGTTGGTCAGGATCTTCTCCGGCAGGTAACTGCCGGTCCCGGCGATGCGCGAGTAGCGGTTCATTACGAGGCAGCCAGCCAGGCGCGGCGCGCCGCCCCCTACTCCTGCCCCGCGTCCTCGACCGGAACGTCGATCACTTTCTTGCCGCGGTAGTAGCCGTCGCGGCTCACGCGATGACGCAGGTGCGTCTCGCCCGTCGTCGGGTCTTTCGACAGCGCCGGCTTCGTCAGGCGGTCGTGTGAACGGTGCATGCCGCGCTTGGACGGTGTCTTGCGGCTTTTCTGGACGGGCATTGGAATCTCTCCAGCTTAGTGTTTCAGCAAGTCCTTCAATCCCGCGAACGGCCGGCGCATCTGTGCCGTGTCGGACGCGTCAATCTCGTCGCCCTCGCCTGTCGGCAGCGTGCAGGCCTCGCCCGCGTCATGCTGCGGAATGATTGGCAGCGCCAGCAGCAGCTCGTCCTCGACGAGTGCCGCGAAGTCGAGCCGGTGCGGGTCACCGCCGACAGTCTCGCTGCCCTCAGGCAGTCCCGGCGCCCCCTCCTCGGCAAATACGACCTCCGCCTCGGAGGCCAGCGCACGACGCATCGGCCCGAGACAACGCTGGCAGGTCAACACCACCTCCGCGGTCACAGCAAGTCGCGCCGCCGGCCATCGGCCGGCCTGGCGGAACTGGGCCCGGGCATTCACATGGCCCGCCGGTTCCGCGAGCCGGTCCAGCAGCCGGTCAAAAGCTGCAACCTGGAATTCGCGCTCGACCCGCGCCTCGCTGCGCGCCAGTTCGACCGCATCGAGCGGCCGTTCGGAGGGCATCGACATGGGGGCGGTATGATAGTGAGCGTCGCCGGGGGTGTCAAAACTCCCGTGGCGCAAATCCTTGTTTTTTAAGCACTGAACGGCCATGGCACCACGTCTCCTGCTCGCTTCGACCTCCCGGCATCGCTCGCTGCTCCTGGAGCGGCTCGGATTGCCATTTAGCGTCCAGGCGCCCGGAACTGTCGAGGCTCGATTGCCGCGCGAGAAGCCGGCTGCCCGCGCCCTGCGCCTCGCGCACGCCAAGGCGATGGCGGTACACGCGCGCCATCCCGATGCCTGCGTCATCGGCTCTGACCAGGTGGCCGTCGTTGGCCGGAGGATCCTCGACAAGCCGGGCGATGCCGCACATTGCCGTCAGCAACTCGAGGCCTCGAGCGGCAAGCGCGTGGTGTTCCACACCGCCGTCGTCGTCGCCGGACCCGGACCGCGCAGTGCCCGGGACCACGTCGACCGGACCTGCGTCCGCTTTCGCAAGCTCACCGACAGGGAGATCGCACGCTACGTCGAGATCGAGCAGCCTTTCGACTGTGCGGGCTCGTTTCGCAGCGAGGGCCTGGGCGTCGCGCTGTTCGAGTCAATCGAGACGCGCGATCCCGCTGCGCTGGTCGGGCTTCCCCTGATCTGGCTCGCCGGTGCCCTGCGTGACGCCGGCCTCGATCCGCTGGCGCCCGATCAGTCCTGACAACCTTAATTGGGACGTTCACCTTTTTCGGAAGCACCAAATCTACCGGTGTGCAAAGTGGCCAGAAAAAGGTGAACGTCCCAATTAAGGCTTCAGCTTTCGCGCAGCTTCTCCAGCACCATCGCGAGCTCGGCCGGCAGCGGCGCCTCAACGCGAAACTCGCTGCCCGATTCCGGCCAGCGGAAAGCGACCGACGACGCGTGCAGAAACATGCGCCTGAGGCCGAGCGCGCGCAGCCGGGCGTTGAATTCCCGGTCGCCGTACTTCTCGTCCCCGGCGACCGGGTGGCCGGCAAAGGCCGCATGGACTCGAATCTGGTGAGTCCGGCCGGTCTGTATCGAAACATCCATGAGGGTCGCGAGGTCGCGATGGTGTGCCACCGGCGCAAAGGTGGAGATGGCGATTTTCCCCTCGCGATGCACTCGCACCATGCGCTCGCCACCCTGGCGGGCATGCGTCAGCACCGGCGCGTCGATGGTCTTGCGGCCAAGCCGCCAGCGGCCCGCCAGCAATGTTGCGTAGTGTTTTTCGACCGCGCCCTCGCGCAACAGCGCATGCACGGTCCGCAGCGCCGCCCTGGTGCGCGCCACCAGCAGGCAGCCGCTCGTATCGCGATCGAGCCGATGGGCGAGCTCGAGCGGCTCCTCGGGCCGCAAGGCCCGCAGCGCCTCGATCGCTCCGAAGGCGAGACCTGAGCCGCCATGGACGGCGAGGCCTGCCGGCTTGTTGAGCACGAGCAGCCGCGCATCCTCGTGAACGATTGCCTGGCGGACCGTCTCGAGCAGTGCGTCCGGCGCGCGCCGCGGCCCCTCGTCATGTGCCGGCGCCTCGCGCAGCGGCGGCAGGCGAATCTCGTCTTCCGCAGCCAGCCGGTAATCTGCCTGCTTGCGCTTGCCATTGACCCGTACCTCGCCCCGGCGCAACAGCCGGTAGACGCGGCTGCGGGGGACGCCGGAAAGCTCCCGCAACAGGAAATTGTCGAGCCGCTGGCCGGCAAAATCATCTCCCACGCGCACGCGCCGCACGGCCACCGGCAGATTTCGACCGGCGGTCACGGAGTTCCCCTAACGTATTGATTTTCCGGGCGCATCTGATATCTTAGCCCGCAGTCAGGTCTTACGGCGCAGGCTTCGCGAAGCGAAGCGTGGCCGCTGACCGGTACGCGGTCCCACCCCATCGGTCCCGTTCAATCGTGGTGCCGTCGCGGGCAGGCCGCATGTTAGTTGGTCCGGCTCGTCCGGACCATCGCCGGCCCCTTCGTTCGGATGAAATGTTCCCCGCGCGTGTCGATCACGAAGTTCGTGCAGAAGCGAAACGACCGGCAGCCAACGTGCTGCGGGTCTCGCCCTGCCGTCCGCGATCCGCGCCTGCAGGGCAACGGGTGATGCTCGTGACCAGACGTGACATCCACCGCGAACGGGCCCCAAGCACCTTGGATGGGGCACATGAAGAGAATGCTCATCAACGCAACCCAGCAAGAGGAGTTGCGCGTCGCACTGGTTGACGGCCAGAAGCTGTACGACCTGTCGATCGAGTTACCGTCCCGCGAGCAGAAGAAAGGCAACGTCTACAAGGCGCGCGTCACGCGCGTCGAGCAGAGCCTTGAAGCCGCCTTCGTCGAGTATGGCGCCCAGCGGCAGGGTTTCCTGCCGATCAAGGACGTCGCTCGCGAGTACTACCGCTTCCAGCCGGCGCCCGGCGCGCGGTTCAACATCCGCGACGTCCTCCAGGAGGGCCAGGAGATCCTGGTCCAGGTCGAGAAGGAGGAACGCGGCAACAAGGGCGCAGCGCTCACCACCTTCATCAGCCTCGCCGGACGTTTCCTGGTGCTGATGCCGAACAATCCGCGCGCCGGCGGAGTATCGCGCCGCATCGAGGGCGAGGAACGCGACGTCACCAAGGATTCCCTCGACCAGCTGCACGTGCCTGATGGGATGGGCACGATCGTGCGCACGGCGGGAGTCGGCCGCAGCCCCGAGGAACTGCAGTGGGACCTCGACAACCTGCGGGCCAATTGGGACGCGATCGTGACAGCGGCCGGCGAGCGTTCCGCGCCGTTCCTGGTCTACCAGGAGAGCGACGCGGTTACGCGGGCGCTCAGGGACTACCTTTCGGACGACATCGGCGAGGTGCTCATCGACGAGCCCGGCGCGCACCAGCGTGCGCTCGAGTACGTGCAGCGCTTCCAGTCGGGCGACGGCACGAAGCAGATCAAGCTCTACGTCGACGAGGTACCGCTGTTCACGCGATACCAGATCGAGAGCCAGATCGAGTCCGCCTACTCGCACGCGGTCACCCTCCCCTCCGGCGGCGGAATCGTGATCGACTACACCGAAGCGCTGGTCTCGATCGACATCAACTCGGCGCGCGCGACGCGCGGCGCCGACATCGAGACGACCGCCTACAACACCAACCTCGAGGCCGCCGACGAGATCGCGCGCCAGTTGCGCATCCGCGACCTTGGCGGCCTGATCGTCATCGACTTCATCGACATGGAGTCGAAGAAGAACCAGCAGGGCGTCGAAGACCGCCTGCGCGAAGCCGTGCGCTCGGATCGCGCCCGGATCCAGCTCGGACGCATCTCGCGCTTCGGCCTGATGGAGATGTCGCGCCAGCGGCTGCGGCCCTCGCTCGGCGAGTCGACGCACATGTCCTGTCCCCGCTGCAGCGGCATGGGCACGATCAGGAGCGTCGAATCCATGGCACTCGCGGTGCTGCGTCTGATCGGCGAGGAGGTCCGTAAGGAGCGTACGACCCGTGTGATCGCGCAGCTGCCGGTGGACGTCTCGACCTTCCTGATCAACGAGAAGCGCGAATGGCTGCACCAGCTGGAAAGCCAGCGCGCGATCGACATCGTGCTGGTGCCAGACCCGAACATGCAGACCCCGAATTACTCGATCCGCCGCATGCGCGACGACGAGGCGGCGCTCCCGGAGAACGCCGTTGCAAGTCACCACATAGCAGGGACCGGAACGGTCGAGCTCGATTACCAGTCCCAGGCAGACAAGATCCCGGCCGCGGCGCCAGCCGCTGTCCAGCAGATTGCCCCGCCTTCGCCGGCCCCGACGCCGGCGGCGGTGGCGCAGCTGCCGCAGGCGGCGTTGCCAGAGGCGGGCTTCTGGTCGCGCCTCAAGTGGCTCTTCACCGGCAGTGCGGCCCGCGACCCCGGGGAAGCCGCGAGCCCCGCGCAACGCGAGGACAAGCCCGGCGGGCGTCCTGCACGCGAGGAACGTGGTGGTCGTCGCCCGCACCGTGGAGATCGCGGCGAGCGGCCGGACCGTGGTCCACGCCGCGACCGGGATCGCAACCGCAATCGTGACCGCGACCGCAATCGCGACAGCGAGCGCCAAGGGAGCGACCGACCACGCGAACCTCGCGAGAACCGGGACAACGAACCGCGAAATCGGGACAACGAGCCACGGAACCGGGGCCATGCCGCGGAAACGCCGCGGCCGCCGCAACCCGTTCAGACTCCGGCTCCTGAGCAGGCGGGATCCGAAGGCGAGGCCCAGCGCCGCCGCCGTCGGCGTCGCGGGCGGGGTGGACGTGGTGGCCGCGACCGGCAAGAGTCGTACCGCCCCAACGATACGCAGCCGATTACGGCGGGCGGTGACGACAGCGGCCCGCACGGTGCGGCGGCACCGCCGGCCGCACTGGATCACTCAGCGTCGCGGGCTCCGGAGCCGGTCGGCGAGTCCATGCCGGCCCCTCCGTCGCCGGCACCGGTGCCCAAGTCCGGCGAAACGTACACAGTCTGGTCATCGACGCCTGGCGAAGGGGAGCACTTCGGCCCGAAAGACTGAAAACTGAGGGGACGCACCCCTTCATTTTGCGAGCGCGGCCAACAGGCCGCGCGCGCCTTCCTCCACGAGGTCCAGCACCTCCTCGAAGCCTGCCGCCCCGCCGTAATACGGGTCCGGTACGTCCTGGCGCCCGAGTGCGGGCGCGAATTCCAGGAACAGCCGGACGCGCTCCGCGTGCCGGGGCGACGCAAGTGCCCGCAGTCGCTCGAGGACGGCGCTATCCATCGCCAGCACCAGGTCGAATTTCTCGAAATCCGCATCCTCGACCATCCGCGCGCGCAGCTGGCTCAGGTCGAAGCCGCGGCGCCGGGCGGCAGTGATCGAACGCTCGTCCGGGGCGTCTCCCGAGTGGTAGCCATGGGTGCCTGCGGAATCCACCTGGAGCTCGAGTCCTGCGACCCGGCCCGCGAATTCGCGTACCACTACCTCCGCCGTCGGGGAGCGGCAGATGTTTCCCATGCACACGAAGAGCACGCGGGTCATGCCCGCTTCCTGCTCCTGAGCCAGCCGTCGAGGCACTCGATTGCGCGCAACGCTTCAGCCGTCGACACGGCGAAGGAGATACGCACGAAGCGGTCGCCATGCACACCGTCGAAGTCCCTCCCGGTGTTCAGGGCGACGCCGGTCGCATCGAGGAGGTCGCGGCAGAACTGCAGCGAATCCCGCGTAAGGTCGCCAACGTCGGCGTAGAGGTAGAACGCGCCGTCGGGCGGCGCGATCCGACTGACACCGAGTCCGTGCAAGGCGTCCGCGAGGAGTTCGCGGTTCTGCGCATAAGTCGCCACGTGAGCCTCGAGCTCGGCATGCTCGTCCATCGCGGCGAGCGCCACGTGTTGCGCCAGCGTCGGCGGCACCAGGAACAGGTTCCCGGCAAAGCGGCGCATCGTTTCCACGAGCGATTCCGGCACGACGGCCCAGCCGAGCCGCCAACCGGTCATGCACCAGTACTTGGAGAACGTGTTGACGACCACTGCTTCTGGCGTGTGCTCGAGGATCGTGTGGGCGCGCTGTCCGTACGTGATGCCGTGGTAGGTCTCGTCCGACAGGATGCGGATGCCGCGCGCCGCGCAGACGCGGGCAATCGCCGCCAGTTCCGCGTCCGGAATCATCGTGCCCGTAGGGTTGGACGGGCTGGTGAGGATCAGTCCGTCTGGAGCCGGATCGAGCGCTGCCACCATCGCGGCCGTAGGCTGGAAACGGGTTGACGCGTCACAGTCCATTTCCACGGGCTCCAGTCCAAGCGCAAGGAGGGAGTTGCGGTGCGCCGGATAGCCCGGGCGCGGAAGCGCGACGCGTGCGCCTGGCGAGAACAGCACGGTCATGGCGAGCACGAGCGCCGCCGACGCTCCCATGGTGAGGACGATTCGCGACGGTCCCGGCGTGACGCAATGGGCGGCGCGGTAGTGAGCGTCGATCCGCTCCGCGAGCGCTCCGCTCTCCCAGTAGCCCTGCGGGCATTCGGCGAGCGCGCGGTGCCCCGCCGCGATCGCGGCCGCGGGGGCGCCGGCCGAGGGCTGCCCGACTTCCATGTGGATCACGGGCAAGCCCGCGCGTTCGCGCGCATTGGCGAGCCGGTTGATCTCGACCGCGTAAAAAGGAGCCACCCGGCCCGCGGCGCGGTTCATGACCGCCCCCCTGCGCGCAGCTGAACCTCGACACGCGCGACGTCCTCCAGCGTATCGACACCCGGACCGGGCACCTCCACTGCATCCGCAACAGCGATCGAGAGCCCCATGGCCAGCGCGCGCAGCTGCTCGAGGCGCTCGCGCTGCTCGAGTGCCGCCGGCGGGGCCGCTGCGAGCCGCCGAAGCGCCGTGACGCGATACGCATAGATCCCGAGGTGACGGCGCGCACCACGGTGGCGCTCGGCGCCGGGCGGCCTCGACGCGAAGCCATCGCGGTCCCAGGGCACCGGCGCACGACTGAAGTAGAGCGCGATGCCGTCTTCCCGAGCGACGACCTTGACGACGTTCGGGTCCAGGTAGTCGGACTCGCTCGCGATCGGCGTTGCAAGCGTCGCGATCGAGGCGGCGGGCGATGCGGCAAGAAGTGCAGCCGCCTGTCCAATGAGTGCAGGCGGCAGGAGCGGCTCGTCGCCCTGCACATTGACGACGATGTCGTCATCGGCCCAACCACGGCGCAAGGCAACCTCGGCGATGCGGTCGGTTCCAGATGCATGCGATTCCGCAGTCATCTCGACCGCGGCACCGGCGGCGCTGCAGGCGGACTGGATGCGCACGTCGTCGGTCGCGACGATCACTTCGGCGGCCCCCGAGCGCAGCGCAAGCCGGTGCACGTGCAGGATCATGGGCACGCCCGCGAGCAGCAGCAGCGGCTTGCCCGGCAACCGGGTGGAGGCATGCCGCGCGGGTATGACGACGCGGAACAAGGATTTCAACGGGTCGCGAGCGCGCCGTCGTCCGGCGCAAGCCGGCGTGCTTCGCCAGGCAGCATCACGGGGATGCCGTCGCGCACCGGAAACGCGAGCCGGTCGGCACGGCAAAGGTATTCCTGCGTCTCGCCGAGCCAGCGCAGCGCTCCCTTGCAGACCGGGCAGGCGAGGATGTCGGTCAGGCGCTCAGTCACGTTTCAAGTCTCCCGTCCGGACGGCCGCTTTGTGCACGATGGCATCGACGAGGGCCGCTGCGCCGGCGGTCTCTATGCGCGGCACGACCTCGACCCAGGCAGCACCGTCCCAGCCGGCACCTTCGCATTTTACGGCATCCTTCTCCGTCAGCAGCACGGGCTTGCCCCTGCCCACGCCGGCGAGCGCGGGTGTGAAGCGGGCGTGGTCCGGCAATGTGCGCGTTTCCACGGTCAGGCCCTGCATGCGCAACATCGCGAAAAATCGCTCGGGATTGCCAATGGCGGCGGCCGCGACGACCTCCCGACCCGCAAAGTCCGAGAGCGGTCGACGCGATCCGTCCCCGAGGGACACCACGGCAGCCGGTTCAAGCGTCATGCGAATCGCGCCCCGCCGGTCCTCGCCCGGACCATTCACGACCACGGCATCCACTTCTTCGAGCCTCGCGACCGGCTCGCGCATCGGACCCGCCGGGAGGCGCCAGCCGTTGCCGAAGCCGCGCATGCCGTCGATGACGGCAATCTCGAAGTCACGTGCGAGTGCGTAGTGCTGCAGTCCGTCGTCGCAGACGATCGCGTCGCAGTCCCCTTCCAGCAGGCGTACGGCCTCGGCACGCGAGGCGCCAACGGCGACCGGAATGTCCAGGCGGCGACGGATCATCAGCGCCTCGTCACCAGCCTCCACCGCCTGATCCCTCGGCTCAATCCGCCGCGCGGGGCCGTGCGCGCCGCGGTAGCCCCGCAACGCGACGCCGACGCGCATGCCGCGACGGGCAAGCTCACCCGCCAGCCACATCACGAACGGCGTCTTGCCAGCGCCGCCAACAGTGAGGTTTCCGACCACCACGACGAGGCGCCGCGAGCGGTACGAACGGAAGATTCCGCGTCGATAGAGCCAGCGCCGCAGGGCGGTTGCGGCCGCGAACAGCGCGGCCAGCGGCATCAGCCAGGCACCGCGCCGCGTACCGCCGTACCAGGTCGTGACGAACCAGTCGTGAAGGCGCCTGCTCATGCACTGAATTCAGACGTTGAACTGCATCCGGTGCAGCGCGGCGTAGACACCGCCCGCGGCCAGCAGCGTCGCGTGCGTGCCGGTCTCGACGATGCGGCCCTCGTCCATGACGAGAATGCGGTCGGCGCGCTCGATGGTCGTGAGCCGGTGCGCAATTACGAGTGTCGTGCGCCCCCGCAGGAGCTCGCTCAGCGCGGCCTGCACCAGGTGCTCCGACTCGGCGTCCAGCGCGGAAGTCGCCTCGTCAAGGATCAGGACCGGCGCGTCCTTCAGGATCGCGCGCGCGATGGCGACGCGCTGGCGCTGCCCGCCGGAGAGCAGCGCGCCACGCTCGCCGATCGGCGTATCCAGACCTTTCGGAAGCGCGTTAGCGAACTCGAGCACCTGGGCAGCCTGGGCAGCGCGCTGCACCGCCTCCGCATCCGCATGCGGAGCGCTGAAGGCGATGTTGTTGCGGATCGTGTCATCGACCAGCATGACGTCCTGGCTCACCATGGCCAGCTGATTGCGCAGGTCGGACAGGCGGTACTTGCGGATGTCGATGCCGTCGATCAGCACCATGCCCGAGTCCGGGTCGTGGAACCGCGGCAGCAGGCTCACCAGCGTGGACTTGCCACTGCCCGAGCGGCCGACGATCGCAATCGTCTCGCCCGGGGCCGCCCTGAAGCTGATGTTGCTGAGCACTCGCCCTTTCTCGGTGTCGTAGGCGAAGGCCACGTCGCGATACTCGACCTCTCCGCGCCCGCGCACGAGCGCGATATCGCCGCCGCGGTCCTCGGCCGCTGCATCCAGGACCTCGAATACGCTCTGCCCGGCCGCAATGCCCTGCTGCAGCGGCCCGACGACACCGACCAGGCGCCTCAGCGGGGCCGTGACGAGCAGCAGCGCCGTCAGGAACGACGTGAACTCCCCGACGGACAGTCCGCTTGCCAGCACGTCCCGGATCGCCGCGTACATCACCGCGGCGAGGCCGACGGCGGCGATCATCTGCACCACAGGATTCGACACGGCCTTCACCGTGATGAGCTTCATGAAGCTCGCCCGGTTGTGCTCGTTGACCACCTCGAAAACATCCAGCTGCTGAGCCTCGGCGTTGAAGACCTTGATCATGCGCTGGCTCTCGAGCGACTCCTTCGCGACCCGCGTGACGTCGCCCATCGAGGCCTGGATGCGAGTGCTGTAACGGCGGAACAGGCGGCTCGTCAGCCGGATGAGGCCGACGATCGGCGGGGCCACCACCAGTGCAAACAGGGTCAGCTTCCAGTTGAGGTAAATGAGGTAGGAAAGCAGGCCGATGATCGTGAGGGTGTCGCGGATGATGAAGGTGATGGCATTGGTCGCCGCCTCCGCGACCAGCTCGATGTTGTAAGTCAGGCGTGAGAGCAGCTGCCCGACGCCATTCCGGTCGAAGTATGAGACCGGCAAATGCAGGTAGCGCTTGAACAGGTCGTGCCGGAGCGACTTGATCACCTGACGGCCGACCGAGCCGGGCGCATAAACCGACAGGTAATCGCCCACGCCACGCACCACGAACAGCGCGATGATCCCGCCCGGGACGTACATCAGCATGCGCGGGTCGCGCTCGACGAAGGCACCGTCGAGGAATTTCTTGACCAGGATCGCAAAACCCGTGTCCACGGACGCGAACAGCACCATGCCCAGGACGCCGAGCAGGAACATGGGCCAGTGCGGACGCGCGTAAGCCAGGAGCCTCAGGTAGGTCCTGAGCGCCCCGACGTCGAGCGGCGGCCGCTCGGCCTTACTCTTCCGCAGGCTGGCTGACTGTCGCAATGTTGACCTGCGTGAAGCCCTGGCGGGCGACGACGTCCATCGCCGTCACGACCGCCTGGTGCGTGGAGCGTGCGTCGGCGCGGATCGTGACCGGCCCGTCCCTGGATTCCCCGGCGACCTGACGCAGCGCCGCGCTGAGCGTCGCACGCTCGTTGTTGACCAGCGCGCGACCGTTCACGCGGTAGCTGCCCTGGGCGGAAACGGTGATCACGAGCGGATGGGCTGTGCGCTCGGCGGTAGCGGAACCCGCCTCCGGGAGCGCGACGCGCAAGTGCGAGTCGTCGACGAACGTCGTCGCTAGCATGAAGAAAATGACCAGCAGCAGCACCACGTCGACCAGCGAGACCAGGTTGAGTTCGACCTCCTCCGCCCGCCTGACCTGCAGCCTCATGACGCCACTTCGCGACGGTGCTGCGCGCGCTCCGAGTGCCGGCCCAGCAGGTCGAAAGCGCGCACCAGCTTGATCGCTTCCTTCTCCATGTCGACGACCAGCAGATCGACGACCCCGCGCAGGTAGCGGTAGGCGAACAGCGAGGGGATTGCGACGATCAGGCCGGCAGCGGTGGTGATCAGCGCCGTGCCGATGCCGCCGGACAGCACCTTCGGATCGCCGACACCCTCGTTCGAAATGGCATCGAAGGCCTGGATCATGCCTGTCACCGTGCCCAGCAGGCCGAGCAGCGGCGTGACAGCGGCGATGGTGCCGAGCGTGCCGAGGAAGCGCTCGAGTTCGTGCACCACGTGACGGCCCGTGTCCTCGATGGCCTCCTTCATGATGTCACGACCCTGGTCGAGGTTGGCGAGCCCTGCTGCGAGCACGCGTCCGAGCGGAGAGTTGTGGGCCAGCGCCTCGATGTGGCGATCATTGAGGCTGCGCGACTCGACCAGCTTCCAGATGCGGTCGGTCAGTTCGCGCGGGATCACCCGCTTTCGCTGCAGGGTCCACAGGCGTTCGAGAACGATGGCCGCGGCAACCACCGAGCAGAGGATAATCGGCCACATCACCGGGCCGCCCGCGAGGATGATTTCCCACATGGCGCGGCATGATACCGTGCGCGCGCATCCAGTGCCTCCGCGAGATCAGCCGCCGGGTGTGGACCGCCACCACCGCGGGACGTCGCGTCGCGCCGAGTCGATCTCGATCAGGCCCGGTTGGATCGGGAAGATTGCGCGCACCGCGCCCTGCTCGGCGGTCGCGAAGACAGTCGTGCCCGCGGCGCGCCAGCGCGCAATCACGCCGCTGTCGGGCATGCCCCAGCGATTGCCGAAACCGGCGGAAGCAATACCGTAGCGCGCGGAAACCGCCGCGACCAGCGTCGCCCCCGAGGAACTGCGGCTGCCGTGATGCGGCAGCAGTACCACGTCTGCGGCGATCGATTGCTTCAGCAGCTCCGCCTCGGCAGCCGCTTCCGGGTCCGCGAGCAGCAGCGCACGTCCTCCGGGACCCGACACGAGGATTGCGCACGAGCGGTCGTTGTCGCTGCCCTCGAAGCCGGCGGGCGGATGCAGCACGCGAAACGCGATCCGGTCCCATTGCCAGGTGTCGCCGCGGCGGCAGGTGTCGTAGCCTGCGCCACGCTCGCCCGGCCCGGCCAGGCTTCGCCGCACCGGCAGGAACGACCGCAAGCGCTCGGCGCCTCCCGCATGGTCCATGTCGTCATGGCTCACCACGAGCCGATCGACGGCGCGTATGCCACGCGCGCGCAGGTAGGGCAGCAACGACACCTGGGCAGCGGCGCCGGATCCGGGCCAGGCGGGTCCGGTGTCGAACACGAGCACGCGATTCGCGGTCTCGACCACCACGGCGAGTCCCTGCCCCACGTCGATCGCCGTCAGCGTGAACGCGCCTTCCGCAACTCGTTCGGATCGGCCGAAGCAGAGTGCCGCGAGTAACGCGAAAGCCGCAAGGCGCAAACCTGCGACCGGCAGGAGCAGCGCGAGGAACAGCGCGATTCCGACCGCTGCGACCAGCGCGGCCGGCTGCACGGCCGGTGCCCAGCTCGCACCGGGCCAGGCGGCGATCGACTCCAGCCACGGCCAGACGCCGTCCAGCAGCGTTGCAAGTGCACGCCAGAGGCCTGGCCAGGCAGACGGGTCGGCGGCGGCAATGACGGTCCCGGCCAGGACCGCCGGCAACAACACGAAGCTGAATGCAGGGATCGCGATGGCATTGACGAGGGGCGCCACGAGCGAGATGCGGCCAAAGGCAAGCGCGAGGACCGGTGCCAGCAGCACGGTCACGGCGACCTGGCTGCGCGCAAAGCCGAGCACGAGCCGGCGCAGGTTCCCGCCTTGGGTCGCAACGGACAGGAGCGCGGCGGTCGCCACGAAAGAGAGCCAGAAGCCGGTCGAAGCGACTGCCAGCGGGTCCGCGGCCACGAGCGCGACCGCCGCGAGAGTGAGCGTGCGATCCAGCGGCGCGGAGCGCCGGAGCAGACGCATGGCGGCGAACAGTGCGACCATCGCCAGCGTGCGCAGCGCCGGCAGCGACGCACCCGACAGGAACGTGTAGAGCGCCGACACGCCGACCACGGCGATGCCCTCGGTAGCGACCCTTGCCGGCAGGCGGGCGATCGCCGGGATCCTTGCCAGGAGCCGCAGTCCCGCCAGCGCGAATAGGGCACAGCCAGTGACGTGCATTCCGGAGATCGCGATCAGGTGCGCGACTCCCGTCACCGAGAACGCTTCCCACAATCGGTCAGGTATTGCGCCGCGTACGCCGACGGCGAGTCCCTGCAGGACGGCAATCGACGGGCCCGGCGGCAGGGCAGACGCGATCGAGCCGGCGATGCGGGCGCGCAGGCGCTCGAGAGAGCGCGCCGGCGGCACCGCAAGTCGCGCCGGCGTGGACTTGCCGGTCACGTAAGCGGTCGCGTCGATGCGCTCGCGCAGAAGTGCAAGTTCACGGTCCGGCGTGCCTGGATTCACCAGCCCGCGCCGGCAGCGCAGGCGCAGTTCGAGACGCCAGTGTTCCCCAGGAGACAACTGCTGGACAGCCTCGTACCAGGACACGCGGATGCGCCGCGGCGCGCGTCCCGGGGCATCGCTGCGGATCAGCTCGAGGTCAAAGTCAGTCCGGCCCGGGCGCACCAGGGGCGGACCGGCGATCTGTCCCTCCACGGTCGCGACTTCGCGGTCGCGCGCACAGGGCCAGCTCGTCGCCATCCACGCCGTCGCCAGCGCATGGGACCAGGCCAGCCCCGCACAGGCCGCGGCCAGCATCGGCCAACGCCGCAACGCCAGCAGCGCGGCGGCGGCCAGCGCGGCAGACGTGGATGAAGGCCCGAGCGCAGGCAGCGCGTGCAGGCTTGCCGCACCTGCCAGGAACGGGATCGCCCAGCGCCACATCGTCACCGCCCGCGACCGACCCGCAGCCAGCATGCCGGCTGCGCTTCACGGAGGTGGGCCGATCAGGCGGTGGCTTCGCGCAGAATCCCGTCTTCGAGCACCAGGACGCGGTCCATGCGCGCGGCGAGCCCGTGATCGTGGGTGACGATGACGAGGCTGGTACCGAGCTCGCGGTTGAGCTCCATCATGAGCTCGAGCACCTGCTGAGCGTGGCGTCCGTCAAGGTTCCCGGTGGGCTCGTCCGCAAGCACGATGCGCGGCCGCGTGACCAGGGCGCGCGCGACGGCTGCCCGCTGCCGTTCTCCGCCGGAGAGTTGCGAGGGCCGGTGCGTGAGCCGCTCGGCAAGGCCCACGCGCCCGAGCAGCGCCGTCGCCTCACGCTCCGCCTCCTTGCGCGGCAGGCGCCGGATCAGGAGCGGCATCGCGACGTTCTCGAGCGCGCTGAATTCCGGCAGCAGGTGGTGGAACTGGTATACGAATCCCATCGCCGAATTGCGCAGCCGCCCGCGCTCGCCGTCGTCGAGCGCCGACATCTCGCGCCCGTCGATCAGCACGCGCCCGGACGTCGGCAGGTCGAGGCCCCCGAGCAGCTGCAGGAGCGTCGTCTTGCCGGAGCCCGAGGCCCCGACCACCGCCACGCGCTCGCCGCGACGGACCGTGGTGTCAACGCCGGCAAGCACGCGCACGAGTGCCGGGCCCTGGTGAAATTCCTTGACGAGGCCCTCGCAGGCCAAAACGACGGCTTCGCTCATGGTCTTGTGCTCACACCTCGTGGCGCAGGGCTTCGGCAGGCAGCGTTTTCGCCGCGCGCCAGGCGGGGTACAGGGTCGCAAGCACGCCGAGCGCGAGCGCCACGACGCCGATCACCAGGACTTCCCCGCTGCGAATGTCGGCCGGCAGCTCGGATATGAAGTAGACGCGCGGGTCCACGAGTGTCGCGCCCGTCAGCCGCTCGAGGCCGCCCGCAATCGCCGTCACATTGTCCGCGATCAGCACGCCGAGCGCGATGCCGGCGACGGTGCCGACGATCCCGATCACCGAGCCCTGGATCATGAAGATGCCGAGCATGTCGCGCGGCGAGGCGCCGAGCGTGCGCAGGATCGCGATGTCGGCACGCTTCTCCTTCACCACCATCACGAGTGTCGAAATGATATTGAAGGCGGCCACGGCGACCACCATCAGCAGGACGAAGAACATGATCGACTTGGTCACCTGGATCGAGCGGAAGAAGTTCCCCTGGCGGCGGCTCCAGTCGCTGATGTAGTAACGACCTTCGAGTTCCTCGGCAATCGCCCGGATGCGTTGCGGAGCCGTTGCCGGGTCGTCAAACGCATAGCGCAGGCCAGTCACGGCGTCGCCGAGCCGGAACAGCTTGCGCGCGTCGTCCAGGTGCATGAGTGCCAGCCCCTGGTCGAATTCGTACATGCCGGCGTCGACCAGGCCTGCGACATGCAGGCGTCGCATGCGCGGCATGACCCCCGCAGGCGTCACCGTGCCCTGCGCGATCACCGCCAGCACTGCGTCGCCCGGGCCGACGCCCAGCTTTTCCGCCAGGCCCTTGCCCAGCAGGACGCGCCAGCGTCCGGGTTCGAGCTCGTCGAAGCCGCGGCCGCTGAGGTGACGCTCCAGCGCCGAAACGCGACGCTCGGCTTCGGGCAGCACGGCACGCAACTCCACTGCCGCGGAGCGTTCGCCGGCCACCAGCATGCCCCGGCCTTCGACGAATGGCGCAACCGCGACAACACCCGGCCCGCTTGCGCTATCGGCGGCGATCTCGCGCCAGGCGTCCAGCCGGCCACCGTCTCCCTCGAGCGTCGCATGCGCGACGATGTCGAGGATGCGGCGCCCGAGCTCACGCTCGAATCCGTTCATGACCGAAAGCACCGCGACCAGGGTCGCGACTCCGAGCGCGATGCCGGTCATGGCGATGCCGGATATGAACCCGACAAAGCGGTTCTTGCTCCGTGCACGGAGGTAGCGGAGCCCGACCCATCCGGTCCAGCGGGCTGGCAGCTTCGGCGCGCGAGATGAGCGGCGGGGAGCGTCATTCATAGCGCAGCGCCTCGGCAGGCTCCGTGGCGGCCGCCCGCCGCGCCGGGTAGATGGTCGCCAGCAGCGTGAGGACGAAGGCGGTGATGGACACGAGGGCGACATCGGTGGCCCGCAGTTCCGACGGAATCCGGCTGATGTAGTAGACGGCCGGATCGAAGATCGTGAAGCCGAACCAGCGTTCGAGCGACGCGGCGATATCGCCCGCATTGACGGCGAGCAGGATGCCAAGACCGATCCCCGCGATAGTGCCGATCCACCCGATCAGCGTGCCCTGCACGATGAACGTGGCGACGACCCCGCCGCGCGAGAATCCCATCGTGCGCAGGATCGCGATGTCGTTGCGCTTCTCGGACACCACCATGACGAGGCTCGCGATGATGTTGAACGCGGCCACGGCGACGATCAGCAGCAGGATCACCGTCATCATCGCCTTCTCGAGCCTGATCGCACGGAAGTAGGCCGCGTGCTCGATCGTCCAGTCGCGGCCCGCGCCGGTACCGAGCGAGGCAGCGAGTGCTGGCGTCCTGTTCGGCGCCACGAAGGGATCGTCGTAGAAGATGTGCACCCCCGCGGTCGCCGCAGGACCCGCGAGTGCCACGACGTCCTCGAGCGCTGCGAAAGCCAGTGTCGCATCGTGGTCCGCGAGCCCCACCTCGAATTCCCCCGCGAAATCCAGGGCGCTGATTCGCGGCGCCAGCGCCCCGTCCGCGTCGCTCTGCAGCAGCAGCATGGTGAGCGGCCCTCCGGGCGCCGCCTGCAGCTGGAAAGCCAGTACGCGGCCGAGCGTGACGCGCCGGCTGCCCGGCACGAGATCCGCCAGGCTTCCGGTCAGCATGGCGCGCGCAAGCGGCGAATCCTCGCCGTGGCTGGCGGGGTCAATGCCGCGCAGTACGACGCCCGCGAGTGTCGTTCCATAAGACAGGAGCCCCTGGACCTCGACGAAAGGCTCGGCCCTGACGACATTCGCCTCGTCTCGCGCGCGGCCAGCCAGCGCGCGCAGCACCGCCGGGTCCGCCGGTGCAGGCAGGGTCGCGTGTGCGGAAAGCGCCAGCAGGCGCGTGCGCAGTTCGCCCTCGAATCCGTTCATGACTGACAGGACGGCAATCAGCGCCGCCACCCCGAGGCAAATCCCTGCGAGGGAAACCCAGCTGATGAACGAGACGAAGTACTGGTGCTGGCGGGCCCGGACGTAGCGCAGTCCGAGCCCTAGCGGCAACGGCGTCAACATGGGCAATGGTTCACAGGATTCGGGATGCCTATCAAGGAATTATCGGGGCAACCTCGACAGGCACCCACCCAGTGCTACACTCGAAAGCGGAGGTATCTCGATGCCTATCCTACGCATTTTGCTGTTGCTTGCGGTGAGCGCAGCCACGCCCGCACTCGCGGAAACCCTCAACACCGATACCGGGAATCCGGCCGCAACCGGCGGCCAGCCGAGCCGGGGCAGCACGATGGCTGTGGTACAGGGCCGTTTTGGCGAGCCGACGCAGCGCCACGCCACGGTCGGCAACCCCCCGATCACCCGCTGGGACTACCCGCAGTTCTCCGTGTATTTCGAGAATGACCGCGTGCTTCACGCGGTGCTCGTGAGGACCGCTCCCGCCAGCTGAGCGGCGCCGTCCCGGCGCAGGTATCCTGCTCGCAAGACCCCGCCGGGTTCGCCCGGAACGGGGTGTCTTGCCTGCAGGATGCCCGATGACCGAGCACGACCAGCCACCGTTGCGATTGCCCCGAGGAAAGGAATTGCTCCGCTGGGGCGAGCTGTATGGCAGCAGCCCCGCCTATTTCCTCGCGGAGTACGCAGCCGCCGCAGATGCGCCGCTGGTCGTGGTGGCCGGCAGCGGCCGCGAAGCCGAGCAGTACCTCGCCGAGCTGCGCTTTTTCGCCGGCGCAGGACTCGACCTGCGGTCATTTCCCGACCGTGAAACGCTCCCGTACGACCCATTCTCGCCGCACCCGGACATCGTCTCGGAGCGCCTCGCGACTCTAGCTGCGCTGCCCGGGATGAAGCACGGCATCGTCGTCACGACCCAGGCGGCCCTGCTCGACCGGCTCGCGCCGCAGTCGTTCATCGCGGCCCATGCGTTTTCGCTGGCCGCCGGCGAGCGCATCGACCTGCCGGCGCTGCGCAAGCGTCTGGTCGATTCCGGCTACGCGCAGGTCACGCAGGTGCTCAGCCCGGGCGAGTTCGCGGTGCGCGGCTCGGTCGTCGATCTCTATCCGGCTGGCGCGCCCCGGCCCTATCGGCTCGACCTGTTCGACGACCTGATCGAATCGGTGCGCGTCTTCAATCCCTCGGACCAGCGATCCGGCGAGCGGCTTCCCGCGGTTCCGCTCCTGCCGGCACGCGAAATTCCTGCGTCGCCCGAGGCGATTGCCGCATTTCGCGGCCGCTGGCGCGAGCGTTTTGAAGGGGATCCCCAGGCAAGCGGTGTTTACCGCGCGGTATCGGCCGGACAGATACCGGCCGGCATCGAATCCTGGCTGCCGCTCTTCTTCGGCGTCACGGCGGGGTTCGCGGAGTACCTGCCGGCAGGCAGCGCGATTGTCGACCTCGTGGGCCTCGATACGACGCTGGCGGAATACTGGGCGGACATCGGGCTCCGGCACGAGCAGTTGCGACACGATCGGGAGCGACCGTTGCTGCCCCCGGACGAGGCCTTCGTGCCGGCGGACGAGACACTCGCGGCCCTCGCGGCGCATCCGCGCATCGCCCTTACGCCGGTCAAGGTCGAGCCGATCGGCAGCGCCCTGCCCTTCGCAAACTTCGCATCCGGCCCGCCCGCGGCACTTCGCGCCGAGACGCGCGCGCCGAAACCGCTCGACAAGCTTGCGGACTTCATCGCCCGCTTCGATGGCCGTATCCTCGTGACCGCAGATTCCGCCGGGAGGCGCGAAGTGCTTGCCGACATGATGCGGCAGCAGGGCCTCGACGCCGGCATCGCGCCTGACTGGTCGACTTTCCTCGCCGGCGGCTCCAGGCTCGGCATGGCGGTCGCGCCCGACGTGCGCGGCTTCCTCCTGCCCGCGCAGGGACTCGCCGTGGTCGCGGAAGAGCAGCTTTTCGGCGAGCGAGCGCGCCAGGAGCGCCGACGAAGGCGCGCCGAGCGCGATCCCGAGGCAATCCTGCGCGACCTCGCCGCGCTGTCGCCCGGGGCGCCGGTCGTCCACGAGGAGTACGGCGTCGGCCGCTACCGCGGCCTCAAGGTCATGCAGGTTGCGGGCAATCCGGCCGAGTTCCTCGTCATCGAGTACCTGGGTGGCGACCTGCTATACGTGCCGGTGCACACTCTCGAACGCGTCACGCGTTATACGGGCGGCACGCCGGAATCCGCGCCCTGGCACCGGCTCGGCACGGAACAGTGGGCTCGCGCCCGACGCCGCGCCGCCGAGCGCGTCCGCGACGTGGCGGCGGACCTCCTCGACCTATACTCGCAGCGCGCCGCCCGCGTCGGCCGCCCGCTGGCTTTCGACGAGAACGCCTATCGCGCGTTCGAGGCGGCTTTCCCCTTCGAGGAAACCATCGACCAGCACGAGGCCATCGAGGCCGTACTCGCCGACATGCGCTCGGGCCGGCCGATGGACCGCGTGGTGTGCGGCGATGTCGGCTTCGGCAAGACCGAGGTGGCGCTGCGCGCCGCGTTTGCCGCCGTCACCGGCGGGCGCCAGGTCGCGGTGCTCGTGCCGACGACGCTGCTGGCGCAGCAGCATGCCCAGACATTCGCCGACCGGTTTGCGGACTGGCCCGTGCGGGTCGAAAGCCTGTCCCGGTTCCGCACCGCGATCGAGCAACGCGCCGTCGTCGAGGGCCTCAAGGCCGGTTCCGTCGACATCGTGATCGGGACCCACCGGCTGCTGCAACGCGACGTCGGTTTCCGCGACCTCGGTCTGGTAGTCGTCGACGAGGAGCATCGCTTTGGCGTCACGCACAAGGAACGCCTGAAGAAGCTGCGCGCGGACGTCGACATGCTGACCCTCACGGCAACGCCAATCCCGCGTACGCTGAACATGTCGCTCGGCGGGCTCAGGGACCTCTCTCTCATGACGACCGCGCCGGCAGAGCGCGTCGCGATCGAGACTTTCGTCACCGAGTGGAGCGACGGCCTGGTACGCGAGGCTTGCCTGCGCGAGATCCGCCGCGGCGGCCAGGTGTACTTCGTGCACAACGCGGTCGAGGACATCGACCTGTTCGCGGAACGGCTGCGGCGGCTGGTGCCGGAGGCGACGGTGCGCGTCGGGCACGGGCAGATGCGCGAGCGCGACCTCGAGCAGCTCATGCTCGACTTTTACCATCGCCGGTTCCAGGTCCTCGTCTGCACCACGATCATCGAGTCCGGCATTGACGTCCCGACCGCAAACACGATCCTGATCGACCGCGCGGATCGCTTCGGCCTTGCGCAGCTGCACCAGCTGCGTGGCCGCGTGGGCCGCTCGCATCACCGCGCCTTCGCCTACCTGCTCGCCCCGCCGGCCGCAATCCTGCCTGAGGACGCGCGCAAGCGGCTCGAGGCGATCGAGTCGCTCGAGGACCTCGGCGCCGGCTTCACGCTTGCGACGCAGGATCTCGAGATTCGCGGGGCCGGCGAGCTGCTCGGCGAGGAACAAAGCGGGCAGATCCAGGAGATCGGCATCGGCCTCTACCTCGAGCTGCTCGAGCGCGCCGTCGCAGCCCTGCGCGAGGGCCGCGAGCCGATGCTCGACGGGCCGTTGCCGGCGGGCTGTGAAGTGGACCTGCAGCTGCCTGCCCTGCTGCCCGAGGATTACATTCCCGACGTACACCTGCGGCTGCAGATCTACAAGCGCATGGCGGGAACCGGCGACCGCGGGCATCTCGACGACCTCGAGGCCGAGATCATCGACCGCTTTGGCCCGCTGCCGCCGCCGGCGAAGACCTTGCTCATCCTCCACCGGCTCCGTCAGCGGTCGGCGACGCTCGGCATTCGCAGACTGGAGCTCAGCGGGACCGCAGGCCTGGTCGAGTTCGGCGATGCGCACCGGGTGGAACCCGGGCGCGTCGTCCGGCTGGTCCAGAAGGCGGGAGGCCGCTACCGCCTCGACGGCCCGGCGCGCCTGCGCCTGCGCATCGCTTCCGAGGGCGCCACCGCGCGCATCGCAGCGGCCGAGTCGGTGCTCGAGGACCTCGGCGGCTGAAATTGAAGGGGACGCACCCCTTCAATTTCAGGCGGGGCGTTCCCCGTCGAGTTCCAGAGGTGGAGGCTCCGTGATCTCGCGCGCAGCCGCCACGGCGGTCTGCCAGCGTGGATTTGCCGCGAGCGTCTGCGGGTCGGCATCGCGGCCGTGCAATCGCACCAGGCGCATCCGGCTGACCGGGTCCGGTGTGCCGCGCATTGCATCGAGCAGCGTTTCGGCGGCCTGGCGATCGTTGCAGACGGGTAACACGTCGCAGCCGGCCTCCCGTGCAAGCGCCGCGCGCGCGACGATGTCGCCGTAAGCTGCCGCGCCGGCCATCGAGAGGTCATCGGCGAACACGGCACCCTGGAAGCCCAGGTTGCCCCGCAGCACACGGCCGATCCACGCCGGAGACAGGCTCGCCGGCTTCGAGTCCACAGCCGGGAATACGACGTGCGCGACCATCACCGCCGGCAGCCCGTTCGCGATCATGCGCCGGTATGGCTGCAGGTCCGCCTCGATGTCGGGCCACTCGCGCCGGTCCACCGGCAGCGCCACGTGCGAATCCGCAGCTACTGCACCGTGTCCCGGGAAGTGCTTTCCGGTCGCCGCCATGCCGGCGTCACGCATGCCGAGCATGTAGGCGACGCCGAGCTCGGCAACCGCAGCGGCGTTCGCGTGCAGCGCGCGGTCGCCGATCGCGAGGCTGACGCCATAGTCGATGTCGATGCAGGGCGCGAACGACATGTCCACGCCGACGCCCCTCAGCTCCGCGGCCATGAGCCAGCCGAGTTCCCGGGCGAGCGTCAGGCCTTCGCGCTGGTCGGCGCCGTACCGTCGACCGATATCCCGCAACGCCGGCAGCCGCGTGAATCCTTCCCGGAAACGCTGCACGCGCCCGCCTTCCTGGTCCACGGCGACCAGCAGCGGTGGCGAGCGGATCTCGTGGATTTCAGCGGTCAGCCGTGCGACCTGCTCCGGGCTCTCGTAATTGCGGGTGAACAGGATGACGCTGCCGACCTGCGGGTGGCGCAGCATCTCGCGCTCGACCTGCTCGAGTGCAATGCCAGCGAGGTCGACCATGACGGGACCGAGGGTCATGGCGCCGGCTCGAAGAGCGCGATCGTCTCGAGGTGCGAAGTCTGCGGAAACATGTCCATGATCCCGGCCGCCGCCAGGCGGTATCCCAACTCTCCCGACAGTATGCCCGCGTCACGCGCGAAGCTGCCCGGATGGCAGGAAACGTAAACAATGCGGCGCGGCCGCGAGGACGTGGCCACGGGCAGGATCTCGCGCGCTCCCGCCCGCGGCGGGTCCAGCAGGACCAGGTCGTAGCGGGCGCGCGCCCAGTCTCCCGCCTGGGACTCCGCCGCAAGGTTTGCCGCGTGAAACGCGGCATTGCCGATGCCATTGCGAGCGGCGTTTGCGCGCGCCCGCGCGACCAGAGTGACATCACCCTCCACGCCGACCACGCCCGCAGTGCGGCGCGCCAGCGGCAGGCTGAAGTTGCCAAGCCCGCAGAAGAGATCGAGGGCAATGTCCGTCGGCCGCGGCTCGAGGAGCTCGAGCGCGCGCGCGACCATGAGCCGGTTCAGCGCGCCGTTGACCTGCACGAAGTCGGTCGGCGCGAACTCGATGCCCATCGGCAGGCCCGGCAGCTCGTAGCGCAGTGGCACCGCAGGCGGCGACAGCGGCTGAACCGTGTCGAGCCCGCCGCGCTGCAGGTACAGCGCGACGCCATGCCGCGTCTCGAATTCGCGCAGACGCTCGAGGTCGGCTTGTTGCGGATCGTCGAGCACGCGCAGGACGAGCGCCGTGGCGTTGTCGCCGACCGCGACCTCGATCTGTGCCACGCGGCGCCGCAGATCGAGGCTGCCGACCAGTTCCGCAAGCGAGGCGATCAACGCACCGACCGGCGCCGCGAGCACTTCACAGGATGCGAGGTCCGCGAGCAGCGGACTGCCGCGTTCCCGGAAGCCCACCATTACCTTGCCCTTCTTGTCGACGAACTTGCAGCCGAGCCGCGCGCGCCGGCGATACGCGAACGTCGGTCCGGTGAGTGGTGGCAGCCATTGGCCGGGCGCGACGCCACCGATGCGTGCAAGCGCTTCGGCGAACACCTGGCCCTTGGCCGCAAGCTGGGCCCCGTGATCCAGGTGCTGCAGCGAGCAGCCCCCGCAGACCCCATAGTGCGGGCAACGCGAAGCCACGCGCTCCGGCGATGCGCGCTCCACCTCCACCACGACGGCCTCGTCATGGCGCCGCTGGCGGCGCGTGCGACGCAGGCTCACGCGCTCGCCGGGCAGCGCACCGTCGACGAATACGATCTTGCCGTCGAGGCGCGCGACGCCCCGGCCTTCCTGGTCCAGCGACTCGATCTCCGCCGTTTCTACGGCGGTGGGCCACTTCAAGTGGCGGCCCAGGCTGCGTCGTACTGGCGCCAGTGCGGATCGGCACGCGCGGCGAGCCAGTCGCGCACCCGTGCGATCTCCTCGGCGTGACCGCTCGCCGACAGCTGCCCGCGGGCGAGTTCGAAGCGCAACCACACGAGGTAGGTGTTCAGGACGTCAGTCTCGCAATAGGCGCGGATCTCGGCCAGGCGCCCGGCCTTCCAGTACTCGAATACCTGTTCGCCGCCCATGCCGAGCTTTCCCGGCAGGCCAAGCAGGAGCGAGACATGTTCGAGACTGGCGCGACCGCGCCCCTGGTAGGCCGCGAGCACGTCCATCAGGTCCACGTGCCGCATGTGGAAACGATTCAGGTAGTTGTTCCACTTGAAGTCGCGGTCGTGCTCACCCGTCTCCCAGTAGGTGGGCGAAGCGATCTCGTGCCGCAGCATGCGGTAATGCAGGACCGGCAGGTCGAAACCGGACCCGTTCCAGGACACCAGGGTCGGGCGCAGCTTGTCGATGCCGCCGAAGAACCGGCGCACGAGGTCGTCCTCGGGGCTCTCCAGCGTGCCGAGGCTCCACACCTGGATCTGGTCGCCGCTGCGCAGCAGCGTCGATATGGCGACGATGCGGTGCTGCTCGAGCGGCAGGAAGGACGAGCCCGTCTCCTCCTCCCTCGCGGCGAGCATCTGTGCGGCGACCTCGAGATCGTCGCCTGCGAAGCCGAGCCGCCGGCCGAGTTCGGCATCGGGCACGGTCTCGATGTCGAAGACCAGGCAGTCAGGCGCGGCGCTCACGCCTTCCTCATCAGCACGGCGACGGCCATGACGAGACCCGCTTCGTCCGTCAGGCTCACGTGACCCTCGCCCGCGCCCAGCCGGTCGGCGAGCGCCCGGCCGCGCGGCGAGAAGATGACTTCCGGCTTGCCCCATGCATTCGCCTTGAAACCGAAGTCGCGGATCCACACGCCGTTGCGGAATCCGGTCCCGAGCGCCTTGGAGATCGCCTCCTTGGCCGCAAAACGCATGGCGAGGAAGCGCACCGGCCGCCGCCCGGCATCGAACAGGGCACGCTCCTCGGGCATCAGCAGGCGGGCGGCAAAATGTTCGCCGAAACGCCGCCAGGTCGCCTCGATCCGCTCGACCTGCACGAGGTCGGTGCCGATCCCGAAAATCATGCGGCGGGTGCGCTCACGCCCGGCGAGCGGCCGTCATGAGGCGCTTCATTTCACGGACGGCGGGCCCGAGGCCGGTCATCACGGCGCGCGCCACGATCGCGTGGCCGATGTTGAGTTCGACCAGCTCCGGGATTGCCGCCACTGGCCCGACATTGTGGTAGTCGAG
>Ga0209254_10000565_pt1 | contig 30611 bp, 28 predicted proteins | sample FrelakmetDIP11DI_FD_187148 | JGI IMG/M metagenome (GOLD analysis project Ga0209254, IMG submission 187148) | Freshwater lake sediment microbial communities from the University of Notre Dame, USA, for methane emissions studies - DIP11 DI (SPAdes)... | ecosystem: Environmental > Aquatic >... | reverse complement strand
CTGTAGTTGAGTACCTTAGAGGCTCTCACAGTTATGCATATTGCGCCTTAATAATTACACAACCGACTTCGCCTTTTGATCCTTATTACCGCAAAATGCGAAAAGCAAAACATCTTGCCCCGCTGATTTTATTGGATATTGCCCTTTAAGAATTTTCCCGGCTATGCTACATTTAGTCCATAGGGACAGCAAACGGAAGTTCGTATAATCAATGCTAAATGTACTCAAGAAACATGGAAATGCAATAACAAATATAGTTATTGTGGGATATCCCAAGAGTGGAAATACTTGGGTGACGCGATTGGTCGCTGAGTTAGTTAAATGCCCAGCAATTGGGTTCTGGGATTCTGATCACAATGAAAGTGTACAGGAAGGCTTAGATAGAAAGTCAGAGTTCCAATGTTTCAAATCTCATCATCAGCTACATGAATTAGGGTGTAGTAGAACCCTAAGTGACAAGAGAATCATTTATGTTATTAGGGACCCTAGGGATATTGCCATATCAGGAGCATATTATTTCTCCATGGAACGGTGGCCTTCTATTGCCAAAAACTTTGGTAGATTTCCACAAGGGAGGCGGTTCTATAGCAACATTATAAATCCATTGATTACTCCACGCAGTTATAGTATCAAGCAAATGGTGCACGCTGTGCTTTATGGCTCGAAGTATGTTCATCATTGGGTTCGCATACCTTGGGCAACTCACTACAAGCCCTATTTGGAAAACAAATGTTTCTCTGTTAAGTATGAGGACCTTCTCGATGCACCTGAGCATGAGAGTAAAAGGATATTGGGTTATTTGGGATTGGATAGGCAGGATACCCATATCCGAGAAGCAATTGAAAGACAGTCTTTTAAGAATAAGAAGGAAGCGTTTTTGAAGAACAATGAAATTTATAAGGCAGATTTATTACGTGTCGGGAAGAGCGGTCAGTGGAGGCAAGGGCTATCTCGAAAGCAGAAAGACAAGTTTATTAAGATTCTATCTGAAGAACTTAGGCAGTTTGCATACCCTACCGACAGCAACATCTAATCGGGTAAGGGACGGCGTTTAACCGTCCCTCCCCACACCACCCACCATGCGGGTCCGCAATGGGCGGTTCGCGGAAATCATCGGGCCGTAGCCGGATTAAATCACGATCGACAATGTATACAACTGACACATTGAGACCAGATCGAGGGAAAGCGATTCAGATAAGGAAAAGGGGACAGGCTAGAATGGCACTAATTTAAGGGCTATTTGCAAGAGAAAGCATTTGAAAGTGTTGGCTGATTATTCGACAATCCATTGTCATGCTCCGACTTGATCGGGGCATCCACGGGCCTCAAGACTGGATTCCCCGGTCAAACCGTGGAATGACAAACATAAGACTATAGTTATGAGTGGCTTTGAATAAGCGCTTAAATTAGCGCCATTCGGGACAGGCTACTTTACTGGCCTGATAGCCAAGCAAATAGAATTTAAAAGCAGCCGTCCCCTTATATGCTGCTCTACCAGAACGGGATTGATATCTATGTGGTCAAGGAATTCTTAGGACATAAGATATAATTGCTACTATTCCACCTTTCGGTCAGTGTTCGATCAGGTCTTGTCTTCCTGAATTTTATTTTCAGAATGGTGCATTCTGATGCAAAATGGTGTATAATTATTTTATGGGTCCGGTCGAAAAAGCAGTCCGCCAGAGCGTCTCTCTTCCATCTCCGCTGGCTAAGCGGGTGAAGGCCTTGGCAAAAAATCGAAAAGTGAGTTCGAATCGAATACTCGTAGAACTCGTTGAAACCGGATTGCGATCAAAAGAAGAGGAGAAGCGCAGATTCTTCGAATTGGCGGATCGGTTAAGCACGTCAACCGACGCGAAAGAACAGCAGGAATTGAAGGAAAAGCTTGCCCGAATGACTTTCGGAGAATGAGTGCCGAAGATCCGATGGACCAATCTTCCTCCCGCACCCTGAATCATTGAGGCACGGAGTAGAGATATTAGATCGGCTATGCTACAAATATGCTACAGTCGGGACTTCGGACTGTTGCCTTAATGACGAAAAATCGAGTAAAATCAAACATGGGAGTGCATAGGGTTCTGGTGTCCCTCCTGGACTTCAAATCCAGTGTTGCCTGTTACAAACGGGCAGGGTGGGTTCGATTCCCACACGCTCCCGCCATAATTTTCTTATAAATCAATATCCTTCCAAATGAGGTCAGGAGGGTATTTGATTATCCTATTCGAAAAGTTCCGAAGATTTAAGGAAAATGCAAAAAGATTATAATAAAAAGAAAACCGGCGAGATGATTTTGAAAACTAAGGAGATCTTGGGTTGGTTCAAAAAACAGTTAAAACAGCAATAAAATTCTTAAGGCAATGCCTGCAGCAAAAAGGTTTGCAGGTTGAGAAAATTATTCTCTTTGGTTCTCATGCCCGTGGGGTTCCCTCAGAAGAAAGTGATATTGATATCGTCATCATATCGAAAGATTTTAAGAATAAGGATATTTTCCAGCGTGTAAATCTTACTATGGAAGCCGAGGTTGAAACTATAAAAAAGTTTATGATTCCTTTTGATATTATCACCATGACGCCTGAAGAACTGGAAAGCAAAACCTCTCTAATTACCGACTATGCAAGGAAAGGCAAAATTCTTTATGCGGCTTGATATATTCTTACAATATGATTAATGAATTAGATACCGTTGTTCTAACGCATGATAGTACGGCCTAAAAAAAGGTGATATAGGAGCTGTTGTCCATTGTTATGCGGATGGGGCTGCATATGAAGTTGAATTCGTGACAGCCGATGGGCGGGCGATTGCAGTCCTAACATTAAACATGAGCGATATTAGACTGATGAGCGGCACAGAAATTTTGCATGTACGTGAGGTTTCTCGTCAGGCTGGCTGATAAGATTCTCTTCTTGAAAACCTTGACTTAATTGTGTCGAGGATTACCCTCACCTGCGGCTACGGGCCTTAGCTATCGCAGTGGTTATATCAGATTGTTTCAATCCGGCCTTTTTGCCCTGGATGCGGGCTTTTTTGTGGAGTGCTTTTCGATTCCTTTAACCCTTCGAGTGGTTCCATGGTCCCCTTTAAAGATCCTGCGGCCATCCCTGGGCCGCGTTTTGTACCCCATGACTGCAACCAGGCTTCGATATCTTCATGAGGAATGAACTTGGCTCCCGGCTTATCCGCGAGTTCGACCCTGCGCTTAATCTCGCCTATTTGCCATTCTTCCTGCTCTATGACCTGCTCAAGCGCATGGCTGACGAAATATGACATTGATCTGTCCGTAGCCCGCGCAAGCTTTTCGAGACGGTCTTTAGTTTTGGGGGCGATGCGAATCGTAATTGTCGTACTCATTTGATTAACCTCCATGTTACACACAAACAGACAATCAGTCAAGGGTGCCGCTGTGTGGGCAGAGGAAGCAACTATAAAAGCAAATGGTGATACACTATGCTTGTCGTGCAGTGGAAAAAGAGGTGTTCTTTTGTCCCTATCTCAAGTCCCCTATAAGCCGCTGAAATTCCTTTGACTCGGAGACGATCCTGTGCGCTGCATCGCGGAGCTTATCCACCTCTTCAGCGCTCAGCCTGAATGAGGTCGGCAGTCTCTTGAAATACGCTCGCTCGCTTTCCTCCTTTAAGGCATCGAACTTGACCTCGATCACATAGAACTCTATATCGCCGCATGAACCGGGTTCTTCGGATAGTGCTCCTTCAGGACACCGTTGTGTGCGTACCTGCCTTGCCCATCCGCTTAAACTCTCTTTCAGGAGCGCCAGCGTCTCAACATTGTACCGTTCGATCGCTATCGATGCATAGGAATCGAGCATCGCGGCAAAGACCGGGGGGCTCTCCACCCTGTCCCAGTAGGAATCCGGCTGGGTTTCTGCGTTCACCACGAGAAAGACAACCTTATGCACATTCTCATGATGTGTGCCTTTGATCGATTTCCAGAAATCTCCCCTGAAGACGATCCTGTCGAGGATAGCCCTCAGGCCAAGATTATCGGATATCCCGCCGTCTAAAAGATGGAGGTAGGGTTTCTTTTTGGAATCCAGATAGGGCTCCATATTATTTGCGAGGTAAAACTGCCGCTCTGTGATATTGCCTTCCTTGAAGACATTCTGCAGCACTTCAGGCATACGGTAATTGCACTTTCCGGCATAATTCCGGACGGTAACGGGTGTCAGCACCAATGGCACCGCGGACGATGCCGCGACAGCCCTCGCTACCGGAAACTTTATAAGGTCCGAACAGATCACATCGAACACATCCTGGGTAAACCCTACCCTTATCCCATAGGTCATATCAGTAGCATTTATAATAATCATCGGGCCCTTCCGAGCTGCAATATCTCCGAATGTCCCTGATTCGAACACATACTTGTCATAGTACTCGGCCGCAAGGTCGCTCCGGTCGAAGAACGGTGAAAGAAGCCGCCCCCAGTTGAGGGGATTGAAGAATATCCTTGCGACAAGTGCTCCCTGAATATCATTTTTGAGAAAGCGTGATTCGAAGTCCTCGAAAATCCTGTCTCCGAAGAGCCCGTAGTAGGCAGCCGTGAAACTCCCGCCTGACACGCTTGACATTACATCCACTTCATCCATAAGCTTGCGCTCTTTTCCGTCTATGACAATCTCTGTTTTTACCAGTTCTTCAAGCACGCCGTATGATAATGCTGCAGCCCGCGTCCCCCCGCCTGAGAAGGTGACAAACATGAGCATACTGTCGGATTTGCCCGGCACCCTCATCAGCTTGGCCCTGTAACCGGCATTGGGATCATACGCGCTGAGCGTTTCATTCACCTGATAGTGTGCACATCCGGCTGCCAGAGAAATCATAATAAGCAGGCCCACAAGGAACTGGTATTCTGCTGAAAGATGTGTTAGGCGTTTCGCTCTATTGAAATCCTTGTCTTTCATACCCTCCCTGTCGAAAATACTCCTTATTATCTTATCGCATCCCTGCGCTTCTGTATATTATTTATTGGGATTATCGTGGAAGTGAATGGGTAACATCTGTCTGAAAGGTATACCTGTTGAGGCTCTTGCAAAAGCCCTGTTTTGGTAGCCGCAGTCCCGAAAGCCTTCGGGTTTCGCCTGCGTTTGTAAGGCATTGAAAACTCGCAAACTAAAGTTTGCGGCTACATTACAGCTCGCAGAGTATCGTCAGTCACAACGAGGTGTATCGCTGAAGCATTTTACGCCCTGCGGCGGGTTAATGCTCGTTGTTTTGCTCTTTCAGTTTTGCCTTGAGAACATCTCCAAGGCTCCCGAGACTCCCCGATGATTCTGGGGAAGTTTTTACCGATTCCTGGTATTGAGTGAACTCATCCTGTGCTGCCTTTTCGAGGACTGCCTTGCGGCTGAGCCGGACTTTATTGGCGGAATCCGCCTCAAGCACGACACCCTGCATCTCTGTGCCGGCTGGAAACATGCGCCTGTGGTCTGTGCCCGGCGGCGTCCCCATCTCCGCATTCGGAATCAGTCCTGTAATGCCGCTTGCCGTCTTCAGAAAAACGCCGAAGGGCATTACCTTCTCGACAGTACCGTCGAGAATTTCTCCCGGAGAGGGAAGGACGATCTTTACCGGTTCGACCTTCGGCTGCATGGAGAGGGAGATCTTCCTGTTCTGCGGGTCCACCGAGAGCACGTAAACTTCCACCCGCTGCCCTGCCTCGACAACTTCCCTGGGATGGTTGATGCGCCTGCCGGCGCCGAGATTGGAGATATGGATGAGTCCGTCGATCCCTGGTTCAAGCCTGACAAAAGCGCCAAATGGGGAGAGGCGGACAATAGAGCCGCTTATCTTGCTGTCCACCTGATATTTTTCTGCGACAGCAGTCCATGGATCGGGCTGCATCGCCTTTAAACTGAGAGTAAGACGATTTTTCTCCCAGTCTAACGAGATGATCTTCGCAGTGATACTCTGCCCGATGGAGAGGATTTCATGAGGGGCTACGCCCCTGTCCCAGGATATCTCGCTCAAGGGAATCAGGCCGTCAATGCCTCCCAGGTCCACAAAGACCCCGAATTTCTGCAGCGATTTTACCTCTGCAGTCACATCCATTCCCACGGCAAGGTTCTCTTTCAGCTTTCCAACCTTTTCCTCCTGCTCCTGTTCGAGGAGCACCCTTCTGGAGAGGACTATTTTTCTCCCCTCTTCCGAGTATTCCACTATCCTGAAAGGGAATGTCCGGCCTGCGTATCCCCCGCTTTCCCTGCTTGCCCTCAGGGCTATATGGGAAAAGGGACAAAAGCATCTCACCCCTCCAACCGACACCTCAAACCCGCCCTTTATCTCTCTTTTAACCTCTCCGTTCACCGGTACCCCGGCCTCGTATGCATCCCTGATTCCGTTCAGGGTTACCACCGAATATCCGCCCACAAGGGTTGTGAGTTTCATGATACCGTCCTGAACAGCCACGAAAAAAGCTACTATCTCATCACCCTCGCGGATACCGGCAACTCCATCCTCATTGAGGAATTCGGCCAAGTCTATGGTTCCTTCAGTTTTTCCCCCGAGATCGATATAAACAATATCTCCGGACACACTGACGACCCTGGCACTTACTCTCTGCCCGGGATGAAGTCTTCTGCCCGGACTGGATTGGGCAAACATTGCGGCAAAATCTTCTTCCTTTTTGTTCTCCACTTCTGGCCTTTCAGTTGCAGGGGGGGTATTTTCTGTATTTTCTATACGTTCATCGGACATACTTTCTTACCTCTCATAAAATTTGATTTTCTTCAGGTAACTATACCCTCGGAAGTCATGATCATACCTTGCAGACAAATAAAACCAAGGAATTAAAGTCTAATTGATTTGTGCCAAATGAGTCAATGCAGGGCCAAAAAACTGTCAAGGCAAAAAGCAATATCGGGAAGGTAGCATTCCTCCCGTACAATTCAGTAAACTGTAAGTGCATGAAATTTATTCTCTATGCGGCCTGCTTTGTATCCCTGACCGTTGCGCTCCTTGCAGCAACAACAGCGCACGCACTGAATCTGGAGCATCAGCCTCCTGTCGTTATCAGGACCGTTCCTGAATCAGGAGCGAAAAACGTGGATCCTGCGCTTTCGGAAATCCGGGTCACCTTCAGCAAGGAGATGACGGACCGAAGCTGGTCCTGGGTTCAGATTGCGCCGGAGAATTTCCCTGAGCTTGTCGGTGAGCCACGGTATCTGGAAGATAAAAAAACCTGTGCGGTGAATGTCCGGCTTGATCCGGGGAAGACCTATATCATCTGGTTGAACACACAGAAATTCAGCAATTTCAGAGATGCTGACGGACGTCCGGCTCAGCCCTACCTGCTCATGTTCGAAACCGGCACCGGAAAGAAAACAAGCGAACAGAAGTGAAAAATCGCCGGAGCTGGGAATGCCAAGGTTCTGCAATGTCAGAGGGCCGGGGCGTCGCTCCTACCGGGAGAGCTTCTTTTTCACCCTAAGCTTTGCGTCGATAAAGTCCTTATGTTCGACATAGATGAGGTCGGCGATCTTCCGCACCATATGCTCTTCATGTTTATCAAGGCTTGTATCCGCAAAGGCAATCTCCCAGAGATACTCGATGATTTTTACCTTCTGCGGATAGGCAAACCCCTTATTGATGAAGGCAGTGAATTCGTAATACCCGGTGGCCTTCCGGATCCTCTCCTCCGCAAGGCGAAGCAGCGCATGTGACTCGTCTTCTGTTAGATGAAATAGCGCCATGACGGTTTTCATCACCATGCCGCGCTCTTCTTCGCTCACTTCCGCATCAGCCCTCATCATCTCTATGAGGAGGGCGGCAGTGGCAAGCTGAAGGGAATGCCCGGAAACGTCGCCCGGCTTCTCCGGAAAAGGCCTGATGTACTTCTCAAAGAATTTTTTCACCGTGATAACCATACCTTACACAGCCAGTATTCCTGACGGCATGTGACGGCCCGCGATATAAAAAGGGAACCTTTGGCCCAAGATCCCTGAATGTGTTTTTACTGCGAGCTGTGGTGTATTGTTGCTTTCAGACAGGTGCGCCAGACACGCCCATTTCAGCTTTGTGCCGGCCTGAAGCAATTCCGCAGACTCGACATTGGAGAGATGTCCTTCCGGACCCTGAATGCGTTTTTTAAGGAAGTCCGGATATCGTCCGTTCGCAAGCATTCCCGGGTCATAGTTGCTTTCGATAAAAACCGCGTCAAGGGATGAAATAACAGAAAAGAGTTGCGGAAAAACATGCCCGAGGTCTGTCAGTATGCCAAGCTTTTTCCCTGCGGAAGTAATGATAAATACTGCGCCGTCGACGCCGTCGTGAGGGGTAGGTATTGTCTGTATGGTCACCCCTCCGAATTGAATAGTTCCCCCTGCCAGAAAGTAATTCACCTTGCTCAGCTTTCCGAGTTTGTTTTCTGCTTCAGCCTTGTAGAACGTCTTCGGTGTAATATGAATTGGCAGGCCGTACTTTCTCTGGTACACACCGGCATACCTGATGTGGTCAGAATGATCATGGGAGATGATCAGGGCATCGACCTCACGGATATCGCGGCCGTATCGATTCAGCCTGGATGCTGCTCCTGCTCCGCAGATACCTGCGTCGAACAGCAGCCGTACGCCGTCTGTCTCAACATAGATGCAGTTGCCGTTGCTTCCTGACTGAAGAGAAATCGCGATCACAGATGTATACTCGCATAGAGGAGGAAGAGATTACAAAGAAAAAATCGCTCATCGTTGTGTGCTACAATTCAATCGTGGCTGATGAGAAATCAAGACTTGTCTATTCCACCTGCAAAGCGCTTCCCCGCAAGGAGAATCCTGCAGGGAGACCTCCGCAGGGAGCAGATACCCATTCACCGAAGGCGGTTCGTGTCCGTCTTGATCGCAAGGGACGGGGCGGAAAATCCGTCACTCTCATAGAAGGCTTTCAACTGACGGAAAAAGACCGTGAAGCATTGCTCAAACAATTGAAGACGCGGCTCGGAACCGGCGGCGCTCTCAAAGAGGATCTCCTCGAAATTCAGGGAGACCACCGCGATACGATTATTTCCCTGCTGCGAGATATGGGCTACAAACCCAAACGCGCGGGCGGGTAGTCTTACCGTTACCTTTTCACCGTCACATTTACATTATCAAAAAGCAGAGCAGGGAAATTGCCTCCATAGCACGGATGAAGAGCGTTTTCGATACCTGCAATGTTTTTTAATATGTCGTAGATATTCCCTGCGATCATGACGTCCTTTACATGGCCGGCTATTTCGCCTTTGTCAACATAGAGCGCGGGCGAAACCCCTATCGAAAAATCTCCGTTGGGGATATTGCCGCTGTGCGCCCCCAATGCTCCTGCAAGGATTATCCCGCAATCCATCTCCCGAATGAGGTCGGTGAAAGATGATCTGCCCGGAGAGAGGGAAAGGTGACCGATCCCGGGGACCGGTTTGGAAGATACCGAACCCTTAAACCCATGGCCTGTCGGATTGGTGTTTAGTTTTTGGGCAAAGTAAAGATCATAATAGAAATTTCTGAGCACCCCGTTCTCAACCAAAGGGAATCGCCTGCACGGAGTGCCTTCATCATCGAATGCCCTCGCACCGGGGAAGGAGTCATCGAGCGGGTCATTCCATACCGAAAGCTTTTCATCAAATATCTTTTCGCCGATCTTTCCATCAAGGGGAGAAATCTTCTGGTAAATGCTCATCCCGTTCGTTGCACTCTGCAGTCTCCACGTCAATACATACACACTTTCGGGTAGAAACAACACCTTCATCTTTCTTCCATCGGGGACCACCTCCCTCATCGAACGGTCATAGGTTTCCACAAGATAATTCAGATATTCATCCGGCGTTCTTTGAAATGTCTTCGACGCAAAGGTGCGATACAAGGAGGCGGAAGAATAGGGATAGAGGATCTGCGGGTTCAGAACATAGACAGAGGACTTTACGAAAAGGTCTGTCCCGGAACTGTTGATGACCCTTTTCCTGCTTACCAGGCGATGGGCTGATAGGTTAATCTGCCCCTTTGTCTTCAGGGAAAGGAGTTCACAGAGCCTCCCGCATTCTTCAACCATTGCGGCATTCGTGAGGGTTTCGATTGAGGGGTCGTACGTATCAAGAGAGGGAAGGTCCTTTGTCAGAGGCAGTTCGAACAACCCTTCCACCCCGCCCTTCAGAGAATCAAGGGCGTTCTGTATCAGCTCTTCCCTGTTCATGAGGTTTCTCGTATAGGCGAACCCCAGGGTGTTTTTTTTGATGATTCTGAGGCTGACACCGGACAGCATGCTGCTGTCGATATCCTTTACCCGAGCATCCTCAAATGAAACACCGTCTCCCCGCGTTTCAGCAGAGTAGACCTCGGCCTTATCGCTGATCTTTCCTGCCATCTCAAGCAGCTGTTCCATTATGCCCCCCCTATAACTACATCATTGACCAGGATGTGAGGGCCGCCGTGACAGGAGCGGACATTCACCTGCCCTTTCCCGCACCCGCCTGTCTCGCTCAGTTCAAGGTCATTGCCAACTGCAGTGATATTCTTCAGCGTATGGTAAAGGTTCCCGGAGATGTTGATGTCGCGGACCATCTCTCCTTTCCTGCCGCCTTTTATGATATAGCCGTATTGCGCTCCGAAGGTAAAATTCTCACCGCTTGTCTGACCGCCCTTGTGATCGAGGATGTATAATCCGTCGCCGAGCATCGAAAGGAGATCTTCAAAACTGTTTTTGCCGGGTTCTATAAAGATAGTGCCCATTCTCACTATCGGGGCATACCGGTAATCTTCCGCAACACAATGCCCGGTCAGTTCTTCTCCAAAGGCAGCTGCCGTCCTCCTCGAATGCAGTCGTCCGGCAAGCACCCCCTCCTTCATGAGCATCACAGGCCGTGCTTTAATCCCTTCATCGTCGTAACAGTAGAAACCAAGCTGCTGAGGGATAGTCGGATCGTCTGTGATGGTAAGCGCCTCATTGCCGAGCTGGGAGCCGATCTGCATTCTGTCCCTCATGGTCGGTGAATCCTCTATGAGGTCTGCCTCCGAGAAGTGGCCGAATGCTTCATGGGTGAACACACCGGAAAGGTCCGGATTGAGCACGACATTGTGTGTTCCACCGCTGACCGGTTTTGCCTGCAGCAGGTCAAGCGCTATCGCTGTTTTGTTCTCAAATTCTTCCTCCCGGTTCCTTAATAACGCAAACCCGTGACTACCTCCGGTGCCGACCCGTACATTCTGAGTAAGGGTCCCGTCTCTGCTCGTGATCATGCCGCCCAGTGAGGTAGTGATAAGGTCTTCCCTGATCTCGCTCCCTTCGGTGCTTATGAAATATTTCTCACGGACGATTTCACTGTAAGAGATTGTCGTCGTAGCGATCTTTTCATGTTTTAATGGTATGGAATTATACTGCTGCGTTAACTGCAGTTTTTCATCTATCGGAACATGCCTGGGATCTCCATCAATACGGGGAAGAAATGTATCCTTTATCACATCTGCTTTTTGAAACAGCACCGGTTTTTTGACATTGCGGGCCACTAATGCAGCGTTTTCTTCTGCCGTGCGGACCGCTGCTTCCGCATCAGCAGGCCGTGTAAACGAGACAGACGATAATCCCCCCTTGTTCAGGATTCTTATCACAAACCCGTCGGTCGAATTCGCGCCGATATGAAAAAGTTCCCTGCCGTTGAATATGATCTTTGTTTCTTTCTTGATCTCATACCGGATATCCGCATATTCTGCGCTTGCCTTTGAAAGCATTGAACGTAATGTCTCAAACATGGTCCCCCTCTTGATGGTGAATTACACCTGTTCTCTTGTATCCCAATCCCGATAATAGAATTTTACCAGTTTCTCCGGACTTACTCCCAAAGAATAGAGACTTATCAATGCCCAGTTCCTCAGCGTGCAGTAGAGAACGCCCTCCCTTTCCCATCTGCGGGGAGAGGTTTTCAGCTGCCGCGGGATGATGCAAATCCTGTATCCCCGCTGTTTTATGCGCCTCATTAGTTCAACATCTTCCATGAGAGGGATATCCTTAAATCCGCTTATTTCATGAAAGAAATCTTTTTTTATAAATATCGCCTGATCACCATAGGGAACGTTCGTAAACCGGGTGCGTGCAGAGACCATTCTCTCTATCAGCCGGAAGACAGGCCTGCTGGAATCGATTCCCAGTTCAAACGCTCCGCCAACACAGTTGGCGCTCTGCATGAAGGAAGTGATAATGGAAAAAGCGTCTTCGGGAAGCTCGGTATCGGTATGCAGGAACAGTAACAGTTCTCCTTTTGAAACAGATGCACCCTTATTCATTTGCGTTCCCCGCCCCCTCAGAGAGAGGACCTTTATCACGTCCTTATGGTGAATGGCGCTGAGCGTTGCTCCGCGGGGGTCTCCGTCAACCACGATCACCTCAACGTCGAAATCCGAACGTAGCCGATAGAGATGTTCGATTGTATGATTGATGATGGAGGCTTCATTCAGGACAGGGATAACGATCGAAAAAGAATATCGCATAAAATAAATTATGAAGGATGAATTATGAAGGATGAAAAAGGTGTATTTTTTTTATATTTTCCTCTCCTCATCCTTCATCCCTCATCCTTCATTTTTTTTATTAAACCCATTGTTCGTGAATGCTCAAACGCTGTGTTTCTGTTTCTTTCATAGAATGTCTTTAGATCTTCCGGGGTGTCGACATCCCGCCATTGCGGTAAGATATACACGTTATAAGAATGTTTTCTGAATATCTCCATTGTCCGTTCAAAGACAAAAGCTGTGCTCCACTGCATCCCTTCAAAGATGTGAGGCAAAAAAGTATCGCGCTTGAACCCTATCAGATAATATCCGCCATCCGTGGCAGGACCGATAACCGCCTCTCCATCGCTTGCAAAGGCCTCATCGATAATTTCTTTAGGCAAATCGGGGATATCACTGCCGATGAGAATGACTTTTTCAAAGCCCTCCGAGAAAGCTGAAGCAAAGGCATTCTTCATTTTTTCTCCGAGATCGCTGCCGTTCTGTGGCATGTACAAATAGCTTTTTCCGAGCCATGATGCAATCTTCTCCTGAGCAGAGGGCGGATGGAAATAGATTTTGAACCGGTACTTCCCTTTATTCAGGGTCTCCAGAACGTCGAGGACAAACGCTTCATAGAGACGGATCACCGTATCTTCGCCAAATTCTTTCGACAGCCGCGATTTCACCTTTCCCTTGTCAGGATACTTCACAAAAAGGAGAAGACATGTAGTATCGTCAATCATTGTATGCCTGCCAGTTGCATAAAAACATCGCGGAGACGGATGGGATGAAAAAGCCCTGCCATCGACACCTTATGGACCTTCCCTATAGCCTATCGGCCATTTTCTAAAATGCATCGAAGCTAACATATGCGGTCACGTGTATAGAAATAAACTTTTTGTCGATTTGCAGGGGTTTTTCAGCACATCCGCCTCCGGGCCGATACGAGGTTGTACTATTGTGAGAGAGCTAATCCAATTCCCTTTACGAGAAGAGCGATATCCTTATCGTTGACTGTCCTGGCATCGATGATAAGGGAATCCTCTTTGATCCTTACAATGATGGGAGGGTTGCCTTTACGCAGCCTTGCTTCGATTTCGTTCGTTGAAATGTTCCCGGACTTTACGGAAACTGCATAGGTCGGCAAGTCGGTCTCAGGAAGCGACCCTCCCCCGGCTCTTGATACGTCCTCCACAACACGGATATCGACATTTGATAAGGCTTTTTTCAATCTCTTCGCTATCGTATTGGCACGCTTTTTCAGTTCTCCGGGCTTCTGCAGCAGCATCCTGAGTGTCGGGATATTCTGCACCGCCTTCTCTTCATCGACGTACTCCATGAGTGTCGCTTCAAAACCTGCGAGGGTCAGTTTATCTATTCTCACCGCCCGTGTGATCGGATTTTTCTGAATCCTCTCGATATATTCCTGCTTCCCGACAATGACCCCGCCCTGCGGGCCGCCCAGGAGTTTGTCACCGCTGAAGGTCGTAATATCAACCCCTGTCGCGACGATCTCTTTCACTGACGGTTCATCGTGAATTCCCAATGGTTTCAGATCGATAAAACACCCGCTCCCGAGGTCGAACATCACAGGAATCGCATGCTTTCCGCCCAGAGCGACAAGATCATCAACCGGGACCTCTTCGGAGAAACCGGTAACTCTGAAATTGGCTTTATGGACCTTCAGAATAAGAGCGGTATTTTCGTTTAACGCCTGTTCATAATCGAACAGATGCGTTTTGTTCGTAGTACCCACTTCCCGGAGTATCGCGCCGCTCGCAGCCATTACATCGGGAATTCTGAAAGAGCCGCCTATTTCAACGAGCTCGCCTCTTGAAACAATGACCTCTTTCCCTTTTGCCAATGTGTTCAGACAGAGCAGAACCGCCGCGGCATTGTTGTTTACGATCAGCGCATCCTCAGCGCCGGTCACCTCTCTAAGTATCCGCTTGATATGGGTATACCGCTTTCCCCTTTTCCCTTTCTCCAGCTCGTATTCAAGGTTCGAGTAGCTCTCGGAAACGCGTATGATATTTTCGAGCGCCCTGTCAGAAAGGAGGGAACGTCCAAGATTGGTATGGATTACAATCCCCGTGGCATTGATAACCGGAATCAGACTGTAGGAAGAGAGCTTTCCGATAGCGCATTCGATTTCAGCGGTCATGCCTTCTCCGGAAAAATCGGGTGAAAGACCGTTGAGGATATCTCTCCTCCTTGCATCGAGCGCTTCCCGTATCGCCTGAAGCACAAACCTCCGTGGATGGGTGTTCAGCCATGCAGTCCCTTGTTCGCTCTTCAGGATTTCGTCCACGGAAGGCAGCTGAGAGAGTAATTTTTGCTTTTCGTTCATGTACTTTTCTACCATAGAACAAAAATGAAGGTCAATGGCTTTTCTTGCTCAAAGACAGTCTCCTCCCTCTCTCACAGGTTTTAAATCATGAAGAAATGAATATATGTTAAAATACTTCATTCATGTTCCACGACATCCACGAAGAGTGCGGCGTATGCGGTATTTTCGGCCATCCGGAGGCCGCCAACCTCACGTATTTGGGTCTTTATGCTCTTCAGCACAGGGGGCAGGAGGGTGCCGGGATATGCTCCTCTGACGGGAGACAGCTTTTTCTCGAAAAATCCATGGGTCTCGTTGCCGATATCTTCAGCGAAAAGAGACTCAAAAGGCTTCCCGGCTATATGGCGATAGGCCATAACAGATACTCTACCGCAGGTACCAGCGTTCTGAAAAATGTCCAGCCGCTTGTTGCAAACTTTGCTCTCGGCACCCTCGCGATCGCACACAACGGAAATCTTGTAAGCGCAATGGATATCAGGACCTCTCTCGAGGAAGAAGGTGCGATATTCCAGTCTTCATCAGACAGCGAAGTGGTGGTGCATCTTATCGCCCACGCAAAAGGGGATGACTTCTATGAAAGGATCGCCCACGCAATGAATCAGATCACGGGCTCCTTCAGCCTTCTCATCTTGCGGGAAAAAGAACTGATCGCCATACGCGACCCTTACGGGGTGAGGCCGCTCAGCCTCGGTATGAAAGACGGCGCATACGTTGTGGCCTCCGAAACGTGTGCTTTTGACCTCATCGGCGCAACCTATATACGTGATGTTGAACCGGGTGAGATATTGATCATCAACGAACAGGGACTCCAATCCCTGAGGGTGCTGAACAGTAACAGAAAGGCCTTCTGCATTTTCGAATTCATCTATTTTGCGCGACCGGACAGCAATATCTTCGGCGAGCTGAATGTGAACGAGATGAGAAAAAATTTCGGCAGACAGCTTGCACGGGAATCGACCACCGAAGCAGACCTTGTCATTCCTGTCCCGGATTCCGGCGTCCCTGCTGCAATCGGGTTTTCTGAGGAAAGCGGCATCCCCTTCGATTTCGGTCTTATCAGAAACCATTACATAGGAAGAACATTCATAGAACCGCAGAACAGCATCAGACATTTCGGGGTCAAGATAAAGCTCAACCCTGTGAGAAAACTCCTTGAAGGAAAACGGCTAATCGTTATCGATGATTCGATTGTGAGAGGCACAACGAGCAAAAAGATCGTCAAGATGCTCAGAGAAGGCGGAGGCGCAAAAGAGATCCACCTCAAAATAAGCTCTCCTCCGACCATCAGTCCCTGCTTTTATGGCATTGACACTCCAACACGGCGGGAACTGATCGCCTCCACCCATCTCATAGACGAGATCAAAAAATATGTTACCGCCAATTCTCTTTCATATCTGAGCCTTGAAGGACTGAAGAAGATCGTTCCGAACTCTCAGGATTTTTGCACCGCGTGTTTCGATTGCGACTATCCCATTCATTTCCCGGGCGAACATCTCAATCAGATGGAATTTTTATTCAGATAACTAAATGGAACACCTTTTTCATCATTTAATATATCGTCATTGCGAGCCTTGATTGATCTTCACCCCATGGTTCGACGAGCTCACCATGACAGTTGTCACCCTGAGCCTGTCGAAGGGTGCCTCCTCCGCTCAAGTCGAAGAATGACATAGGAATATCAGCATAATATTGTGATACCCTCCGCTGTAAAAGACATCTTCAGAATCAACCTCGGTGTGAAAAAGCACGAGAGGGTCCTCGTCTTTACCGACAACATTTCCGTCAAAGAAGACCTCTCCCGGGCTGACAGGGAGCGGAGGACAAAGCTTGCCTCTCTCGCTCTGCTTTCAGCTGAAATTGGAAAAACCTTCTGTAAGACGCGCTATTTTACCTATCCCGCCACCGGTAATCATGGAGCAGAGCCTCCTTCAGACCTCTGGAAACTGGCCTTCGGAAAAGCGACTGTCCAGGCACTGAAGAAAAACCGCCTGCTATCACCTATCCTGAAAAAAACCGCCGGAGACGATGTTATCACGAAGGCTGAGGACATTATCAGAAAACAGAGAGATGCTGCAGTCGACTGCGTTATTGCATTATCGAACTATTCAACGAGCCACACCAGGTTCAGGGATTTTTTAACCAGGATATGCGGTTGCCGATATGCAAGCATGCCCCTTTTTGAGACGTCCATGCTTGAGGGCGCCATGGATGTCGACTGGAAGGCCCTTGTAAAAAGGACAAAAGGATTAGCCGCGCTGGTGAATTCGGCAGAGCGTATTCTGATAAAAACCCCGAATGGTACCGCTATTTCATTCTCGAAAAAGGGGAGGAAGGCTCTGTCGGATACAGGGATACTGACCCGGAAAGGCGCTTTCGGAAACCTTCCGGCAGGTGAGGTCTTCTTCGCGCCGGTCGAGGGCACCGCCCGTGGCAGGCTCGTCCTTGAATGGGCGCCGACAAGGAAACTCTCGTCACCGTTAACACTTACCGTGAACGATGGGAGTGTCTCTGACGTATCAGGTCCGGATGAATATGCCGAATATCTTTCAATGAAACTTTCTGAAAGAAAGGAAAATAGTAATATCGCTGAACTCGGCATTGGCACAAATGATGCTGCCACAAGGCCCGACAATATCCTTGAATCGGAAAAAATACTCGGCACAATCCATATAGCTCTCGGGGACAACAGTTCCTTCGGCGGAACAATCAAAACCCCCTTCCACCAGGACTTCGTCTTCTTTAAACCCACCGTGACATTGATTCATAAAGACGGCAGCAAACGGGTTATTCTCAAGGCAGGCAAACTGCTTTCTTACTATCATCCCACTTCTTGATGGGGGAGTAATTTTCTTGCAGCATCCTTCGCTGCGTTTCAAGGATTCTTTTGATGAAAAAGTGTAAAATGAGTAGTAGCCGTAGCCGCAAACTTTAGATTGCGTTTAAATTTCCCTTGGACCGCAGGCTGAAGCCTGCGGCTACAACTAAAAAACAGAAAACTATCTATGCGTTATGTAATTCTCGGCACAGCAGGACATATCGACCACGGCAAGAGCTCTCTGGTAAAGGCCCTGACAGGCATCGACCCTGACAGGCTGAAGGAAGAGAAGGAGCGGGGCATTACTATTGACCTGGGGTTTGCAGACCTCAGTTATCCGGACGGTCTTACGGTCGGGATTGTCGACGTCCCCGGCCATGAACGGCTCGTGAAAAATATGCTTGCCGGCGCCGGCGGCATCGATCTCGTTCTCCTCGTCATCGCAGCGGATGAGGGGGTCATGCCCCAGACCCGCGAGCACCTCCATATCTGCAATCTTCTCAAGATAAAATCAGGTATCATTGCGATCACAAAGGCTGATCTCGTAGAGAAAGACTGGCTCGACCTCGTCGAGGACGAAGTAAAGAAATTCGTGAAAGGGACATTCCTCGAAGGGGCGACCATCGTTCCGGTTTCCTCCAGGACAATGGTGAATATCGACCTTCTGAAAGAAAAGATCAGAGAGACGGCATTAAACGTCGATCCAAAACCGACAAAAGGCCTCTTCAGACTTCCCATCGACAGGGTGTTTACCCTGAAGGGGTTCGGCACCGTTGTTACGGGGACCGCCATTTCAGGGAGCATATCGCTTGACGAGGATGTGGACGTCCTTCCGAGCAACATTAGCAGTAAAGTCCGCGGTCTCCACAGCCACGGGAAACCGATCACAACGGCGTATGCAGGACAGAGGGTGGCGATTAATCTTCAGGGAGTTGATAAGGAGGCTTTAAACAGAGGAGATGCGGTTGTTGTGCCCGGCAGACTCACGCCGACAAAAAAGATCGACGCCACAGTGGAGCTGCTTGCAGATGCCCCGGTCCTCAAGAGTAAAACCCTTGTTCATTTCCATGTTGGCACATCCGAGACCACAGCGAGGATCATCCTCTTCGGAAGTAACGAGCTCAAAGCCGGAGAAAGCTGCTATGGCCAATTCAGGCTGCGCGATCCTATTATCGCAATGGCTGGAGACCGCTATATCATCAGGAGATTTTCACCGGTAGACACCATCGGCGGCGGTGAAGTGCTCGACCCCTTATCCTATCGCAGGACTTATAAGGAGGGGTTGGAAGACCTCGTGACATTCGAAAAGGGAACTCTGTCTGAAAAAATAGCGGTAAAAGTGAAAAGATCCGGCATCCACGGGATTACCGTCTTAATCATCGAAGGCTGGATTAAGGCCGAGATTCCTTCCATCAAAGAGGCCATCAGGGAATTAAAGGGGAAAGGCATCCTCATCCAGGTAGATGACATGCTGATTCATAAAACCGCGTTCGATTCCTTCAGAGAAAAAACAAAGAAACTGCTGGATGATTTCCATAAGAAAAATCCTTTGAAGCCCGGGATGCTGAAAGAGGAACTCAGGGCAAAGCTTGCCCTCGAGCCAAGGCTCTTCAGTCATTTAGTCTCTTCATTGAAAGACATTGTCCTCGACAAAGAACTTGTTCGCCTGTCCACATTCAAGGCAGCTCTCTCCGGGGGTGATGAAACCGTACAGACGAGACTTCTCGACCTCCTCGAAAAAGCAGGGTTTCAGCCGCCGACAAAAGAAGAATTGTCCCAGTCTCTGAAGATAGACCAAAAACGTTTTGCCGATATCCTGAAACTCATGTCGAAAGAAGGCAGTCTCATCCGGATCAACGAATCAGTGTATCTCACGTCTTCCACCTACAAGCAGATGATCGAGAACCTCAGGAGTTTTTTCAGCAGTAAACCTGATATGACCGTAGCAGAGTTCAGGGATGTCCTTCAAACCTCAAGAAAATACGCCCTGCCTTTTCTCGAATACCTTGATTCGAACAAGATCACCATGCGGGTCGGCGATGTACGAAAGCTCCTGTTGAAATGAGTTAGCTGATCTTCTTCAGCAGACAGACCGCATGGGCTGCGATGCCTTCTCCCTGGCCTATGAATCCCATTCCTTCATTCGTTTTTACTTTTATACTGATGCTTCCCGGCGGAACCCCCGATGATGAGATCGTTTTTTTCATCTCTTCAATAAAAGGAGAGAGTTTCGGTTTTTCCGCGATAATGACCGAATCGATCCAGGAGACCTCGTATTCATTGGCACGCATCAGGTCAATAACATAGTGTAAAAGCGCAATGCTCGAGGCATCTTTCCATTGAGGGTCTGTATCCGGGAAAAGCCGGCCGATATCCCCGATGCCGAGAGCGCCGATGACAGCATCGATAATCGCATGGCACAACACATCTGCATCGGAATGGCCGAGGAGCCCTTTTTCAAATGGAATTTCTATGCCGCCAAGGATGAGTCTTCTTTCTTCAACAAGCCTGTGTGAATCATAGCCAATACCTACACGCATGTTTTATCCCCACATCCTGAATTCTATTATCTCAATTCTAAACGAATTTACAATCTAAATGTTGAAAATATTCAACCTTTCAGTGTGGATAAATTGAGGTAGCCGCAGGCTTTAGCCTGCGTTCAGGACGCAACCTGAAGGTTGCGGCTACGCTTTGTGCCTGTTTGAATCTTAAACCTTCGACATAGTGCTTGTTCAGGGTTGAACGTTCATCTTCAATAGCGCCTCCGCAATGTACAAATCTTCCGGTGTTGTGATTTTTATATTCGAATACTCTCCCATGATAACTTTTACTGTTCCCCCGTACCGCTCTATCAATGCAGCATCATCCGTCGCATAGTATCCTTCTCGCACCGCTTCCTCATATGCTTTGAGGATTTTTTTATAGGGAAAGGCCTGCGGTGTCTGGACCGCCCACAGAGAACCTCTTTTTAATGTCTTCTTTACAAGTCCGCCCTCGGTCTCTTTGATCGTATCCTTCACCGGCACCCCGGGAATGATCCCGTCACATTCCTCTTTATTGTGGATTGCATCATACATCTGTTTTATCAGCTCTTCCACGAGCTGGGTTCTGATGAGGGGCCTGACACCGTCATGGATCAGAACGATACTGTTTTTGTCTTCTATATGCTTTAAGCCGTTATAAACCGAATCCTGCCGCTCTTTCCCCCCTGCCGCTATCCGCTTGATTTTCGAGAAACCTTCCTCTTCCAGCAACCTTTGGATGAGTTCCATATCTTCGGATTTCAGCACAGGGATTATCTCACAGATCTCTTCGACCGCTTCCAGAGCTTTGAGAGACCAAACAATAAGGGGTTTCCCGCCGAGCACCTGGAACGACTTGTTCGTGCCCTGACCAAACCTTTTCCCCAGCCCCGCTGCAGGGACAACCGCGATGACCTTATATGGCTTCTGAAGATCTTTCATGCGTTAAAGAAGGGGAGAACAGTCTTTGAGCGGATTTTTTTGCCGATAGTCGAACTCTTCTCTTACAATAGAGAGGCAAAAGCCTCGGAGTCCCGACATTTGTCGGGATGAGAATGAGCGAAAAGACTGTTCTCCCCTTCTTACATTAAACATTCAATCGGCCTGTTTATTTCGCGATCCGATATTCCTCTTTTTCATACTCTTCCTTGAGCTTTGAGAAGATCATTCTGCCCGCAGTCGTCTGCAGCACGCTCGTTACAGTTACATCGGCATTCTTACCGATGATCTTCCTTGCATTCTCAACAACGACCATGGTTCCATCATCAAGGTATGCCACTCCCTGGTTAAACTCTTTGCCCTCTTTGAGGACAAAGACCTTCATCGTCTCGCCGGGCAGGACAACCGGTTTCAGGGAATTCGCCAGTTCATTGATGTTCAGCACCGCCACTCCCTGAAGTTCCGCGACCTTATTGAGGTTAAAGTCGTTCGTCATAACCTTTGCATTCATTACTTTCGCCAGGGCAACCAGCTTTGCATCAACCTCTTTTATCTTCGGAAAATCCTCATCAACGATCCGCACCGTTATGCGGGACATCTTCTGTATCTTGTGGAGGATATCGAGCCCTCTTCTTCCTCTTGCGCGTTTCATAGGGTCTGCAGCGTCTGCGATGTGCTGTAATTCCTGAAGGATGAACTGGGGAAGGATAAAAGCTCCTTCAACGAACCCCGTTTCACATACATCTGCAATGCGGCCGTCGATGATTACGCTTGTATCGAGAATCTTGAGGTTTTCTTCACTAGCCTGCCCTCTGAAAATCCTGTAAATAGCCTGAATAGAAATGGCTTTCCCCTTGCTTAAGCCCAGGAGAAGTCCTCCATAGCCGAATATCGCCATAAGGCCGAGTGAGAGAACCTTTATCTCTTCACCGAGAAACAGCTTTAGGGGAAGTAAGAGAAGATTTGAAAATAAAAGCCCGCATGAAATACCCAGCAAACCGCCGATAATTATTCCGAGTTCAAGCGTTTTTAATTTTATTTCTGCTGCAATCGCAAGAAGGCCCAGCAAACCGCCGATCAGTCCGCCATAAACTCCGTAATAATATTCACTTCCGATAATATATCCTGAAAACACAAATAGTAAAACAATGACAAGCCTGAGAATAATAAACACTGTTATCACCTCCTTTCATGATGAAGTCTTACGGTATCAGTAATGTGAGCCGGGCAATCATAGTGTGCCGCCTTTACGATGCCTTGAGAATAACATAAAGCTTCTTGCCGCTCCTGTTGATAAACATAAGAACCGCCTCATTCCTTTTTATATTGGTGGAACTCCTGTTAAACGCCTCGATGGAATCTATCTCCTTTCTATTGATCTCCTTTATAATATCGCCCTTTTTCAGCTCAGCGTCATCTGCCGGGCTTCCCGGCTCAACCCTTACCACCACAACCCCTTTCTCGTCTTTCGTAAGGCCAAGCTGCCGTATGATCTCTCTTGTGAGATTCATCACCGTCAGCCCTGTCAATACCCTTGCCTCAGGATCGGGAGCCAACCGGGCAGGAGCTACTTCAGCCACTTCTCTCGGGAGTTCGACAATGACCACTCTCACCGTCAGTTCTTTCCCTGACCTCAGCATCTTCAGGGTTATTTCGCTCCCTGCCTTGCTCTGGGCTACCATGTTCCGCAGGCTGCTGACATCTTTTATTTCCTTACCGTTCAATTCGATGATGACATCACCTCTTTTAATCCCGGCCTTTCCAGCCGGGCTGTCTTTTGCCACATCACTTACAAGGGCGCCCTTTGATTTTTTAAGACCAAATTCATGGGCGAGTTCAGGGGTGAGTTCCTGAATCGTGACGCCGATCCAGCCCCGTGTAACCTTTCCTTGCTGCATGAGCTGTTCCATAATGAGGCGAACCATATTGCAGGGTACCGCAAAGCCAATCCCCTGATAGCCACCGGTGCGCGAGAAGATCGCGGTATTGATTCCGATCAGTTCTCCTTTTATGTTCACGAGCGGACCGCCGGAATTCCCGGGATTGATAGCGGCATCGGTCTGGATGAAGTCCTCGTAATCAGCAATCCCGACATTCGCCCGTCCGACCGCGCTGATTATGCCCATAGTGACCGTATTACTGAGGCCATACGGACTGCCTATTGCAAGGACAAATTCGCCGACCTGCAATGTATCGGAATCCCCCCACTTCAATGTGGGAAGATTGGATGCATCGATCTTCAGTATTGCAATATCCGTTTTCGGATCAGCCCCTACAATAATCCCCCTGAACGTCCTCCTGTCAGGCAGCGTAATCTTTATCTCATCCGATTTTTCAACCACATGGTTGTTTGTGACAATATAGCCGTCGGGAGAAACAATAACACCAGAACCGAGGCTGCGTTCTTTCCATTTTTTTGGCAGGCTGAAATCATGAAACGGCCCCAGAAAATCGAAGAACGGGTCTTCAGAGCCCGCTCCTGGCTCTCTTTTAACAACCTTGGTGGTAGAGATATTCACAACAGCGGGCGAAACAGCACCCACAATTTCAGAAAAGGCCCGGCTTGTTTCTAAAATCTGGCGCGGGACATTCGGGGTTCCGGAATACGGCTGATGCCGCTGCTGTCCGGTCATCTTTCCAAGGAGATAGAACGTGACCCCTCCCAAAAGGAACCCGGCAAGCAAAATCGCCACCCCGATAATTATTTTTTTCTTCATAAACTAATTATAATCAGCAATTTAACTACTTGTAAAGTAGCTACCCTTGACCTAATACCCTTTATTGTGCTAATTTCCAAAGTCTGGCTTCTCTCTATAACGCTATAAAAATAAAGGTATTTCAGGAGGATTCCGCATGTTAAAACGTTATCTTTTAGCGCCTGGGCCGACACCTGTGCCCCCGGAAGTCCTGCTTGCAATGGCAGCGCCGATTATCCACCACCGTTCTCCGGACTTCCTGCCGGTTCTTGACTCTGCCAAAAAAGGACTTCAGTGGCTGTATCAGACGAAAAACGATGTACTCATCTTAAGCGCCACCGGCACAGGGGGTATGGTCGGGGCGGTAAATAATTTCTTTAGCAGAGGGGACAGGGTCCTCGTTATCAATGGCGGCAAATTCGGAGAGCGATGGACGAAGATATGCCAGGCATATGAATTGAAGGTTGAAGAGATCGTCGTCGAATGGGGCTATGCGGTAAACCCTGAAATAGTAGAAGAGCAGCTCAGAAAGCACACAGATATCAAAGGAGTATTTGTTCAGGCTTCCGAGACCTCAACCGGCGTCTATCATGATATAAAAGCTCTTGCTTCCATCGTAAAAAAATATGGAGATACCCTCTTCATCGTCGATGCGATCAGCGCTTTGGTCGCCCACGATCTGAGAACAGATGAATGGGGCATCGATATTATGATTGGCGGTTCACAGAAAGGGGTCATGCTTCCTCCGGGCATTGCTTTTGCGAGTGTAAGCGAAAAAGCATGGAAGAAAGCAGAGACCTCAAAACTGCCCAAGTTTTATTTTAATTTCAAAAAAGAGCGGGAAAACCTTGCGAAGAACCAGACGAATTTTACCTCTCCCGTCACGCTCATCATCGGCCTGAACGAAAGCCTGAAGATGCTGCAGACTGAAGGACTGGGGAATGTTTTCAAACGGCATGAAACGCTTGCGGATGCAACACGAAAAGCGGTTCAGGCAATCGGGCTGGATATTTATCCCAAAGAATCTCCCTCGAATTCCGTGACAGCAATCGTTGCTCCTTCGGGAATAGACGGTCAGGCCGTGTATAAAAACCTGCGGGAGCAATACGGCATTACCGCAGCCGGGGGGCAGGACAAGGCGAAAGGCAAGGTGTTCAGAATCGCCCATTTAGGTTATTCCGACCGGTTTGATGTAATAACCGCTGTTGCAGGAATTGAAATGGTCTTGAAAGGCATGGGATATCCGGTGAAACTCGGCACGGGAGTAGCGGTGGCCCAGGAACTCTTAATGACACAGGGAGGATGAATGAAGAAAACGGCGGGCAGCAACGCCCTGAAGGTACTGATCAGCGACAACATTTCACCGAAATGTATCGAAATACTTAAAAATGCAGGGCTTGTTGTTGATATAAAGGTCGGCCTGAAACCAGAGGAATTAAAGAATACTATAGGAGATTACCAGGGATTGATCATCCGTTCCGCAACGAAGGTTACCGCTGATATTATCGAAGCGGCTGCAAACCTGAAGGTCATAGGTCGGGCAGGCTCCGGGCTCGACAATGTTGATAGAGCAGCAGCGACGAAAAAAGGCATTGTCGTCATGAACACCCCCGGCGGCAATACCATCACCACAGCGGAACATACGATTGCCCTTATGGTCTCACTGGCAAGGCTCATTCCTCAGGCCACGATGTCGCTGAAGGCAGGGAAATGGGAGAAAAAGAAGTTCATGGGCGTAGAATTGTTCAACAAAACGCTTGGCATCGTCGGCATAGGCAACATCGGAGGCCAGGTTGCAAAAAGGATGCAGGCATTTTCGATGAATGTTATCTCCTATGACCCGTTTCTGAGTGAAGAGAAGGCCAAGACCATGGGCATTGAGAAGGTCGACCTGCCGGAGCTCTTCAGGCGCTCCGATTTTATCACCGTCCATACCCCACTGACCGCGGAAACAAAATATTTAATCAATAAAGAGACGATCAAAATCATGAAGCCCGGCGTAAGAATCATCAACTGCGCCAGAGGCGGGATTATTAATGAAAAAGACCTCTATGATGCGTTGAAAGAGGGTAAGGTTGCCGGCGCTGCACTGGATGTATTTGAGAAAGAACCCCCTGAGGATAATCCTCTCCTATCGCTTGACTCCGTTATTTATACCCCCCATCTGGGAGCGTCGACGCAGGAGGCCCAGGAAAATGTTGCCGTTGCCGTTGCCGAGCAGGTGGTCGATTATTTGGTCCACGGAACCATACGGAATGCGGTGAATTTCCCGTCCATCCCGGCGGATCAGGTCTCACGGCTTCAGCCCTATATAAATTTAGCCGAGAAGCTCGGCACTTTTGCGGCCCAGATGTTTGAAGGCGGTGTCACCGAAATAACAATCGAATACCAGGGAGATGCTGCAACGATTTATACCGCACCGGTTACCATAGCCGCGTTAAAGGGATTTCTCACCCCCATCCTTGAGGAGACGGTAAATTTCGTGAATGCCCCGATCATCGCAAAGGAGCGGGGGATAGAGGTGAAAGAGATTAAGAGTACTGATGAAGGTGATTATCAGAGCCTGATTGCGCTCAGGCTTAAAGCAAAAAATAAGGTAAGCTGCTTTGCAGGCACCCTGTTAAGCAAAAAAGATCCGCGCATTGTGATGATCGATACATTCAAGGTTGAAGTTGTTCCCGAAGGAGAGCTCCTTTTCATGTACAATAACGATAAACCCGGCGTTATCGGAAATATCGGAACCCTCCTCGGTAAAAACAAAATCAACATAGCCCGGATGCATTTTGGAAGGGAAACTCCGGGAGGCATTGCAATCTCGGTTGTCAGCATCGATGCGCATGCCTCAGACAAGGTTATCGATGAGATCAGGAAACTTCCGAATATCCTTTCGGTTAAACAAATAAGTCTTTAAGGCGAGGTTTGCTATGCCCAACGTAGTAGTAGTAGGTTTACAGTGGGGAGATGAGGGGAAAGGCAAGATTGTTGATGTCCTTTCTGAAAAAGCAGATGTCGTAGCACGGTTTCAGGGCGGCCATAACGCAGGCCACACAGTCGTCATCAACAGCGAAAAATTCGTCTTGCATCTCATCCCTTCAGGGATTCTCTATAAAGGCAAGACCTGCCTCATCGGCAATGGCGTTGTTGTCGAACCGTCTGCGCTGATAGAAGAAATGGACGGACTTGAGCAAAGGGGAGTCCCGATACGCGGAAACCTCTTCCTCAGCAAAAATGCACATATTATAATGCCCTACCACATGGCATTGGACAGGGAGAACGAAAAGCTGCGGGGAACAAAGAGTATTGGTACAACAGGCCGTGGTATCGGTCCGGCCTATTGTGATAAAACAGGGCGGTCCGGGATACGGGTTGCGGACCTCCTGCAGCCTGCCGTGTTCAAGGAAAAATTAACGGCGAATCTTTTCCACATAAATTTTCTGCTCGAACATCTCTATAAAGCCCCGGTATTTAACGTTGAAGATATCTTTCATGAATACATGGGCTATGCGGAGAAGCTTTCTGAATACATTGCCGACACCGACATCATCGTCAATAACGTAATTGCTGAGAAGGGGAATGTGTTATTTGAAGGAGCACAGGGCACCCTCCTTGACGTCGACCATGGCACCTACCCGTATGTAACCTCTTCGAACGCCATCGCCGGAGGGGCCTGCACCGGACTCGGTGTCGGCCCGACAAAGATCTCGAAGGTCCTCGGCATCGTTAAGGCATACACAACAAGGGTCGGAAGCGGCCCGTTCCCCACTGAATTAACGGATTCGCTCGGCGACAGGCTTCGGGAAAAAGGAGGGGAATACGGCGCGACGACCGGCAGGCCGAGGCGGTGCGGATGGCTGGATATGGTTATCCTCAAGCACTCGGCACGAATTAACGGGCTCACCGGCATCGCCATAACGAAACTCGATATTCTCGATGGTATGGATGTCATCAAAATCTGCACTGCATACAAGCACCAGGGGAAACTTTATGAAGAATTTCCAAAAGAAATAAACATCTTTTCCGAGTGCGAACCCGTCTATATTGAAATGCCCGGATGGCATGCAAGCACTCAGGGAATTACCGATTATAATGCTCTCCCGAAGACTGCAAAAGCCTACATCAAAAAGATCGAAAAAATACTGAAGGTGAAGGTGCAGCTGATCTCAACCGGTCAGAGAAGAGACGAGCTCATCATGCTGAAAGAACTTTTCACGTGAACAACCGCCATAGAGGCTACCAGCGTCATCCGCGGTTCACGAAACGACTTGAGGTGACCTTCAGTTCCGGTGGCCTGAGTTTCAGGGGCATAATGAGCAATATCTCCGCAAATGGTATTTTTATCAGGACGAATCGCGGTTTTACGCCTGATACGATCGTTGATATCGAAGTGGTAATGCCGGACAATAAGCTTTCTTTATTGAAAGGGATTGTCAAAAGGACCACAAAAACTACCCTGTCATCGGTAAAAAACGGCATGGGCGTTGAGCTCATGGAAAAAGATGCGATCTTCGAAAATTTCTTACAGTCGATGACCTACGTAAGTGACAAAACAGCCGAAGCGTCTTCTCCTCCGGAATTCGAGATCATCTCTTGTCCTGTGTGCGGCGTAAAAAATAAAGTCTCAAGCACGAAAATTGTCCTTGGGCCGAAATGCGGGAAATGCGGAGCCTCTCTATCAACCACCATGCCCTGATCTCCGGTTTTTTAAATATTCTCTACCCGTCTCAATGTCCGGCATGTGGCAATCCTTCAGACACCTTCCGCACTTCGCCCATCTGCAGTTCATGCTGGTCCAAAATAAAAAGATTTGCCGGTCCTTCATGCGCACTATGTGCCCTGCCCTTCGCGTCCGAATACGCTGCTGTCTGCGGACAGTGCGTGAAAAAGAGACCGCCTTTTTCAAAGGTTATTTTCTATGGACTATACGAAGGAGTCCTTGCAGAAGTAATTAACCAGCTGAAATTTCATGACCTCAGGAGACTTTCAAAGCCCCTGGGAACGCTTCTCTTGAATTGTGATCTCCCTGTGATTGACGGCATGCTGCCGGTACCTCTCACTCTTAAAGGGCTGAGAGAAAGAGGCTTTAACCAGTCATTGCTCATGGCAAAGGTGCTCTCAAAAAAATTGCAGGTCCCTTTGTTTATGGATATACTGTGCAAGAAAAAAGAAACCCTCCCCCAGATCGGTCTGTCGAAAAAAGAGCGGTCGACAAATCTCAAAAAAGCATTTGAGGTAAAAGGAGATATCAAAGGCCTCCGCCTCCTGCTCATCGATGATGTGATGACAACGGGGGCAACGGTAACCGAATGCTCAAAAGTGCTTATGAACGCGGGCGCGCAAGAGGTCATCGTCCTCACCCTCGCGCGGGCAGGCGAGCCGTGATGTGATATAATCTCTTTGATGCCGGACATTGAATCCTTCAGAGATTTTTTAAACCTTTCTTTAAAAGATTATTGCCCGATAGGAGGGAAGACATGAAAAAGATCTTGCTTTTATTGACAGTGTTAATGATGTTCACTATTTGCTTTGCTGCAGAACCAGCTGCGGAAAGACCAGTTTATTCTGCGGGAGATTGCTGGGTCTTTACGGCGAATGATAAACAAGAGGTAAAACTGCGATTTCTGAGGGAAGGTATCACAGTTAAAAGAATATAAGATTAAATAGGTATCAAGCGGGTAATCTAATAGGAAAGGAGATCTATGGGAAAGTCAATGATCAAGGGCACCGTGATTGGCGGGATCGCGATGGTGGTGCTTGTGGTAAGCATATTAACTGGCTGTGAGGCGCTGAACAAGCCAAAGTTCGCCGAGGTTGTCGGAGTGGCGGAAATCACGGAGACGACCGAGACCCCGCGTGAGGTATGCGAGGACGTGCAGGTAAGGCAGCAGGCGCCGGTGAAGGACCCCAATCGCATCACTGGGACCGTGATTGGCGGAGTTGCAGGCGGCGTGTTAGGAAACCAAATCGGCAAAGGCACAGGCAAGACAGTGGCTACGGTTGCCGGGGCCGCAGGCGGAGCATATGTCGGAAACCAGGTGCAGGATAGCATGCAGAAGAGCGACGTTGTCACAAAGACGAAACGCAGCTGCAAGACGGTCTATGACAGGTTGCAGAAGGTAGTCGGCTATGATGTTAAGTATCGCTTTGAAGGCAAGGAAGGGGTCGTACGGACTTCCTTCAAGCCTGGCCCCACGCTTCCTGTGAAGAACGGGCAGGTAGTCGTAACTTTGCCTGTGCCAACGCCGTAACAGATACGTCCCGGGGTACACTTTCTGCGACTGGCAACTATGTGATCGTCGACGGTAAATAACGGTTAAGGATTCGGAAGAGGTCAAGGGCACGGAATCTTGCGGTCATTAAGGCTTATTAAGGGGACAGGCTACATTGTTGCGCAAAAAAGAGTCATCCCGACCTCTCTACCACATAAGCAAGTTTTCAACTTCCCCTGATTCATATTGAGCCACCTATAATGAAGAATTAATGGGTTCAGCAAGAAACTTATACATTGTCAGGATATAAGGTAAAATAAAAAAACCCTTCACAGGAGGTGAGATAGGTGCTGGTAAAAATAGACACATCTTTCGACGGCGAGAATTGGTGCGCGCGCGGCGTTAATGAAGATGTATTCACGCAGGGTGAGACATACGATGAATTGTTGAAAAATATTAAGGAAGCTGTAACTTTGCACCTTGAAGATGAATAATAAAAGGGACGCTGAGCGACATTCTCACCCGCGTCAGCCTCTGGAATAATATAAGTAAAGAAGAATTGATTAAGCTGATTTAATATCAAAAAATCCGCACAGGCTCATCTAACGTGATTTTAAAAA
>Ga0209254_10000564_pt1 | contig 30651 bp, 22 predicted proteins | sample FrelakmetDIP11DI_FD_187148 | JGI IMG/M metagenome (GOLD analysis project Ga0209254, IMG submission 187148) | Freshwater lake sediment microbial communities from the University of Notre Dame, USA, for methane emissions studies - DIP11 DI (SPAdes)... | ecosystem: Environmental > Aquatic >... | reverse complement strand
TCCAGCCGAAGCGGTCAATTTTCACTTTGATCCAAGGGCCGGTTTTCTGTCGCGGTACAGGCCGCCGACGTTCGATGTGCATCCTCAGACCAGCCACCAGCCAACCCAGGATAGAAGCGATCACCATCAGTATGATCGGCAAGCTGCCGAATGGAAAGCCGACAGCACCTGTGAGTAAGAATAATGCGGTGCTGCCGGTAAAACCCAGCAAGAGGAAAGACCATCCCCAACTCGCAGATTCCATCTTCTCTGATAACGGGTGGAATAAATGGGTCTCAAGTAGCAGAGAACCGGCGAAAGCGAGGGAAAAGCCCAAAAGAAGCTGCAAGAGGCTGTCGAAGAATGAACCCAGGGAACCCCAGGCCAGCCAGGGTGAGGCGTAAAGCCCGCAGAAGATGAAAACCAGCAACCTGGTACTCGTGGGATGGGTGTGTATCTCCGGTGTACTCACTTCAGAGGCGGTGGATTTCCAATATTTTCGGTCCAGTAAGAAAACCAAAATTATCAGCAGTGCCAGGCCAGGCAAATGCAGAAGGGTGCGCGCCTGGTGGGCGGTGGGATTCAGCAAGGAGGCAGGAAGGAAGAAGAGCAGCGAGCAGGCTGCCAGCGCCCAGGTGCGGAAAATAATGCGGAAGGTGGTATGAGGCCAGAAGCGCGCAAGAAGCAGTAGCGGAACCAGGACGAACAAGATCTTTAAACCCCCAGCCAGAAGATGCACCTGCGGGGTGATGGCTTCAGGCTCAAATGAAGCCAGGAGCATAATCCACTGGTGGAGATAATAGACGAAAACGATCCAGCCCTGGACAAGGAGAACCACAATGATATTAAGGCAGTTATCCCCCCCGGCCGAAGTGGAGGAGGTGGGGCTGGCCGGCAACGAAAGGGTCTGCTGGTTACTTTGAATGGTCAACGCGCATCGCGCTGGTGAGCGCACCGAGCAGGGCAAAGGGGATGATGAACAAGAAACTGTAATGAATGGCAGTAAACATGGCTCCAGAAAGGGATGCCAGGCGGGTGAGAGTGGTGGTAAAAACAGCGCCGGAAATGCCGATTCCCAATGCCATCCCGGTATTACGGGAGGTAGCCAGGATGCCGGCCGCGATTCCCTGGCGGTTGCGAGGGGCGGAACCCATGAGGGCGCTATTATTGGGTGAAATGAAGATCCCGGTCCCGGTGCCCACCACGACCAGAGCCAGGGCAACCAGGGACAGGGAGGTGGTTTCATCCAGGCGCGACAGCAGGAAAATACCGGCGGCTAAAATCAGCATTCCATATACTGACGGCCAACGCGTGCCGGTGCGGTCGGACACGGTTCCACTGAGCGGCGCTACCACAGCCATGATGACCGGCTGCGAACTCAGCAGCAGACCAGCCTGCGAAGGGCTCAAATGGCGACCGCTGATCAGATAGAAAGGCATCAAGAAGATGATGCTGTAGATGCAAATATAGTTGAGCAAGGCGCTGGAGACGGCACCGGAAAAGATGCGGCTCCTGGTGAAGAGTGAGAGGTCGAGAATCGGGTATTTTATCCTGCCTTCCACGAACACAAATACACCCAGGAGGACAAGGCCAGCGAAGAGCAAACCCAGGATGAGAGGAGAAGTCCAACCCAAAGTGTGTCCCTGGTTTAATCCGAACAGCAGGGCAGTCAGCCCGGTGATGAACAGACCCGCCCCCAGAGGATCAAATTTTTCGGTCACAGTTTCCGGTTTATCGCGGGGAATGAAGACCAGGCTGATGATGATGGCGGCAGCAGCCACCGGCAGATTGACATAGAAGACCGAACGCCAGCCGAACTGATCGGCGAGCAAGCCACCCAGGACCGGTCCAACGGTCAGACCCAGGTATGTCATGGTGGCCTGCATGCCAAGCGCCTGGCCTCTCTGGGTGGAGGGGAAATTCTTGGTCAGGATGGCTGGCGAGTTGGCAGCGAGCATGGCACCGCCAACAGCCTGGAAGGCGCGAAAGCCGATCAACCAACCAATCGAAGGCGCCAGCCCACACAGGGCGGAGCTGACCAAAAAGAATGTGAATCCGATTACATACACATTGCGGTGCCCGCGCAGGTCTCCAAGACGGCCAAAACTGAGCATCAAGCCGCTGAGCACCAGCAGGTAGACCACCACAACCCATTCGATGGTGGCGATATCCGCCTCGAATGATTGGCTGATCACCGGCAGGATGGTGTTGACCACACTGCCATCCATGGCAGCCATGAAAGTGCCCAAACCAATCGCGAGCAAAACCCACCACTTGCGGTCGAATTGCCCGCCGGTGAGATTAACGAGGGATTCAGCATTGTGGTCAGCCTCGCCGATCGGCATGAGAGATTGAACTCAGGAGTGGACGATTTTTTCTGAAATGCTTTCGCCGCGGTGAATTCGCACGATGATTTCCGCCAGGAGCCGCGCCACCGATAAGACTTCGATTTTCGGATGCAGGCGGTCAGGGGTCAGAGGGATTGAGTTGGTGGTGACGAGTTTCTCGATGCGGTCATCTGAATTCAGGATATCCAATGCGGAAGGAAGCAGGATCGGGTGGGTGATGGAGAAGTAGGCTTTGCCTTCAGCGCCGTAGTTATACAGCATATCAATCTGTTTGAGGACGCTGCCGCCAGCCATCAAGTCGTCGATGATGATCGGACGGTGCCCGGCGATATCCCCGACCACATGGGTAGTGACTACCTGGCTGAAACCGGTGCGCCGCTTGTGCATCACTACCAGGGGCAAATTCAGGCGTTCAGCATATTTGCCTGCCATCCCGGCACGACCGACATCCGGGCTGACGATGGCTGCGTTGGAGAAGTGCGGTTTTGAAAAATATTCTGCCATGAGCGGTATGGCGCTCAGGGGGTCGACAGGGATGTTGAAGAAACCCTGGATAGCGCTGTTATGGATGTCGATGAAGATCACCCGTGCGGCACCCAGGGCTTCGATCATGTTAGCCACCACCCTGGCGCTGATCGCTTCGCGGCCGTGGGCCATGCGATCCTGACGGGCATAGGGGAAATAGGGGATCACCAGGCTGATGCTGTGGGCGCTGGCACGGCGAAAGGCATCCAGGTAGAGCAGAAGCTCGATAAGATGGTCATTCACGGGAAAAGAGCAGGGCTGGATGAAAAAGATGTCCTGATCACGCACCACTTCGTCGATCTCCACGTGAATTTCGCTGTCAGCCATGTGATGCGTGGTCGTCCGACCGAGCTGGGTATCGAGTATTTCCGCCACTTCTTCGGCTAATTTGGGGTGTGCAGATCCGGAAAAGATGCGCAGAGGATGAATCGACATGTTGTTTTTCTTTTTTGATTACTTTTGGTGGTATCGATTTCTCAGAAGATTATACCGTACCTGATATAGTTGAGAGGCTGTCCTAAAAGTCCGGGGCAGCCTTTACACATAAGACAAGCTGTCAGCTTGTTCAGGGCAAACTAACAGCCCATCCTGGCGGACTAGGCCAGGTTTTGCTCTACATGCAGGGGATGTCTAGTTTCACTTTCCAGACATCCCATCCATATTATCAGCCGCTCAACTATCTTAGACCTCAATAATTGACAGTTGTCTTATTTCGGGGTCAGTGTCAGCAGTTTTTTGGTATTTTTCACGACCTCATCTCTCGAAAACAGCAGGCGGTGATATCCCATCTTCAACCAGTCGTCAATCTGGTCATCGTAATGCGAGCTCCTGGGAATGCCTGATTGTCCCGGTGTCAAAATGCCCCAGGAATTATCCAGGTCTCCCAGGTCGATGATCATACGAAAAGGAGGCGCAATCACCGCTTCACCAGTAAGCCGGTGGAAACTGGAGCCAGTCGCCCAGACGGTGGTAAAATCGCCGCCCAAGGGTATCGGGCCGCGATTAAGGAAGGAAGCCACCATTTGATTGCTGCCCATCAGGTGTTTGAAGGTAAACTCGTGAATCTTTCCCCAGGTCCAGTTCAGCTCGTCGCCGCCAAATTTTTCCTGCAGCTCCTCGACCGCGGATTGAATGGCAAAACGCACGAAATCTTCGAATTTTTCACCGCCTTCCTGGTGGAACCAGGGGGAATCCTGGTGATCGAGCTGGTATGTCAGCCAGGGTAAGAAGAACTCACCGTACAGGCTGGTCTCACCCAAAATCGGGGTCGGCCCTTTGCCCATGAATCTTTCTACCAGGTCGCTGGTCTCACCGGCAGTTGAAGTGGCTTCGACCTGGCTGAAGCGAGTAAAGACCATGTATGAGACCATGTGGCGAATGAAAGACTGGTAAATGCCAGCTGCAATACTGTCAGGGGCGAGAGTGCCGTCCCACTGCAGCAGGTGGTTCAGGGCTGATTTCATGTGCTCGTCATAGCGAGCATCGGATTTGAGCGACCGTAAATGGCGCAAGATTTCCCTGGCAGAGGTGGACACCTGATCGAACTGCATTTTCTTGATATATTCGATGTCGATCGAGGGATTATTCTCGATCAGCTCGTAAATACGCTGCAGCCGGTCGCCGTTGATCGGCTGGATGGGGATGTCAATTGGATAGTCGTCGGCGAAGGTGCGATTGTTGGCGGTGGCGATGAAGCCCTGGGGAGGATTGACCAGGTGGGGCAGACAGTCGTAAGGAATGTATCCAGTCCATTCATACTCATCCGTCCAACCAGGTACCGGCAGCCGCCCGTCACCATTCTTGCGCTGAGGGATTTTGCCCGGCCAGGTGAAGGCGATATCCCCGGCAGTGTCGGCGTATACCACATTCTGGCAAGGCGTGGTCCAATAGGAAAGCGCCAGGTGGAATTCGGCGCAATTCCTGGCCCTGATCATGTCAATCACTCCCTGGACCATAGTATCGGGATCCAGAGCTGTCCAGCGCAGTGCGAGAGGGGTCTCCCCGATGAAGTCGGGTGACAGTTTATTGATCACTGGACCGTGGCGGGTGACGAGGACTTCCTCGACCACGCTCTCAGCGCCTTTGACATGGATCGTTTCACGCAACGTGCGAACATCCTCCCACTGGCCGTTGTATTCGGCCTGCACTTTGCCGCTGTCAGTCGTGCGCAGGTGCTCGATGTAAAGATCCTGGACATCCGGAAACCCATTGGTAAAGCCCCAGGCGACATGTTGATTGTGACCGGCAATCACGCCCGGGATGCCCGGGAAGGTGACACCGGTGACATTGAAATCACCACAAACCAGGTGATTTTCAAACCAGACGGCGGGGATGCCCAACGCCAGGTGCATGTCATTCGCCAGCAGCGGCTTGCCGGTGGCAGAACGAGCGCCCGAGATGACCCAGTTATTGCTTCCCAATCCCTCATAAGGGGAGGGTCCCGTGAAGGGACGGACCGAGCGGGCACGCTCGAGGGCGGTGACATCCAGGCTGGAGAAATCGCTGCCAGGGGGGATGGTGTACTGCCAGCGCTCGAGGTGAGGGGCTTCCAGCTCGGCGGCCAGCTCGCTCCCGAAGCGGTCGATGAATTTAGCCCGCAGGAGCTCCATTTCCCAGTTAACGGACAGAGACCAGGCCATCATTTTGACCCAGGCCAGGATATCGGCAATTATCCAGGGCTCGGGCTTGTGGCGGATGAGCTTGAATTCGAGAGGGGCTGGGCCTTGCTTTATGAAGGCATTCACCCCGTCGGCATAGGCCTGCAGCAAGGCTGTCGAAGCTGCATTGTACAGGCTGACTTCGAATTCGGCGACGCGCCGCATGGTGAGGGTGCGCATCCAACGATCGAGGGGTAAGGTGAGCGTACCCAGCATCTCGGAAAGGCGACCGGCAACCAGACGTCGGTTGAATTCCATCTGCCACAGGCGTTCCTGGGCATGTATAAAGCCCTGGGCATAGAAAATATCCAGGGTATTACCGGCATAGATATGCGGGACTCCCTTGTCGTCCCGCCTGACTTCCACCGGCGCCTTTAATCCAGCCAGCCTGATTTCTCCATCCACCTGGGGAAGCCGGCACTGTGCAGCGATCAGCGGTTTCAACAATGAAGACAAGATCGAACTCTTTTCAGGCATTTGCTCCGCTCCTTTTGTTTCATTTTTTTGTATTTGTCAGGATTTGTTGAATAGGTGAACCAACTTTTAGTCCATAGGCATACGCCAGCAGCTCGACGGGGTGGAAGGCCGGGAGAGCGGTGGCATGCGTGATCTGCCAGCGGCAGGTCTCGCTCTCGCACAAGATGAGAGGAGATTTTGAACTGCGCACGAAGTTGAAGAGCGGCTCTCCTACCTGCATTGCGATCGAATACTTTTCACTTTTGAATCCGTATGTTCCGGCAATCCCGCAGCAGGCTGCCGGACTCATAAGCAATTGTAATCCCGGAATCAGGCTCATCAACACGCGTCCCGGATTTCCCAGGCGGTGAGCGCGATACTGGCAGGGTTCATGATAGGGTATGGAATGCGGTAGCGGGGAGAAGTCGGTGTTCAGCCGACCTTGTTCGTGCAGCTGGAGCATGAACTCGCTAAAATCGAAGGTCATTGAAGCCACCAGCCTGGTATCCTGATCGTGCATGTCTAGAAGCTCGGGGGCTTCCTCTTTAAGAGTGAGGATGCAGCTGGTGGAAGTCCCAAGAATGGGTATTCCCTGGCGTGCATAATCCACCAGGTGACGGACATTGCTGAGGTGGTAGCGGCGGGCGGCCTTGAACTCCCCGTTGGACAGCAGCGGCAATCCACAGCAGCCCTGGTCGGGCACGATCACTTCCAGCCCGCTGGCTTCGAGCACTCGCACTACCGCCTTTCCAATCCAGGGCTCGTAAAATTCGGTGGCACAGCCGTGAAAATAGACCACCTGCCCGTTTTCGCCAGGCCTGCGCGGCTGCCTATGAAACCAGGATGAAAAGCGCTGCCCGGCGAAACGAGGGAATGGCGCCTGAGCGGCGATGTGCAGGAGGCGGTCCGCCAGGATGCGTGCTGGAGTGAAAGAGAAGATGAAATTGGACAGGGGGTGCAGGGGCTGGGCGAAGCGGCCTAATGAGGCGGAGCGAGCCACCAGGTTATTTCTAAAGCGCAGCAGGAGGGGGATTTTTCCATCTTCTACCATGCGCGCCCGCGCCCGGGCGTTGATCTCGGCAATCTTGACCCCATGCGGGCAGACCATGTTGCAGACCCGGCATCCGCTGCAGTAGTCTACCGAGAGATCGGGTGAGGCCTGTGAGGAGGTGCGGAAGCGGCCTGCCTGCGGTCCAGCGTATTTCGGTCCCGGAAAGAGATCCGTGACGGCTGACACCGGGCAGGAAGAGAGGCAGATGTTGCACTTGATGCACTGGTCGAGAGTGAACTCAACCGGAAGCGGTCGAGGCAGCGGGTTCACCGGACCTGGAGGGCTCGTTTTACCCACGGGTATGGTCATATGCCATTCCCCACCACACAGCCAGAAACGAGGGCAACGCCATCGGATGAGCGCTCGAGAATAGGGTCGAAGCCGCCAAGCGCAGCTCCAGCCGCGTATAAGTTGGGATAAAGCACCTGGTCGGAAGGGTCGACGGGCTGAAAATGGCGGTCGACCTGCACCCCGACCCGGAAAACAGGGTGCCCATTGGGACTGAGGAATTGGGGCCTGAACCACTGCTGGTGAACAGCGGGATAGTCCAACGGCAGCCCGAAGACCTGCTCATGAATTTCTGCGCCGCTGTTGGAGGAAAAACCACCTCCCAGGATGCCGCCAGTCGCCAGTACGAAATCCCCGGAGTTGTGGGGCAGGCTGCGAGCAGCGGAACTGGTCCAGACCCTGGCCAGGCGGCCATCCGTGCCGACATCCGCCGAGGTGACTTCGAGGCCAGTGTGGATGGTGCCCCCCAGAGCGCGGAGCGCTTTTTCCAGGATGAATGCCAGACGCATCCCGGGGATGGAAGGGGGCAGGGTGGGAATTTCAAAAACCGGCAGACCCAGGAGGCGTTCGAGCTCGGATTTGACACGCAGCGGGTGCTGCAATCCAAGCACGGCCGGGAAGGCGAGTCGGGAGGGTGAGAGAGGTGGGGATGAGGCCAGTAATTTGCGTATAGCCGCATTGATTTCGTCCTGGATCAATCCCGCATCGAATAAATTAGCCAGCGTGCGGCTGTTGATGAATTTTCGGTCTCGAAGGTGCGGCAGTTCGATGGTCAAGCCTGCAGCCTGGAACCCCTGAGCCTGCAGGTTAGCGGCGATCCAGGTGGGGTAGAAGTCCCGGAAACCGGCGAATCCAACCACCCACAGCGGGTCTTTATTCCCGGCATCTCCAGTGGTCATAGTGAGAGGCGCCAGGCAGGTGGGTCGCAGGCTTCCGAGGGCGGTGGGCAGCAGCCAGTTTCTGTCAAGCGAGCCGATCAGCGGGTAACCGGCCTGCTCGCAGAGCGCCTGGAATGAGTTCAGCGATTCTATTATGGCTGCTTCGCCTGCCAGGGCATAAGGATGGCCTGGATTTTCATAAACCAGTCTTCTGAGACCTTCCGCCGGAGAGGGTAAAGACCGTTCACTACCCGCTGGATAGTAACCCAGCACATCGACACAGCCAGCATGAAAATACAGCGAGCTTTGACCGTGCGATAGGAGCTTCACGCGCCTGGCGCGGCTGGCAGCCTGCCAGGCAGCGCATAATCCGGACAGGCCTGCGCCAATGACGAGCAGGTCAGAACTTCCCGTTCCCACAGGCTGCTTCCCTTCAGCCTCGACGATGCGGGGTACCTGCCCTGTTATTTTGTACTCCTGGGGAGCCACGGCCACCGCAGATTCGTACATTTCGGGTGTGAACTGTGACGGAGAAATTCCAGGAAGGTGGTCGGCATTGAGTAGATTGAGATATATCAGCTCATCCAGGCGTTCCTGGCGCAGCTGCGCTCCCCACAGCACCGGCAGCAGACCCTTCCAGCGTTCGAGCAGGAAGTCCAGCAGGGCGCTATTGATGACTGAAACTGGAGATTGGTGCAGCTCATGCAGCAAGCCGGCCGCGCGGTAGGTGCAGAAGCCACCCTGGCAGGGACCCATCCCCAGGCGCACCTGCCGGCGAATGTCATCGATGGACTGAGCCCCTCCTTCCAGCACCGCCCGGGTGACATCTTCGATGGTGGCCAACTCGCACTCGCAGACCAGGTTTCCATAAGCCTGATGAGCCTCGATTTCTGCCAGCCTTTCACCCAGAGAAGCCATCCTGGCAGGTTTTCGTTTCTCCTGGGGATGGCCAGAAGAAACCCGCCGGCGGGTGTCTGGAAGGGGTTCCAAATGTGTCCGGCAGGACCTGGATACACCCAGCTGGCGGCAGACCAGGTCGACGGTGATCTCAGCCATCTTGCGATAGGTGGTCCATTTTCCGCTGGTGATGCTGACCAGGCCAGCCAAACCGTCCCGAGACTGGTGGTCGAGCAGGACAAAAGCCCGACTTACGTCGCGGGTTTCACCCTGCTGGTACTCCTGGAAAAGCGGGCGTACTCCTGCCCAGGCCCGCAGGATGCGCAGAGAGCTGAAGCCGGGCACCAGCTTCTCACCTTCGGCGAGCATCAGCTGCACTTCCCAGGGTTCGATGGCAAAACGGTCCGGGTCATCCACCCTGACATCGGTGGTCCCGATCACAGTGACCGTGTGGATGGGGACCAGGATGTCACCGTCGGACGGCAGCTTGCAGCGGTTGACCACGGTGTGCAGGATGCGCTGGTTGAGGGCCAGCATGGTGCCTTTCCCCGGGATGATGGTTACAGAAAGCCCTGCCATGGCGCAGACCTGACCGACCCAGGCGCCGGAGGCGTTCACGGTCATATCCGCCAGGACTTCAATTTCTTCACCTTTAACCTGGTCCAGCAGCCGGGCACCCAGCACGCGCCGGTCGTGAACCAGGAGCTGAGTCACTTTATGATATGTCAGGTACTGAGCGCCGTATTCCCGGGCGGAGGCGGCGTTGCACTGGGAAGCGAGAAACGAGTCGGCAGCCGCGTCGGGGACATGAAAGCAGCGCGTGATTTGCGGGTTGAGCAGCGGTTCTGCAGCCAGCATCTTGTGGACCGGCACTTCTTCCATAGGAATGCGGGCCTGCCTGCATCCCTGGACGAATTTTTCGGCGTAGCCCGGCTCATCCCAGGGCGTGAGCACAAAATATCCGCCGGTGTCTTCGAGGCAGTGCGGCATGATACGGCGCAGGATACCGTTCTCCTGGAGGCACTCGCGGGCAGCCTGTGGGTCTTTGACTACGTAGCGCCCACCACTGTGCAGCAGACCGTGATAGCGACCGGTGGTACCGGTGGAAAGGTCGCCTTTTTCGACCAGCAGGGCATTAAATCCGCGCATGGCGAGGTCGCGCAGCACACCGGTGCCGGTGGCGCCCCCGCCAATTACCAGAACTTCCGTTTGGATACGCTGCATGCCTGAATTACTCGATCCAGTTAAGGGTGCGCTGCACTGCTTTCAGCCACCCGTGATAAAGATCCTCGCGCTGGGAAGCCTCCATCTGTGGATGCCAGCTGTGGTCGACCTGGTACTGCTGGCGCAGCTCATCGAGACCGGACCAGAACCCGACTGCCAAGCCGGCTGCATAAGCCGCACCGAGGGCGGTGGTCTCGGGGATGCGCGGACGGACAACCGGCACGTCCAGGATGTCCGCCTGGAACTGCATCAATAGCTCGTTCGATACCATCCCGCCGTCCACTTTTAGGGCCTGTAAATGAACGCCTGAATCTTTCTGCATGGCGTCCAGCACTTCGCGGGCCTGGAAAGCGGTGGCTTCCAGGACTGCCCTGGCGATATGTCCCTTGTTGATGTAGCGTGTCAGCCCCACAATTACTCCACGCGCGTCTGAGCGCCAGTGCGGTGCGAAGAGGCCTGAAAAAGCGGGCACGAAGTAAATGCCGCCGTTATCCTCGACCGTCTCTGCCAGGCTTTCGATGTCTGAAGAACGCTCGATCAACCCGAGATTATCTCGCAGCCACTGCACCAGTGCGCCGGTGATGGCGATCGAGCCTTCGAGGGCGTATACAGCCGGTGCATCCGAAAAACGGTACCCCAGGGTGGTGAGAAGCCCGCTGTTGGAAGGGATTATAGCGGTACCCGTGTTCAACAGCATGAAACAACCGGTGCCATAGGTGTTCTTGGCTTCACCCGGAAGGAAGCAGGCTTGCCCTACCAGTGCGGCCTGCTGGTCGCCCAAATCGCCGCATACCGGGATTTCAGCATTCAGAGGTCCATCTTCAAGGGTGATCCCATACGCAGAGAGAGAACTGGAAGAAACGATACTCGGAAGCATTTGAGAGGGTATGCCCAGGTCAGAAAGGATATCTGCATCCCAATCCAGCGACTGCAAATCCATCAGCATCGTGCGGGAGGCATTGGTCACATCGGTGACGTGGGCGCCGCCAGCAGGACCGCCTGTAAGCCACCAGATCAGCCAGCTGTCGACCGTGCCAAATATGGCATCACCGGAGAGCGCCTGTGATCGCAGGCCGGGGATGTTTTCCAGCAGCCAGGCCAGCTTCGGACCGGAAAAATAGGTGGCCAGCGGCAGGCCGGTGCGGGAGCGATATCGATCGATCCCACCCTGGCGCATGAGCTCGTCGCAGAGATCTTTCGTGCGGGTGTCCTGCCAGACGAGGGCGTTGTGGAATGGCTGACCGGTTTGCCTGTTCCACACGATGGTGGTCTCGCGCTGGTTGGTGACGCCGATCGAACCGATTTCGCGCGGATCGAGACCAACCTGCGTGACTGCCTGGTGGATGACCTGTTGGGTACGCTGCCAGATCTCAAGAGGATCATGCTCGACCCAGCCAGGCCGGGGATAGACCTGGAGGTGCTCCTGCTGGGCGGAAGAAACAACTTTGCCGGAGCGGTCAAAGATGATGCAGCGCGTGCTGGTGGTGCCCTGGTCAACAGAGAGAATGTATTTCATCATTGATGTTATGCTCCAGGTGGTTTTAATTTGAAATTAACCATCCGATAAATATGAAAAGCTCAGACCTCACTGGTTTTCTTAAACCCTGGCCAAGTACGCCAGGACTGGCCTGTGAGGTCAACGAGTAACCTGAACCGGTTGAAGAGGCATCCTGATCTTTCCAAGCACCAGGACCGAAAACACGAACAACAGGCCGTAGATGGCATATAACAGGACATAACCCAGTCCGGGAGAAGCCGGGTAATTGAGCGTGAAGAAATCGGCGATCGGCCCGCCGATGTAAGCACCCACAGCGCCGGCCCCTGCGCCCGCCAGGTTAGCGATTCCCAGGTATCTTCCAGCTTCTCCCTGCGGGACGAGATCGGTTCCCAGCGCCCAGCTGGAAGTGTAGAAGAGACCGATCCCAGCTCCCATGAAAATCGCGCCAATAAAAATTACCTCCAAGCCTGGCGCCAAAACCAGGATCAAGGCGCCGAGAGCAGCGATCACTCCACTGGCAGCTACCAACGGTTTGCGACCAAGGCGGTCGGAAAGCCAGCCTCCTGGAAAAGCCAGAATTAAGATGAAAATTCCAACGAACATCAGCAGCTGGCTGGCAGGCCCAGCGGCGGATTCTCTGGGCATAGCGAGCTTACCCTGCAGGTAAAAAATGGTGAAGCTGGCGATATTGGTGGAGCCGACCAGGAAAGCCAGGCGGTTAATGACCCACCAGGAATAGGATGGATTCTCACCTGCCGCTGGACCCAGGCTGATGCGCACGCTGATCCACACTCCGGCTGCGACTGTCGCACATATCAGCAGGAAACCCAAAACTCCCATCACCGCCAGGGAGGTGCTGGCAGGAGTGCCTGCCAGGAAGGAATCGAAGAACCGGATGAGGCGTCCCATTCCCAGGATGATGGCCGTAAAAACTGCCGCCATCGCCAGCAGCCTGAGGAATGGTTTCCAGTCCAAAGGACGTCCAGATTTTGAAGGGACCTGCTCCGGAGAAAACATGGCTACCAGCATGGTAAATGAAAGGATGCCCATGCAGACTGCCAGCGCTGCCCACAAATATCCTGCTGCCACCAGCCTGCCGATGGTGAAAGAAACCAGGATCAGAGGTATGGGTACTTCCAGGATGGATTTGATACCCGAATAGCGACCCCGATGTTCTTGCGGAACCAGGTCGGGTATCAAGCCCTGGGCTGCACCCTGCGCGGTATTCGAGGTAACCTGGAGCAGAACCAGCAGAATAAATAGAACCCAGAATCCTGTCATTCCCTGCAGTCCAGCGGTGAAGCCAATGGCGACGATCACCAGCAAATCTCCGAGTGTGCCAAGCAGGATAAATGGCCGCCGCCTGCCGAAATGAAGCTGGCTGTGATCCGACAGCATACCCATCAAAGCCTGGACCAGCAAGGCGGTCATTAATGACCACAGCCGTGCGGTGCCGTAAAATAATCCCTGGCGAGCTTCTCCGACGAACTGCTGCACCAGGAGCGGCACAACCAGAGGGGTCATAGTCTGCGCCAGTGTGGTGAGACCGGTGAAGTAGATGTTGATGGTGAGCAGGTCATACCAGCGGAGCGGTCGAGGCATTGAGCTTAATCTTGAGGCAGGCAGGCATCCTTCGTAAAGCGTAGGCCTGGAATATATACCGTGACTTTAACCCAGAATACTTCCCCGAATTTGAAATCGATGCCAAACTCGTTGCCTTCTTCGTCCTGGAATTTCCACCAGCCCACCCAGCAGGCGGGAATGTAAGGGGCCATCATGTTCAGGGCAATCTCGACATTCTGACCGGGATGGACTGTTTTTCGCAGCGGTACAGGAGAGGCCACTCCCATGGCGTGACCCCACACCAGGACCAGGGAATAATCTTCTGTCCAGATGCAGTTACCAACATTTTTGAATTCCCATACCTTGGTAAATTTCTGTCCCGGTCGAACCAGGGTTCCATCGGGAATGGAGATATCCTGGATGAATTGGGCGGCAAGGCAAGGTGCCAGGCTGCCGTCTGGGAGCAGCATGGGCACGGTGGCTGTCGGGAGGGAGGTGGGCGTGAGGGATGGTAAGGGTGTGCGTGTGGGCGGCGTGACCAGGACCGGGTCAAGAGTCGGAGTGTGGGTGAGAGTAGGAGTGGGAGGGTCCGGTACGGCAGTCGCTGTGTGCGGCCGGAGTGTCAACTCGGCAGACATGGTCCCGGCAGCCAACGTTTCAAGCATGCCTGGAAATGAGGTGGGCGCCTGGGGGTAGAGACGGATTGAATCACAGGCAGAAAGGAGAATGAGACCAGCGACGATCAGCGCCTTCCATTTCCCTGGAGCTCGCAGCATGGCGATCACCTCGCGACTGGTGAGGTGGTGATTCCTTCCATTGAAAATGAAATGCGTTGAGGGTGAGTATAGAGCCGGAAGCTGTCCCGGCGGGCGTAACCGATCAAGGTGATCCCCAGGCGCGTGGCGAGCTCGATGGAAAGCGAACTGGGAGAGGTGCGGGAAATCACGATGGATACACCCATGCGGGCGGATTTTTGAAGCATTTCCGAGCTAATGCGGCCGGTGGTGATGATGAAGCGGTGCTCGAGCTGAACATCCTGCATAAGACACAGCCCGGCAATTTTGTCCAGGGTGTTGTGGCGCCCGATATCTTCCGCAATGATGTGCACTTTCTGGCCATCGGTGAGGATGGAGGTGTGCACGCCTCCCGATCTGCGGTAAAGGTCCTGGGAATCAAATAGGCTGGCTACCAATTCGTTGATTTGTTTCGTGGTAAGAAGCGAGCCGTTCTGGCTGCCACCGGCAGGGACCAGGTGGTCCAGGTTTACCGATGTGACCCCTCCGGTGCAACCGGAAGTACGCTGCCAGCGGTCGGGTTTTTCGGTGTTGTGCTCCAGCCAGACGTCTACGTTGTCACCGGCGGCACACAGCCTGACCTGCACCACTTCCTGCATGTTCTTTATGAGACCCTCGTTGAAAAGAAATCCCAAGGCCATGGCTTCCAGGTCGGTAGGCGTGCACATGAAAGTCAACCAGACATCACCGTTGACGGTCAGGGAAACCGGTGTTTCGGTGATTATCTGTGAGTCGACCGACTTCGATGAATCACTTCCGATATCATAATATTGGATTGGTACGCTTGCCTGTTTCATATTACACCTGTAAGTTTCTCCTGTTGCGATGCCCTAATTTTATCAGGTGATGGTCAGGTTGCGAGATCACGAACGAGTATAATCACAAAGCTGTCAGCGGATTCAACGGATAAACGGATTGGGAGATGTGGGGATGGTTGATGTGCTGTCAACGGATTTTGGGAGCGGATTGAACGGATAAGCGGATTGGCGGATGCGGGGATGGTGAGGAGCTGTCAACGGAGTTTGGGAGCGGAGGTGCTGTCAACGGTTTTTGAGAGCGGATTTAACGGATTAGCGGATTGAGAGTAGTGGGGATGGTGAAGGAGGAGGTTTGGGTTTAATGGGGTTTGAGATTCTTCGCTGGGCCTGTCGAGTACGGACAGGCCAAGGCCCAGAATGACTGGAGTTAAAGGAGGAGTTGCGCTGTGAAAAAATACCGCGTTCCGAAAGATGGAAGAATCTCGCTGAAAGAGTGGGATCCGGATGAAATAAGCGGCGACGTGGACGAGAAAGTTGAAGGGGAGGAACGCCTGGCAGAGCTGAATGGCGAGCTGGAGGTGCTACAGGAGATGCTGTATGCAGAGCATAAGCACAAGGTGCTGATCGTGCTGCAAGCGATGGATACGGGGGGCAAGGACGGCACGATACGACATGTTTTCGAAGGTGTGAACCCGCTGGGTGTGCGCGTCGCCAGTTTCAAAGTGCCAACTTCAATCGAATTGGACCACGATTACCTGTGGCGCGTGCACCAGCAGACACCGGGCAAAGGTGAGGTGGTGATCTTCAACCGCTCACATTATGAAGACGTGCTGGTGGTGAGGGTGCACCAATTGGTTCCTGAAAATGTATGGAAGAAAAGGTACGAGCAGATCAACCATTTTGAAAAGCTGCTGGCTGATGAAGGCACCACGATCCTGAAGTTTTTTCTGCATATCAGTAAAGAGGAACAAAAATCGCGACTGCAGTCACGACTGGATGATGGCAGGAAACAGTGGAAATTCAGCACTGGCGACCTGGCGGAGAGGAAGCTGTGGCTGGATTATGTGCAGGCTTATGAGGAGGTTCTGAGCAGGACCAGCACTGATTGGGCGCCGTGGTATATCGTACCGGCGAACCGGAAATGGTACAGGAATTTAGTGGTGGCAACGGCTGTTGTGGATGCGCTCAAAAACTTGAAAATGGAATACCCAAATCCGAAGGAAGATTTGAGCGGGGTGGTGATCGAGTGATAAAAGTGGGGTTAGCTCCCACATAGGAATATGACTTGGTAGACAAAAAATTTTCCTTAAGACGGAAGCGATCTAGAAGCTAAACTTCTCGAAGAAGTTTAGCTTCTGAGGAAGTGGGATATCATCGCAATGACAAGAGGGGGGTTTAGTCGATATTCCAGAAAGAGACCTGGTCGACCTGCACCTGGAAATCGGTGGTGTTTTTGGCACGAATGGTCAGGCCGTAATAGCCCTGCTGGTACGCTGCATCAACGAATGAAGCGACCAGCTGACCGTTGGCATACAGCTCAAACTGCTCGGCAAGTGCTTTGATCCCCATCGTGTTGGTTTCATCCGGCCCTGCCAGGATATTGGCAGAAGAAGTCCAGTTGTACAGCCCCTGGTAGGAGTTGTTATCCATCCTGTAAATACGAAATTTTCCGGCGCAGGAAAAAACGAAAACATAGCCCGAATCGATGAAATTATCGCCCTGGTCGGGAGCGCGCACGATCATCCCGTAGCTGTCTTCACCGGAGCAGGTATCCCCCATTTGAAATTGGGCTTCGATGTAGAAATCGGCGACGGTAATGTTCTGCGCCACCCGCCACTGGTCGCCCGAGGCTGTGAATGCGGTCATGACCAGGCTGCCATCTTCGATTTCAAAACTGACATCGTCGTCCGATCCCAGGTAGTAGCGGCTGGTGTTGGTGTTAAAAGTCTCGACCCAATCAGGCACGCCCAGGTCTTCGACGGCAGAAGACGGTCCGGAAGTGACGTTGATCTGCACCCAGAATGGCTGATCGGCGTTTTTACCCAAGGAGAACCTGTCCCCATCCGGCGCTGAAAGCTCCCAGAAACCCTGGTAGGAGCCGGGTAGGCCAGGGGCGACCAGCGCCACGGTCAGATTTTCAATGGAGTTTGGCGCCACCAGATGGCCGATGGGAGCCGGGCTGCGGCCCGACATCTGTTCTCCGCTGTCAAAAACGAGGGCGTAATCGGGCGTCCAGGCACAGGTGCCTGTATTGCGCAGGGTCCAGGTCTTGGTGAATGGTTCAGCGGCCGCGATGGGAGAATCATCCGGAACGGTTTCCCCTTCGAATTTGGCCGAATTGGTGCAGTTTGGCGGCTGGGTGATGGAGAACGTGGGCGTGGAGGTCGGAGGGATGGCGGTGGCTGTAGAGGCGGGTATTGTGGAGGCGGCAGGGGTTGCAGAAAGACTGACTGCAGTGGTGGCCTGAGCCGGGCTGGTCTGGGATAAAAACACCGCCAGCGCCTGGGCAGTTTGAGTGCGGGCGACGACAGCGGCTACATCAGGTGTATCTTGCGCTTGCGGAGAATTGCAGGTCATAGCAGCCAGCCAGAACAGCGCACTGCTCAAAACCAGATTTCTTAGATTTTTCCTACGCATTTTCCCTCCCTCCAAATTTGCCATTTATCCAGCCAGGTAGCGGAGTACTGATTCAGCCACTGAAATCTGACCGGTCAAGGCCAGCTCCTGGTAGCGAGTCGCCCAGTAATAGAGCTGAGAACTGGCGGTTTTTAATTCGATCTGCACCAATTGTACCAATGGCCCGCCGCCGTCCAGGTAGCCAGTGGTGTAAAAGTCATTTTCGGCCTGCTGGCGATCGTAGTCCACACGCACGATGCAGGCTTTCCAGGAGCCATTTTCGCGGCTGATCTGGGCGTAAGAAGGCCGGTGGTCACCGTCGAAAGGCAAGCCTGCGGAACCGGCGTTGACCAGCAGGAGCCCATTCGATTCTCTCACGAAAGGGCGATGCGTATGACCGACACAGACCACCACGGGAGGCCTGGAACTGGTTAATGCTCCAAGCTTAAGTTTGGACTTGATTTCACGATCGCGAGATTCAGGATAAATCCCGTCGCGGTTATTGACCATCGAAGCATGGATGAAACTCAGCTCGGAGCCGGACGGATCGAATATACTCTGTTGGAAAGGCATGGCCTGCAAGGCAGAAATGTCATAACCAAGCTGCTGGTAGGTCCAGTAGGATGGGCGGTGCACCTCCGAAGTCGGGCCGATGCTACCGGCCTGCGGTGCGGACTGGTCGATGACATAATCCTCGTGATTGCCGCGCACCAGGCGCCAGCCAACATTCTGCTGCCGGTCGAGGACAAAATCCAGGCATTCGGAAGGGCGCGGGCCGCGGTTTACCAGGTCACCGGCGACGATCACATGGTCAGGCTGCCAGCGGGAGATGTGCTCGCAGACGGTTTGGAGGGCGATGAAATTGGCGTGAGGGTCGGCGATGACCGCGATTTTCATGAACCAATGATATCAAAGAAGCGGAGTGAGTGGAGAAGAAGGAATGGTTTGGAGAGGGATTGAGAGGTCAGACAAGGGTTGCGAGGGCAGAGAAGACCTCGCAGGTCCAAGAAGACCTGTGAGGTCGGGAAAAAACGAATCTAGGCTGCAGCCGTGCCGGTCAGCTGGTCGAGAAGGTATTCCTTGCCCAACTCCTGGCGGAACTGCTGGGTGTACAGGCGGTAGTAATGCCCGCGCAGGCGGATCAACTCGGCGTGCGTTCCCATTTCGGCGATGTGGCCTTTTTCGATCACCAGGATGCGGTGAGCGCGCCGGATGGTGGAGAGGCGGTGTGCGATTACGAAGCTGGTGCGATCTTTCATCAAATTCTCCATGCCTTTTTGAATCATCGCTTCGGTGAGCGTATCCACGGAGCTGGTGGCTTCATCCATGATGAAGATCTCCGGCTTCGCAAGAACAGCGCGCGCCAGGCTGATGAGCTGCTTCTGACCGGTGGAGAGCAGGTTGCCACCTTCGCCGACTTCCTGGTCGTAGCCCTTCTCGAAGCTGAGGATAAAATCATGGGCGCCAGAGGTGCGGGCGGCTTTCTCGATCTGTTCGTCGGTGGCTGAAAGGCTGCCATAGCGCAAGTTTTCGCGGATCGTGCCGGAGAAGAGGTGCGGAGTCTGGAGCACGATCCCGATGCGAGACTGTATTGAGTGCGTGGTGAGCTCAGTGTAATCGCGCCCACCGATGGTGATCTTACCGTGCCTGGGTTCGTAGAAGCGGCACAACAGGTTGACGATCGTTGATTTGCCGCCGCCAGTCGATCCAACCAGGGCGATATTCTCGCCTCGCCGGACTTTCAGGCTGAAGTTTTCCAGGACCGGTTTCTGATCTTCGTAAAAGAAACCGACCTGGTCGAACTCGATGTCACCGCGGATGGTGCCGGGGTCGATGGCACCAGGACGATCGCGCACTTCGGGGACGGCATCGACCAGGGAAAACATGCGCTCGGCAGAGGCAATGGAATGCTGCATTTCGGCATACACTCGGGCCAGGTCCTGGATAGGCCACATCATGAATGTGATGTAGGAGACGAAGGCCTGGATGCCGCCGATCGTCAGCAGGCCGACCGAAGCCTGCAGACCCCCGAACCAGGCGATGCCGCCCAGGGCGAAGGCGCTGATGATCTGCACGATCGGTAGGAAGAGGGCCGAAAGCCAGGCCGCTCGGTAGCTGGAGCGGTACATCTGGCCGGTGAGCTGCCCGAATTCTCGCAGGTTTTCGTCTTCACGACCCAGCGCTTTGACCACGCGCACGCCGGTGATGTTTTCGTTGTAGGCGCCGGTGATTTTTGAATTAAAGCGGCGCACATTCCTGAATTCCGATAGGATCAATTTTCGGAATTGGATCGCGACCCACACAAGTACAGGGATCACCGCCAATACCAGCAGGGCAAGGCGCCAGTTGATACGCAGCATGAAATATGCTGAAGTGGCGATGTTCGCCAGCGCCCAGGTGACATCCAACATGCCCCAGGTCACCAGGTCTGAGACCCGCTCGGTATCGGAGGTGACCCTGGACATGATCCAACCGACCGGCGTGCGGCTGTAATAGGACAGGGATAAATCCTGCAGGTTGTTGAAGAGCTTCTTGCGAAGGTCATAACGCACTCGCTCTCCTAAAACTCCCGCCAGGTAGACAAAACAAAATACCAGGGCAGCCTGGACGAGAATCAGAAACAGGTAGGTTTGAACGATATCGAACAGCGCCTGCAGATCCTGTGCGATGATACCTTCATCGATGATACGCTTACCCAGGTAGGTGAAATAACCGTCCAGGATAGACACCAGGATGATGGTAAATAAGAATCCGGTCACCCACTGCCAGTAAGGGCGGGTCTGGGCCAGGATGCGCATGACGGTTTTACCGTTGAAACTGGTATTGAATTCTTCTTCTTCGAAATATTGGTCGCTCATGGTTCAATACTTTCTATCGATCAGATTCTTCATTTCCTGTCATCCTGAGCTTGCGAAGGATCTGGTCACGGACAGGAGGAGATTCTTCACTGCGTACATAATGACAGATTCTTCACTGCGTTCGGAATAACAAGATTACGTTCATCACTAGAGCTATCAATCGGCGGGAAGGAGGGCCAGCTGGGATTGATCCAGCAATTCCAGCTCGTTCCCAAGCTCAACTTCGATGCGGGTCTGGATATCGTAGATCTGACGGTAGATGCCGTCCTGCTCGACCAGATGGGCATGGGTACCCTGCTGGACGATCCTGCCGTTATCCAGGACCAAAATCTGGTTGGCATTCATCACACTCTGGATACGATGGGCGATGATGAAGGTGGTGCGGTCGTGCATCAATTCTTCCAGCGCCATCCGGATCTCGGCTTCCGTTTCGGTGTCGACAGAAGAGGTGGAGTCATCCAGGATCAAGATCCTGGGATTCTTGAGCAGGGTACGAGCAATCGCCACTCGCTGCTTCTGTCCACCGGACAGAGTGACACCTTTTTCACCGACCAGCGTGCTGTAGCCATCCGGGAAGCTGGCGATCACGTCGTGAATGGCAGCTGCTTTGGCTGCCACTTCGATCTCTTCCTGCGAGATCTGCCTGCCGACGCCATAGGTGATATTTTCGCGGATCGAGCGTGAGAAGAGGAAAGGCTCCTGCTCGACGATACCGACCTGCGAGCGCAGGTATTTGCGTGAGTAGCGGTTAAGCTCCACGCCGTCCAGCAAAATCTGGCCGGAGGTGTACTCGTGGAAGCGCGGCAACAGGTTGACCAGCGAAGTCTTACCTGAGCCGGTCGAACCCAGCAAGGCTACTGCCTGTCCTGGAAGAGCATGGAAGGTGATGTCATGCAGCACCGGGCTGTCGCCGTCAGAATATTCGAAGCACACCTGGCGGAATGAAATCTCTCCTAGCAGGGACCCAACGGGAAGATAGTCGCCTTCGTCCAGCGGCTCACGATCTTCCTTGATGATGTCCATCACACGCTTATAGGAAACCAGGCCGGTGGAGGTCTGGACGATCAGGCGGCCCAAATTGCGCATCGGCCAGATCAACCAGATCACCAGACCGGAGTAAGCCAGGTAGGTACCCACGGTGATCGTGCCGTTGATGGCCATAATGGCGCCAAGTGTGAAACCAACCAGCATCTGGATACCGCAGATGATGTCAGACAGAGGCCAGAAGAGGGCGTGCATCACCAACAGGCGCTGGCCGCGCAGGAACTTCTCCCAGTTCTCGCTTTCGAACTTCCCTATTTCATATTCCTGGCGGGCGAAGGCCTTTACCACCCGCACACCTGAAAGATTTTCCTGAAGCGTGGTCGACAGCCTGGCTTCCTGCTCCTGGTAGGCTTCATAAGCTTTCGTCACCTTTTTGAAAAAGAATATCGAGGTGACGATGATGACAGGCACGGCGATGACTGAGATCAGGGCCAGAGTGACATTCAAACTCAGCAGGGCAGCGAAGTTGATCAGGAAAAGGAAGAGGATACGTCCCACTCCGATGGCCTGCTCGGAGAAGAAACGCCGGAAGGCATCGACATCGGAAGTGACACGCTCGACCAGGTCGCCGGTTTTGGCCTGCCCGTGGTAGGCAAAGGATAAGCGCTGGATGTGGTCGAACAGGTATTCACGAAGCCGCCTGGTGGTGCTTTCGGCGGTGAAGGCCGCCAGCCGGCCGCTGAAATAGGTGAATAAGCCTTCGATACCAGCGAAGAGAACGAATCCCAGGCCGATCAGTGGCAAGAGTCTGGTCTGCCCGGAATCCACCAGCACCCGATCGACCAGGAAGCGCAGTAACAGGAAGGTGGCCGTTTTAAAAACTGCGGCCACGGCCAGGCTGAGGTTGGCAACCAGGTAGGGCAGGCGGTATCCGTGAATCAGCCGCCACATGCCGACCAGACCATTCGGGTGGATGGCTTCCTTCAGGTCATAATCTTTGATTGGTGATTGATATTCTTTCATGTCTATCTCGATAACGTGGAAATACGGATGATTATGTTTCGGCCGTGCTCAAATAATAAAAAAAAAGCCACGGGTCTTCAAGTACCCGTGGCTTTGATCAATCTGGGAGTGGCTTTAACAGCCAACAGGCACAATCCGACAAGGAATCAACGCCGATCCACCGACGGGAACGAAAGCGCTGATATTCAGGTCATGATTCAGAATGAACATAAAGTGCCTGTCTCCTTTCAATGTTAAGTAATTGTTAACAAGGCGAGTTTACCATAACATCTACGAGGGTGTCAAGCAATTATTTTGAAGCAACTAAAGCTCCTCTATCGAGACCTTCAGCTGGCCGAGCTGGTTCCGGGTTTCTTCCAGTTTGGACTGGACTTCCAGCAAGTTGGAGCGTTCTGCCCGCACGAAACGAGTGTAGGGGGAGATGGCTTCCTCGATGTGCTTTACGCTGCGCTGGATTTCTTTTTCGAACTGTTCGTTTAAAGTAGTCGAAAGCTGGTCTCTCAAGGCGTTGATTTTTGCCCGCATCTCGTTTTTCGCCAGCTTACGCCTGGCAGGGATGACGAAAAGTCCCAGGGCTGCGATGAAGCTGGCCAGCAGGATGCCGGTCACATCGGCGGCGACGGTGGTGGCTAAAACCGAGATGATGGCACCCAGACCAATTGCGCCGACTTCGAGAAAAGCGGAAGTAGCGACTGCCTCCTGCGCACCCTGGGCGATGGCCGTGGCTTCCTGGACCCGGTCATATGTATCGACGATATTCTGTGCTTCTTTCCCGACCGAATCCAGGACGCGCGAACGGTCGTAAGAGAAGGAACCAATCCCTTCTCCGATGATGCGACCCTGGTGGGTTCGCCGTCGGTCGGCGATGTGCTCGTTGACAGCCTGCCACTGCCTGAGATCCGATTCGACCAGCCAATCGATCAGCTCGGTGACTTTGGCTTCGATTTTTTGAGGGATGTCTCCGACCACACGCTGTTCGAATTCGGTGCGAATTCGATCCTTGCTGAGCAGGTCGAAAATTTTCGCCAGCCTGAAGGTCTCATCAAAATAATCCTGGCCGCGCTGGTCCATCTGGTACAGGATTTTTTCGATGTCAGCCATGCGGAATTTGAAATCGCGATGCATATCCGCTTCATAGAGCTGCATCTGGCTCTCGACATCTGCCAGCATGTCGAAATCCTCCCGCAGGATGTCCAGCCGCGTCTTGAAAATCTCCAGGTAGCGATCGACCAGATGCATGCCGACACCCATCGGATTCTGCAGCTTGAGCCGCAGGCGGCTTTTTTCGTCCAGCGTACTGCGGACGTAATCTTCCAGTTCGGCGAAGCGGCTCTTTTCCCACAAATCCGGCTCGCCCGTCTTGGCCCGCAGGGCCAGGCGGGCGCTGATGGGGAAGGTTTCGGGCGCGATGCCAAGCAGGCTGCGAGCGTTTTCCTTGATGAAGGCTTCGATCGTGTTCAGGTCATTCTCGTTTTCAAGGATGTCGATTTTGTTGATGATGAACACGACTTTCTTGCCCCAATCGCGGATGCGCTCGAGAAACGCTCGCTCGCTTTCGGTGAAGGGGCGGTCGACGGAGGTCACAAACAGGACCAGGTCAGAGCGAGGGACAAACTGCGAGGTGATGGCCTCGTGCGCGCGGATGATGGCGTTGGTGCCGGGAGTGTCTACGATGCTGATCTCGCTGAGCCATTCGACCGGCAGGCGCAAGATGTGCTGGCGCTCGTTTATCACTTCGCGACCCTTAGCAGGGCCGTAACGCAGCAGGTTGATCTGGGTGGTGGTGGGTGTGACGCCTTCTTCGAGCAGCCGTTCTCCCAGGAAGGCATTGATAAAGGCGCTCTTGCCGGCATTGAACTCACCCACAACCACCAGCAGGAACAGATCGTCGAGCTGCTGTATGGATTCAGCCAGCGTCTGCTGGTCTTCGGGGGTGGCATTGTATTCCACCAGGTGGACGCGCAGGTCGCTCAGAATCTGGCGCTCGTCCTGGAGCAATCGTTCTTGGCTTTCGGTGAGTATCCGCATCTAGAATCCTTTATCTGCCGGATGGAGGGATCAGGTGTCCGGCAGGCTGTGCTTGGAGAATGAATTCCCCGTCTTCTTGATTATAGCATCAGCAGGACTTTGTGTCTCCAATTGATGATCAGGGTTATACTTCAGGATTGGCTCGGTGTGTTTTGGAATTAATGTACCAGACCCCAAAAAATGATTCTTCGGTGCGCTCAGAATGACAAGATTAAGAAGAATCTTCACTGCGTCGGAATGACAGATAAAAAGAGGGTACAGGGATTCGGTGTCTGCCATGGAAATCATTGAAATTGATACAACCGATCGAAGGATGGTGAAAGAATTTCTTGATTTGCCGTTTCGAATATACCGAAATATACCCCAGTGGGTACCGCCGATTCGAATGGACGCACGCCAGCCTCTGAACAGGAAGAAATTCCCGTTTTATCGGGATAACGATGCCATCTTCCTGCTGGCCCGGGAAGGTGACCGCAGCCTGGGAAGGGTGGCGATACTCGAAAATCGGCGTTTCAATTCGTATAACCAGCGGAAGGCTGCTGCATTCTATTTGTTTGAGTGCGAAGAGAACCTGGAGGCAGCTCGAGGGATGTTCGATTATGGGGCAGAGTGGGCCAGGAAGAGAGGCCTGGAGGAGATGATCGGGCCAAAGGGTTTCACTGTTTTCGATGGCCTCGGATTGCTGGTGGAAGGTTTTGATTACCGCCCGGCTTTCGGACAGCCTTATCACATGCCATACTACCAGCGGCTGGTCGAAGAATCCGGGTTTGACTGCACCGGAGAGTTAATCACGGGGACAATGGATGAGGAGACGGAATTTCCCGGAAAAATCCATAAAATTGCGGAGCTGCTCAAGGAACGGCGGGGTTTTTCGATCGCCCGGTGTGAATCGCGCAGGGAGTTGAAGAAAGTAATGCTGCAGCTGAAGGACCTGTACAATGATTCGTTGGGGGAGACAAGAGAAAACGTACCGGTAACCGACGAAGAAGTGCAGGCTCTTTCCCAGCAGCTGCTGTGGTTCGCCGATCCGAAGCTGATAAAGATCGTGATGAAAGACGAGGCAGCGGTGGGCTTCCTGCTGGCTTACCCGGATGTTTCTGCTGCCCTGCAAAAAACGAAAGGGAGACTCTTTCCGTTTGGCTGGCTGGTGCTGCTGGTGGAGCTGCGGTGGACAAAATGGATTAACATTAACGGCGCAGGTATTATCGAAAAGTATCGCGGATTGGGTGGGACAGCTCTGTTATTCAGCGAGATGTACAAAAGCGTTGCTGAAAGCCGGTACCGCAAAGCGGATATCGTTCAAATTGGCACGGATAACAAGAATATGCAGCGCGAAATCCGTGATTTAGGGATTAAAATCAATAAATTTCACCGGGTCTATTCGAGGGCCTTATAGGTGTCTCGTGATTCATGAGCCGCTCCATTTCAATCGTCATCCTGAAACAATGAAGGATCGAGATTCTTCACTTCGTTCAGAATGACAGAAAAAATACGTTCAGAATGACGGATGAAAATATGTTCAGAATGACAGGATGAAGAAGGGGTTTTGGAAAATTATTACAGGTGCGATGTGGAGATGTTGAATGCTGATACCGGTATTAAGTTGGGATGAATGCCAGGTTTGCTCACCGTGCCAGGCTATTAGTGTCTGCAAGACGCGCGCCATCGTCCAAATCGACAGCGATGAAGCGCCGTACATCGAGCTGAGCCGCTGCAGCGCCTGCGCTGCATGCATCCTGGCATGCTGCAGTGGTGCAATAAAATTGAAGAGTTCTGTTGAAATTATTTCATGAACTCAAGGAGCAAAATGAAGAAGTTTTGTGTGGCTTTACTGGCAAATTTGAAGAAAAATGCGCCAAAATTTGAGGGCATGCCGGCAGACCAATGGGACGATCTTGATTCTGAAGGGACCGTGAACAACCTGGTCGAGGCGATCCGGGATGGCGGGCATGAGTGTGAATTCCTGGAAGGTGATGTAACCCTGATCGATACCGTGCGGAAATTCAAGCCGGACATTTGCTTCAATATCTGCGAGGGGCATTTTGGAGATGCACGCGAATCCCAGGTCCCGGCGCTGCTGGAAATGCTGCGCATCCCATACACCGGATCACAAGTGATGACCCTGGCTCTGACGCTGGACAAGCCAATGACAAAACGGGTGCTGACCTACCATGACCTGCCGACCCCACCATTCCAGGTGTTTGAAAGAGTCGATGATCCGATCAGCAGTGAGATGACTTTTCCGATGTTTGTTAAACCAAGCCGGGAAGGCACGGGAATGGGGATCTCGAGTGACTCAATTGTGAAAAATGAAGCTGAGCTGCGTGAGCAGGTTCGCTATGTTCTTAACCGCTACAAACAAACCGCCCTGGTGGAGCGATTTATCGAGGGCAGAGAGGTGACCGTAGGCGTGATCGGGAACCTGGAAGGACCGGCTGCACGACGGCTGCCGGAAGATGAAGAATCGCCGCTCATCCAGGCCGGTTTGCGTTTTCTACCGGCGATGGAGGTGAATCTTAAACCGTTCGAAACCACAGATGTGGTTTACAGCAACCGCCTGAAAGTAGCGCTGGCGGATAAGCTCGATTATTTATGTCCAGCTCCTATCGATCCAGAGCTGGCGGCGGACCTGGACTGGTACACCGCAGCCGTATTCCGGATCACCGGCGCGCTGGATGTCTCCAGGGTTGATTTCCGCCTGGACGTGCACGACAACTGGAAGCCTTACATCCTGGAGATCAACCCGCTCCCAGGGCTGTCACCCGGTACGTCCGACCTGGTGATCGAGGCTGCCGCGCTCGGCATCGAACATACCGAGCTGGTGAACCTGATCCTGGAAACAAGCTTAAGACGATACGGGTTGATCGACTGAACCCGGAACAAACTCCAGGTAATCACAGCTGGCAAGAGACTGGTCGGCATAATAGCCGCGGTGGGAGAATGGAAGAAGCGCGGCTATCTGGTACATGATCTCGTCGGTGATTTTCTGGCGTTCGAGGTGGGATATTTTTCCCCTGCCTGGCCGGAGGGTGAAAGGCTGCCCGACTGAGATTCGAAAATCTGTGCGCTGCAGCCGGCGCAAATTGTTCCAGATTTTTTCTCCCCCATAATAGGCTACGGGAAGGATCGGCGCGTGGCTGTGTTGGGCAATAGTCACTATTCCTGGCTGACCTCTATTGAGCCGCCCATCTCCGCTGCGTGTGCCTTCCGGGGAGATAGCCAGGATTTTCCCGGCTCTCAATGCCTGAAGGGCCTGTTGGAAGGCATTTACATCGGAGGTGCCGCGCCGGATGGGAATTCCCTCCCACAAATTAAACAAATACGCCAGAGCCAGGTTGTCCCAGGTTTCAGCTTTTACGAAGCCGGTGACCGGCCTGGGCATGAGGTGTGTGTAGACCAGAGGTACTTCCAGGAAATTAATATGATTAGTGATGATGATCAGCGGTCCGCTCATCGGAACAGTATGCAGCTGGCTGTCATCCACCCGGCAGAGGATGCGCGTCAGCCTGCGTATTGAATGATTGATGAATGAAACCTGGAGGCTCACTAAAGCACTCAGGGGCGGATAATTTCCAACGCTCGCGGGAGGATCTCGAGCGTCAGGCTCTTCCCGGCGTGGCAAAGGGTTTCACCATCGGAATGAGCCGGAAGGCTGCCATCGAGAGCTGTTATCGACACATGCCTGGTTTGGACGGAGCGTATGGAAGGATCCTCGGACTGCGAACCCTTCATGAATTTCGGTATCAGGGTAAAAATCTTCATTTTACTGACCTGTGTGGCGATGCATAGATCGAACAGGCTGTCGTCGGTCAATGCAAAAGGCGCCATCATGAAACCGCCTCCCATCCTTTTACCATTCATTATGGAGACCATCAGGGCGTTGATTTCCAGCTCCTGGCTGTCATATTCTATTCGAACCTTGGGAGCATGGTAATACAGGAAGATCGTCTTTAGTGCGGCGACCAGGTAGGAGGCAAAACCCTGAAGGCGCTTCATTTTCAGTGCTTCAAAGCCGACGACCGCATCGAATCCAATTCCCACTCCGTTCCCGAAATAGCGCCCGTCCGGGTAATCACCGCCTGTTACTTTGCCGATATCCAGAACGTTCTTGCTGGCCCTGGCAAGCGCTTCGCAACCAGATTGAAGCTCAGAGGGGATGCCTGCTCCGTAAGCAAAATCATTCCCCCGACCGACGCATAAAACGCCTAATGCACTGACGTTCCCTTCTTGCGCTTTTGCTCGCATCAAGCCATTGATGACTTCATTGACTGTACCATCGCCTCCCACGGCGACCACTGCATCATATCCAGAAAGCGAAGCCTGGCAGGCGAGATCGGCGGCATGCCAGGGCTGCTGTGAATATTCAAGATCGAAATTAAGGCCGATTGCTTTTAACTGCTGTTCGATTGCAGAGACAGACTGCATCCCATTCCCCCGTCCGGAAACAGGATTCACTATGATTTTATAGCGCATTTTACGTCCAAAGTCCTAAAAGATATGTGATTTGGGTATTTGTCCACTTGTCGAATGGAAATCTGTCTCAAATCCTGGAGATGGTCAGCTTAGAAGTTGAAGCTTATTGATCCGCCAGGAATCCGATGAACTGAAGGCATGGAAAGCTGAATACTTCTTCACTATGTGGCGCGTCGGGAAATTCGGCGGTCAGATCCTGGCCAGGAAAATGCAGGTTCTCATGGATTCCTGATCGCCAGTGAGGGCAGTTCGTGACATCGTAGACCTTTCCTTTAAAGGCGACGTACATCTGTCCATCTTCACCGTCGTAACGCCGGAGATCGCTCAAGGTGAATATTTTACCACTCGAATTGAGGTGCGGGTTCATCCAGGTGTCTTCTTTACGGGTGGTTCGTGAACCAGCTGGCTGCCTTTGATGAGAACATTCTCTCCGAAACGTTGCCGCAGATTTTCGATCGTCTCATCGAGCGGCTTCGTGCTTTCTTTTTGGGAGTAGGAGTGATCCCAGAGCCCTAACTGTGAGGAAGTTTTGTCGAAACCGCTGATTCCAACCCCAATCAGACGGACAGCCTGGCCTGGCTTCCATTCGGCTTCAAACAAGTCGAGGGCGGTACTGCTGATCGACTCGACCTGATCGGTCGGCTCCGTCAGGGTAGTCTGGCGTGTCAGGGTAGTGAAATCCGGCCAGCGCAGCTTGATTTTCACCGTCACCCCACGTTTACCTGCTTTCTTCGCCTGCTTGCTCACCCTTTCCGCAAGTTTAATAATCGTCGAGACAAGCTGCGTGTGGTCCTGGATATCCCGGGGAAAAGTCCTTTCCTGGCTGATCGATTTGGGTTCATGAAAACCCACCAGAGGGTGGTCATCAATGCCCCTGGAACGGATCGAAAGGTCGAGACCGTGCTTGCCAAAATGGTTGGTCATTTCCGCCGCCGGGTACCTGGCGATATCTCCGATCGTCTGGATGCCCAGCTGGCTTAATTTTTCAGCAGTTTTGGGTCCAACTCCCCACAAGGCCACCACCGGCAAGGGGTCAAGAAAGGCCGCTTCGCTACCAAAGGGAACGATCGTGATGGCGTTGGGAGGTTTATCGCCACGCGCCTGGGATTTTCCATAATCGGTGGCTATCTTGGCTACTAATTTATTAGTGGCGACACCAATTGAGCACGGCAATCCCAACCCGTCCCTGATTTCAGACTGCAGCTGGCGAGCAAAATCCTCACTCGTTTCAGGCAGGTCGCTGATATCGAGGAATGCTTCATCGATGGATATCTGCTCCATGTGTGGGGCTTTACTGTGCATGATATCCATCACCTGTTTGGAGGCCTGGCTGTAGAGATGATAGCCTGAAGAGACGATTTTTAAATTGGGGCACAAGCGGATGGCAAGCTTCATCGGCATGGCGGACCTGACGCCCATCTTGCGGGCGGCATAGGAACAGGAAGCAACCACACCCCGACCTTCGGGACTGCCGCCGACCGCAAAAGGAAGGCCGCGCAATGCCGGGTCGCGCTGCTCTTCAACGGAACAGAAAAAAGCGTCGAGATCGAGATGCAGAATCCTGCGAGCCATCTATCCTAACCAGGGTTGAACAACAATCGTACCAGATTTGCCCGACTGGCCCAGAATATTAATGCAACCCGGTGTGAAGGCATCCAGGACGGCTGCGTTGGTCAGCAGGTGGGCGGATATTTCGGAGGTGCGGATGCGAGAAGCTCCACCTGCAAGCATCAAAGGCAGCATGAGCTGGTCC
>Ga0209254_10000563_pt1 | contig 30677 bp, 29 predicted proteins | sample FrelakmetDIP11DI_FD_187148 | JGI IMG/M metagenome (GOLD analysis project Ga0209254, IMG submission 187148) | Freshwater lake sediment microbial communities from the University of Notre Dame, USA, for methane emissions studies - DIP11 DI (SPAdes)... | ecosystem: Environmental > Aquatic >... | reverse complement strand
GCCAGAATCAGTTCGTTGTGCATGATGCCCTCCGCGCCGGCGTCAGTGCGCCGCCTCCGGCGTTTTCACGTCACCCAGCGGGAAATACGGGAGCATGTGTTCTTCCAGCCACTCACAGGCCTCGTGGGGCTGCTGCCCCCATCCGGTCGGGCACGTCGAGACGATCTCGATGAGCGAAAAGCACGTCTTGTCGATCTGGAACTTGAAGGCCTTCCGGATGGCCTTCTTGGCGTTCATGATGGCCTTCGGCTCATGCACCGACACCCGCGCCAGGTACGCCGGCGTGCGCAGCGTAGCCAGCAGTTCCACGATCCGGAGCGGATAGCCCGCCAGCGAGACGTCGCGCCCGGTCGGGCAGGTCGTCGCAATCTGCCCCGGCAGCGTGGTCGGCGCCATCTGGCCTCCGGTCATGCCGTAGATGGCGTTGTTCACGAAGATGACGGTGATCTTCTCGCCGCGGTTCGCCGCGTGCACCGTCTCGGCCATGCCGATTGACGCGAGGTCGCCGTCGCCCTGGTAGGTGAAGACCACCAGCTCGGGCCGCCCCCGCTTGATGCCGGTGGCGACGGCCATCGCGCGGCCATGCGACGCCTGCTGCATGTCGCAGTTGAAGAAATCGTAGGCCAGCACCGAGCAGCCCACCGGCGCGACCCCGACGGTCTGCTGGCGGACACCCATTTCCGAGATCACTTCGCCGACGAGCCGGTGGATCACGCCGTGCGTGCATCCGGGGCAATAGGTGGTCGGCTTCTCGGTCAGACCCTCGGTGCGCACCGTCGTCTTGCCCTTGTTCTCGACCTGAACCGCGGTGTCGGGGCAGACGAGCAGGCAGTAGCGGCAGCCGGTGCAGTCATCGACCCGGGCCACGTCAGGAAAGAAGTAGCCCTTGGCGTTGATGTCCGGCGACATCTCGAGCACCCGCTCGGGACAGGCGAATACGCACAGCTCGCAGCCCTTGCAGCGGTCGGCGTCGATAATCGGCGTGGGCACAGCGTCTCCTCTCTAGACGATACTCGAGCGGCGGCGCACACCGTGCGGCCGGGGATCGAGCGGTGTGGTGATATGGCGTGTCAGCGGCAGCCACGGCAGCGGGCTGAACGCGGCGGGACGCGAGGCGAGGCGCGCCAGCATCGCCCAGAACCGGACCGGCAGGCCCGTCTCGCGCGAGACGGCGCCGGCGAGCGCCAGCCCCGCCGTCACCGTCTCGTCGGTGGTCTCGTTGATGAGGTGGGTGTTGGCCGCCAGGCCGGTCACCCGCAGCTTCGAGGCGCGTTCAATCTCACGCAGCATGGCGATCACGGCGTCCGGCGACTCGGCGAACGGCCGGTTCCCGTTGACGATGAAGATGACATCGGCACGCGCGGGATCGTCGAGCCCGGGGATCGAGCCGAGCACGCGCGACCCGACATCGGCGCCGCCCACGTCGAGAATGGCGCGCCCCCGCCCCGCCATGGCCCGGCCGATAGCGCCGCGGACCTCCGGCACGACAATCGGCAGGTCCGCGAAGAAACGGTCGTCCTGCGGGACCACGAGTGTGATGCCGCGCGCCTGCAGCTCGTCGCGAAGCAGGCGCGAGCGGAAGTAGGGCTTCACGACGTCGAGGTCGACAACGGCGACCTCCTCGCCCCTGTCGCGCCAGCCGAAGGCCAGGTTGACGGCGATCTCGCTCTTGCCGGCGCCGAAGTGACCGACCAGCACCGTGACCGGCGCGGCCAGCGTATCGAGCGCAGTCGGATGACCGGAGTCGGTGGCCATAGTGTCGTCAACGCGGGGGATGGCTCCTGCGCTAGACCGTGGGCACGTGTGCGGACGGAACCGGGTGCGCCAACCCTGGCCGGGGCGCGCAGGGGCGCGGAAACGCCCCAGCATAGCACGCCACCGGAATTCCGCCACCGCAGTCCGGTCAAACCGGATCAGTGCAAAACACGCGCCGTGATAGTCTTTGTCTCCATGATGCTCCTCTGGAACATTTTCCTCGTTTTCACGAGAGTGTCGCTGTTCTCCTGGGGCGGCGGACCGGCGTCGCTTGCGCTGATGCAGCGGGAAACGACCGCCCAGGGCTGGGTGACCCCGCCGGAGTTCGCCGACGCCGTGGCTGTCGGCAATGCCTTGCCGGGCCCGATCGCCCCGCAGGTCTCCGCCTTCGTGGGGTACAAACTGGCCGGGGTGCCCGGCGCCGTGGCCGCCGCCGGAGGCACCGTGCTTCCGGCGACGCTGTTGATGCTGGTCATGGTCGTGGCGTTTTTCGGCGTCAAAGACAGCCCGGCCGTCCAGGCGATGCTGAAGGCGGTACGGCCGGTCGTGGTCGGCTTGCTGGTGTGGACGGCCTACGACATGGCGCTGACGGTCTTCGGCGTCGCCGGCTCGGGTCCATCGGCCTTCATCCTGCGGGAATGGGACACGCTGCTGATCGCCGGAGCGGCCTTCGCGCTGCTGACTCTCACGAGCGTCAACCCGGCGTTCATCATTCTCGGTGCGGCGGCCCTGGGGTTCGCGGTGTACCGCTGAGGTCGAACGGCTTGTCGAGCCGGCTCGTCATCGCCTCGTAGCGGCGCTCGAGGTCGTCGAGCCCTGCCCGGTATCCCTCGTCGTCGAGTTCGCCCCTGCCGCGCTTCCCGTCCAGCGCCGCGCGCTGGTTCTCGTACCACCGATCAGGATCGAAGTTGTACGTCATACAATAGCCGCGTGCAGCTCGAGCCGCCCCGCCCCGTTCCGGTCGGCCTCTTCGGCGGCGAGGCCCTCACATTATGGCGCCTCCGGCGCGGCACCGCGAGAATCTCCTGCTTCGTCGCGGAGTGGCCAGGCGCCTTCTGGATCGCCGTGGAATGCGCCGGGGGAGCCCTGTTGTCCAGTGAGACGCTGCCGTCAGTCGAGGCGGTGCTGGCCGCGGCTGATCAGGCCAGATCCACGTGGAACCGCCAAGGCTGGATCGAGGAGTAGTCATGCCGCTGTCGGAGGAATTGCTCGACATCGCCAGGGCCGCGGCGTCGCGCCTGGACCTGTCGCCCGATCTGCGCTTCGCGCCGACATTCGCGCTCGCCGAAGAGGTGTGCGGCGACGAGTTCGAACAGATGCTGCAGCTCCTGCACGAAGACGAGGTGTTCGCCCCCGTCGATCTCGAGCGCCAGGAGCGCGACGTCGACGCCATCAAGGAAGCCCTGACTGACGAGCAGCACGCACTGGTGGACGACCTGGTCGACAACCAGTCGAGGCACGTCTGGCTGCAGCAGGAAGCGGCGTTCCACCTCGGGCTGGCGGTGGGCCTCAGGCTGGCGGAACTCGGCCGCGCGGCGCACCCGCCACGCTGACGATCAGGTCATTCCCGCCTTGACGGCACGGTAGGAATATCGGGCGGCTGAGCGCCTGCCCCCGACGGCGCCGCTGCCGCCTCGCCGTTCCTGCCATAGCGGTTGAAGAGGTAGAACCCGAGCGCGGCCAGCCCGCCGGCCAGGATGACTGTCCGCAGCACCCTGAACAGCGCGAGGAACCACGCGATGCCGATGCCGAGGGCCGCCCACTGCACCCACCAGTGGCCGGGCGAGGTCATCAGATTGATGACGAAGAGCAGCGCCAGGATGAACGGGGCCTTGAACAGGAAGCCCACCGACCTCATCGTCCGGAACCCAGGTCCAAGCATCTATATCCTCTCTCTGGACTATTACGAGTCCGTGCCCCGGACAGTTGCAGTGCGGGCGTCACGGTTCGGTCAGTCCAGGTGCGCCGCGTCGAACACCGCCCTGGCCAGCGAGGAGTAATCCTCCTCGCCGCGGCCTGCGGCCATCAGGGCGCTCACATACTGCTGCACGAGGGCGGCCACCGGCGCGGGCACGTCGAGTTCGTGAATCGTCTGGCCGACGATGCCCAGGTCCTTGTGGTAGAGCTTCGTCTTGAATCCCGGCACGTAGTTGCCCTTCAGGATGCGCTCGCCGTGCACCTCGAGCACGCGGCTCGCCGCGAAGCCGCCCATCAGCGCCTCGCGCACGCGGGCGGGGTCGATGCCGGCTTTCCGTGCGATGGCAAACGCCTCGCCGACAGAGGCCAGCGCCCCGCCGATGCAGATCTGGTTGCAGACCTTGCACACCTGACCGGCGCCGCTCGGGCCGATGTGGACGACCCTGTCCGGATTACCCATCGCATTCAGGATGGGCCGGACGCGCTCCAACGCCGCCGCGTCACCGCCGACCATCACGGACAGTGAGGCATTGACGGCGCCAATCTCGCCGCCGCTGACCGGGGCGTCCAGCATCGCCACGCCTCGCACCGCCGCCTTCGCGGCGAGCTCGCGCGCCACCGCCGGTGCGATCGTGCTCATATCGACGATGACGCTGCCCGCGCGCAGCGTCTCGAACACCCCCTGCGCGCCTTCGAGCACGAGGCGCACGTCCGGCGAGTCGGGCACCATCGTGATGACGACGTCGCTCTCGCCGGCGACGCCGGCCGGCGAGGCCGCCGCACTGGCGCCCGCGGCCACCAGCGCATCGACCGGCGCCTGGCTTCGGCTATGTACCGTGAGCGAGAACCCCTTCTTCAGCAGATTGAGGGCCATGGGCTTCCCCATGAGCCCGAGGCCGATGAAACCGATGCGATCCATCACTGGCTCCTTGTCAGGGGCGAGGGGCGTGTCGCGCGAACCGGACGTGCCTGGCCCGGCCGGCGTAGATGCGCAGGCCGTCCACCGTGCCGCCGGGAGACCTCGTGAATCGAATCGTGTTGCCGTCGCCAACGAATGCGTCTTCGAAGACTGGCTGGAGCGTGTAGCGCTGCGCGGGCCTGAAGCGCACGTGCAGGTTCCCCGCCTCGACGAAGACCGTGTAGGTGACGCCGAGTTCCGCGCTGGTGTAGTCTCCCGCGAATCCGGCCAGTCGGGCCGCGTCCGGCCGGAATGGCGCCTGCAGGTCCCACCGCCGCGGTTTGTCTCGCTCTGAGGTCTCCACGAGCGAGCCGACCGCTCCCGCATCGAGCCAGTCCCGCCCTGTCGAGAACCGGCGTGCGCCGTCCATCGTGTGGAGCTCGCCGGGACCGGTCGGCACCAGGGGCTGCCCGCCGGCGCGAACGACACCATCCTTGGCATCCCACACCAACTGCAGGACCGCGTCGGTGGAGGTCTCGCGGTACACGCCCGCCAGGCGCTCGAGCACGCCGGCGGGCGCAGCCACGGACCGGATCACCGGCGGCGCCTTCAGTCTGCTGCCCAGCATGAGGTCGGCAATCTCGTGCGCATACCGCGCGGGACTGCTCCCGGTGGTGTTGCAGAGGACCGCCACCGACAGCCCGTGATCGGGGAACCGTGCCAGGAACGTCTGATAGCCGGCCGTGGAGCCGCCGTGGCTGACCTCGCGCGTTCCGCGGTATTGGGTGACATACAGGCCCTGCGCGTACTCGTTTTCGAAGCCGTCATTGAGCCGGCCCCGGGTCTGCAGCCGGTCCGCCAGATCCTTCCCTCCGACGCGCGGGCGATCGAAGTTCTCGTTCCACACCAGAAGATCGCCGACGGTGGTCAACAGGCCGCCGTTGCCAATCACGTTGGTGAACGGCATGCTGGCGCGAAACCGCCCGTCGGGCATCAGCCGGTACGCCGTGGCCCGGTTCGGCACGACGGCGGCGAAATCCTCCCGCCACTCGGTCCGCGTCATGCCGAGAGGGCCGAAGATCCGCTCCCTGCTGAACTCGTTCAAGCTCTTCCCGGAGACACGCTGGACGATGACGCCTAGCAGGGTGAAGGCGGTGTTGTTGTAGAGGAACTCTTCGCCCGGCTTGAAGTTCAGCTCCTCGTAGTGGCTGACGAGTTCGAGAATCTCGGCCACGGTATGCACCGCCGACCCCGGCGGGCGGCCGGCCAGCGTCAGCATGGGCCACTGGCTGCGGAGCCCGCTCGTGTGGGTCAGGAGGTGGCGAATGAGGATTGGCGTGCCGAAGTCGGGAACCTCCGGCAGATACTTCCTGACCGGATCGTCAATCGAGAGCCTGCCGTCCTGCGCAAGCAGGGCGATGGCCGCCGCGGTGAACTGCTTCGCCACCGAGCCCGATTCGAAGACGGTCGTCGGCCAGATGCGGATGCCGTACTCCAGGTTGGCCATGCCATACCCCCTGGCATGAACGACCTGGCCGCCCTGGGACACGCCGACGGCACACCCTGCCGAGGAGGTCCGATCCCAGCGCTCGAACAACTTGTCGATGGCGGCCGCCGCGACGGCAGGGGCCTCCTGCGCCTGCGGCGGCGCGGCGGCCTGCGCCAGCGCGAGTGCCGGCGACAGCCACACGAGGGCGAGCGCCAGCATGACAGGAACGTGGGTGAGCATGGCGGTGCTTACGGCTGCGGACGAAGCTTCGTCACCGGGATCCCGCAGAGGAACCTGAATGTCGTGTCGCCGGCGTTCGCGTACTCGTGCTCGACGTCCGCCGGCACATACACGACGTCGCCGGCCTTCAAGTCGTGCCAGACGCCGTGCATGAACACGCGGCCCCGGCCTTCGACGACGAAGTTCTCGTGTTCGTAGGGGTGCAGGTGGTGCGGCGAGTGCCCGCCGGCTTCAATTTCCACCATCCGGAGCGCATACACCGGCGCCCCGTCATGGGTGTCGTCGATCAGCCACCGCAGCGACGCGCCCGGGCCCTGTTCGCCGACGGCCACGGCCGGCACTTCGGTGTAGTGACAGACCTTGCCCTTCGCCTCCGCCATCTCATTCCTCCTTCGGCCTGCCGCGCCAGAGCGGTCGCGGACGCCGTCGCGCGTCAGTCCCTGGCCGCTCGTCGCGCCAGTTCGGCGACAATGGCGCGGTCGGTCACATCGTAACGATCCTCCGGCGGATAGAGCGCGCCGCCGAAGGTCACGTCCGGACGGCGGCTGGTCGACGCGTCCCGCTGCGACTTCCAGGCCGCGACGTGGATGTGCCGGCAGCCCGTCTTCTCGATCACTTCGTCGAAATGATACGGCTTGATGCCGCCGCCGGGCATGATCTGGACGCGATCGCCCGCGTACTCCACCAGCCTCCTGATGAGCGGCAGGCCCTCCCAGACCGTGTCGCACTGCCCGCTGGTCAGGATGCGCGTGATGCCGAGATCGACCAGTTCGTCCAGCGCCCGGAACGCGTCCGGCGTCACATCGAAGGCGCGATGGAAGACCGCCTCGCGATTCCCGGCGAGGCTCCGAAGCCGGCGCGTTCGCGCGATGTCCACCCGGCCGTCGTCTTCCAGGATGCCGAAGACGACGCCATCGGCGCCGTGTGCGACGGCCATCTCGGTGTCGCGCTCCATGGCGGCCATCTCGACGGCCGTATAGCAGAATCCGCCGCCCCTCGGGCGCGCCATGAACATCACCGGGATGGACAGCCGGCGCTTTGCCTCGACCAGCGCGCCGTAGGACGGCGTCAGACCGCCCAGGAACAGCGCCGAGCACAACTCCACACGGTCCGCGCCGCCCGCCGCGGCCTCGACGGCATCGTCAAGCGACCCGCAGCAGATCTCCAATTGAACCCTGTTCATGGCTGCTTGACCTTCCATTCCTGGATGCCGGAAGAGAATGCTTCGGGCAGGCCGACCTCGAGGCGGAGGGCCGTCGTGTCGACGGGACTGAAGCGAACGGTGTTGTAGGCGTCTTTCGCAAGCCCGTAGGCGTCTCGCGTCTCGACGGGCACCCACTGCTCGCCGCGCTTGTAGAGGATGCGCCAGTTGCGGGGAACACGGCACCCGCCCTGGCCCGTGTCGTCGAACCAGTAGACGGACGACTCGGATACCGTGGCGGCGGCCGGGAAGTCGTACTGCACCCACTCGGTGGAGTCCTTCTTCGGCCACCAGTGGAAATACCAGGCCGTGTGATCGTTCGAATCGGTCGGCTCGTATTGCTCGTTCAGCCCCTGAAGGCTCTTGCCTCCCTCCGAGCTTGACGCCCTGGCGCTCGACGCCAGCGTGGGTTCCGGCGCCGGCCTCGCGCGATCCGCGCGTCTGGCCAGCCAGACGGCCATCTCACCCTTGCCGCGGTGCGCCCACGCGTAATACGGAATCAGCGTCAGCAGGCCTGGTTCCGCGACCGCCGAGCCGTTCCGCATGCGGAGCGCCGTGGCTTTTCCGGTCACCGTCATGACGCCGTTCAGGAGGTCCGGCCGCCACTCCGCCGCAAGCGGCGCCTGGTCGTCGAGGACGAGATTGGAGACGAGGCCGCCGTTGTCGACGAACTCGGCCGCGTAGACCAGCGGTCCGCGTTCCACCGCCACGCGCCCTTCATCGGCTTTGACCGCCTCGTGAGCCACGACCCGGCGGACCGGCATCGGCAGGTGCAGGTCGACGGTATCGCCGGCGGACCACTCGCGCGCGATGACCGCGAATCCCCGCTCCAGACGGATCGGGACGAGCAGCCCGTTCAGCTTCAGCGTCACGGGATCCGGGCCCCGCACGAGGCTCCGGTAGAGGTTGCCCGGCACCGGATGGTCCATTGCCCAGCCCGGCACCCTCACCGCCAGTGTGAATGGCCCCGGCTTCGACGGCAAGACGCGAATCCTGATGTCGCCGTCCCACGGGTAACGGGTCTGCTGTTCGAGGCGGACCTCGCCGGCGGAGAGCGCGAGCCGCGCCTGCCCCTGCACGAACAGGTTCACGAACACCCTGTCGCCCGACACCGCATACGCATGGCTGGGAATCGACAGCATGAACCGAGGCAGGTTGCTCGGGCAGCAGGCGCACGCGAACCACGGGCTGCGCTCGTGCTGACCGAGCGACAGGAGCGGGTTCGGGTAGAAGAACGTGTCGCCTTTCAGGGAGAGGCCTGACAGCATCGCGTTGTAAACCGCGCGCTCGTACACGTCGAGGTACCGCGCGTCCTGCTTCAGCAGGAACATGCGGAAGTTCCAGAGCGCGTTGGCGATGGACGCGCACGTCTCCGCGTACGCCGAGTTGGGAAGGTCGTAGGCAGGGCCGAAGCCTTCCCACGCGCCGGTCGCGCCGATGCCGCCGGTCAGATACAGCTTCCGGAGCACCACGTCGTCCCACAGCCGGTCGAGGGCCGCGACGTAACGCGCGTCGCCGGTCAGGACCGACACATCCGCCATGGCCGAGTACATGTAGGCCGCCCGCACGGAATGGCCCACCGCTTCATCCTGGTCGACGACGGGCTTGTGGTCCTGCGCGTACTCGCCGTACAGGGTGTGGCCGGCCGGGTTCCCGCGCTCGTCGAGGAAGAACTTCGCCAGCGCGAGGTACCGCTGGTCCCTGGTGACGCGATAGAGCTTCACCAGTCCGATCTCGATCTCCTGGTGCCCCGGGGGATAGCGGAGACCCGCCGGCCCGAAGGTGCGGGCAATAAGGTCCGCGCTCTTCGTGGCAACGGCGAGCAGGGTCTTCTTGCCGGTTGCCTGGTAATGCGCAACCGCCGCCTCGTAGAGGTGGCCGAGGTTGTACAGCTCGTGGCTGTCCTTCAGGTTGGTCCACCGCTCCTTGCCCGCCATCGCCATCGCCTTCGCGGGATTGATCGTGCGCGCGGTGTAGAGGTAGCCATCAGGCTCCTGTGCCTTCGCGATCCTCGCGATGAGCGCATCCAGGTATCCGTCAAGGGTGCTGTCGGGCCGGACCTGAAGCGCGTACGACGCCCCTTCGATGATCTTGTAGACATCGGAGTCGTCGAAGGCATACCGGGAGCAGAACTCCCCTGCCGCGTCGCCGCCGGCGATCTCGAAGTTCTTGATGCGCCCGGTCACCTCGCTCTGCCTGAAGGTCGCGGCGAGGGTGACCGTGCGGACCGTCTCCAGCCGAGGCGCCCAGAACGCGTCCGAGAAGGTGACGCTGGTGAGGGGCGCCGGTGCCGTCGGATAATCAGGTGCCCGGGCCGGCGTCTGGGCCGCGCCGTGGGCACCACTGACCGCTGCCGCAACCGCGCACACGAGGACCGCTCGTCGCATCATCGGGAACTCCAGCCGCGGCCCGGTGAAGCCGGGCCGCAGGGTGAATCTACAGCAATTACGGTAACGAAGGCGAGTGCCGGAGAGGATGGCGCAGCCCGCCCGCGGCTCCTCAGCGCGCCGAGCGAATGGCCTGAACTTTCTCGACCCAATCCCTCTCGAAATCGTCAAAGGAGATCTGGACCCACGACGTGAAGGCGCGGTCGAAGTCGGCGCCCGCGCCGAGGTCCGCCAGCAGTCCCATCAAGCGGGATGGACCCACGCGATCGAGGATGTCGATCACTGCGAGCGCGCTGCCGGCGTACGCGCCGGTCACCGCCGAGTCCGGCAGCGACGCGAACGACCGCTCGAGCTGGCTCAAGGGCACGACTGTCCCGCGCGCGATGGCCTTGCGCGCGCGGTCGGCGCCGCCCGTCTCCAGCGCGGCGGCCAGCCCTTCGTTGAGCCACGCCGGCACCCCGCCGGCGGCCACGCTGTGTACGAGCGCGTGAACGTACTCGTGGGTCAGTACGCGCTCGAGCTCGCGCCGATCCGCGAGCCCGTTCCGGACCGGCAGGCGGATGCGGCCGTCGAAGAGCCCGCCGCTCCAGCCAGGCGTCCGCGTGATGTCGCGGAACTGTTGTTGCGTGTAGAGCACGACCGTGATGGGCTCGGCCGGGAACGCCTGAAGCAGGCCGCCGATCGAGTCGTACGCGCGCTCCAGTATGTCGACCGCCGCGGCGGCGGCCTCTTCCTCAGCCGGACCCTCGAAGAGCACCGCGAAGTGACCGCCCAGGGTCCGCCTGAAGCTCTCGTGGAGCGCGGCCTCCTGCCGCCACTCCTCCACTCTCGCCGCCATCCGGGCCTGATCCGGCGCGCGCACCAGGGCGGCGTCGTACACGCGAATCGCACCCCCGAGGTCTCCGGACTCGTACAGCATCGTTCCCAGCAGCTGAGACGCGGGCGTGAGCGCGGGGTCGATCTGCAGCGCCCGGGTCAGCAGTTCGCGGGCGCGTGCGGCGTTGCTGATACGGCGGGCGGCGAGGCCCGCCCCCAGGAGCAGCGCGGCATCGTCAGGCGCCGCCGCAAGCGCTCGCGCGAAGGCGGCGTCCGCGTCCTTGTACCGGCCCTCCTCCAACGCCTGGAACGCGTCGCGGGCGGCGCCGGCAGGCGGGACGATGAGGGAGGCGGATTGCGCGGCGGCAAGCCCGGCCCAGGACGTCAGGACGGCGGCGGCAAGAGCAAAGGCGGCGAACGCGCTCCGAAACGGAATCGTGATCATGTGCCTGGCTCATCATAACGCCTGCAGGAGGCCCCCCGGGTCCGACGTCGGCGCCTGGCACGCGAAGTCGCGGCAGACATACGCCGTGGCCCGGCCGTCGAGCGCTCTCATCGCGCCAACAAACGGCGCACTCGCCGCAAGCCGCCGCTGCCGCTCGCCGGGTTCGACTGGCACGACCACCGCGAACGGCAGATATCGTCCCGACACCGCCTGCTCAAGCGCGTCGCGAGCCGCCTCGCCCGCCCGACCGACAATTGCGATCTGCTGGACGCCAGCGTGCCACGCCGAGAGCCCGGCCAGCATCATCGGCACGCTGCGCCCCCCCCCATCGATCCGGCCGGCGGCTCCCCGGAAGGTCCGTTCGACACGCGCGCGCCAGTCGGCATCGCCCGTGAGATGCGCAAACACGATCAGGTTTCCCACCGACACGGACGTCGCCGACGGCTCCGCGCCGTCGTAATCGTCCTTCATGCGGAGGATGACCGAAGGATCCTCGCCGGTGGTCGAATACCAGCCGCCGGCGGCATCGTCCCAGAACAGCTCGTCCTGCCTGCGCTGAAGTTGCAGCGCCCACTCGAGCCACCCCGGGTCGCCCTCGGCCTGGAAGAGCTCCAGCAGGCCCCACACCAGGTACGCGTAGTCCTCGGCATACCCCGCGACCGCCACCTCGCCGTCGCGGAACCGGCGGTAGAGCGTCCGGCTGGTGCCCTGCCACATCGTGTCCCTGAGAAACGACGCCGCGCGCCTGGCCGAGTCGAGATGGCCCTGGCTTCGCAGCACGCGAGACGCCCTGGAGAAGGCCGCGATCATGAGGCCGTTCCACGCCGTGAGAATCTTGTCGTCGCGCAGCGGGCGCGGGCGGCGGGCGCGCGCGGCGTACATCTGCTGCCGGGCTTTCGCGAGGCGGGACTCGGCCTCCACGACCTCGAGCCCGCTGCCCGACGCGACGTGCGCGACAGGCGCCGCGACGTACAGGAGGTTCTTCCCGGTGAACTCCCCGTGCGGGTCAACGGGCGCGTTGCCGCGGGCCTCGATCCCGAAACGGGCCCGCACGAGCGCGGCATCATCGCCGAGCACGTCCCCCACCTCGTCAGACGTCCACAGGTAGAAGGCACCTTCCGACTTGCGCGCACCCGGTGTCGAGGCGTCTTCGGGAGGCAGGCTATCGGCGTCCTCCGCCGAGTAGAACCCTCCGCCCGGGTCGGTCATCTCCCGCGACACGTAGCGCAGCGTTTCTTCAGCGACCTCGGCGAAGCCCGAATCGGCGGTCGCCTGGTACGCCTCGAGGTACGCGAGCGACAGTTGCGCCTGGTCGTACAGCATCTTCTCGAAGTGCGGCACGCGCCAGTCGGCATCCACCGAGTACCGGTGGAACCCGCCGCCCACATGGTCCCGCATCCCGCCGCCGGCCATCGCGCGCAGCGTACGCACCACCATGTCGAGGGCGGCCGGCTCTCCCGTGCGCTTCCACTCCCTCAGCAGGAAAAGCAGTTCGGCGGGCCGCGGAAATTTCGGTGCGCTGCCGAAACCGCCGCGCCGGCTGTCGAATGCCGATTCGAACTGCCGTACGGCCGAGGTGAGGGCGTCTGGCCCGGGCACGGGCGACACCTGCTGCGGGCCGGCCGTGGCGAGGCCGCGCAGACGCTCGGTCAGTCTGGACGCCGACAGCACCACGTCCGCCCGCTTCTCCTGCCACGCGCGGCTGATTTCATCAAGGACCGCCGCGAAGCCCGGCCGCCCGTACCGCCCGTCCGGCGGAAAGTAGGTGCCGCCGTAGAAGGGCTGGAGATCCGGCGTGAGCCACACGCTCATGGGCCACCCACCGGACCCCGTGGTGGCCTGCACGAACAGCATGTAGACCCGGTCCACGTCGGGGCGCTCCTCGCGGTCCACCTTGATCGACACGAACCTCGAATTGAGGATCCGGGCGACCGCCGGATCCTCGAACGACTCGTGCTCCATCACGTGGCACCAATGGCAGGTCGCGTAGCCGACGGAGAGGAAGATCGGCCTGTCGCCGCGCCGAGCGGCCTCGAACGCCTCCTCCCCCCAGGGGTACCAGTCGACGGGATTGGCGGCGTGCTGGAGCAGGTACGGGCTCTTCTCCGACGCGAGGCGATTCGACATCCTGCTAAGACGCGTTCAGCGGCAGGCCGGGTCCGCGATGCTCACGCCTGATCCGCGCGATGGCGGCCGTGAACTCGACGCCGTAGAGCAGGATCACGGCCGAGATGTAGATCCAGATCAGGAACCAGACCACTGTGGCGATGGATCCGTGGAAGCTGGCGCGCGCCCAGGAACGCGCGTACCAGGAGAACCCCTCGTACGCGACGCGCCAGAGCACGGCGGTCAGCACGGCGCCCGGCCACACGTCGCGGAACCGCACGGGCGTGTTGGGTACGAAGTAGAAGATCAGGCCGACAATCAAGACGAACAGGAGGAACGTCGTCAGTCTGTCGCCCCAGTCGGAGACGGTCTGCAACACCGGCATCTCCGAGAACAGGAACGCCGACCAGGGCGTCCCGCTCGCCTTCGAGGCGCTCAGCACGAGCAGCGCGATGAAGAGCAGCAGCACCGCCGTCGACATCATCAGCAGCGAGAACCAGCGGTGTCGCCAGAACGAGCGGGGCCGCTCGACCGCCCACGCATGGTTCACGGCGGTGCTGATGGCTCCGAAAACGCCCTGCGACGCCCAGAGCAGGCCGAGCGCGCCGCCGATGCCAAGGCGGATGCGCGTGCTCGTGAACGCAGTGACATTGCTCGCCACGAAATCGGGCTGCTCCGGGAAATAGCGCAGCACGAACGCGAGTACGTCGCCGCGCATCCCGCGCCCGGCTTCGAAGGTGCCGAGCACCGACATCGAGAGCAGCAGGAACGGGAGGAACGACAGCAGCGCGTAGTACGCGATCGCGGCGGCATGCGTCAGGTCGTCGCTGCCGAAGGCCACCTCGTGGACGCCCCGCCAGGCGGCCCGCCCGGTCAGGACGGTGCCCTCGCGGACCTGATCGACCAGGCGTCTCAGACGCCGGGCAGCCCAGGCAACGCCTCTCGAGGCCATCGGACCGTCAGTCACACGGGACCTGCGGCCGTCGATCAGTACGCCGCCGGAGGCCGGCCGCTCCAGGGCGTCTCGGCCTTCGGCGCCACGGCACGCCGCAGATCACTGAAGGTCATCATCCCTTCAGCCGCGGCCATTCTCGCCTTCTCGGCGGCCGATCGAAGATGCCGCATCTCGCGCAGCAGGTCGTCCATGCCCGGCTCGAGGCGCTCCCGCAGGCGGCGCCCGTCGTCAGTCAGGAAGAGGTAGCCGGCCACGCCTCCGATGAGCGCCCCCAGACAGGCCGACATCAACACACGCGCCCGATCTTCCACGCCGCCTCCTCACGCGGTCCGCACCGCCACGTCTGCACCGCCGCGTGCCGACAACATACCGCAACCGGTATAATCGCCGCTACTCCTATGGACATCCTCCCGACGCACGCAGACGTGAGGAGCGCCGAGTTCGCCGGGAACCGGCGCCACTTCGAGGGCCTGGTGGCTGAAATGCGGGAGCGCCTGGCTGTCGCCCGGGCGGGCGGCGGCCCACGCTACCTGGCCCGCCACCGGGAACAGGGGAAGCTGCCCGTCCGCGATCGCATTGAGAGACTGCTCGATCCGGGGTCGCCGTTCCTCGAACTTTCGCCGCTGGCCGCGTGGGAGATGTACGACGGCGGCGCGCCGGGCGCCGGCCTGGTCACCGGCATCGGCCGCGTGTCAGGCCGCGAGGTGATGATCGTCGCCAACGACGCCACGGTCAAGGGCGGCACGTACTTCCCCGTCACGGTGAAGAAGCACCTCCGCGCGCAGGAGATCGCCCTCCAGAACCGCCTGCCCTGCCTCTACCTGGTGGATTCGGGCGGGGCCTTCCTGCCGCTCCAGGCCGAGGTGTTTCCGGATCGCGATCACTTCGGCCGGATCTTCTTCAACCAGGCCAGGATGTCGGCTGCGCGCGTCCCCCAGGTGGCGGTCGTCATGGGATCGTGCACGGCGGGAGGCGCCTACGTCCCCGCCATGTCCGACGAGACCATCATCGTCAACGGCACCGGGACCATCTTCCTGGCCGGCCCGCCCCTCGTGAAGGCGGCCACCGGCGAAGAGGTGACGGCCGAGCAACTTGGCGGCGCCGATGTCCACACACGGCTCTCCGGCGTCGCCGACTATTTTGCCGACGACGACGACCACGCGATCCGGCTGGCGAGAACCATCGTCTCGACGCTGAACGGGTCGAAGACGCTTCCCGCCGACATGACGTCGCCCGAGCCACCGCTCTACGATCCCGCCGAGATTTACGGCATCGTGCCTAGGGATACGCGGCAGCCGTACGACGTTCGCGAAGTGCTCGCGCGGATCGTCGACGGCTCGCGGTTCGACGAATTCAAGGAGCGCTACGGTTCAACGCTGGTGACGGGGTTCGCCCGCCTGCACGGCTTCCTCGTCGGATTCGTGGCGAACAATGGCGTCCTCTTCTCGGAATCCGCCCTGAAGGCGACCCATTTCATCGAGCTCTGCAACCTCCGCGGCATCCCGCTCATCTTCCTGCAGAACATCACGGGATTCATCGTCGGCCGCCAGTACGAGCAGGCCGGCATCGCCAAGGATGGCGCCAAGATGGTCCACGCCGTGGCGAACTCCGTGGTGCCCACCTTCACCGTGCTCATCGGCGGGTCGTTCGGCGCAGGCAACTACGGCATGTGCGGGCGGGCCTACGATCCGCGCCTGCTCTGGATGTGGCCGAACGCGCGCATCTCCGTGATGGGGGCCGACCAGGCGGCGGGGGTGCTGGCCACGGTCAAGCGCGACCAGTACGCCCGCGAAGGCAGGCCCCTGACGGAGGTCGAGGAGGAGGAAATCCGGCGGCCGATCGTGGAGAAGTACGAACGCGAGGGTTCGCCCTATTACGCCACCGCGCGGCTCTGGGACGACGGCCTGCTCGATCCCGCGCTGACCAGGGACACGCTCGGCCTCGGGCTCTCGGCGGCCTTCAATGCGCCGATCCCCGACGTCCGCTTCGGCGTCTTCAGGATGTGACGATGGCCTACACTCACCTGCTGACCCGGCGGGAGGGCGCCGTCGACCACGTGACGCTCAACCGGCCGGATCTGCGCAACGCCTTCAACGAGGCGATGGTCGGCGAGCTCTCCGACTGGGCGATTTCGCGGCACGCCGACCTCACCGTGCGCGCGGCCGTGCTGCGCGGCGCCGGTCCGGTCTTCTCGGCCGGCGGCGATCTCTCGTGGATGGCCAGGACGGTGGAGTATACGAGGGAGCAGAACCTCGTCGACGCCGACGCGCTCGCGCGGATGTACAGCCTGCTCGACACGCTGGCGTTCCCGCTCATCGGCTGCGTACACGGCGCCGCGCTCGGCGGAGCAACCGGTCTCGCAGCCGTCTGCGACATCGTGATCGCCGCGCGGGATGCGGTGTTCGGCTTCACGGAGGTCCGGCTCGGCATCGTGCCGGCCATCATCTCGCCGTATGTGGTGGCGAAGATCGGGCCGTCGGCCGCGCGCGAGTTGTTCCTGACCGGCGCCCGATTCTCCGCCGAAAGAGCCCGCGAGATAGGCCTCGTGCACACGATTGTCGAGCCCGAGGGGCTCGACGACGAGGTGCGGCGGGTGGTCGATGGCCTGCTGGCCTGCGGGCCTCAGGCGGTGGCCGCCACGAAAGGCCTCATCCGGCGCGTGGCCGCCGGGCCGTCGGCCGAAGCCGCCGCCCTTGCCGCGGAAGTGCTGGCGGATGCCAGAGTATCGACCGAGGGGCAGGAGGGGCTCCGCGCGTTTCTCGAGAAGCGGCGGGCCGCCTGGCGCGAGGATGCCGACGTGGACCGGAGGCGGCGATGATCCGGAGCGTCCTCGTCGCGAACCGCGGGGAGATCGCCATCCGGATCTTCCGCGCGTGCGACGAACTCGGCATCGCCACGGTGGCCGTGTACTCGGACGCCGACGCGGGCGCGCCCCACGTCCTCGCCGCGGGACACGCGGTACGCATAGGGCCGGCGCCGCCCGCGGAAAGCTACCTGTCGGCCGGGCGGATTCTGGAGGCCGCCCGATCGACCGGCGCCGACGCCATCCACCCGGGCTACGGGTTCCTGGCCGAGAATGCGGACTTCGCCGCGGCCTGCGAGTCGGCCGGGATCACTTTCATCGGCCCGCCGTCCGCGGCCATCGCCGCGATGGGGTCCAAGATCTCCGCGCGCCGGCTGATGGAGCGGGCGGGCGTGCCGGTGGTCCCGGGCGAAACGCCTGCCGACCAGTCCGACGCGTCGCTCGAAGCGGCCGCCAGGCGCGCCGGATTTCCGCTGCTCATCAAGGCCTCCGCCGGCGGCGGCGGAAAAGGCATGCGCATCGTCCGCGGCGACGACGAGCTCGCGGCGGCTATCCCGGGGGCGCGCCACGAGGCGAAGGGCGCGTTCGGCGACGGCACGCTTTACGTCGAGCGGCTCGTCAGAAGACCCCGCCACGTCGAGGTCCAGGTGTTCGCTGACGCGCACGGCGGCGCGGTGCACCTGTTCGAGCGCGATTGCTCGGTGCAGCGGCGGCACCAGAAAGTGATTGAGGAAAGCCCGTCGCCCGCCGTGACGCCCGCGCTGCGCGCGCGCATGGGCGAGGCCTCGGTCGCGGCCGCCACGGCCGTCGGCTACCGCAACGCCGGCACGGTCGAGTTCCTCCTGGAAGGCGTGGGCGACGACGCCCGCTTCTTCTTCCTGGAGATGAACACGCGCCTCCAGGTCGAGCACCCGGTGACCGAGGCCGTGACGGGCGCCGATCTCGTGCAGGCGCAGATCCGCGTGGCGGCCGGGCTGCGTCTGCCATGGGCCCAGACCGACCTGCGGCAGCGCGGGCACGCGATCGAGTGCCGCGTATACGCCGAAGACCCGGCGGCCGGGTATCTCCCGCAGGCCGGGCGCATCCTCCTCTACCGGCAGCCCGAACGCCCCGGCGTTCGGGTCGATGCCGGCGTGGTCGAAGGCTCGGACGTGTCGGTGCACTACGACCCGATGATGGCGAAAGTGATCGCCCACGCCGAAACGCGTGATGCCGCCATCGAACGGATGCTTGCGGCCCTCTCGGACTTCCGCATCCTCGGCCTGCCCACCAACATCGGCTTCCTGCTGGCGGTCGTCGACAGCCGGGCCTTCCGCGCGGGCGACGTGGACACGGCGTACCTGGACGAGGGCCGCGGGGCCCTGGCCGCGCCGTCGATTCCGGCGGCCGCGCTCGCCGCCGCCGTCGTCCACGCAGACGCCTGCCGCGCCGCCGCCCAGTCCGCCCCCGCGGAGGCGTTTCCCGACCCCTGGGCGTCATTGGCAGGCTGGAGAGGCTGAGATGGCCGACTCGCGCCGGTTCATCGTGCGGCAGGGCGACGCAGCGACAGCGGTCGTGGTGCGCACTGACGGCCGCATCAGCGTGGGTGACGAGAGTGAGGCGTTCACCGTGCTGCCCATCGCGGCAGGCGACTATCTGGTCACCCAAGGCGCGCACGCGTGGCGCGTGGCTGTCGCCGGCCCTCCCGACGCGCGGTGGGTCAGCGCGCGCGGCACGACCGTGTGCGTCGACGTGCAGCCGGAAGGTCAGTCCGGCGCGCCGCGCAGGGTGGCGGCGACGGGCGGCCTGTCCGCTCCGATGCCCGGCACCGTGATCGAGATAGCCGTCGCCCCGGGCCAGCGGGTGCAGGCCGGCGATGTCCTGCTGAAGCTGGAGGCGATGAAGATGGAATTGCCCATCCGTGCCCCCCGGGACGGCGTCGTGTCGGCCGTCCATTGCGCGCCCGGGCAACTCGTGCAGCCCGGTCCGCCACTGGTCGAACTCGCATGACGCTGCCTCCGCGCGTGACGCTGGTCGAAGTCGGCCCGCGCGACGGGCTGCAGGATCTGTCGACGCCGCCGCGCACTGCCGACACAATCGCCTTCATCGACCGCCTGTCGGAGGCCGGCGCGCCAGTGATCGAGGTCGGGGCGTTCGTCGACCCGCGCCGGGTGCCCGCGATGGCCGACAGCGAAGCCGTCGCGCTCGGCATCGCGCGCCGCCCGGGCACGCGCTATTCGGCCCTGGTACCCAATCGCCGCGGCCTCGCCCGCGCCATCGGCGCCGGGCTCCGCGAGGTCTCCGTGTTCGGCGCGGCATCCGAGACGTTCAGCCTTCAGAACATCAACCATGGCATCGCCGACGCGTTCGCGCGCTTCAACGACGTGATTCGGGAGGCGGACGCGGCGGGCGTCCGGGTGCGGGGCTATCTCTCCACGGCGTTCGGCTGCCCCTACGAAGGCGAGGTTCCCGCGGCCCGCGTGGCTGAGCTGACCGACGAGTTGCTGCAGATGGGCGTGTTCGAGGTCGCTGTCAGCGACACGATCGGCGTCGCGCACCCCGGCCAGGTGTGGCTTGTGCTGGAGGCCCTCGAGGCGCGCGTGCCGCTGGACCGCGTGGCGATGCACTTCCACGACACTCGCGGCACCGCCCTGGCGAACGTGCTGGCGGCGCTGCAGGCCGGGGTGGCGACCTTCGACGCCTCCTGCGGCGGACTGGGCGGGTGCCCGTACGCGCCGGGCGCGAGCGGCAACCTGGCCTCCGAGGATCTCGTGTACATGCTGGACGGCCTCGGCATCCAGACCGGAGTAAGCCTGCCAGGCCTCGTCGCGGCCTCCGCCTTCATCGCGCCGCACGTCGGAGGGAACCTGCCATCGCGGTACCTCAAGGCTTCGCAAGCGGCGGATCGGCTCCGGCAGAATGGCCGCTCGAATGCGTGAGGTTCGGGTCGCCGGGCACAGGCTCGAGGTGCTGCATCATCCCACGCGGGATCATGGCGGGCCGACCATCATCTTCCTGCACGAAGGCCTCGGCAGCGCCAGACAATGGAGGGATTTCCCCAAACGTCTCGCGTCGCTGTGCGGATGCGGGTTCCTCGTGTACAGCCGATGGGGCTACGGCGGATCGGAGGCGAGGCCTCAACCGTGGCCGGCGGACTTTCTCGAAGACGAAGCGGCGCTCGCGCTCCCGGAGCTGCTCGCTTCCGTGGGCATCACGCAGCCGGTGCTATTTGGCCACAGCGACGGCGCGACCATCGCGCTGATGTATGCCGCGGCCGTTCCCGGCGGCGTGCGCGGCGTCATCTCGGAGGCCGCGCACGTCATGCTCGAACCCATCAGCATCGAGGGGATCGCCCGCGCCCGCGACAGGTTCCTCCATGGCGACCTGCGCGCCCGACTCCACCGGCAGCACGGCGAGCACGTCGACGACACGGTCCTCGGGTGGACCGGGAACTGGCTGAGGCCCGAATTGCGGGATTGGGACATTCGCGAACGGCTGCGGGCGGTCCGCTGCCCTGTCCTGGTCGTCCAGGGCCGCGACGACGACTTCGGGACGCTCGATCAGGTGGAGGCCATCGTGACCCGCGTCGCCGGACCCGCCGCGACGCTGGTGCTCGACGAGTGCGGGCACATCCCGCACAATGAGCGCCAACGCGACGTCCTCGACGCAGCCGCATCATTCATCCGGCGCCTTCGTTAACCGGTTGGCGCCAGTCAGAAGCAGGAAGCCAGAAGGGCCTACTATCGATTGTCAGAATCCAGAAGACGGAAAGGCAGCTGAACAGGCCTTGCTTCTCGCTTCTTGCTTCTTGCTTCTTGCTTCTTGCTTCCTGATTCTTGCTTCTTGATTCTGTCTTCTGTCTTCTGCCTTCTGTCTTCAGTATCCTGTCTTCATCCCTTCTTCGGAGGATGGTCCATGAAGCGACGGCTTGGCAAACAGCTCCGGTTCTGGTCCGCGGCCGGGATGGCGGCGGCATTCCTCGGGGCGCCCGGGCTGGCGCAGGCGCCGCAGCCGTGGACCAGCGCGGACTTGCTCAAGATCAAGACTGTAGGCGAGGCTCGCATCTCTCCGGACGGGAAGCGCATCGCCTACACGGTCCAGTCCAACCTTCGGACGGGCCGTCCCGCGTCGCAGATCTGGATCTGGGACCGGGCCGCCGGCACGACGGTCCGCCTTGGCGGCGACCGCGACTCGGGCACCAGCGTGCGCTGGTCGCCCGATGGCCAGTCGCTGGCGTTCACCGGGAGAGTCGACGACGAGTCGGGGCTGATGGTGCAGCGCCTCGACGGGTCGCCCGCGCTGGCGCTCGGGCGCGTCCTGAGTACGAACCACCCGCTGCCGTCGACAGGCAGCATCCTCACGTGGTCGCCCGGGAGCTCTCGCGTCGCGATCGCCAACGGGGTGCCGGGGCCCGAAGGCGCCGAAGCGGACGGCGACCCGATGGTCATCACGCGCTACCTCTTCAAACCGGGCGCGGCGGAAGGGCAGACCCGCTTCAACGACAACAGGCGCCTCCAGATCCAGATGGTGGATCTGGTGAGCCACGAGCCCCGCCCGCTGACCAGCGACACCTACCACAACCACTCCCTCGACTGGTCGCCGAAGGGCGACGAGGTGCTGTTTGTCTCGAACCGGGAAGCCGACCCGGATCGGGTGTTCAATTACGACATCTTCGCGGTCAGCATCGCCCGCGCGAGTGTGCGGCGGATCACTAACACGAAAGCCGCCGAGTATCACCCCGTGTGGTCCCCTGACGGCTCGGCGATCGCGATGCTGGCCACCACGCGCCCGCTCACTTCCTCGGAAACGACGATGGAGGATACGCGGGTGTGGGTGATGAAGGCGGACGGCACCGGACGTCGGGAGATCGGCGCCGTCATCGACAACCGCCAGGGCCCGCCCCAGTGGTCGGCCGACGGCGCATGGGTCTACTGCACCGTGCAGGAGCGCGGCGACGTGCGTCTCTACCGTCTGCCGGCCGCCGGGGGCGCGCCCGAGGTCGTCGCGCCTCCGGCCGGTGAACGCGGCGCGGTCGGGTCGTGGTCCGTCGCCAAAGACGGCACCGTGGCGTTCGCGATGAGCACGCCCGGCGGCCCGGCCGAGCTCTTCATCCGCGAGCCCGGCGCACCGGCGCCCCGCCGGGTGACCGACCTCAACCGCGAGCTGCTGGCCAGCCGGCAGATCGCGCGGGTGGAGTCGCTGACGTTCAAGAGCCCCGACGGGATCGAGATCGAAGGGTTCCTGACGCTGCCCGCGAACCGATCCGAGAGCACGCGCCATCCCCTGATCGTGGCCATCCACGGCGGGCCGCACGGCCAGCAGGGCCCGGCCTTCAACTTCAAGGCGCAGGTCTATGCCTCGAAGGGGTGGGCGACCCTGATGGTGAACTACCGCGGGTCAACCGGCTACGGCCAGGCGTTTGCCGATGCCATCGCGAAGGACCAGAACGGCAAGGAGGCCCAGGACGTGCTGGCTGGCGTCGACGCCACGCTGGCGCGCCATCCGTGGCTCGATGACGGGCGGATGGGCATCGAAGGCGGCAGCTACGGCGGGCAGCTGACGAACTGGATCGTCACCCGGACCGATCGCTTCAAGGCCGCCATTCCCACGGCCGGCATCGCGAACCTCGTGAGCTTCAACTACACGGCGTTCTACCACGACTACCTCGCGGTGGAGTTCGGCGCGTACCCCCACGAAGCGGGCATGATGGACACGCTCTGGGAACGGTCGCCGCTGCGCTACGTGGCGAAGGTGAAGACGCCGGCGCTCATCCTGCACGGCGAGAACGACAGCGACGTGCCCGTCTCGGAAGCCGAGCAGTGGTACATCGCGCTGAAAGACGTGGGCGTCGAAACGGTGATGGTCCGCTACCCTCGAGAGGGCCATGGACTGCGGGAGCCCCGGCACATCGTCGACGCGCTCGATCGGTCGATCGCGTGGTACCAACGGCACTTCGATCCGCCAACGCCGCCAGCGCCGTCCCCGCCGAAGAAGCGCGAGCTACCAGTGCAGGTCGGCGGGCGCGCGCGGCAGCAGGAACCGCACGGCGCGCTCGAAACGGCTGGCCCAGGCCGATTCGTTGTGCGCGGCGCCGCGCCCTTCGACGTACATGACGTCCTGGCGCGGACGCGACGCCGAACGCCGTAACGCCCGAGCCATCAGCCGCGCGTGGCGCACGGTCTGCCGGCCCTCGCCGGTGCCCACGTCCACGTAGACCCTGCCGGACCAGGTCCGGTGTGACGCCACGTAGCCGAACATCGCCCCGTTCGCGAACCACAGCGCGGGGCTCATCACCCCCGCAAAGCCGAACACGCGAGGCTCCCGGAAAAACGCGTAGAGGCTGATGAGTCCGCCCATCGACGATCCCATGATCCCGGTGTGAGTCCGCTCGCCGCGGGTGCGGAACCGCCGGTCGACCTCGGGCTTCAGCGTGCTCACCATGAAATCGAGGTAGGCGTCGCCGCGCCCGCCGCCGTTCACCGGGTCGAGGAACGGGCTGTATTCGTCGACCCGCTGCGACCCCATGTTCGGCACGCCCACCACGATCGCCTCGACGCCATCAGGCCCGAGCCCCTCGAGGGTGTCGTCCACACGCCACTCGCCGGAGAACGACGTCGTGGGATCGAACAGGTTCTGCCCGTCCTGCATGTAGATGACCGGGTAGTGCCGGCCGCTCGACTGGTACGAGGGCGGCAGGTAGACCTGGATGTCCCTGCTGTTGCCGAGCTCCGGGCTCGCCACGCCCCGCAACACCCGCACATTGCCGACGACCTGCCCGTTCGCGGGCGTCCCCGCCCCATTGTCATACATACGCGCGCGCTCCCAAGACCCCGACCCTTGATCGTATCGGGCTTCGGCGCGGGGGCCAAGTCCCTCGCCGGGCGCTGCGCGTCCGCCCGGCCGTTCCCGGTCGGCCGGGCCTGATGTAAGCTGTTGCCTGCCGTCAACCTCGGGAGTGCGCCGTGCCCCAGACAGGTTCGCTGACAGTCCTGTGCCTCGCCACCTACGAGAAGGGCCAGGAGTTCCTCAAGGAGTGCAAGCGCCAGGGCTGCCGGGTGCTGCTGCTGACCACCGACACGCTCCGAGACGCCGCGTGGCCCCGGGAGTCCATCGACGAGACCTTCTACATGCCGCGCGACATCAGTCGCGAAGATCTGCTGAAGGGCGTCAGCCGCGCCGGCCGCTCACACCGCATCGACCGCATCGTCGCCCTCGATGACTTCGACGTCGAGACCGCCGCGCTCCTGCGTGAACACCTGCGCGTGCCGGGGATGGGCGAGACCACCGCCCGCTACTTCCGCGACAAGCTCGCCGAGCGGATGAAGGCGCGCAACTTCGGCGTGCTCGTTCCCGACTTCGTGCACACGGTGAACGACGGCCAGATCGCGGCGTTCGCGGACCAGACGCCCCTGCCCTGGATTCTGAAGCCGCGTTCGCAGGCCGCCGCCATCGGCATGAAGAAGATTGAGCGGGCCGAGGACCTCCCGCCCGCCCTCGACGAACTGGGTGACCGGCGCTCGTTCTACCTGCTCGAGCGTTTCGTCGCCGGCGACGTCTTCCACGTCGACGCCATCGTCTGGGACAAGGCGGTCGTGTTCCAGGCGATGCACCAGTACGGCCAGCCCCCGTTCCAGGTCGCGCACGGCGGCGGAATCTTCACGACGACGACCGTGCCGAAGCACGACCCCGCGTGGGCCGCCCTCGAGCGGATCAACCGTGATGTCCTCGCGACGTTCGGCATCGTGCGGGGCGTCACCCACACGGAGTTCATCCGGAGCGCCGCCGACGGCCGGTTCCTCTTCCTGGAGACCTCGGCGCGTGTCGGCGGCGCGTTCATTGTCGACCTGGTCGAGGCCGAGAGCGGACTGAATCTCTGGCGCGAGTGGGCGAAGCTGGAGATCGCGGGCGAGGACGGCACTTATCGGGTGCCGCAGGCGGCGGAGCGCTACGCGGGACTGGTCCTGACGCTGGCGAAGCAGGAGTGGCCCGACCTATCCGGGTACGCCGACGCCGAGATCGTGTACCGGGTCACGAAGGCCCACCACGCGGGCCTGATTGTCGCCTCGTCTGACGACGCCCGCGTTCGCGAGCTGCTCGATCAGTACTCACGGCGGTTCCAGCAGGATTTCTACGCATTCGTCCCGGCGCCCGAACGGCCGCCGGCGTAGGGACGGGTGATATGCTGAACTTCACGAAGGAGAGAATTCATCATGGCGATTAGCAACGCGAGTGCGGTGTGGAAGGGGACTCTTGTCGAGGGCAGCGGCACGATGAAGCTCGAGAAAGGCGCCTATGAAGGGCCCTTCACGAAGGCGTCGCGCTTTGAAACCGGCCCCGGTACGAATCCCGAGGAGATGATCGGCGCGGCTCATGCCGGCTGTTTCTCGATGTTCCTCGCCGCCGTCCTCTCGAAGAGCGGTTTTCCGCCCGTCGAAATCCGCACGTCGGCCAAAGTGCACATGGGCGACGGCCCCGCCATTACGCTCATCGAGCTCGACAGCGAGGCGAACGTGCCCGGCTGCGACGAGACGGTGTTCCTCGAGCACGCCGAGAAGGCCAAGGCCGGCTGCCCGGTGTCGAAGGCGCTCGCGGCGGTGCCGATGACGCTCAACGCCCGCCTGATCAAGTAGGCCGGCTCGACGCGCGAGCGCGCCGTGGCTCTCCGCCTGCTCGTCATCGGTGACGTGGCCTGGGACATCTTCATCCGTCCCGAGGGCGATCTCGTGCGCGGATCAGACGTCCTGGGCACCGTGGACGTCATGCCCGGCGGCGCGGCCGCGAACGTGGCGGTGTGGGCCAGACGCCTCGGCGCCGACGTCACCCTGGTTGGCAAGATCGGCGATGACACCCTCGGCACCCTGATGCACGCGCATCTGCGGAGCGAGGGTGTCGGCCGCCACGTGATCACGGTGCCCGGCGGAGTGTCCACCCGGGTCGGCATCCTCGTGTCCGCCGACGGCGAGCACTCCTTCGTCATCGACCACACCAAGGTGCTGCGGTTCGAAGACGGAGACGCGCCGCCGTCCCTGCTCGACGCGGCCGATGCCGTGTTCTTCAACGGCTACGACATCTTCCTGGCGCGATCCACCGGGTTTCTGGCCGCGCTGCTCGCCGACGCGCGGACGCGGGGCATCCCGGTGCTGTTCGACCCTTCGTCGTTCGCGTTGATCCAGGCGTTCGGAGCCGGCCGCCTCGTGGAGAGCGTCGGTCGGGTCGACCTGCTGCTGGCTAATGACGCCGAGGCCGACGCGCTCCGCGAGGGGCGCCCGCTCGCGGCCCTCGAGGCCTGCGCGACGCTGGCGGTCGTGAAGCGGGGGCCCGGCGGCGCGTCCGCGTACGGGAACGGCTCGGCATGGCACGCTCCGGCACATCCCGTGCGGGTGGTCGATACGACAGGAGCCGGCGACGCGTTCGACGCGGCGTTCATCGTCGAGTGGCTGACCCGCCGCGACATCGCGGCGGCGCTCGAGGCGGGCAACCGCCTCGGCGCCCACGTTGCCGCCCACCTCGGCGCCCAGCCTCCCGCCCCCGCGTAGCTCGGCGGCCGCAGGTGCGCCTTGCGCGGCGCTGCCCGCTCTGCTACAAACAGCAGCGCCAGGAGAGCGCACCGTGCCGCGAAACGCCGAAGTGATCCGCCAGTGGAACATCCTGCGTTCGATCGAAGCCGCGCACTACGGCCTCACCGTGCAGGATCTGACCGAGGCCGCGGGCGTGTCGAAGCGGACGATCTACCGGGACCTCATCGCCCTGCAGGAGGCCGGGTTTCCGCTCATCGACGAGACGCGGGACCACCATACCTATTGGACGCTGGACGCGCACCCGTTCCGGCACCTCACCCAGCTCGGATTCTCGCTCTCCGAGCTCTGCGCGCTCTATCTCAGCCGGCGCCTCGTCGAATCGCTGACGGGCATTCCCTTCCAGGCGGCCCTCGGGGACGCTTTCGGCAAGTTCGAGCGGGAAATCAAGCCGGCGATGAAGGCGTACCTCGACTGCCTGCCATCGGTGATGAGCGCCAGGCCGACGGGCGGAAGAGTGGCCCTCTCGCCGGCGCACAACCGCATGATCGAACAACTGGTCGACGCCTCGGTCGAGCGGCGCCAGGCGCGGATGCTCTATTTCTCGCTCTCACACGAACGGAAGTCCGAATACCTCGTCTATCCCCTTCGGTTCGTCTACACGCACGGCGCGATGTACCTGCGGGCATGGGTGCCGGCCCGCGTGCAGGTGCTGACCTTCGCCGCCCAGCGCATCCGGCGCGTTACGGTGCTCGAGGCACGATTCGAGGCTGATCCGGCCTGGTCGGAAGACACCTTCTCGCGGTCTCTCGGGCCGAACGACGGCCCCACGGTGCACGTGGTTATCCACGTGGAGCGTGAACTCGCGCCCATCGTCGCGGAACGCCAGTACCACATGAGCCAGCGGACGCTGCCCCGGGCGGACGGTTCGATTCAGCTGGAGCTCGACGTGTGCAACGACGTGTGGCTGCACAGCTTCGTGCTGCAGTTCGGCCACCGCGTCCAGGTGCTCGAGCCCGCGACGCTCGCGCGGGAAATCAGCGAAGAGCTCGATCGTGCCCGCGGGCATTACCCGCCGGCCGGCCAGGTCGAGCCGCTGGCCACGTCGCCGGCGCTGCTCGACTTGTCGAGCCAGTGGCGCCTGCCCTTCTGACCCGGAGCTAGGACGCCAGCGCCACGGCCGAGGGGGCGGGCGCCGGGGCGTCCAGCGCATGCCTGGCGACGATCTGCGCACGGCGCCGGCGGGCCGCGATCTCCGCCAGCAGGGCCGCCCGATCGACGACCGTCCTTGACGGCCGCGGGCGCGGATTGGCGATCGTCGCGCCAGAGGCCGCAGCGTCCGACCGGCGTGCCCTGAGGCGGTTGACCTCGGCCCGGAAGCACGCGAAACACAGGTTGTGATCGCGGTCGGCCTTGACCACGCCCCTGTAGGAGAACAGCGGGCGCCGCTCGCCGCACGCCACGCACAGCCTGGCGCCCCAGCGCGCCGTTGTCGCCCGCCCTCCGCGGACCACCGGCGTTGCCCCGTGAACACGCTCTCCTTCGGTGATCCAGACTGTCTCGAATCCCATGGCGGCCTCCCAGTCCATTCCGGCTCTGTGTGCCAGATTACGGGGACCGCGTGACAGGGCAGGTCACACCGGTTCGGGCGCGCCGTGGTACCATCCGCCCGATGACGGCCCGGCCATGAAGGCGCTTCTGCTCCGCCAACTCGGCGACCTGGACAGGTTTCCCGCGCCGCTGGAACTCTCAGAGGTGCCCGATCCGATTCCCGGGCCTGGCGAGGTGCTGATCCGCGTGTCGGTCTGCGGCATCTGCCACACCGAGCTGGACGAAATTGAAGGCCGCACGCCGCCGCCGTCCCTCCCGGTCATTCCCGGCCATCAGGTTGTTGGCCATGTGGTGCAGTGCGGGCCGAGACCGACGGCACTGGGGCCGGGCGCCCGCGTCGGCGTCGCCTGGATCTACTCGGCGTGCGGACGCTGCGAGCACTGCCGCCGGGGGCTGGAGAACCTCTGCCCCGCATTCCGCGCCACGGGCCGGGACGCCAACGGCGGGTACGCCGAGCTGATGGTGGTCCGGCAGGAGTTCGCCTACCCCATTCCCGAGAGCCCGATGACCGACGCCGAGGCGGCGCCGCTGCTCTGCGCAGGCGCGATTGGCTACCGGTCGCTCCGCCTGGCGAACCTGCCGAACGGAGGCCGGCTCGGGCTCACCGGATTCGGCGCGTCGGCGCACCTCGTGCTGAAGCTCGTGCGGCACCGCGATCCGGACGCCGAGATCTTCGTCTTCGCCAGGAGCGAGGCCGAGCGCACGTTCGCGAAGGAGCTCGGCGCGTCGTGGGCCGGCGACACTGCCGACACGCCGCCGGCTCTGCTTGACGCCATCATCGACACCACCCCCGCGTGGCGGCCAGTCGTTGAGAGCCTGCGGCACCTCGCTCCAGGCGGCCGCCTCGTCATCAACGCCATCCGCAAAGAGCACGGCGACCGCGATGCGCTCGCCCAGCTCGACTACGCGGCGCATCTCTGGATGGAGAAGGAAGTGAAGAGCGTCGCGAACGTCACCCGGCGCGACGTCACCGAGTTCCTCCATGCTGCCGCCGCGATGGGGCTACGGCCGGAGGTTCAGGAGTACCCGCTCGAGGAGGCCAATCAGGCGCTGCGCGATCTGAAGTCGCGGTCGGTGCGCGGGGCGAAGGTCCTCCGCATCGCCTGACGACGCCCGGGCCTGGCGCTACTCGAAGACGACACGCCCCGGCGACAGGTAGGTCACCGAGACGGTCTGGCGCCGCTCGCCCAGCGTGGGGTGGCGCATGAGGATTTCGCGCGTCCCGACGGCCACCTGGATGGGCCCGAGGGGCGCCGTCCCGATGCGCTCGCCGTCGACCAGGATTTCCGCGTCGGCCGGCGCCACGATCTCGATCGTCGCCAGCGGCATCGCGATGGTCAACGCCGCCACGACGCCCGGCTTGATCTCCACCTGCCGCGTCTCGCGGAATCCCATCGCCTGGCTCACCAGATCAATCGTATGCGGCCCTGGCGGCGTCAGGATCCGCCCTCCCTCGGTCGATCCGATGGACCGTCCGTTCTCGAGGATCTCCAGCTTCACCGGGGCGAAGACGGCCAGCCACCCGGGCCGCAGCTGCAGCGCCGCCTCGACCGGTTCGCCCGCCCGGACCTTCACGGTCTTCCGCACCGATCCTGTCCCGTCGCGCACGAGGATCGTGTGCGCGCCCTCCGCGAGATTGTCCACGGTCAACGGTGCCGAGCCGTGCAGCACGCCGTCGATCAGGACGTCGACACCCGCTGGTTCCGTCGTCACGCGAATCGACCCGGTGCCCTTCACGTTAGCCCGCGCGGGGGGAGCCGGCACGGCCGGCTCGACGCGAATCCTGCCCTCCGCCGGCATGTAGGTGGACAGCAGCGCTCTGGCGTACGGTACGCCCGCCACCACGGCGATCATCACCAGGGCCGCCGCCAGGTACCACGGACGGAACGTGGGTGTCGGCACGCGGTCCGCGAGGTCGCTGACGAGGAAATAGGCCTTTCGGGGAATCCTCACGGCGGCGCGCGCGATCGCCATGCCGGCTGACGCTGCCGTGCGGCCAGCTGACGACGCCGTGCGGCCAGTTGCCCCGCCGAAAGCCGCCGCCGCCGACCCGGCTGTCGCCGTGGCGCGGCCGGCGGCCCGGCCCGCGCCGGCCGCCGAAGATGCGGTCGCTCGGGCGACGGCGCCCGCCACGGCGGCGCACCCGCGCGCCGTCTGTCCCGCCCCGCGGAGCCCGGCAGCGGCGCCCGCGCGTCCGACGCGCCCGAGCGCGCGCAGCCCGGCCCCCAGTGCCCGTGTCGCGGCCCCCAGTGCCCGTGCCGCGGCCGACAGCGCCCGTGTCGCGGCCGACAGCGCCTGGCCGCCGGCCCGCACGATCGCGACACCGGCCCTCGATCCCTGGCCGGCCGCGGCCATCGTCGCTGACGCGAGCAGGCGGAGCGCGGCCCCGCCCCCTGAAAGCACGGCACTGAACGCCGCGCCGACGGCACGGGCCAACCCGGAAGTCGCCTTTGCGCCGCCCCTGGCGATCGCGCCGGCGCCTGCGGCAACGGCCCGGATCGCCCCACCGGCGCCGCGCGAGACGGCCGTTGTCAGCAGCAGGGCGGCCGAGAGCACCGCA
>Ga0209254_10000562_pt1 | contig 30688 bp, 30 predicted proteins | sample FrelakmetDIP11DI_FD_187148 | JGI IMG/M metagenome (GOLD analysis project Ga0209254, IMG submission 187148) | Freshwater lake sediment microbial communities from the University of Notre Dame, USA, for methane emissions studies - DIP11 DI (SPAdes)... | ecosystem: Environmental > Aquatic >... | reverse complement strand
CGACCACTTTAAAATAATCAATGATCACTACGGTCACAGAATCGGCGATATCGTGCTGAGGGAATTCGCCCAGCTCGTAAAAAAACATACCCGGAAGTCTGATCTCTTTGCCCGGTATGGCGGTGAAGAGTTCATCCTTTTGCTCCCGCAGACATCCGTAAAAGGGGGTTTCATCGAGGCTGAACGGTTGAGAAAAATCGTGGAGGAACATCAGTTTAAACCGATCAATAAGGAGCATGGCGTTACGGTGAGTGTGGGGGTTTCCTGCGCTCCCCACGACAAAATGAAGCACTATGACGACCTCATCAATTTGGCGGATAATGCCCTTTTCCAGGCCAAGGAGAAAGGACGCGATCAGACGGTTGTCTATCCTTCGTAACAGCAAGTAAGCCTGTCTTAGCCCTCTGTTCTTCTTCATCATGCATTTGAGAATAATCTGGGGTACAATAGGGTTGTGGATATCATAACCTCTCATATTAACGCAGACTTCGACTCCCTCGCATCAATGGTGGCCGCGAAGAGAATCTACCCCGATGCAGAAATCGTCTTCCCCGGTTCTCAGGAAAAGAAACTGAGGGACTTCATCGAGGCGTTCCAGCCGGTAACGATCAGACGCGTCAAAGATATCGATCTCTCAATGGTCACAAGACTCATTATTGTGGATACAAAGATGCCGGACAGGATTGGTCCTTTAGCGGAACTGCTGAAAGAGAAAGGCATTAAGGTGCATATCTACGACCACCATCCGTTTCGTAAGGGAGATATCAGGGGAGAAGTGGAAAAGATCGAGAGCGTCGGTGCGACGGCGACTATCTTTACCGAAATACTGAAAAACAGGAAAATACATCCGACCCCTATGGAGGCGACGATCCTCGTGCTGGGGATTTATGAAGAGACGGGATGTCTTCTCTACCCTTCAACAACAGAGCGCGACCTCCTGGCTGTCGCGTACCTTTTAAAACGGGGTGCGAACCTGAATATTGCTGCGAGCTTTTTAAAGATGGATCTGAGCAGGGAGGAACTCGATATCCTCAATGCGCTCGTTGAATCATCGCAAGAGCTTGTCATTCAGGGGGTACGGATCAAAATCGCAAAGGCATCCCGTGAGCAGTATTTTGGAGATGCAGCTCCCCTCGCCCACAGAATGATGGAGATGGAGGACCTCGATGCGGTTATTGTACTCCTCGGGATGGAAGGGAAGATTTTACTGGTTGCGCGGAGCAAGGTCCCGGAACTCGATGTTGCCAAGGTGATGGCTGAGTTCGGCGGCGGCGGACACCCGACTGCTGCTTCGGCAACCATAAAGGAGGCCTCTCTTGAAATAATCGAGGAGAGAGTAAGGACTTTGCTGAATGCATCCGTAAAACCGGGGAAAGTCGCAGCCGATATCATGACCCGTCCCGTCATCTCTGTCCAGCAGGATATTTCGATCAAAGAGGCTGAGGCGATGATGACCCGCTACGGCGTGAATGTGCTGCCGGTCTTAACAAAAGAAACGTACGCCGGTCTCCTCTCCCGTGAGAGCGTCGAGAAGGCACTGTTCCACGGTTTCGGGAAAAGCAGGGCGATCGATTTCGCAACAACGGACGCTATGACCGTAGCGCCTTCTACCCCGATCAGAACAATCGAGACCCTCATGATCGAGCAGAACCAGCGGTTTATGCCGGTCGTCCAAAGCGGCAGCATTATCGGAGCCATAACAAGGACAGACCTCCTCCGCACTCTTTATGAAGAGTTCCTGCGCAGGAGGAGGATAGAAGAAACCGTAACGAGGGGAAAGCCGACCATAGGAAGAAACCTTTCTTCCTGGCTGAAGGACCGGTTCCCGCCTGAGGTGTATCAGATCCTCAAACGTTCCGGAGAAACAGCGGAAGAATTGGGGGTCAACGTCTATCTTGTCGGCGGATCGGTGAGGGACCTTTTGCGGGGAGAGGAAAACCTCGATATCGATATGGTAATAGAGGGGGACGGAATTTTATTTGCCCGGACACTCGGAGAAAAATTGCAGGCAAAGGTCCGGACGCACCAGAAATTCGGCACTGCCCAGATCATTACCGATGCGCTGAAAATCGACGTGGCGACAGCACGGACAGAATACTACGAATCTCCTGCGGCCCTTCCGAAGGTCGAAACATCGTCGATAAAAAAAGACCTTTACCGAAGGGACTTTACCATTAACACACTCGCGGTGAAACTGAACCATGCGGATTTCGGCCTTCTTATCGATTTTTTCGGAGGGCAGAGGGACTTGAGAGAAAAAACGATACGGGTTCTCCATAATCTCAGTTTTGTCGAGGACCCGACGAGGGCATTCAGGGCAATACGTTTTTCAGAGCGGTTCGGGTTTAAAATCAGCAAGCATGCGGAGAATCTGATAAAGTCCACCATAGAAATGAACCTCTTCGATAAGCTTTCAGGGCCGAGGCTTTTCGAAGAGCTCCGCCTCGCGTTCCACGAGACCGATCCGACGAGGACATTGAAGAGGCTGTCGGATTTCGGCTTGTTGAAGGTGATACAACCGAACCTTCACTTTACGGAAGAACTTGAAGCAACCCTGAAATCGATGCAGGAGACGCTTTCATGGTTCAACCTTCTGTTCCTCGAAGAAAAAACGGATAAAGGGATACTCTACCTGATGGCTTTGCTGTCAGGGCTTAAGGATGAGGAGATGCAGGCCGCCGCAGAGAGATTGTCTCCATCACCCAAGGTGAGGGATATGATTATGAAAGGGATAACACGTGCACGAAACATGCTGAGAAAGTTCCCTCTCGATGATCCGGTCGGAAGCTACAACCTCCTCAGTCCTCTCTCAATCGAGATGGTCTTGTTTCTGATGGCATTAAGCAGGGACAGGAAGAAACAGCGCGTCATCTCTCATTACCTTACCGAACTGCGGCGTATGAAGACGATCCTCAAAGGAGACGACCTGCAGAAGATGGGCATACAACCCGGCCCTGTCTATTCGAAGATCCTTACGGAGCTCCTTGAAGAAAAACTCAAGGGCCGTTTAAAGACCCGTGAAGACGAAGAAAAGTTGGTGAGGACTCTTATTCAGGTGTGAATCCGTATCTGATGCTATTTCTTCAGGGATGTTCCGAGCCTGCCCCCCTCCTTAGTTGCTGTCATACCCATAGAGAGAAATAAAAAAAAGGGGCAACAGGTGGTGCCCCTTTTTTATCGTATGATGGAATTATTTTACTGCGTCCTTCAGTGCTTTGCCGGCGGTGAATTTCGGTATCTTGGCTGCAGGAATGGTAATAGCCTGGCCGGTCCTCGGGTTGCGGCCCTTTCTGGATTTTCTTTTTACAACTGCGAAGGTCCCAAAACCGACGAGCGTAACCTTCTGCCCTTTCTTTAACGCTGATCTGACGGCGTTCAGCGTTGAATCCAGTGCCCTCGATGCATCTGCCTTGCTCAAACCTGTGCCTGAAGCTATCTTGTCGATAAGTTCTGCCTTTGTCATCTATGTTTCCCCCCTTTCGTAAGAAAGATTAATTAGTGGCATAAATCAAGGATGAGATAACAGTATCAAGGAAGAAATCATTTTGTCAAGCCAAAAATGCATATTGTGTTGCAGAAAAAGGCACGCCATTCCATGTTTTTCCCCGCGATGAGATTTCAGATTCCTTCGGCATGGATAGTCATTCTAACGAGGATGTTGCAATGGTGAAAATGGAGAAGAAGCCGTCGTTCGCTGCACTGCGTTTTCAGAGAAAGCGTTTAAGAAGAACAATCGCTACAGCAGACCCAAAAAGCACATCTGAGCAAAAAGAGAGTTCATTGCTGTGGTGAACCGTCCCTCCTTGGAGAGCGCAGCGAACGAAGGGTATAATGGACAGCTTAACTATATATGGTAGTTAAGGAATCGTAGCTATACATAATATAGAAACGATTATTTTTTTCTTGACAATCATTATTTATCCTTATATATTGATGTGGTAGGAAGTGGTAGAAAGTGGAGGGAAACGTGCCATCTTTCTCTGGCAAATATTATTACACAGTTGATCCGAAGGGGAGAATCATCATTCCTGCTCCTTTCAGAGAGATCATTACCAGTAATTATAGCTCAAAACTCTACATTACCAACGCGCCATTTGATAAATGTCTTTTTATCTATCCGATGGAGGAATGGAATAAACTCCAGGAACAGATACGGACAAAACCGAAATCAGATGAGGCGATACGCTTTTTCCTCAGGAGAGTCATCGCCTCCGCCACAGAAACCGAGATGGACAGGCAGGGGAGAATCCTTGTCCCTATAGCCCTGAGGGAAGACGCAAACATCAATTCGAATGTTGTGATGGCCGGGCAGATCGAGCGAATTGAGCTGTGGGACAGGAGCGAGTGGGATGTCTTATTCGATCCCGCAAAGGTCGACCGCAAAGCGATCGAGGATAAACTTACATCGTATGGACTCTAATGAGAAGCGGGGTGTGATTGATATCATCAGTTTACCATCAGGCGATCCTGCGGGAGATGGTTATCGAGCTGCTTGCCCCGGTACAGAACGGTGTATATGTAGATGCAACGGTCGGGTTGGGCGGCCATTCAGGAGACATCATAACAATGATCGGAGCCGGGGGCAGGCTTATCGGCATTGACAGAGACGAAGAGGCTCTGAGAGAAGCCGGAGAGAGGCTTTCGGACAATCGGGTCATTTTAAGAAAAGGGAGCTTTGCTGATATGGAAAACCTGCTCCTCAATGAAGGCATATCAGAAGTGGACGGGATTCTCTTTGATCTCGGTGTCTCGATGATGCAGTTGAAGAACCTTGAGAGAGGATTCAGTTTTGCCTCGGATAAACGTCTTGATATGAGGATGGACAGGGAACAGAGGCTCTCTGCCTGGGAAATGGTGAACAGATATCCGGAGAGGGAGCTGGAACGAATAGTACGGGAATTCGGGGAAGAGCGCCTTTCGAGAAAGATCGCAAAGGCAATCGCCTGGCAGAGGGATAAAAAGGCGATTAATACCTGTGCGGAGTTATCGGCGATCGTGGAGACAGTGTATGGAGGAAGGGGAAGGGTCCATCCGGCGACAAAGACCTTCCAGGCGCTGAGAATAGCGGTGAACAGTGAAATCGAACAGCTGCAGGACGGATTGCAGGCGGCCTTGCGGCTTCTTAAACAAGGCGGAAGGCTGTGTGTCATTGCGTACCATTCACTGGAGGACAGAATAGTGAAGAGATTCATCGCAGAGCATTCAAAAAGCGGACAGCTCAGGATACTCACAAAGAAACCGGTGACGGCGTCTCCTGAAGAGCTCAGGGGGAACCCCTCTTCCAGGAGTGCAAAACTGAGAGCAGCGGAGAGAATATGATGCGGGAAAAACCTTTTGCCATACTGTCGTTTGCCATTAAACCGCTCCTCATATGCCTGATCGTCATCGGAGTATTTAGTCTCGTTTATCTCCGGTCCGGCTTCCTGAGGCTGGAATACGGCCTGAGTGAAATCGAACAGAAGAAGATGCACTATTTGAAGGAGAGGAAGATGCTGCTTGCGGAAAAGACAAGCCTGCTCTCTTTTGCGAAAGTTGAGGGGGATTTCAACGGGAAAGAGGGGTTTATTCTTCCTGACAGGCTTAAGGTGGTACATCTGAGCAGGCAGAAGACCTACGCCTCGTACAAGGCTTCTCTGGAGAAAAAGCAGTTGGCCGAACCGTAAAGAGGGGAGCGGGGGGTTGAATAAAAAAAGGGAGATCATTCTTCATACCGCTATTATCTTCAGCTTTGTCATGGTAGTTCTGCGTCTTGCTGATTTGATGATCATTAACCACAAACGGCTTGCAGAAAGGGCGAAGCAGCAGCATGTAAAAGTCGAAAACGTCCCAGCGAGACGGGGGATTATATTCGACAGGCTGGGAAGAGAAATCGCCCTGAATCTTGAACGCGAATCTCTCTACGGAGACCCCGAGAGCCTCAACCTCACGAATGAAGATATAAAAAAACTCGCGCTGGTGGTCGAGAAGGAACCACGGGTGATCCTTTCGAAGATCCCGGAAGGGGGAAGGTTTGCCTGGATCGAGCGAAAGCTTGGGCCTGAAGCCGCCGAAAAGATACGGGCACTCGATATAAAAGGGTTAGGCCTTCTGCCGGAGGCAAAAAGATATTATCCAAATGGAGATCTCGCCTCGCATATCCTCGGCTTTGTAGGAATAGATAACCAGGCGCTGGAAGGAACTGAACTGCAGTACGACAAGTATCTCAAGACTGCAGGCGGAAAGATTTTTCTTGGAAGGGATGCGAGCGGCAGAACACTCTCCTCAGGAGTGAATACAGAGGCGAAAGGCAATAATGTCGTCCTTACCATCGATGAGGTTCTCCAGCATATTACCGAAAAAGAACTTGACAGGGCCATGGTGAAATGGAGGGCTGCTGCGGCATCGGCAATCGTGATGGACCCCTTCACCGGCGAAATTCTCGCTCTCGCCAACAGGCCGTCCTATGACCCCAACAGGCCGGGAAGCGCGTCAAATTCCGAGCGGAGAAACAGGGCGATCACTGATTGCTACGAGCCCGGCTCAACATTCAAGATCGTCATAGGGGCCGGTTCACTCGAGGAAAAGATTGTCAGGCCGAACTCGCTTTTTGATGTCAGCAGGGGCGGGATTGAGGCGGGGGGAAAGACAATCCGCGATGTCCATAAATACGGCGTGCTGTCATTTCAGGAGGTGATCCAGAAGTCTTCGAATGTTGGTTCGATTATGGTCGGGATGAAACTCGGGAAAGAACGGATTTATCAATACGCAAAGCTGCTGGGGTTTGGCGAGAAGACTGGCATCGATCTGCCCGGGGAGGTTTCCGGCTGGATGGTTCCGCCTGAGAAATGGTCGGGCACATCGATTGGCGCCATACCGATCGGGCAGGAAGTGGCGGTTACCCCGCTGCAGGTGCTGAGGGCCTATGCCGCGATTGCGAACGGAGGATTTCTCGTCAGACCGCATGTGGTATCAGAGGTCATATCGCCGGACGGTCAGGCGCTCGTCTCATTCAGGAATAGGGAGAAGAAGCGGGTTCTCTCCGCAAGAACCGCAGAGCTATTTAAGGATATCCTGAAGAGCGTTGTTGAAGAGGGGGGAACCGGGGAGAGTGCCTCTGTGAACGGCAATGAGGTTGCGGGCAAGACAGGGACGGCCCAGATGACAAACCCGCTGACAAAGCGTTATTCAAAGGAAAAGTATGTTAGTTCATTTGTCGGCTTTGTCCCTGCTGAAGACCCGAAACTCGCGATTATCGTCGTTGTGTATGAACCGAAAGGTCAGATTTACGGCGGGGTGGTGGCTGCTCCCGTTTTCAGGGATATTGCCGATAAGGCATTGTCATACCTTGATGTCCCGAGGGAAGATATCCCGCAGCGGAATGCACTGCTGGTAATGCAATGATGCTGAAACAACTATTGAACGGCTGTGAGGTGTCTGAGCGCTCCCCGGAGAAAACCTCGTGTGCGGATAGGGACGTATCAGGGGTTTCGTATGATTCGCGGAACGTTAAGAACGGGGATCTTTTTGTGGCGATACGGGGCGGGAAACTCGACGGTCATCATTTTATCAAAGACGTTCTCAGAAAGGGCGCCGTCGCAATAGTGCATGAACTCCCGGATGCCGAGTGCTGCATAGGGGAAAGCGGAATGCATCCTTCCGCCTGTTTTATTCAGGTGGAAAACAGCAGGAAGGCACTGGCGTGTATTTCGAATAATTTTTACCAACGGCCTTCTGAGCATTTAACCTTGATAGGCATCACCGGAACGAACGGAAAGACGACGACGTCGTATATCCTGAAATCGATCCTCGAAGTACATGGGCAGACCACAGGACTAATCGGTACCATTCATTATATAATAAAAGAAAAGCTCTATTCTGCGCTCCACACAACTCCTGAATCGCCCGATTTCCAATCTCTGCTTCATACAATGCTTGCGTCCGGCTGCACGGTCGTTGTGTCGGAGGTTTCATCTCATGCGCTTGCGCAATACAGAGTGGATGGAGCGGTTTTTCACACCGCGGTATTTACGAACCTTACGCGTGATCATCTGGATTTTCACAAGACGATGGAAGAGTATTACATGGCGAAACAGCGTTTGTTCCGCGAACTCCTCGCGAGGGACGGGACTGCAGTTATCAATATCGACGATCAGTATGGAAGAAGGCTGGCTTCAAGACTGCAGAGCGATGGATTCAGGCGATGCATTACGTTCGGCATTGCTTCTGAAGCGGATATCGCGGCACGCGATATCAATAACACATTTGACGGATTACGGTTTGTGCTCTCGTACGGAGGACAGCGCTATGATGTTTCATCTCCGCTCGTAGGGGTACCGAATGTCTACAATATAGTGTCGGCAGCCGGCGTGGCGTTCTCTCTCGGGGTGCCATGGGAAGTTATTCTCAGGGGCATAGAAAAAGCGAAGACTGTTCCGGGAAGGTTCGAAAAGGTACATGCCGGGCAGTCATTTCTCTGCATTGTTGATTATGCCCATACAGAGGATGCCCTTGAAAGACTGATCTCGACTGCGCGGGAAATTCTCACGCAGAACAAAGAACGAAGAACAAAGAACAAAGAACGCCGTATTATCACCGTCTTCGGGTGCGGGGGAGACAGGGACCGCGGCAAACGGCAGGTGATGGGCGCGATTGCGACAAGACTCAGCGATGTCGTGATCATTACCTCGGATAATCCGAGGTCTGAGGACCCGGCTGCAATTATCAGAGAGATCGAAGAAGGAGCGGAAAAAAAGAACTATCGTATTGAACCCGACAGGAAAGAAGCGATCAGGAAGGCGGTCGATATGGCCGATGACGGAGATATCGTGCTTATTGCCGGCAAGGGACACGAGACCTATCAGGAGATTCGCGGGGTGAGGCATGATTTTGATGACAGAGAAGTTCTGAAAGAAAGACTACAGGACAGATTAGGAATCCACCATACGAAATGATTGATGCGGGATATATTGATAAAAAACATATGGCGCTACTGCACATAGAGGATATCGTAACTGCGACCGGCGGCAGGATTATTTGCGGTGATGCGGAATCTTTTACCGGTGTGTCCATTGATTCGCGGACGATCCGGGAGGGTGAGTTGTTCATTCCGCTGACAGGCAACAGATTTGACGGACATGCGTTTCTCACAGATGCATTGGCCAAAGGACAGGGTGCATTAGTAAGCCGGTTAAGCGAGCTCAGAGAGGGGAAGACGCTGATCCAGGTGGACGATACCCTCAACGCGTTGCAGGATATTGCGCATTACATCCGGTTACAGCGGGATATTCCTGTTGTCGCGGTGACGGGCTCCAACGGGAAGACCACAACAAAAGAGCTCTCGTACGAGATTCTCAGCACCCGGTATAAGGCAGCAAGAAACACGGGGAATTTCAACAATCACATAGGGCTCCCATTGAGTCTGACACGGATAAGCGAGGACGACGAGGTTGTCGTTCTCGAGATGGGAGCGAGCGCGCAAGGCGAAATACGCCGATTATGCGATATTGCCGTACCGACATGCGGGGTGGTAACGAATATCGGGCAGGCGCACCTTGAAGGATTCGGAACCGTTGAAACAACGAGAAGAACAAAGCTTGAGATTCTTGAACACGTAAAGACCGCAATCGTCAATGCCGATGACCTTTTTCTTATGGAAGGGGTTCAACAGTCGGGTTTCAAGGGAATGATTGTCAGATACGGCATAGACAATCCTGCCGATATCTCAGCCGACGGGATAGAACTTCATGAAAAAGGATCGAGTTTCATGATCCATACCGGCGAAGGCCGCTCCATAAGGGTGACCCCGAGGATATCGGGGAGGTTCAATATCTACAACATTCTTGCGGCTGTTTCGGTCGGCGCTCTCTTTGCCGTCGATGTCCTTGACATAAAGGATGCTGTCGATTCATTCCCCGGGGTCCCGATGAGGCTTGAATACCGGGAAATGAACGGTATTACCGTTATCAGCGATGCCTATAATGCGAACCCTGCGTCAATGGAAGAAGCGGTGAAAGAGCTTATCAGGACAAAGCATGGAAGGAGCATCGCTGTTCTGGGAGATATGCTGGAACTCGGATCCTACGGGGAGGAAGCACACCGGAAGATCGGCAGGATGATGTCCGGGCTCCCGGTTGATATTTTTATCGCTGTCGGGCCTCTCATGGCTTTTGCGGCTTCTGAATTTAGCGGGACCGCATATGCAGTAAAGACCTCCAAAGAGGCCGGCGAACTCCTGAAAAGCGTCTGGGGAAAAGCCGATACCGTATTGATAAAAGGATCGAGAGGTATACAGATGGAAAAGGTTCTGGCCGATGGCTCATAGAGAGGCATAATGCTATACAGCCTTATCTACAGTCTGCACGAATGGTTTTCTCCGCTGAATGTGTTCAGATACATAACATTCAGGACCTCTCTTGCAATCATTACCGCCATGGTTTTTTCACTCATCCTGGGGCCATGGATAATAGGAAAACTGAGGAGACTGAGCCTGACCCAGCAGATCCGGGATGACGGACCAAAGGCCCATATCGGCAAGGCGGGGACGCCGACCATGGGAGGGCTTCTTATCATCCTCTGCATCCTCATCTCTGTCCTGATGTGGGGAGACCTCAAAAATATGTATATCTGGACAATGATCGTCTCACTTGTGGGGTTTGGAACGATCGGTTTTGTTGATGATTATCTGAAGATCGCTAGGAAAAGTCATAAGGGGCTCAGGGCTTATCAGAAATTCGGACTGCAGATAGTGCTTGCCCTCGTAATCGGTATATTTCTCTACTTAAATCCGAAAGATCCGTACACGGATGTTTTGAGCGTACCCTTTTTCAAGAAATGGCTTTTTGATATCGGGCTGATCTACATCCCATTCTCGGTAATAGTGATGGTAGGTTCGTCCAATGCTGTCAACCTGACGGACGGCATCGACGGGCTCGCTATAGGGCTTGTCGCTGTTGCAGTACTCGCCAACGGCGTTCTTGTCTACCTGTCAGGCCATAAAGGACTCGCACAATACCTGCAGGTACTCTATCTGCCCGGCACCGGAGAGTTGACGGTGTTCTGTGGAGCAATGTTCGGCGCCTCTCTCGGATTCCTCTGGTATAACGCCTATCCGGCGGATGTTTTCATGGGCGATGTGGGTTCGCTCGGACTGGGCGGTGCGCTCGGCACTCTCGCCGTGATCACAAAACACGAGATTGTCCTTGCAATAGTGGGGGGTATTTTTGTGATCGAGACGATCTCTGTAATGCTCCAGGTCGCCTCGTTTAAACTTACCGGCAAGCGGGTTTTCAAGATGGCGCCGATCCATCATCACTTCGAATTAAAGGGATGGCCTGAACCGAGGGTGATTGTCCGTTTCTGGATTATCGGCATATTTCTTGCTCTATTGAGTCTTGCAACATTAAAGGTGAGGTGATCATGAGAAAAACGTTCAAAGTTGAAAGTTCAAAGTTGAAAGTTTCTGAGAGATATCTGTCATTAATCCTTTTGTTTTCACTTTTCACTTTTCACTTTTCACTTTCAACTTCTTATGCGGATGATATCAATGCCAGGGCTGCCGTAGTAATGGATGCATCGACAGGGGCGATCCTTTATGCAAAAAATCCTGATCTGAGATGTCCTCCCGCAAGCACGACAAAATTGATGACCGCAATCGTGGCGATCGAGCGTACCGATATTAACGATATCGTAACGATCAGCAGGAACGCCTCACGTACCCCCCCGCATAAGGCCGGGTTTAAAGAAGGGGACAAAGTCACGGTTGAGGAACTGCTGAACGCCGCCCTCATCAGTTCAGCGAACGACGCCGCTGTCGCCCTCGCTGAGGAGGTTGCCGGTTCGGAGTCCCGGTTCGTTGAACTCATGAACAGGAAGGCCGCGGCGATCGGCGCATACGATACCCGATTTATTAATGCGAACGGGCTTCCGGGAGCGGGACAATACACGACCGCAACCGACCTGTCGAAGATCATGGGATATGCGCTCCGATACTCAAAGCTGCGGGAGATCATCGGGACGAGGGTGTCGGAAATTTCCACCGGAAGGGGCAAGGCCATCTTCCTCAGAAACACGAACAAACTCCTGTGGTCTGAAGATGACCTTGTCGGAGGCAAGACAGGATATACGAAGAAGGCACGCCACTGTTTTGTCTGTGTTGCTGAACGCGGACAGGACACGGTTATCGTGACGGTCCTCGGGAGCCCAAGCAGGGAGGGGCTCTGGAAGGAGTCGGCCAGCCTGATTACACGCGGATTTTATGCGATAGAAAACAATGAAGAGCCTTTCATCTACCTCGCAAAGGCCGACAGTGACAGTATGCAATGGGAAGAGAGAAAGACGTTTCACAAAAAGAAAAAAACGATGACAGGAAAACGCTCGAAATCAAAAGCAAAAGCAAAAAAGTACCTGGCAAAGAAATCGGGAAAGAAGAAAGCGGTATTAACGGCGGAGAAAAAAGGGAAGAAGACCCTGCACGCCAAGCGGAAGGCTGGAAAGAAGAACTGCCGGGTGGCAAAGAAAGAGGCGCTTGAACGGAATAAAGGATAAAAAAGTGACGGTGGTCGGGCTTGCGAGAAGCGGTGTAGGCGCTGCAAACATGCTTGCCGAACTTGGGGCGCAAGTCACGGTTACCGACATAAAACCGGAAGAGATGCTCCAGGATTATGTTCAGCAACTCAACCCTGCTGTCAGGCGCGTACTGGGAACACATCCGGCAGAGATATTTCTTCACGCTGACATGTTGGTTGTCAGTCCTGGTGTCCCTCTGGATATCGGCCCTCTTGCCTCTGCGAAGGCCAAAGGTATTCCGGTGATAGGCGAACTTGAACTCGCGTATCAGGTTGCAGTGTGTGGGGCCGGGAAGCCCGCCGGCTCGCGTTTGATAACAGAGAGCAATGGGGGATTTCTTGCGATAACCGGAGCAAATGGAAAATCGACAACAACCGCATTGCTTGACCACATGATGAAGAAAGGCGGATTCAGAACGATCCTCGGAGGGAATATCGGCAATGCACTGACCGAAGAGATTGTAAAACACAGGGTACAGGGGAGTGCGTCTGACATCGATTTTATTGTTGCAGAACTATCGAGCTTTCAGCTTGAGTCGATAAAGGACTTCAGGCCGAGGGGGGCCGCAGTCATCAATATCACCCCGGACCATCTCGACAGATACCACACACTCGAAGAATATGGAAACGCAAAGGCAAGGATATTCGAAAACCAGAAGAAGGACGATTTCCTCATTCTGAACCGGGACGATCCCGGGACAATGAAAGTGATAAGTGAAAAGTTGGAAGTGAGAAGTGAAAAACCGGAAATCTACTACTTCAGCCGCAGGCAGGAAGTTGAAGGGCTCTATTATCAGGAAGGGATCATTTACTGTGCTATCCCAGCCTTGTCCCTTTCCCCTTGTCCCTTTCCCCTTATGCGTGCTGAAGAGATAAAAATCAAAGGAGTCCATAACCTGGAGAATGCCATGGCTGCTTCAGCCATGGCTCTCCTTGCAGGCTGCCCTGCCGGGGCGGTCATAGATGCGCTGAGGGAATTCCCCGGGCTTGAGCACAGGCTCGAGTTTGTCAGAGAGTTGAACGGGGTGAGCTATTTCAACGATTCAAAGGGGACTAATGTCGGCGCCGTCATGAAATCGCTTGAGAGCTTTTCAGCGCCGATCATCCTCATTGCCGGCGGACGTGACAAAGCAGGGGATTTCACTGTCTTGCGGCATTTGATAAAAGAACGTGTAAAGGCTGCAGTGTTAATCGGTGAAGCAGCGGAGAAAATGCGGACAGCCTTTGGAGATGTCACGGAAACGATAATGGCCGTGGACTTCAGAAACGCTGTTGAAGCGGCGCGACGCGTTGCTGAAAAAGGAGATGTTGTCCTGCTCTCTCCCGCCTGCGCGAGTTTTGATATGTTCCTGAACTTTGAAGACAGGGGAAGAAAGTTCAAGAAGCTCGTGAAGGAGATGGCATAATGGGGAAATACGACAAATGGATGCTCCTCGTAACAATACTTCTGACCGGGTTCGGGGCCCTCATGATCTATAGTTGCACATCGGTCATTACCCCTGGGTATGCAAAAAAAGGGGTTACCGAATTCTACTATTTCAAGAGACATATGTTCACGATCCTCATAGGATTTCTCTCCCTGTTTCTTAGCTTCAAATTGAAGCTCTCTTTCCTCCAAAGAGCGGCTGTTCCTTTGCTGATACTATCCCTTGTGCTCCTGGTCCTCGTTTTCCTGCCGGGCATCGGCGTATCTGCAGGAGGGGCAAGGAGATGGATCCAACTCTGGCCTTCGACGTTTCAGCCTTCTGAGCTGGTAAAACTTTCCATGGTGATATTTCTCGCCCGGTATTTGTCGTTGCCTGATTACCAGACAGACAGTTTTCCATCGTTCATAAAGCCTGTCCTCGTTATGCTCGTCTTTCAGGCGGCGATTCTCAAACAGCCCGATTTTGGTGCTGCGATGAGTCTTGCGGTCCTTACCTTCGCAATGCTTTTTCTTTCGGGCACACGCCTCAGGTACCTCGCCTCCCTTTCGGTATTCGCCATCCCCGTTGTTGTCATGCTCGCCATGGAGCCCTATCGTCTCAGGAGAATTACCTCGTTCCTCAATCCATGGGATGACGCACAGAAGAGTGGGTTCCAGCTCATTCAGTCATTTATCGCTCTGGGTAGCGGCGGTCTGACAGGGGTGGGGCTCGGCAGCTCAATACAAAAATTGTCCTATCTGCCCGAGTCCCATACGGATTTTATTTTCTCGATCATCGGCGAGGAATTCGGTTTCATAGGGGTTGTTGCAGTGATCGCCCTTTTCCTCGTTCTTTTCATGAGAGGCATTGAGATCGCAAACAGGAAAAAAGACAGATTTGTCCATTACCTGGCGATAGGGCTTTCGATGATGATATCGTTACAGGCGCTCATAAACTTTGCGGTAGCGACGGGCCTTGTGCCGACAAAGGGACTGCCCTTGCCGTTTATCAGCTATGGGGGATCTTCCCTCCTCGTCAACATGTGCGCTATTGGTATGCTTCTCAATATTTCGAAGGAAGATGACAGCGCAGTTATCCCGCATAACCATGATCTGCTGATCAGGCGAAAAGCGAGGATGAGAAGAGAAGCAGTCAGATGGAGAATCGGGGACCCTGTGGCACGGCATTCACGGCAGACTCCTGATTCCCCTGCGCGGTCGTAATATGAGGGTTATCATTGCAGGAGGAGGCACGGGAGGACATGTCTTCCCCGGCCTGGCGGTTGCTGAAGAGTTGAGGAACAGGGATGCGTCAACAGAGATCGTATTTGCAGGGACCGAACAAGGCATAGAAGCGCGGGTAGTGCCGAGGGAAGGATATCCGATAAAGTTTTTAAGGGCGGAAGGCCTGGTGGGGGTGTCGTTTAAAAAAAAGGTACGGGCGATGGTGAAAGCATTGTTATCGATAGGAGATTCGTACAGGATTATCAAATCCGTGAGGCCTGATATCGTGATCGGTGTCGGAGGATATGCATCGGGGGTGATTACCGCTGTTGCATATCTTATGTCGGTGCCGACCATGATTCTTGAGCAGAATGCGGTCCCCGGATTTACTAATAAGATCCTGGGAAAAATCGCCAACAGCATCTGTATCACCTATCAGGAGAGCCTCTCGTCGTTCCCGAGAGAAAAAACGTTCCTCACAGGGAACCCGGTAAGAATGAATGTCCTCAGGGGGAACAGCGAATCTGCTTACCGGCTTTTCTCCCTGGAGAAAGGATTATTTACGATCTTCGCATTCGGCGGAAGTGCAGGAGCAAAGAGCATCAACAGGGCGTTGGTCGATGCTCTTCAGTATCTCCGCGACCTGAAAGATATGATCCAATTTCTCCATCAGACGGGCTTGAAGGATTATGAAGCCGTGCGGGATGCTTACAGGCAAGAGGGATTTAAGGGGACGATAACCCCGTTTATTTATCAGATGGGTGAGGCATATGCTGTCGCCGACATCGTCATTTCGAGGGCGGGGGCGACGACCCTTGCGGAATTGACCGCGTTGGGGAAACCGGCCCTCTTGGTACCGTATCCGCATGCTGCAGGAGATCACCAGGAAGTCAATGCAAGGAAACTCCTGGAAATAGGTGCGGCAAGGATGATCCCCGACAGGGAACTCAGCGGAGAAGCCCTTGCCAATACCATTCGGGAATTATATACAAATGAGTCGGTAAGGGCGGGGATGCATAGGAGCGGCATGGCTGTCGGAAGACCCGAGGCGAGTGCGCGGATCGCGGATATCGCCATGAGCCTCATCAAGCAAGCGACAACCAGCAGTCATCAGAAAGGAGAACTCACCGGTGTTTGAGCGATACCGGATTATTCATTTTGTCGGGATTGGCGGCATAGGGATGTCGGGGATTGCAGAGGTGCTCCATAACCTCGGATATGAGGTTACCGGCTCTGATGTGAAGGAATCCGAGACAACATCGCGCCTGAGGAATATGGGCGTGAAGGTGTATATTGGGCACAGGGCAGAACATGTCGACGACGCGCATGTGCTCGTTATCTCCTCTGCGGTTTCTCCTGAAAATCCTGAAGTGATCGAAGCGAGAAAAAAGTCTGTCCCTGTAATTCCCCGCGCTGAAATGCTTGCAGAACTTGCGCGACTGAAGTACGGGGTGCTCGTTGCAGGGGCGCACGGAAAGACGACAACAACATCCTTAATATCTGCGATCTTTGCCCGCGCGGGTCTCGATCCTACCATTGTTATTGGCGGAAGGCTGAAGGCAACGGGAGCGAATGCACGTCTCGGCCAGGGTGCATTTCTTGTCGCAGAGGCAGACGAGAGCGACGGATCTTTTCTGAAACTCTCTCCCACGATTGCGGTAGTTACGAATATTGACAGAGAACATATGGATTTTTTCAAGACAATAGAAGCATTGAAAGAGGCATTTCTTTCGTTTATCAATAAAGTTCCTTTTTACGGAACAGCAGTCGTATGCATCGAAAATGAGCAACTGCGGGAACTCCTGCCGTCCGTTCACCGACGCTACATCACCTATGGTCTGACGCCGGAAGCCCACTTGTACCCAGATACTATCCAAAGGGGATTTCTTTCGGTCAGCTTTAACGCGATATATAAAGGTAAAAATGTTGGCACATTCTATCTCCCTGCTCCCGGAATGCACAACCTCCTTAACTGCCTTGCGGCCATAGGGGTAGCGTTAGTTTTAAAAATCGATGTCCGGACCATAAAGGACGCTCTGCGCGAATTCAGCGGGATACAGAGAAGACTTGAGTTGAAGGGTGAGGCGGCGGGCGTGCTGGTCTTCGACGATTACGGGCATCATCCGACGGAGATCAGGGCAACGCTGAAGGCGCTGAAAGAGGGGCTTCAGATCAGACATCAGCTTTCAGAAGGCGGGGAACAGAAGGCGGGGAGACTTATCGTCCTTTTTCAGCCGCACCGTTATACGAGGACAAAAGACCTGATCGATGACTTCTCCGGGGCATTCAGTGATGCCGATATGCTTGTAGTACTCGATATCTACCCGGCAGGAGAACAGCCGATTGAGGGGGTTACTTCAGCCGTACTGCTCGAAAAAATCAAGAAATCCGGTCACGGGAACGCGCTGTATAAAAACGATAGAGGCGAGGCGATCGAACAGATAGTCACTACAGTGCAAAAGGGGGATATTGTCCTTACACTCGGCGCAGGGAATGTCTGGAAGGCAGGCGATACCATTCTTGAAACATTGAGGGCAAAAGAAAAAACGTGAAAAGTCAGGAACTGAGCAGCAGTATTCCCAAAGGTTTTAAGGGTGAGGCCCTCTTCATGGAACCGATGAAGAACCATACATCGCTGAAGATCGGAGGGCCTGCGGATATCTTTACCGTTCCTCAGGATATGACTTCCCTGACTGATCTGCACAGAACCCTGAAAAAGCGCGGGGTCCCTGTTTTCCCCATTGGCGGCGGAACGAATATGTTAGTAAATGATGGGGGGATAGAAGGCTGCGTGATATCTCTGCGGTCTTTCAGGAGGATTGGCGTATCGCACAGAAATGAAACAAATCTCTTCCTCGTTGTTGAAGCAGGAACTCCTCTGCAGAGGCTTGTGCACTATGCGGCGGAAAACGGCTATGAGGGGATTGAAGGGCTTGCAGGGATTCCGGGAACTGTCGGCGGAGCAATCTGCGGCAATTCGGGTTCCTTCGGCTACGAAATGAAGGATGTCCTTGTTTCCATTGAGATAATGGATGGCGCGGGAAAGGTCGAACGAATAAACGCTGACGGGATTCAATTCGGATACAGACGATCGGCGATCCCGCCGGATACCTTCATCCTTAACGCGGAGATAAAACTTGGGACACATACAAAAGAGGAAGTTACCGCGAAGACCGAACAGTTTTTGTCGGAAAAACGTTTGCAGCAGCCGATATGGGAACCATCTGCGGGATGCGTATTCAAAAACCCTTCCGGAGTTGCTGCGGGAAAAATGATTGATGAGGCAGGATGCAAGAAATTGAGGATAGGGGACGCCGAGGTGAGCGCCCTCCATGCCAATTTTTTTATCAATAAAGGGAAAGCGAGCGCATCTGATTTCCTGCGGCTCATGGAAGAAGTTTCCAGAAAAGTAAACGAAAAATTCGGGGTGACGCTTGAACCGGAGATAAAGATAGTCGGGAGGGTCAGTGTTAACGGATAAACGGATTGGTGTGTTAATGGGTGGTACGTCCGCAGAGAGAGAAGTCTCGCTTAAGAGCGGAACTGCGGTCCATAATGCGCTAAAAACTGCGGGATATAATGCGGTTGCCATAGATGTCGGCAGCGATATCTGCAACGCGCTGGCAACGGCGCGGATCGAAATAGCATTCCTTGCGCTTCACGGCGGGTATGGCGAAGACGGCTCGATTCAGGGAATGCTTGAAGTTTTGGGGATTCCCTATACCGGATCAGGAGTGCTCGCATCCGCATTGGCGATGGACAAAGAGGCATCGAAGAAGGTTTTTCTCTACCACCATGTCCCCGTTCCCCCGTTTGAGGTGTTCAGAAAAGGGCAGCGGATAACAGAAACGGCCGTGGGGTTTCCCTGTGTGGTAAAACCGGCGGCTGAGGGATCGAGTATCGGTGTGGCTGTCGTTCGGGGGATAAATGATTTTGGAAAGGCCATGGACAGGGCCTTTTCGTTCGGCCCACGGCTTATTGTCGAACCTTTTATAGACGGGAAAGAAATCCATATCGGCATACTGAACGAAAAGGCACTGGGCGGGGTCGAAGTCAGACCAGCGGGCGGGTTTTACAGTTATGAGGCGAAGTACACTGCAGGGCTGACCAAGTATATCCTCCCCCCCGAGCTTGAAAAAGGGGTTTATGAAAAGGCAAAGGCAACGGCGCTGTCCGCGCACACTGCCCTGGGGTGTACAGGCGCTGCACGGGTTGACCTCAGGATCGACGCTCACGGAAATCCTTATGTGCTCGAAGTGAATACAATCCCGGGAATGACCGAGACGAGCCTGCTCCCCAAGATAGCAAAGCTCGCGGGGTTCGATTTTTTACCACTGATCGAGGAGATCATCAAAGAGGCTCTCGATGAAAGTGAATAGAGTGAAGAGAGGCAAGGGCGCATTCATCATCGGCATTGCCTGGAAAACCGCAGTGATTCTCTGTCTCGCTTCAGCGGCAGCAGGGACATACGGATATCTTGCTATACACCCATTCCCCTCCCTCATGCCCATTAAGCATATTGCTTTCCAGGGAAACAGACACCTGACAGACGATGAGCTGAAGGTCTTCATCGGCATTCAGCCCGGCGAAAGCCTTGTGATGGTTTCGAGCACAAAGGTCGCACAACGGCTGCTTCAGTCCCCATGGGTCCGGTCCGTGAATGTGCGAAAAGAATTTCCTGATATTGTCTTGTTCCAGATAGAGGAAGCTGAGCCATTTGCACTCCTGGATATGAGCGGACACCTTTTTCTTGTCGATGAAAAAGGGAAGCTCCTTGAAGAATTGAAGGACGCTTCTGTCCCCTTTCTCCCCGTCATAACGTGTGACCCCTATAAGGAAAAGGAGGGGTTGGCGGAGGCCCTTGCCCTTGCAAAACTCATGATGGAAAAAGGCTTCTCATCGGAGAGAGACCGCATCGAGATCATAGCGCATAAGCCGCATGAGCTTGCCATGATCGTCGACGGCACACACGTGAAGATTGGCGCGGGCGGATACGAAGAAAAACTCGAGCGTCTCATCCGGCTGGAAGAAGACATAAAAAATATGGTTCTCCCTGTTGATTATATTGATCTCAGGTTTAAACACAAAGCGATCGTGAAACCTCTGACCGGGAAGCGTGATCAATGAAAAAAGGTGATATCATTGTCGGCCTCGATGTGGGAACAACCAAGATTTGTGCTGTTGTCGGAGAGGTGGGAAACGGCGGATTGAAATTCCGCGGGGTCAGCACCTCCGCCTCGATAGGCCTGAGAAAAGGTGTGATCGTGGATGCCGAGGCGACTGTCGACTCAATAAAGAAGGCCGTGCATACGGCAGAGATTTCCACAGGGGTCGAGATCAAAGCGGTTTATGTCGGCATTTCAGGAGCCCATATTAAGGGTTTCCATAGTTACGGCGCTGCAGGGGTGCGGGGAAAAGAAGTCAGCGCTGTCGATATGGAACGCGTGATCGATTCTGCGAAGGCTGTCTATGTGCCGCTCGACCGGGAAGTCCTCCATGTGATTCCAGCGGGGTATACCCTGGACGGGCAGAACAGCATCAGAAACCCCATCGGAATGATCGGGGGAAGGCTCGAAGCGAACGTATATATTTTGACAGGCGCGGCCACCTCTCTGCAGAATCTCCTCAGTTGCTGTGAGAAATGCGGAATCGAAGTGATCGATATCATTTTTGAACCGCTTGCTTCCGCAGAAGCGATCCTCACCAATGACGAGAAAGAACTTGGTGTTGCTATTGTCGACGTAGGCGGCGGGACAACGGACATTATTCTCTATAAAGACGGATGGCTGAGACATTCTTCGGTGATCTCGGTAGGCGGGAACCATTTTACCAATGATATCGCTATCGGGCTGAAGGTTTCCGTGACCGAGGCCGAACGAGTGAAAAAGGGTTTCGGTACCGCAATTTCGGACATGATCAGCGACGCCGAAGAAATAGAGATTATCCGTGAGGGACGGGAGAGGAAGATACTGCGCAGACAGATGGCGGAGATCCTTCAACCGAGAACCGAGGAATTGATGGATCTGATTAAAAGGGAACTGCTGGTCTGCCATGGGTACGATATTGCATCCACGGGAGTTGTTCTTACCGGCGGCGGCTCTCTCCTGAAAGGTTTGGACATAGTGGCAGAACGCGTCCTCGGACTCCCCGTCAGGATAGGATTTCCCAGACAGATAAAAGGATGCAAAGAGATTGCAGAGAATCCAATGTATGCTACGGGGGCAGGCCTTGTCTTCTACGGCTATCATGCAGATGCGGACAAGGAGTTTTGCCCTGATATGGTTACAGGAGTATTCGGGAAGATGAAGGATTGGGTGAAAGGAATATTTATATAACAAGGAGGGAACAATATGTTTGAAATCGAAGAAGTGAGAAGTCAGACAGCAAGGATTAAGGTAGTCGGTGTCGGTGGGGCCGGGGGAAACGCCATCAATACCATGATCGCAACGAACCTCCATGGAGTGGAATTTATCGCTGTTAATACTGATATGCAGGCATTGGAAACTTCCCTGGCACCCGTGAAAATCCAGATCGGCGCGAACCTCACCAGAGGGCTTGGGGCGGGGTCAAATCCCCATATCGGCAAAGAGGCTGCTCTTGAGGACGCTGCCCTGATCGCCGAATACCTTGAAGGCGCTGATATGGTATTCATCACCGCAGGCATGGGCGGAGGGACCGGTACGGGAGCAGGGCCTGTGATCGCCGGGATCGCAAAAGAACTCGGCGCCATTACGGTTGCGGTCATCACCAAACCGTTTTTTTACGAAGGAAAGATCCGGTACTCAAATGCAGAAGAAGGGATAAAAGAACTCAAGCAGAATGTTGATACCATGATCGTGATACCGAACGACAAGATAGGTCTTGTGGTCGAGAAGGGGACCCCGCTTCTGAAGTCTTTTGCAGTGGCGAACGATGTCCTGAAGCAGGCGGTACAGGGCATATCGGATATCATCCTGATTCCGGGCCTCATCAATGTTGACTTTGCTGATGTGAAGACAATCATACAGGATAAAGGCCGCGGTGTTATGGGTTCCGGCGTGGGCAATGGGGAAACCGGTCCGATTGATGCCGCAAAGAAGGCGATATCCAATCCGCTGCTCGAAGAATCGTCCATTGAAGGCGCAAAGGGAATACTGGTAAATATTACGGGCGGACTCGAACTCTCGCTCAACGGGGTTCAGGAAGCCGCTTCCTATATATACGATTCTGCCCATGAAGATGTTCATCTCATATTCGGCGCAGTGATAGATCCGGATATCGGCGACGAGGTGCGGGTAACCGTCATTGCGACAGGATTCAATGATCAGAAAGAGAAGGTGGACCTCCCGCAGATAAAAAAGTGGACTCCGATCAAGCAGACGGTCAATTTGAGAGGGTCCGAAAGAGTATTGTCGAAGAATCTGAGGTCGTACGATGTCAATGTCGTAACGACGGAGATCATGTCGTACGAAGAGCATATCGATCTGCCGACATTTTTGAGAAAGACAGCCGAACAACCTCAAAAGGAATTATAGGGTTTCCCTCCCACGAGGGGCCTCCTCCCCCGGAGGCCCCTCCCCCCCCCAATGTGCAAAAATTTTGTTTAATGCCCCGGATTTGGTTTAAGATATGACGTCATGAAAAATCAGGTTAAGTACCTTCAAAACTTATTCAACGACTTGTTGGATGACTACGGGCATGCATATATCGTCGTCAGGCATTCCGATAAGACCGTGATCGGGAAAAGGGGTTTTACGGAAGAAGAGAAGAAAAAGGGGATCGTTTTAATCTTTAATCAGAAAAATCATAAGAACCTTCAATGGACGGAAGAAGGCAGCATTATCGCCGCACTTGGATTCGGGGCCGGGAACAGGCCCGAGAAGTGTTTTCTTCATTGTGACGATATTGTTTCAGTCTTTTCTCCCTATGCAAAGGTGCGGTTTGAACGGGGGGACATCTGGGATGCCCAACCCGAGGCAGAAGAAACCGGAGAGCCATCAGGCAAAAAAACGAAAAAACTACCTGACGATAACGTGGTGTCGATGGATCGTTTCAGAAAAACAAAGGCCTGACGGATTCCACAGGGGAATGCCCCTTATCAACCGTCTCATAATCATGACAACATTATTTACAAAATCCCTCCTCACATCCTTTTGTCAAATCCCGAAAGCATTCGGGACTCTTTGGTAAAGAGGGGTAAGGGGAGATTTTCTGCTTTATGAGGCTTTTGCAAAAGTCCTATTCTGGTAGCCGCAGGCTTTAGCCTGCTTTTGTAATGCATTGAAAAAAAATGAAACCACGCAAACTAAAGTTTGCGGCTACATCATGATTGCAAGACTTTTGCAAGAGCCTCCACCTATAAAATATTTTCTAATAATCGTGCTCCATGGCATATCGCAACTATTTCAATGACTTCTTTTTTGATGCGATAAACTATTCTGTAGTTTTTATAGATTTTTTCTCTCAGGTTTTCATCGTTGTATTCCGGGACTATACGGCCTGAATTCGGAAACCGGGGGATGGACTTAACAATCGCAATAATCTTTTTGGCAAAGAGAGCGGCATAGTATTTTGAATCCCTGGAAATATAGTCGCATATTTCTTCAAAGTGGGAAGCTGCACGCGGAGACCACCTTATGTGGTAAGCCATTTGGACATCCGCGTTTCAATTTCATCATGAGGGATTCCCTTCCCTTCGTCTAACTCTTTCAAGCCGGCATCAACCTGTAGTTTGAAGTACAACTCTGCCATGATGTCATCAATCGAAACCTCTTCCGGCAGAGATTGAATCATCTGAATGACCTGCTGTTTTACCCCAGCCATTTTGTTCACCTCCTCTATATTTTTTAAATATTCTTAAATCATTATAAAACAATCCGTTGGCTCTTTCCGCTATAACACATTAAATTGTTTTGCGGGTCAAGAATCGCTGAAGAACGAAGGTTTTCGTCCAGACTGCGTCTTTATCTCATGGCATTTATGCGCCAATTCAACAAGCTCGATGTGCCCCCATGTGCCTCTGTCCGTCAGATGATGTGACAAACGCGGCGGGATTGCGTTGACCCCGAGGTGTGCGCCGCTGATTGCGCCTGCCATCGCTGCGGTGGTATCAACATCTCCGCCGACTTGAACGGCGGTGCAGATGGTTTCCCAATAGTCTTCAGGCGACGTGAGAAATGAGTAGAGGCTCCAGAGCACACTGCCGATGACGAATGAGGATATGCCTTTCCATTCATCGTCGTCGACATAATCGGCATCGAAGCCGGCATTGGCAATGGCAGTGAAGGCTTCTGAAGGCGGCAGGCATATCCATTGCGTCAGTTTTTGGAGTTCGTGGGCAAATCCCCGGTCGATCTTCCCTGTCCATTCTGCCAGCGTTGAGATGAAAGAAGGGGGATGTATTGACCGCTCCTGAAGCGCCAGCGCCACTGCGCCGCTGATCGCGACTGCCCCTGCCGAGCACCGGGGGTCTCTATGGGTGATCCTTCCCTGATCGTGGGCCGCCTGAATGAGCTTCTGCGGATTATCGAAGAAGAACAAGCCGATGGGTGCTGCGCGCATGGCGCTCCCATTCCCTGCTGCAGGAGGCGGCGCGCCCGATTCTTCCCAGGGAATGCCCTGAAATAACCGTTTCACTGCTTCTTTTGTCGAATAACCGAATCCAACGATTCTCTTTTCGGCAAAGATCATCTTTATGCGTTCTGCAAAATCCGCGGGGTCAAATCTTTTGCAGGAGACGTAGCTCTGGATAAGCTCGCGTGCGAGCTGCGCATCATCCGAATACTGTCCGAATGGAAAAGGGAAGTTGCCGAACTCGCTTTCCCTCCCGGTTTTCAGGAAGTCTTCGACATACCGTTTGCATGCCTCGGGCGAGAACCCTTCCACGGCAAACCCGGTTGCGTCTCCGAGACACTGGCCGACCAGGCAGCCGCTGAACTGATCCTTGCGGGGGAGCATTCAGTTATCGGATAATACTTCCCGGCGGGACTTCACTGTCAGGGTGCAGGAGAACCGGCTTTCCGTCAACGCCGGCTGCAAGGACCATTCCCTGACTTTCGATGCCCCGGATGGTTCTCGGTTCCAGGTTGACGAGAACCGGGACCTCCCTCCCGATGAGCTGTTCGGGTAGATAGCTCTCCGCAATCCCCGCAACGAGCTGTCTCTTCTCAACGCCGAGGTCAATCTCCAGCTTCAGCAATTTGTCGGTCCCCATCACTTTTTCAGCGGCGACAATTTTCCCGATCCTGATATCCAATTTCTTAAAATCGTCAAAGGTAATCATCCAGATATTATCTATAGTTAACACGGTTTTTTCAATAAGGATGTGCTATTGCTTATGAGAGGCCGGTTTACATAGTTATCCCTGTGTGATAAAATTTTGAATGAAGAAAGGTTTGCTGATAGGGCTGTCTTTCCTGTTTTTGGTCATCCTTTTCCTTATGCTGAGAACCGGGAGGGAAACACCCGGGGATTTCAAAATAGCCGGGGGATCGTTTATCGAGGATGTCAGGATCACCCAGAAAAAGAGCGGATCGACCATCTGGACCCTCACCGCGAGCACAGCCCGCTTTCTGGGGGATGAAAACAGGGCGGAACTGCAGGATATCAGTATGGAATTGCAGAAAAATGGCGTCGTTCTCCATGCTGCAAAAGGTATCTATAACCTTTCCGACAGGAGTTTTACCACCGACAGTATTGTGAAGGCTGATGCAAAGAACTACACGATAACAGCGGATTCCGTCGATTATGAAATATCGTCGGGAAAAATCAGGACAGACGGCAGAATAACCGTTGAGGGTAAAGGTTTCAAGGTCGAGGGGAAAGGCATGAAAGCTGATTCGTCCCAAAGGGTGGAAATTTTACATGATGTCAAGGCGACGTTTAATAAATGATATGGTACGCTTCTGCGGATCACTGATTATTGTTGTATTGCTGTCAACTCACGGTTTTTCCGCAGAGCAGGCAAAAGAGCGCGCAAAGAAGATAAAGGGCCCGGTCGTCATAACATCCGAAATGCTGAAAGCGGATAACAAGGCCCGCACCGCCCTTTTTGAGCGCTCTGTTGTTGCGAGGTCGACGGATATGACGATATACGCCGATAAGATGCTTGTCCACTATGAGGAAGGGAGCGGCAATGTCACGCAGATCGATGCGAAGGGACAGGTAAGGGTGACGAAAGAATCCAGGGTTATTACCTCCCGTGAAGCTGTTTACTATGCCGCCGAAGAAAAAGTCATCTTTACCGGTGACCCAAGGGCTGTTGAGGGTGAGAATGTGGTCACGGGCAAAAAAATGACATACCTCATGAACGACGACCTCTTCCTTGTTGAGGAAAGCAAGGTTTTCCTCAAAAATAAAAAAGAACAATAGCGAGCCCCCATGCATACCCTCCAAGCCAAAGAAATTTCAAAATATTACGGGAAAAGGCACGTCGTGAAAGGGTTGACCTTTCATGTGGGAACAGGCGAGATCGTCGGACTGCTTGGCCCTAATGGAGCAGGCAAGACAACCACCTTCTACATGATAGTCGGGCTCATCAAACCGGATGGCGGGGAAATAGTTCTCGACGATGAAGATCTGACTGGCTTGCCGATGTACCGCAGGTCGTTGAAGGGGATCAGCTATCTTCCTCAGGAACCCTCCATATTCAGAAAGCTTTCAGTAGAGGATAATCTCAGGGCGGTACTCGAAATACGCGGCCTCCGGCAGGAGGAGATCGATGTCGAAGTGGACCGCCTGCTGAAGGAGTTTGCGCTGACCGAGCTTTCGACAAAAGAGGGATATAAGCTTTCCGGAGGCGAGCGGCGCAAGACGGAGATTGCGAGGGCGATCGCGATAAAACCCCGTTTCATCCTCTTTGACGAACCATTTGCGGGCATAGATCCCATTGCGATTATCGAACTTAAAAAGATGTTCACCTATCTGAAAGGAAAGGGCCTCGGGATTCTGATAACAGACCATAATGTCAGGGACACGCTTTCCATTACAGACAGGGCATACATTATCAACAACGGCGAGATTCTTGAAGAGGGAAGCCCGGAGAAGCTCATAGCTGACGCAAGAGTAAAAGAAGCCTTTCTTGGAGAGGAGTTTACCCTCTAATGGCGCTTGAAAACAGACTTGAGCTGAGATTATCCCAGAGGCTGATCCTTACTCCTCAGCTTCAGCAGGCGATTAAGTTGCTGCAACTGCCGCACCTTGAGCTGACCGAATTTCTGAACCAGGAACTGATGGAAAACCCGTTCCTTGAAGAAGCCGCTGATGAAGTCCCTGCGGAAGAACTCACACAGGAGGAGAAAGAGTCTGTCGAAGAGGAAGATAACTATGAAGATGCCGGAGCCCCGCTCGAAAAGCTCCTGAACTTTACCGTTGACGAATACTTTGAAGAGAGGGGGTTTGACGGACGGGATCTGGGATATTTCAACCCCGGCACCAATGAAATCCCCTCCTTCGAACAGTTTCTCTGGAAGAAGCCAGACCTGTATGATCACCTCTTGTGGCAGCTGCGGTTGTCGCACACGCCGGAAGATTTAAGAAAAACAGGGGAAATCATCATCGGCAATATTGATGAAAACGGATATCTGGCTGCCTCAATGGAGGAGATACAGAAAGCAGCAGAGGTCCCCATGGAAAATGTCGAGAGCGCCCTCGTTCTCATACAGACTTTCGACCCCCCGGGGGTAGCGGCGCGGACCGTCACCGAATGTCTGCTCCTGCAGCTGAGGATCCTGAATCTTAAGGACACGCTTGTCGAAAAGATCGTTGTCCATAATATGGAGGAACTCGAAAAGAAAAAGTATGCTGCCATTGCACAGCAGCATGCCCTCCCGTTGAAAGACGTTTTGGCTGCCGTCAAAATCATTGAGGGGCTGGAGCCGAAACCGGGGAGAAATTTTTCAAACGCGGACACCAACTATATCACTCCTGATGTCTATCTTTTCAAGACTGCTGACGGCTATCAGATCATACTCAATGACGAGGGAGTGCCGAGGCTGAGGGTCAGTTCCTATTATAAAAAACTTGTTCAGCAGAATAACGCCTTTCCGAAAGAAGATAAACAGTTTTTTATCGAGAAGTTACGGTCCGCGGTCGGCCTTTTAAAGAGCCTTGATCAGAGGAGCAGAACGATCTATCGGGTGACCGAGACGCTCATCGACCTTCAAAGGGATTTTTTCGAAAAAGGCGTGGCAGAACTCAAGCCGTTGACGCTGAAGGATGTCGCTTCAATATTGGATCTGCACGAAAGCACGGTAAGCCGGGTGACGTCAAATAAGTTTTTGTCCTGCGAGCGCGGGACGTTCAGTTTCAGATATCTCTTCAGCAGCGCGCTCCACAGCGGAATGGGAAACGTGTCCTCTACATCGGTGAAGGATATCATAAAAAAGATCGTGACCGAAGAGGACCCGAAGAAACCGATGAGTGACCAGCATGTCGCAGACATGCTGCGGGAAAAAGGCATCGTCATCGCACGAAGGACTGTTGCAAAATACAGGGAGGAAATGAGCATCCCGCCGCAGGCACAGCGAAGGAAAAACAATTCATAAAAGGAGGGAATATGAATATCATTGTAAATGGCCGACATCTTGAGGTGACACCGGCCCTGAAAACCTATGCGGAGAAAAAGATCCAGCGGTTTGACCGGTATCTGTCGAATATTTCTGAGGCTGTTGTTACAATCAGCGTTGAGAAATACCGGCACAAAGCAGAGGTCCTGTTGAAGGTTGACGGCATGCTTATACAGGCAGAAGGGATAACAGGCGATGTCTATTCCTCTATCGATGAGGTTGCCGAAAAACTCGAACGGCAGATAAAGAAATACAAAGAGAAGCTGGTTTCTCACAGGAAATCCTCTGAGGGCAAGGCCGGTGAGATGGAGGCAGAGCCCCCGCTTGCCGCTGAAGGCGGTAAGATAATAAAAAACAAACGCTTTGAACTGAGGCCCATGAGTCCTGATGAGGCTGCGATGCAGATGGATCTCCTCGACAAGGATTTCTTTGTCTTTACCAATGACAGCAGCGGGGTGATAAATGTCATCTACAGGCGGAGAGACGGGAATTTCGGTCTTATCGAGCCGATAAAATAGCGGGCATAGGGAATAGGGACGAAGGAGTTCTGATGGTATGAAGCCAATTATTGTCATCCTCTCCGGACTTTCGGGTTCGGGCAAGACGGTTGCGCTAAGGGCCCTTGAGGATTCCGGGTTCTTTTGCGCCGACAACCTCCCTGTCACCCTCATCGAGTCGTTCGTCTCGATCGTATCGAAGAACACGGACACGAAAAAAATAGGCATAGGCGTCGATATACGGGAGAAAGGGTTTTTATCCGGAATCAACGAAGTCCTGAAAGCTCTCAGGAACAAGTACAGAACGGATGTCCTTTTCCTCGAGGCGGAAAAAGAGGTCCTTGTCAGGAGGTTTAAAGAGACCCGCAGGCCCCATCCGCTCGGTGGTGCGCTTGAAGAGTCAATCCGGATCGAAAAGGAACGAGTTGCATTGCTGAGGGAAGCTGCCGACAGAATCATTGATACCTCATCGTTCACCCCGCACCATTTGAGGCAGATTATTACTTCCCTCCATGCAACACAACAGGGGGAAAAGGCGATGACAGTCACTCTCATTTCCTTTGGGTTTAAACTTGGCACTCCACAGAATGTCGATCTGCTGTTCGATGCCCGGTTCCTTCCGAATCCTAATTTTGTTCCCGCACTAAAACCCTTGAAGGGAACGGACAGAAGGGTTTCGGAATATGTCTTCAGGCATCGAACGGCAAAAGAGTATGTGAAGAAGATAAAGGAGTTGATCGATTTTCTGATTCCGCTGTATATTAAGGAAGGCAGGGCATACCTGACAATCGGTGTCGGATGTACAGGCGGAAATCATCGTTCCCCGGCGATTCTCGAAAAACTGAAACATTCCCTTAAAAAACATCCTATCGATCTGAGTATTGTTCACCGGGATATAAGCTGACCAGTTATTGAGAGTCTGTTTATAGAGTCGTATTTGTCATTATTTATAAAATCCCTCCTAACCTCCTCTACGAGTCGTAGACCTTTTTCCAAAGGGAGGATTTATACCCCTCTTTGGCAAAGAGGGGAAAAGGGGAGATTTTCTAACCCAAGAGGCTCCTTTTTTATCGTTATGTTTACAAAGCCGAATTTAAGTTGTTAGTATATATGTCTTGTGGAGAGGTGGCCGAGCCGGTCGAAGGCAGCCGCCTGCTAAGCGGTTGTGGGGGTAACACTCCACCCAGGGTTCGAATCCCTGCCTCTCCGCCATGTAAAACAACAGATAGCAAATAGTAGGTAATAGGTAGGGAAAAATATTTCAGGAGGAAAAAGAATGATACGGAAAATGCTGATTATGACATTGAGTGTTTTTATGGTTTTTTCATTTGCTGCATGTAAGAAAAAGGAACAGGAGCCGCCTGTCCCGCAGGGACAAATGCCGCCGCAGGGACAAATGCCGCCGCAGGGACAAATGCCGCCGCAGGGACAAATGCCGCCGCAAGGACAAATGCCGCCGCAGGCACAAATGCCGCC
>Ga0209254_10000561_pt1 | contig 30705 bp, 28 predicted proteins | sample FrelakmetDIP11DI_FD_187148 | JGI IMG/M metagenome (GOLD analysis project Ga0209254, IMG submission 187148) | Freshwater lake sediment microbial communities from the University of Notre Dame, USA, for methane emissions studies - DIP11 DI (SPAdes)... | ecosystem: Environmental > Aquatic >... | reverse complement strand
GGATCCGGCGCGCTTCGTGGGCTTGAAAGAAGCCGCTTTGAAAGTGCGTGACGAAGAAAAGCGCGCGGTCGTCGTTGGCAGCATGTCGGCGGGTATCATGGAAGTGTATGCGTGGACGCGCGGCTTCAAAGACTACTTCACCGACTTTGCCGGCAATCCCAAACTGGCCGAGAAGTTCATGGATCGCATCCTCGAAATTCAGATTGCCTATTGGGACAAGATGTTCGACACGATCGGCGATGTCATCGACGTGGCCTGCACCGCCGACGACTTCGCCGGGCAGCAGGGCTTATTGGTCTCGCCGCGCGCGTATCGCAAGTTGGCGAAGCCGCGCCACAAGGCCCTGTTCGATTACATCCACCGGCGCAGCAACGCCAAGATCTTCTTCCATTCGTGCGGATCGATCCGCGCCGTGATTCCCGATCTGATTGAGATTGGCTGCGACATCATTAATCCGGTGCAGGTCAGCGCGGTGGGCATGGATTCGGCGGACCTCAAACGTGATTTCGGCAAGGACATTGTCTTCTGGGGTGGCGGAGTTGATACGCAGCGCGTGCTGGGTGTGGGCACGCCAGAGCAGGTGCGCGAGGATGTCAAGCGTCGCTTGAACGACCTGATGCGTGGCGGCGGCTTCATCTTCAATACGGTGCACAACATACAGGGTAACGTCCCGGTCGAGAACATCATGGCGATGTGGGAGACGCTGCAAGAGTACGGGGTGTACAGCCAGTAGGTCAGGAAACCAGCAGGCCGGCGATTAGAAATCGCGCCTACTGAGCAATCTCCTGATCGCCCACCTGCGTGGGCGGGGGCTTTCCTGAATGCGTCGGCGCAGGCCGACGATCGGCCGGCGTTGCCGCTCGCGAGGCGCGACTTCAAGTCGCCTACAGGGGAGAAGATCTCGTGCCGAGAATGACGATCAAGCACTTGCTGGACTTGAAGGGGCAGCGCAAGCTGGCGCTGACGACTGCGTTCGACACCGATGCGGCGCGTGCCTGCGAGCTGGGCGGCATCGACGTCATCGTGACGTGGCCGCAGCACAACGAGACGATGGAAGAGCTGCGCTTCGTACTCGAGCAAGTGCGCGAGGGTGCGCCTAATACGCTGATCGGTGCAGGCATCCCGCGTTACGAAGCTTTCGTCAGCGAGACCGACGCGGTGCGCTGCGCTTGGCAGGCAATCAAGGCTGGCGCGGACATGATCTACTCTTCCGGCATGGAGCACAGCAAGTTCAAGGCGCTGGCGCGCGAGCGGATTCCGTTCGTCGGTCATGTGGGCTACATCCCGGCGCACAACACCTGGTTCGGCGGCCCGCGCGCAGTGGGCAAAAGTTACGACGAAGCGATGCAAGTCTATGAAGATACCCTGGATTTTCAAGAGATGGGCGCAGTGGCGGTGGAAATGGAATGCGTCCCGGCGCGGGTGGCCGCCGAAATTACGCGGCGTGTGAGCCTCCTCGTACTCTCGATGGGCAGCGGGGCGGACTGCGACGGGCAATACCTGTTTAGTTGCGACATCTGGGGCACGCACGATCGCCATTATCCGCGCCATTCCAAGAAATACCGCGACTTCTACACCGAGGCGATCGCCGCCATGCGTGAATACAAAGAAGACGTGGTGAGCGGTGCCTTTCCAGCCGAGGCGCACACCATTCGCATCCGCGCTGAAGAGTTCGAACGGTGGCGCGCCGGCTTGGACGCGTGCCGCTAATTTCAGAAGGGAGAGACCGACACCATGGCTGCGAACACTGCACCACTTCGAACGCTTGAAGAGTATAGCTTGGTGAGTGAGCGTGGCAAACAGGCTGTTGTGCGGGGGCTGGCCGATGCGCAGTGGTATGTCCCGCTCGTGCCACGCGAAAAAATGCGCGAACTGTTGGAACGAAGAAACGGCCCAGCCATTCGCGATACGATCATCTGGTTTGGGCTGCTGCTGGCCTTGGGGCTGGCCGGCATCGCCCTGTGGGGAACGCCCTGGGCGATCATCCCGTTGTTCCTCTATGCGGTGGTCTATGCCTCTTCGTCCGATTCACGGTGGCACGAAGCAGGTCACGGCACTGCCTTCAAAACCGATTGGCTGAACAACGCCCTCTACGAGATTGCGTCGTTTATGGTGCTGCGCGAGTCGGTGATCTGGCGCTGGAGCCATGCCCGTCACCATAGCGACACGATCATTGTGGGGCGCGATGCGGAGATCGTGTTGCAGCGGCCTCTCTCCGTCGGCGGGCTGTTTCTGAAGTTCATCAACATCCCGGGCTTCTTCCGGTATTTCCAGAGCATCTTGCGCCACAGCCTGGGCAAGATGGCGCCCGAAGAGCGCATGTTCATCCCCGAAGCCGCCTTCAGCCGAGTCTACCGGCGGGCGCGCATCTATCTCCTCATTTACTTGGCTGTGATCACACTGGCCATCGGCACACGCAGCATACTGCCGTTGCTGTTCATCGGCCTGCCTAATCTCTACGGGGCCTGGTTGATGTTGATCTACGGTCTGACGCAACATGCCGGACTGGCGGAAGACGTCTTGGACCACCGCCTGAACACGCGGACCGTGTACATGAACCTCATCAATCGTTATCTTTATTGGAATATGGGCTACCACATCGAGCACCACATGTTTCCCCTGGTGCCCTACTACAACCTGCCCAAACTGCACGAGCTCGTCAAGGCTTACATGCCGCCGACCTACAACGGATTGATCGCCGCGTATCGCGAAATCGTTCCCACCTTGCGGCGCGTGGCAAAAGATCCCAACTACTACTATCAACGGCCGGTACCGGCATTGCCTGAACCAGAGGCGGCGCATGCGGCTGCCCAGGTCGTGGTTTCTGATGCACTGGCCGACGCGGACGGCTGGGTTGAGGTGTGCGATCTCAATCTGATGGTGCTGGGTGATGTGCTGCGCTTTGATCACGGCGGCCATGTGTATGCCATCTATCGCACGAGCATGGGCCAGATGTTTGCCACCGATGGCTTTTGCAGCCACGGCAAAGCGCATCTGACCGAAGGCTTCCTGCGCGGTGACATCATCGAATGTCCCAAGCATAATGGCCGTTTCGACGTGCGTGATGGCTCGGTACGTCGTTCGCCGCCGCGCGTCGCGTTGAAGACTTATCCGGTGCGGCACAAGGATGGACGTATCCAATTGAAAGTCAAATGACGGCTTAGCCAGCAATTTAACCCTTAGGAGAACGATCGATGGACCTCAAAACAATCTATGATGCGGTGGTCAATGGCGAGATTGAAGAAGTAGCCGATGGCGTCAGCGCGGCATTAGCAGCCAACATTCCTGCCGATAAGATTCTGAACGAAGCGCTCATTCCTGCGATGAGCGAAGTCGGCCGCCTATTCGAAGAGCAAGAATATTACGTGCCCGAGATGTTGATCTCGGCGAAGGCGATGCAAGGCGGACTGGCGATCCTCAAACCGCTGCTGGCCGCCGCGGGCGCAGTCGCCGGGCCGCAGGTGGCGTTTGGCACGGTGAAAGGCGACCTGCACGACATCGGCAAGAATCTGGTGATCATGATGTTGGAAGGCGCCGGCTTTCAGGTCGCCGATCTGGGCGTCGATGTGCCGCCCGCTAAATTCATCGAAGCCGTCAAGGGCGGGGCGCAGCTGATCGGCATGTCGGCGATGTTGACGACGACGATGCCCAACATGAAAGTCACCATCGATGCCTTGAAAGACGCGGGCGTACGTGACAACGTCAAGATCATGATCGGCGGCGCGCCATTGACCCAGGCCTATGCCGATCAGATCGGCGCCGATGGATATTCGCAGGATGCCAGTGCCGCCGTACGCAAGGCGAAGGACCTGTTGGGGTAAAGCAATGCACACACTTCTGCGCAGTGCGACCACTGAAGTCACGATCAAGACCGACGGCCCGTTCGTCATGATCGGCGAGAAGATCAATCCCACGGGCCGCAAGAAACTGGCCGAGGCTTTGCAGCAGCGCAACTTCGACTACGTGCGCGACCTGGCGCTGAAGCAAGTGGAATTCGGCGCGGACGTGTTGGACATCAACGTGGGCGTGCCGGGGTTGGACGAAGTGTTCGCCGTGGTCGAAGTGATCAAGGTGGTGACGGACGCCACGAAAGTTCCGTTGTGCATCGATTCGCCCAATCCCAAAGTGCTGAACGCCGCCCTGAAAGTCATCACAGGCAAACCGTTGATTAACTCCACGAACGGCGAAGAGAAAACGTTGAACGCGGTACTGCCGATCGTGAAAGAGTATGGCGCGGCCGTGATTGGCCTGACGATGGACGACCACGGCATTCCGAGCGATCCCGCGGTGCGCTTGAAGATCGCCGCGAAGATTATCGACCGCGCGGCGCAGTTAGGCATCCCCCTTGAAGACGTCGTGATCGATCCGCTGGTGATGACGGTGGGCGCGGATCATATGGCGGGCGCGAATACGCTCAAGACGATCGAGTTGGTGACGAAAGAATTCGGCGTCAACATCAACCTGGGCGCCAGCAATGTGTCGTTCGGCCTGCCCGATCGGCATACGCTGAACCAGACGTTTCTGGCGCTGGCGATGGGCGCGGGCGCGTCGTGCGCCATTACCGATCCGATCAAACTCGGCGCGACGATCCGCGGAGCCGATTTGATTCGCGGGCGCGACACGTACTCGAAGCGCTACATTCAATACTGCCGCGCGCATCCGGTGGAAGCGAAATAAGCAATTCACCGATGAATGTGAGGCGCGGCTCGACGACAGTGATGCCGTCGAGCCGCGCCTCTCTAGCCGGAGGTTGCTGATGAATGCGTATGAGCGCTATGCAAATCGGTTGAAGGGCGAGCCCGTCGATCGGGTTCCGAATTTCGATATTCTGATGATGCGCGCCGCGCATCACATCGGCCAGCCGCTGGCACGCTACTATCTGGATCACCGGGTATTGGTCGAAGCCAATCTGGCCGTGCTGAACGATTTTCACCTCGACATTGTGCAGGCCATTTCTGATCCGTATCGCGAAGCCGCCGACTTTGGCTTGGAAGTGGAATTTCCAGAAGACAGCCTGCCGATCAGCCGCACGCCGCTGGTGATTGAGCCGGACGACATCAAGAAACTGATCCCGCCCGACCCGGCCACGGGGCGGCGCATGAGCGATCGGTTGGAGGCCATCCGATCGTTTCGTGCACAAGTCGACGGCCAGGTGCCGATCATGGGTTGGGTTGAAGGCGCACTCGCGGAAGCATCCGATCTGCACAGCATGTCACTGACGATGATCGATCTCGCGCAGCGGCCTGAATGGTTGACCGATCTACTGGAGATCTGCGTCGAAGTGGAGATTGCCTTTGCGCGCGCGCAGGTCGAGGCGGGGGCTGACATCATCGGTCTGGGCGATGCCGTCTGCTCGCAGATCTCGCCCAAGATGTATCGCCAGTTCGCGCTGCCTTACGAGCAGCGTATCTTCGCCGCTGTGCGTGACATGGGCGCGGTAGGGCGTCTGCACATCTGTGGCAATACCACGCGCTTGCTGCACGACATGGCTCAGAGCGGGGCACAGATCATCGACCTGGACTGGATGGTGGACTTTGGTCAGGCGGCGCAGATTTTTGGCGCGGAGATTTCGCCGTGCGGCAACTTCGATCCGGTGAAGGTCATGCTGCAAGGCACGCCGGAGACGGTGCGCGACGCCGTGCGCGTGTGTGCGCTCCAGGGTGGACCGCGCGGTTTCAGTGCTGCGGGCTGCGAGATTCCGGACGCGACGCCGCCCGCCAACTTGTTGGCGCAATATCAGACGTTGTGCGAAGTGAATCGTATAATCTGACGACGCCGATGGCTGCCTGGTGGAAATCCAGATACTCGAGGGCCTCATCCCCAACACGACTGAATCTACGCTTGTCTTCTCGGCCGATACTGAATCGCTTCCGCCAGATGCGCGGCTTGAATTTGATCCGCCCCCGCCAAATCCGCGATCGTCCGCGCCAACTTCAACACCCGATGGAACGCCCGCGCGCTCATGCCCAGTTGATTCATGGCGCTGCGCATCAGCGCTTTGCTGGTGTCGTCCAACTCGCAATATTCGCGGATGTGCGCCGGGCCCATATCGGCGTTGCACGTTAGGCCCGATCCATCGAAGCGAGCGAGTTGTCTGTCGCGCGCGGCTAGCACGCGCTGCTGCACCGCCTCACTCGCTTCGCCCATGCGATCGGAGGCGAGCTTTTCGTAGTCCACACGCGGCACGTCCATGTGAATATCGAAGCGATCGAGCAGCGGGCCGGAGATTCTCTTCTGATAGCGGGTGACCATCGAGGGGGAGCACGAGCAGTTGTGCGTCGGATCGCCCCAGTAGCCGCAAGGACAGGGATTCATGGCAGCAATCAGCTGAAAGTTAGCAGGAAACGTCAGCGTGCCACTGGCACGGCTGATCGTCACGATGTGATCTTCGAGCGGCTGGCGCATCGCTTCCAGCGATCTTTCATCGAACTCCGGCAATTCGTCGAGAAAAAGTACGCCACGATGAGCCAGGCTGATTTCGCCCGGCCGCGGATTCTTGCCGCCACCAACCAACCCAGCGTGGCTGATCGTGTGATGTGGCGCGCGGAAGGGCCGTTCGCGGATCATCGGCGTGTCGGCGGGCAACGCGCCCGCCACCGAATAGATGTGTGTCACGCCGAGCGCTTCATCCAAGGTAAGTGGCGGCAAAATACCCGGCAGCGCCCGCGCAATGAGCGTCTTTCCCGATCCCGGCGGCCCGGTCATAATGACATTTGTGTCCGCCCGCCGCGGCCACTTCCATGGCGCGCTTCACGTGTTCCTGCCCTTTGATCTCGCGGAAGTCGGTGTACGTGAAGGATGGGCCGAGCGATTCAAGATGCGTAGTGGGCTGCGGCGCGATCAGGTCGATGCCGTGCAAGTGATTCACGACTTCGCTCAACGACTCCACCGGGATCACTTCCACGCCGTCGATCAAGGCGGCTTCAGGCGCGTCATCCTTGGGCGCAAAGATGCGGTGATAACCGTGGCTCGCCGCGTAGGCCGCCACGGGCAGCACACCGCGCACATGCCGCACCGATCCGTCGAGACCGAGTTCGCCCACGAACAACGCCTGATCCAGATCGACATCGGGAATCTGATCGGTCGCGGCGAGAACGCCGATCGCCATCGGCAGATCGTAGGCGGGGCCGGCTTTGCGCACATCGGCGGGGGCGAGGTTGACGGTGATGCGCCCGTCGTGCATGCGCAGGCCGCTGTTCTTGATCGCGGAGCGCACGCGCTCGCTGGATTCCTTCACCGCTGCATCGGGCAGGCCTACGATGAAGAACGCGGGCAGGCCGCGCCCGGTGTCCACTTCCACTTCCACGATCTGGGCGTCCAGTCCGATGACGGCGCAGGTGTACACTTTGGCGAGCATGGCCCAGAGTGTAGCACAGGCGCGAGATTGCTTCAACCTTCAACGAGGATGCTATAATCAGACATCTCTCAGCCGTGACCTTCCATGGAAGACTGGACTCTTCCGGGTTGAACGGAAAATGGCTCATGCCAAGCTGTAAAGCAATAAAGAACAGCCTTTAAATCTTTGCCTCTTGGCAGCTTGGCGTGATGAACAGTATCTTGTCAAGGAGTACCCCATGTCCACCTGTCCCAGCTGCGGACGCGACGCCGGAACCAACGAGATTTGCCCGCACTGCGGAGCCGATCTCAAGCGCCGTCTGAGAGTGCGCACTTTCGGCATTCTCTCGATCGTCGTCGCGGTCGTCGGCGTGGCAATCTTGTTGTTCTTCGCGGTACGCGCGCCAGTGCCCACGGTCAGAGTCAGCGACATTCAATCCACCTCCAACTACGCTTACGTGCAGCTCAACGGCGTCGTCTCGCGCGGCCCCAACTACAATCCCGATTCGCAATCGATCACGTTCTGGCTGCGCGATGACACCGGCGAGATCATGGTCAGCGCCTTCCGCGATCAAACGCAGGAACTCATCGCCGCCGATCGAGTGCCCGCGCCCGGCGATACAATCGCGCTGCAAGGCACATTGCGCGTGCGCGATGGCTCACCATCGCTGACGATCGATTCCGCCGATAGCATGAAGCTCACGCGCGCCACGGCGGCGGCCGCCGATCGCCCGATCGGATCGATCACGTCCGACGACAATCTCCAGGGCGTGCGCGTGGTAGGTGAAGTGCGGCAGATCAACGCGCCGTTCACCGGCTTGAAGCTGATCACTCTGCGCGATGCGACCGGCGCGATCGATGTGGCGCTGCCCACTGATTTTGAAGCGGCCTTCGGCCCGACCCCGCCGATCACGATCGGTCAGTCGATTCAAGTGCTGGGCGCCGTCACGAAGTTTGAAGACACGCCGCAGCTCACCGTGCGGCGCGGTGCCGACATTACACCGCTGCAAGAGGCGGTGGCATTGGCAAAATTCATGTCGCTGCCGGCGATCACTGAGGCGCAAGTCGGCAAGTGGGTGCGCACGCAGGGCGAGATCTCACAGGTGACGCCGGGCGACAAGAATACCAAATTCACGCTGAGTGAAGGTGACAAGCGCCTCACGGTATTGATCTGGCCCAATGCCTGGGCCGTGCTGCCTCAAGCCGATTTTCAACCGGGCGCCGAACTGACCGTGCAGGGTGAAGTGAGTCTCTTTCGCGGCGATCTGGAAATCGTGCCCGAACTCGCTTCTGATCTGGAAGTGCTGGCGCGCGCGGCGCCCGTCGAGGCGCAGGCCAAATCGATCGGTTCGATTACCTCCGACGATTTGAAGTCCCTGATCGTCGCGCAGGGCACCATCGAGCAGGCCGTGGCCTTCAGTCTGGGATCGCGCTATGACTTCAGCGATCCTTCCGGCACGATCATCCTGCTAGTGTGGAACAGCAATATCGATCCTCAGAAACAGCGGGAAATCTTCACAGTGGGGACCGCGCTATCCGTCACGGGCGAGATCGAAGATTTCAATCGACAGCTGGAAATCGTGCCGCGCTCGCTGGAAGATGTTGTCGTGATCACGACACCGGCGACGCCGGAACCGACCGCGACAGCTGCGCCCGAAGCGACGGTGACACCGACAGCAACTCTCGCAGCAACGCCGACCGTTGGGCCAACTAAAACCCCGGCAGCAACGAACACGCCTAAGCCCACGGAAGCGGTGGTATCAGGCCCGATCGTGCCGTTCAGTTCGATCACTCAGGACAGCGTGGGGCAAACGGTGACGGTGCGCGGCAAAGTTGTCGATACCTCCAGCTTTTCCGCGGGCTTCAAGTTCTTACTCGACGACGGTAGTGGCCGGATGTCGCTGACGCTCTTCGACAGTACCTACAAATTCGTGCCGAATCGCGCGGGCCTGAATCTGGGCGCCGATGTGCAGGTGACGGCCGAAGTGACCGAGTTCAGAGGCGTGCAGGAATTGCAGCCGAAGTCTGGCCGCGACGTGCGGATCATCACGCCAGGCTCCTCGGCAGCTGTGCCGGTAACGTCGATCAATCAACTGGGCAAGCCCGGCGAATTGGTGGCGATTGAAGGAAGCATTACCGAGGTGAAGGGTTTTTCCTCCGGCGCCAATGTGTTTGTCGACGACGGCACGGGCAACGTGCGCGTGACGCTGTTCAACAACGTGCTGGCCTATGTGCCGAAAGATCGACTGGTGCCCGGCGCGGCAGTGCGCGTCTACGGCAAGCTGGGTGCCTTTGGCGGCGCGCTGCAGATCGTGCCGGCTCTCGGCTACGATGTGATTTTCAAATGAACCATGATCAACTAATCAGCAATGATCGATGAGCAATCGCAAGTGGTTGTTGGCGGTCATGGTAATGGCACTGGCCGGTTGCGGGCCGGAGGGGTACACGCGGATCGATCCTGGCGGTGAGTACGTCTACTCGAATCCGGCGTGGTCGCCCGATTCACAGCAGATCGCTTTCACGTGCTGCGCCATCTACGACGCAGAGAAAGGCCGCAATACCTCCACCTGCGAAATCTTCAGCATGAGGGTAGCGACACGCGAGACACGGCAGCTGACGCGCAACGAAGTCTACGACGGCCAGCCCAGTTGGTCACCGGACGGGACGCAGATCGTTTATCGGCGGGAAGAGATCGATGGCAACAGCCTGCGCGTGATCGCGGACGATGAATCGGACGACGTCGAAATCTTCGCCTGCCCGCGGTCGTGCAATACGCCGGATTGGTCTCCGGGCGGTGACGCAATTGCCTTTCAAATGATCGCGGCATCGAGCTCATCGGCCGGCGAGACACCGTCGAATCTGTATCTTATCCCAGCGCACGGCGGCGATGTGCGGCAGCTGACGCAGGGCGCGCAGCCGGTGTGGCGGCCGCGTTGGTCGCCGGACGGGCAGCAGATTGTTTTTCGGCGCGCCGCCGATCCACCGATCCGCGTGATCGATGTAACGACGGGACAGGAAACGGCGTATGCGACGAAAGAGACGCGCGACCCCGATGATCCGATCTTCACGCCCGATGGATCGGGCATTGTCTTCTCGGCTTATGGAGCGGCGCCGAGACCGCGCCTGTTCCGTCTCGATCGCGCCGAGGGATCGATCGAGCTATTGCTGAACGCCGCCGCCGATTATCCGCCGCAGATGAAGGAACCGGCCTGGTCGCCGGACGGCAAGCAGATCGTGTTCAGCGCGTTCTACGAGAAGCTGTATCTGGCCGATTGGGAGCAGACGCGGGTGAAGTAGCTCAGTCGACTAATGCTGTCATGCTGAGCGCAGCGAAGCATCTCTGTTTGATTAGCGTTAGGTGCAGGCCGTGGCAGGCATTCTTCACTCGCCCGAAGGGCTCGTTCAGAATGACAGACATTTGGCGCTTTGGCCCGGTCGAAGCAGTTGACAATTATCATCTCGGCGTCACGGACTGACCATGGAACTGCTCTCTTATCTGTTCATTGCCGTATTGGGCGCGCTGATCGCTTCGCTGCTGGCGCTGATTCCGGCGCTACACGTCTACAACGTGATCACGCTGGCCTTCCTGTTTGCAGGCGGGTTGCAAGCGTGGCTGCAGCCCGATCAGTTTGCGATGCTGCTGTTGGGCATGGTGACGGGCTATGCCGTTCTCTCAGTTATTCCGTCCATTTACCTCGCCGCACCCGATGAGACTTCAGCTTTCATCGTGCTGCCGGGGCAGAAGTGGCTGCTGGAGCGGCGCGGTTACGAGGCAGCGATCTTGACCGGAGTGGGATCGTTGTGCGGCGTGATTGTGTTGGTGCTGCTCAGCCCGATCCTCACCGAAGTGGCGCGTGCCTTGCGCCTTGTGTTGGCGCCGCACTTCGGCTGGATCCTCGCGGCGATCAGCCTGTTCATGCTGATGTCGGAATGGCCCAAGGGCGGTGATCGCGGCCCGACGAATTGGGCGCGTTTTCGCGCGGCGCGGTCGCAATTGAGTGCGGGCTTGTTAACGTTCTTCCTGTCCGGTCTGTTGGGCATTATCTTGATGTATCGCAACTTCCTGCCGGTCGATACGGCCTTCGCCAGTTTGCTGCCCGCCTTCATCGGTTTGTTTGCCATTCCGATGGTGCTGACGAATCTGGTCATGGGCACGCGCGTGCCGCCGCAGCACATCAGCGCCTCGATCGATCTTTCACCGTCCCTGCTGCTGCGCGGCACCTTCGCCGGATCACTGGGCGGTTTGTTCGCTGCATTCTTTCCTGTGGTGACGGGCGGCATCGGATCGTTTTTGGCGGGACACGCCACCGCGCAGCGCGATGAGCGCACGTTCATCATCTCGCAGGGAGTGTCGAAGCTGGTGTATTACGCGGGCGGCTTCCTGCTGTTCTTTCTGCCGGGCCTGCATCTGGCGCGCGGCGGCATGGCCTCGATGATTAGCACCATCTACACGCCGGGCACGCCGCAGATGTACTACGTCGCCGTGGCCGCCCTGGCCGTTTCCGGCGCAGTGAGTTTCTTCCTGCTTATTCCGTATTCGCGTTTTGCGGTGCGCTTCCTGGCGCGGCTCGATTATCGTACGGTCAACATCGGCACGCTGATCATCATTTTGATCGTGTTGCTGCTGACGACGGGCCTGCCCGGGTTGGCGATCGCCATTCCGGCGACGGCGATTGGCCTGATCCCCTCGTTCTTCGGATCGCGGCGCATGAACTGCCTCGGTGTGCTGCTGGTGCCGATCACGTTGAACATGGCGGGGGTGGGGCCGGAGATTGCGCGCTGGTTGGGATTGGGTTAAGGTCATCATGAAAGGCATCTCTCACTTCTTAGCAGGAATCGCCGCGGCGACCTTTGTCCCCGGCGTGGTCGAGAGCGCTGCGCAGGGATCGTATCTCATCGTGCTAGGCGGGTTCTTCGGGTTGCTGCCGGACACGCTCGATTTCAAGTTCGCGCGTTACTTCGAGCAGCACGTCAACATCGATCCCGATCCGGCGAACCTCGATCCGCAGATCATGGCCAGCGCGGTCGCCGCTGAGATCGATCGGGCGGCTGAGACCGGGAAGCCCGTGCGCGTGCAGCTGCACAACATTCCGCTGGGGCCCAATCGCTGGCGGCAGTATCGCCTCCGCTTCGATTCAGAGCGCAATGAGATCGTGGTCGGCATCGGGCCGATCGTGAATGCGGCGCAAGCGCCGCTGGATGAAACGGGACAACGTGTCGCGCGCGTGAAGACGAAAGCGAAGATCGATTACACCTACGACGGCGAAATGGTCACCGACTTCTGGAACGGCCCGTCGTTTGCGTTCGTGCCGAAGGCACACGGCGTGGAGATACAGTTCCTGCCGTGGCATCGCGCGTGGAGTCATTCGTTCACGCTGGCCGCGCTGCTGGGGCTGATCGCCGGCGTGTTGTTCGGATCGGTGCAGGCGGGGCTGGTGGCGTTCCTGGGCATGTCGGCGCACATCGTCGAAGATCAACTCGGCTATCTGGGCAGCAACCTGTTCTGGCCCATCACCAAGGAACGATCGGCGGGAGCGCGGCTCCTGCATTCCGGCGATGCGATTCCGAATTTCCTGGCGGTGTGGACGGCGCTGGTCTTGATCCTCTTCAATCTCGATCGGTTTTCGGCGCCCGGGCAGAACCGCGAGCCGCTGTTCAATCCGTTGATCTACTTCACGACGATGTTAATCTTGCCCGCGCTAATCTTGATCGGCGTGTACGCGTGGGAACGGCGCAAAGATCACGTGCGGCGCGAGGTGGCGCAGCAGGCCGACATCGTGGCGGAGTTGATAGAGACGGAAGTGTAGCGAAGGCGGAATATGGAGCGCGGAATTTGCAGCGTAGTCAGGGTGCGTTTACCCGGCGATGTCACGCCGACGGAACACGACGACAGCAGCCAGTGCCAGCCCGACGGTGTAGAACAACAGCACGCTCAGACAGTGTGCCACGCTCACCTCGCCACTCCCGCCGCGCAGATAAGTTTCAAAGGCCGCCAGGTTGTAGTTGAACGTATAAGGCACTAGATCACGCCACATCCCGCCGCCGAAGCTAAGCGCGTTAATGAGGAGATCGCCCAGTAGCCATGGCGTCGCCAGGGCGAGGCCGCTGGCGCTGGACCGCGTCAACACCGCCGAAAACAAGCCGATCGTCGCGGCAATGGCCAGACGTATCCAGGTCACCACGAACGTGATGCTCAAAGTGTCCCAATGATTGGTCGACGAATCGAACGGCAGCGCGGTGTTGGTTGTCAATTGCAGCGTGATGAGGACGGCGGCCTGGAAGACCAACGGAACCAGAATCAGCGTCAACGTGATCTCGGCCAGCGCATAGGTCAATTTCACCATGAGGAAATGACCGCGCCTGGCCTGGCGCGTCAGAACGGTCTTCCAGGTGTCATAGCCGAATTCGTTGCCGACGATGGACGTGATGAAGAGGACGACGAGCAGCGTCCCCAGCACACTCACAAATTGCAGCCCATTCAGCAACAGCTGCGGAAAAGCAAACGACTGCAAGACGGTTTCGTCCAGGGCGAGGCCGTAGCTCCGACTCGTTTCCGCCACCGCATACGCAATACGCACCCCGCCCACCAGCAGCAGCACCATCGGCAGAATCGGCAATAGCCACGTCACGCGCAGCCGGCGCAGCTTGATCCACTCGGCGCGTAACAAACCCACGGTCATGTGTGATCCGCCTCAATGCGGGTGGTGCGCAGAAAGACTTGTTCCAGCGACTCGCGTTCGACGATGATCTGATAGACGCGCACCCCGGCCGCGCTGAGGGCCTGCACGATCTCCGGTGCACGCTCGCGCGGTACTTTAGCCAGCAATTGATTAGCCGCGATTGGCTCCGGTGTGACTTGAGTTAAGCGCGCAATGATGGCCGCAGCCTGATCGATCGGATCGGCTTCGATGCGCAGCGCGCACTGCTCGCCGAGCAGCTCGGCGATGGAGCCCTGCCGCAGCAGCTGCCCCCGATCGATAATAGCCACGTGATCACAGATCTGCTCGATCTCGTGCAGCACATGACTGGAGATGAAAATGGTATGGCCCGCTTTGCCCAGGGCACACACGAGTTCGCGGATTTCCGCCTGGCCAGCCGGATCAAGGCCGTTGGTGGGTTCGTCGAGGAAGAGCAGCTGCGGGCGATTGAGCAGCGCGGCCGCTATGGCCAGGCGCTGTTTCATGCCTAATGAATAGGTGCGGACTCGATCGTGTTGTCGATCGGCCACTCCGACCAGCTCGAGCACCTCGTCGATGCGTGACTGATCGGGATAGCCGCCGGTGTGGGCAAAGACGCGCAGATTGTCGCGTCCCGAAAGATACGGATAGAAGGCCGGCGACTCAACCAGTGCGCCGACCTGCGCCAGAAAGTGTGAACTGCCGCGCGCGACATCTTGCCCGAGCACCCAGGCGCGTCCCGCAGTCGGACGCACGAGCTTGAGCAAGAGGCGTATCGTCGTCGTCTTGCCGGCGCGATTTGGCCCCAGAAACCCGAACACCGAACCAGCCGGCACACACAGATCGAGCGCGTGAACCGCCCGGAGCGCTCCGTAATGTTTGCTCAGTTTTTCGGTCAGGATAGCGGCGTCGGTCATTGATCATCCAAGCTGCGGCTGGAGATTTCCGTCCCATTTAACCCGATTTTGTCGATTCCGCAACTGCGCCGCATCCGTGGCAGATGGCGGTTAATCCAGTGGAGTGTAAAATAAACGCTGAGTGAAGTGTAGTAGAATGGACGCAACTCTCATCGGAGACTGATGATCATAGCCATTGAAAACAGAGCGCGGGTGATGACTCTTCCATCTGCGCTCTGCCCCTATGAGGTGTATCATGCCAAGAGTGCTGCGCGGCTTCATTAGCGTGTTGATGGGTGTGCTGACCGTGTTGGGCGTGATTGCCTTGCTGCGCCCGATCGATCCTGCGCGCGCCCGATCGGCCGCCGTGGGCGATCATGTCATTATCAGCGAGGCGTTCTATGATCCGGCCGGCACGGACAACAGCTTGGAGTGGGTAGAACTGTTCAACCCGACCACTGGCCCGATCGATCTGGGCAACTACAGCCTGGGCAACGGCGGCGATTACTACACCTATAGCAGCGTGCAACTTACCGGGACGCTGGCGCCCGGCGCGTGCTGGGTCATCGGCGGGCCGACCAGTGTTCTGACGAATCACCTGCCGATTTTCAATCAGGAGTTTAACTTTAGCCCCGACTTTCAGAACGGCGGCGCCGACGCCGACGGCATTGCCTTGTTCAACGTCAGAGCCATTTCGATCACCTCCGCGACGATTCCGGTGGACGCGGTCATTTACGGCACGGCCAACACCAACAACCTGATCGATGAAACGGGAGCCGTTAACCCGCCCGATATTGGTACGGCGGCCAGCGGCAAGAGCAATGAGCGCATCGACATCACCGGTACGTGGCAGGTGCAGGCAGCGCCCACGCCCAACAACTGCACGGTTTTGACCACCACCGTCGCACCTCTGCCACCAACACTGCCTGGGAGCGTGTTGATCAGCGCGGTACACTTCGATGGTTATGCTGCTGGCGATGACGATGAGAGCCTGCGCCTGACCAACGTCTCCACGCGAGCAATCACTTTGACGAACTGGGTTGTGATTAACGGTCCAAGTGAGATCAATCTGACCGGCACACTTGCGCCCAGTCAGGCGATTTGGCTGACCAAGCAGGCGAGCGCATTTGAGGAGCAGTTTGGCTTCAAACCGGATTACGAATACGGCCCTGACAGCGATCTGCTTGTGCCCGACTTGTCGGTCTCAGGTTCAGTGCCGGTCTTAGGGCCGGGGGATGCGTTGGCCGTGCGTGAAGGGGCGAGTCATTGGATGGATGCCGTCGTCTGGAGTACGGGTTTAAGCATTGGCCAGATCACCAGCACTGGCTGGCTGACCGGCTGGGTCGGATCGAACCTGCAGCGCTACAGCGACGGGAACATCGCTGCTTCGGGGCAAATCCTCTATCGCAAACTTCACGAAGCCACCGGCAAGATCGTCGCCGACACGAACACGGCGATCGATTGGGCCAATGATCGCCGTGATCCGATGGCGGGCCGCAAGGCCCAGTATCCCGGCTGGGATCTGGAGAAATTCTGGCAGACCGCCAAAGTCACCGGCACGGCCGTGCTCACCGTGGCCATCGCGCCGGATAATGCCTATCGCGTCATTTCGAATCTGCTTGGCTCGGCACAGCGCTCGATCAAGATGGAGATGCTCACCTTCGATAATCTCGGCTTGCTGAATGTGCTGACGCAAACGCTCGGGCGCGGCGTCAGCGTGACGATCCTGCTGGAAGGCGGCCCGGCAGGCGGCATCGACGATCAAGAGCGCTGGGTCTGCCAGAAAATCGAAAATGCCGGCGGCCAGTGCTGGTTCATGATCACCAACACCTCGGGCGGCAATCACATTCATGCGCGCTACGATTATCTGCATGCCAAAATGATCGTCGTCGACGATCGACTCGTGGCAATCGGCTCGGAGAACTTCAGCCCGCGCAGCCTGACGTACGACAATCCGGCGGACGGCACGGTCGGCCATCGCGGCGTTTATTTGGCGACCGACGCGGCTGGCGTGGTGTCACGCGCGTTGGAAATCTGGAACACCGATTTTGATCCCATCCACCAGCATGACATCTATCGCTGGAACATCACCGACACGAAGTATGGTCCGCCATCGGTTTTCTTCACGCCGAATTACAGCGTCGAAGTCAGCGGCTACCACATTCGCTATCCGCAACCGTTGGCCGTGACTGCGCCCCTGACCTTTGAGTTGTTGACTGCGCCCGAAAGTGCACTGCGGGTGAGTGACTCACTGTTGGGTCTGATCAACCGAACGGGCGCCGGTGATACGATCGAGGTGGAGCAATTGAACGAGCCGCCGCACTGGGGCGATTCGTCCAGCAACCCGATCGATGATCCCAATCTGCGCTTGCAGGCGCTGATCGATGCCGCTTCGCGCGGCGCGCACGTGCGTCTGCTGCTCGATCGCTACTTTGACGTGCCCACCGCGACGATGAGCAATGAAGCCACGCGCGCCTACCTCGAATCACTGCGCGTGACTAGCCCCACCCTGCAGAGCAACCTGGAAGTGCGGCTGGGCGATCCGGCACAATACGGGCTTCACAACAAAATGTCCCTGGTCAATATCGGCGGGCGCAAGTTCGTGCACGCGGGCAGCCTCAACGGCACAGAGACGTCCAACAAAGCCAACCGCGAGGTGGCGCTGCAGGTGGAATCCGCCGCGGCGTATGATTACCTGCGCGCGATGTTCGAATACGACTGGGCGTTTCAACCGCGCGTTTACCTGCCGCTCGTCATGCGCAACTACCTCGCGCCGGCGAACCACTTACTGGTGAGCAAAGTCTTCTATCTTGGCTCAACGAGCACCGTCACCGGCAGCGAGTGGGTGCAGCTGTACAACCCGACGCCTATCACCGTCTCGTTGAATGGCTACAAGATCGGCGATCAGGTCAATCGCGGCTCGACCGGCTTTACGGTCGATGGCATGTGGCGGTTCCCGCCGAGCGCGATCATTACGCCGGGTGCGCAGATTAACATCGCGACGACCGCGCTGGGCTTCTTCAACAAATACGGCTTCTATCCGCACTACGTCTTGTTTGGCGCCGGAGTGCAGATGATTCCGTACATCACGTGGACGCCGAATATCAGTTTCTCGCTGGCGAATGCCGGCGATCAGGTGTTGCTGCTTAACCCGGCCGATCAATGGGTCGACGGCGTGGTCTGGGGCACGGGCATCTTGACCGGCACCGTCCCATGCGTGGCCATCGATCCGGTGCAATATCCGCTGGGCAATCCCTCGATCCGGCGTGAGCCGCTGGGGAAAGACACCGATAACTGTCCTAACGATTTTGTGATCGACACATCGGCGCTGCCTTGAGGCAAGTCAGCGAATCAGCGATCGCTGATTCGCGGTTAATACTCAACCAGGTTCAGCCGATTGAGTTGAGTGAGCGGGCGGGATGAAAGGCGTGCCTGTCAACGCGGCCTGCGGCGCAGACTCGCGCAGCGAATCGTTACTGGAACTCTTCGGTTGTGTCACTCGTCATGAGGTTGCCATGTCTCGTCGCAAAGAGATCCTGCTGAGCATTCTGGGTGTTCTACTTTTCATCGTTTTCGTGCTGCCGTACTTGCTGCCGTTGAACGGCCCGGCGGCGGTTGATCCGGAGACGCTGATCGATCCGAACGGCGCGTTCGTGCAGGCGGGCGACACGCGGATGTATTACCAGAAAGCGGGATCGGGCGATGTGCCGATCGTGCTGGTACACGGCTTCGGCGCGTCGTCGTTTTCGTGGCGTGATAACTTGAACCCGATCGCCGATGCCGGCTTCACGGTTTACGCGCCCGACATGCGCGGCTTCGGCCTTAGCGACAAGGGCTGGGACAAATCGATGTCGCAGGATGCGCAGGCCGATCGCTTGAAGGCGTTCATGGATGCGCAGGGGATCGATCGAGCGGTGTTGGCCGGCAACTCGATGGGCGGCGGCATCGTGACCAACTTCGCGCTGCGCTATCCCGATCGTGTGCGCGGCCTCGTGCTGGTCGATCCGGCGATCTATGGCGGCATGAACAGCGGCCTCGCTTCGACGTTGGTGAGTTTGCCGGGCATTCAACGCTGGGGGCAGCATCTGGTGCGCTTCATCTTGGCGAATGACGATCGCAACGCCAGCACGATCCAGAGTGCGTGGTTCGATCCGGCGAAGGTGATGCCCGACGCGTTGAGCGGTTATCGCCGCGCGCTGCAAACGCCCGATTGGGACATGGGCCTGCTGGCGCTGATCCGCGACGGGATGAGCAACTATCTCGGTTCGCGGCTGAAGGAACTGAACATGCCGACGTTGATCATGTGGGGCGAGCACGATACGTGGATCTCGCCGACGAATGCGCCGAAGTTGAATCAGGACATCCCCGGATCGAAATTGGAGATCATCAGGAATGCAGGCCACGTGCCGCACGAAGAGCAACCAGCCGAGTTTAATCAATTGCTGATTGAATTTACGAACGGATTGAAATGAGGCTATCGATGTTGCAAAAAATCATAGTGGTGCTGGCGGCGCTGGCGATCATGCTGACGCTGGTACGTTCGGCCAGTGCGCACACGCCGATCTTTGTCGAGCGTGACATTACGACGCCGGAGCAGGCGTGGCCGGTGGGCGATTATCAGATCTCGTGGGCGTTTTATGCGCGGCTAGCACCGGCCAACGCGCCGCAATATTACGCGATCGAGGGGCGCGCGGGCGATCGGTTGACGGCCAATCTGGAAGTGCCGAAGATTGCCGGGCTGGAGAACCTTCGCCCAGCCCTCGCCGTCATCGGGCCGGGCTTGCCCGCGTTCGACGCACCGCGCGGGTTGATCGTGCCGGAGGGTTACGGCGGCATGCTGGTCAATGATTCGGGAGCCACGCCGCGCGCTCAATTCGATGAGCCGTTCAGCCAGACCAGTTACTACCGCGGCCCGCAGCTTGATGTGCAACTGCCGCAGACGGGACGATACTACGTCGTGGTACAGGATGAAACGGGCGGGACTGGCAAATACACGTTGGCGATCGGCACGCGCGAGGTTTTCGGCGGCGGCGATCCGAATTGGGCGCAGAAACTGCGGGCCTTTTTCGATGATGCGGGACAAGACCCGACACCGCAACCGGCGTCAACCGCGGCGTGGTCGCTGCCGCTGCCCGTCTTCTTGCCGATGTGGTACAAATCTTAGTGCGGTTTCCATCTTGACTTGCGGTGTCACTCCGAACGCGCCTTGCGTGCCGCCAAGCCCCACTGGGGCTTGGGTACGGCAAGTGAGGGGTCTCTGCGACAATCAAAGAGATTCCTCGCTTCGCTCGGAATGACCCAGTCGTGAATCAACTTAGTATTTTCTCTAACGGATAAGCCAGGAGAATCAAAATGATATTTCCAACCGTCAAGGCCACGAGTTTAACGAACAAGTCGTATCAACTGCCACACGATCTGGAAGGCGAGTTGAATCTGGTCATTGTGGCGTTCAAGCAGTGGCAGCAGGATTGGGTGGATACGTGGATTCCGTCGCTGCAGAGTCTAGCGTACCAACACAAGAAATTGCGCGTGTACGAAATGCCGACAATGTCACGCTTCAACGGACTCTATCGCTTCATGATCGATAACGGCATGCGGGCGGGCATTCCCGACAAAGCGGTGCGCGCCGCCACCCTGTGCGCGTACATCGATATTCCACCGTTCGCCAAATCGCTGGCGCTGCCGACCACCGACACGATCTATCTGTTGCTGCTCGATCGCCGCGGCGAGATTCTGTGGCGCGGGCAGGGGGCGTTCGATCAGGCGCAGCTGGATGAACTCGCTGCTATGGTGGAACGGTTGACAATCGCAGCGTGATCGGCTGAATCTTCAAGCACAACTTCTGCTGTTACAATAGACCTCGGAGGCTCTTAACGTCCCTCTGGCCGGGCCCGTCGATCGATCTGATCGATGATCTGGCCCGGCCTGCCGGCGAATGAAAACCTCCGAGGTCGTGTGTTTGACGTGACGTGGTATAGTGGACTTTGGCTGTGAATAAAATAGCGGTACAATTTGTACGACCATGACGAAGCCAGCGGCTCTCACCGAGTACCAGACAACCAACCATGCCCGAGAGGAAATGGCTCGTCGCCAGATCAGTGAAGCCGATGTCGCCCGGGTGTTGTCGGAACCAGAGCAAACTGAAGGCGTACGCGAAGGCCGTGAAGTATATCAATCGCGGCTTGAAATCGGTGAACCACCCAAGACCTATTTGCTGCGAGTTTTTGTGGATATTAACCGCCAACCGCCGGAAGTCGTCACAGTTTATCGCACGAGTAAGATTGGCAAATATTGGAGGACAGGCCCATGAAAGTCATTTATGACCGCGAAACGGACACCTTGACGATTATCTTCGCCGATACTTCTGTCGTCGAAAGCGACGAGGACAAGCCCGGAGTCATTCTGGACTATGATGCGATGGGCAACTTAGTGTCTCTCGAAATACTGGATGCGTCACGCCGCGTCACGACGCCAAGTCGTATTGACTATCAGGTCGCTCCGATGCCGGTATAACACGGCACGCAATCCTACCCCAGAAACAAACAGACCTCGGAGGTTCTTTACGTCCCTCTGGCCGTGCCCGTCGATCGATCTGATCGATGATCTGGCCCGGCCTGCCGGCGAATGAAAACCTCCGAGGTCTTGTGTTTGACGACAAGCGCAACGCGCCTTATACTCACTTTATGCACCCATTCGATCACGCCACCGCCGAAGGCATCCTGTTCACCGATCAGTACCAGCTCACCATGGCGCAGCTGTACTTCCGCCAGGGCCTGCACAATACCGTCGTGCAGTTCGAGCACTTCTTCCGCAGCTACCCCGACTACGGCTCGCACAAAGCCGGGTACTGCGTCAACGCCGGGCTCGAATCGCTGTTGCAGTGGATGCAGTCCGCGCGCTGCCGCGATGAAGACGTCGGGTATCTGCGCAGTCAGCGCAGCTCCGCCGGACAGCGCATCTTCGACGATGACTTCCTCCACTGGCTGCGCGCCAACGGCAACTTCGACGCCCTCTCGCTGCGCGCCATTCCCGAAGGCCGCCTCGTGCATCCCAACGTGCCGTTGACGGTGGTGCGGGGACCGCTGGCGATGGCGCAGATTCTCGAAAGTTCGCTGCTCAATCATCTCAATTATCAAACACTCATCGCCACCAAAGCGGCGCGCATCCACGAAAGCGGGCGCGGTCAATTGCTGATGGAATTCGGCATGCGGCGCGCGCAGGGCAGTGGAGCGAATGCCGGAACGCGCGCGGCGCTCATCGGCGGGGCCGACTTCTCATCGAACGTCGGCATCTCGCACGCGCTTGGTTATCCGCCCAAGGGCACGCACGCGCACAGCATGGTGCAGATTTTCATGGCGCTGGGCGAGGGTGAATTGGGCGCGTTTCGCGCGTATGCCGAGCTGTATCCCGACGATTGCCTGCTGCTCGTCGATACCATCAACACACTGGAGAGCGGCATTCCTAACGCCATTCGCGTCTTTGAAGAGTTGCGTCGCAAAGGGCACCAGCCGGTCGGCATTCGTCTCGATTCGGGCGACCTCGCGCATCTCAGCATTCAAGCCGCCAAGCTGCTCGACGCCGCTGGTTTCCCCGACGCAAAGATCGTGCTGTCCAATCAACTCGACGAACTCGTCATCATGCAGATCATCGCGCAGGTTCAAGACGAGGCTGCGCATAACAGCCTCGACGCCGATACCGTGATCAATCGCCTGGTGTACGGCGCGGGCACCAACTTGATCACGTCCGCAGGCGATCCGGCGCTCGATGGCGTCTACAAGCTCGTGGCCGTTCAACAGGCCGATCGCTGGATCCCGGCGATCAAGATCTCCGAATCGCCGGCCAAGACGCTGAATCCCGGCCACAAACTTGTCTGGCGTATTTATGATCGACGCGGCAAAGCCACCGCCGATCTGTTGAGCCTCGACGACGAAGATCCGCGCGCCATGACCGACCTCATGCTGCATCATCCGTCCGATCATGCGCGTGTGCGGACTCTGCACCGTGACGATGTGCAAGAGATCGAGCCATTGCTGATCGACGTGTTGCAAGACGGGCAACTGGTGTGTGATTTGCCCTCGATCGAGGCGATGCGTGCTTATCGTAAGGCGGATCTGAGCCGGCTTGATGCGGGTGTGCGCCGCCTGTTGAATCCGCACATCTATCACGTCTCGCTGACGCCTCGCCTGTGGGAGCTGAAACAGCGCTTGATTGAGTCTGCAGCCAAAGGCGGGTAACCATACCGCGTGCGTCATTGCGAGCCTCGCAGGGGCGAAGCAATCTCCTTTTGGGTAAGAAGAGATGGCTTCGTCGCGCAGAGCGCTCCTCGCCATGACGGAACCTGCCAAGGAGGATCATATGACCCTTTCATTCATTCCAGGGAAAACCGTCGAGGTTCCTGAAATCACCTATCAGCCTGAAGTCACGCTGCTTGCCGCCTCGACGGCCGTGATCGTCGTCGATATGCAGAACGACTTCGTCAAGCCGGGTGGCACACTCACGAATGAAGCCGCCGAAGTCATGGTGCCGCGTCTGGCGCAGTTGCTCGATCGGGCGCGCGCGCAGAACGCGCGCATTGCCTACACGCAGGACTCGCACCTGGAAGGCGATCCGGAGTGGACCATCTGGCCGGAACATTGCCGCGTAGGGACGTGGGGCTGGGAAATCATCTCGGAGTTGAAGCCGCAGCCCGACGATCTGATCTGCCCCAAAAACCGGTACGATGGTTTCTACGGCACGTGGCTCGATCATTTCCTGACGCGCGTGTGGCACGTGGAAAACCTGATCATCGTCGGCACGGTGGCGAATATCTGCGTGCTGCACACCGCTGCCTCCGCCGGACTGCGCTGGTTCAACATCGTCATTCCGGCCGACGGCGTCTCGGCGCTCACCGATTTCGATCAGGCGATGACCTTGCGTCAGGCCTCGTGGTTGTATCGCAGCCAGGTTGTGCGCCATGCAGGTGACATCCATTTCACCGCGTAGCTTCATCAACAGAAACACCCTGACCCACATCGACTGGGCCAGGGTGTTTCTGTTTTCTACTGAAGAGCCGGGGCTTAACGTCGCCGGCGCGGAACTTCCACCAACTCCCGTGGCGTGATCGACCAGGCCGCACTACTCACACTCAGCGGCATGATCACCAGCCCTTGCTCCTGCGCCAGCCGATCGATGCGGCGCTGCAGGTATGGCGAGAAGTAGCCCGCGTATTTGGCCCACAATTCCGGCAGCTTCCAGTCGTTGCCGGTGACGATGCCGCGGCAGGTGGACAAGCCGCAGTGGCATTCAAATTCGTCGTAAGGTGTGCTGTCGGTCATGGCGTAATCGAAGCACACCTCCTCGTCTGCGCGAATAGCGCACAGCGCCACCAACGAGATTTGCCCGCGCAGTCCCAGATTCGGTTCGCACGAGTGATTCACATAGTCGGCGGGCTCCAGCTCGCCGATGGTTGCCAGATAGAGATCTTCGTCAATCTGGACGGAGTGATGTTGCGTGACCGGCGGCAGCGTGTCCAGTTGTTCCTCTGTGACGATGTTGCCGCCCCACACCACGAGCACTTCGCCGGCTTGCGCAGCCTCCCGCGCAAAAACACCAAACCCGCCCTTCTCGGGATCCGGCCTCACCTCGAGTTTGGGTGAAAGATAGTGTGTTCCTACGTTCATGTTTGTCTCCTTTGTGACAAAGATGAACGGCATACGCGCCGTCTTTCACGTCGACGCGTATGCCGCCTTTTTCTAGATGTAACGTAGCATGCACTATACAGCTAATTTCCATGCAATGCAACGTCCCGCGGGAAGTTTCACCGAGGTTTCACGGATTCTTCCACCCCGCGCCCGTATTCAAGCAGACGATTTTCTCATGTGACTTTAACCAGCCCCGATCGAACAACACCCGCGCCGCGACGAGCGTGGCTGCGCCTTCAAACGCCATCGAGATGCCTTCGACGCGCAGCGCCATCTCAGTCATCTGCACGATCGCTTCGTCGTTCACCGCGATGGCCGTGCCACCGCTGGCGCGCATCGCGCGCAGCATCATGCGATCGCCCAGCGGCTTTGGCACACGCAGTCCCGCTGCGATCGTGTGCGCATTTTGATGCAGTTCACATGCGAGTTGATCTTGCTCGAACGCTTTCACGATCGGCTGACAGCCGATCGCCTGCACGGCGACCAGGCGCGGTCTCTTGGATCCGATCCAGCTGAGCGCTTCCATCTCCTCGAACGCTTTCCAGATGCCGATCAGCCCCGTGCCGCCGCCGGTGGGATACACGATCACGTCGGGCAAGGTCCACTGCAAATCCTGCGCGATCTCATAGCCCATCGTCTTCTTGCCTTCGACACGATATGGCTCTTTCAGTGTCGCCAGATCGAACCAGCCGTGCTCTTTCGCATCGGCGGCGGCGATGCGCCCTGCGTCGTTAATCAGTCCATCGATGAGATGAACATCTGCGCCCACGGCGCGGCACTCGTTGATGTTGGCCGGCGGCGCATCTTTCGGCATGTAAACGTGAATGGCCATTCCTGCGCGGGCAGCGTAAGCGGCCGCTGCGCCGCCGGCATTGCCCGCCGTGGGCACGACAAATTCTTTTACGCCTAGCGCTTTCGCTTGCGTCACCGCCGTCGCCATGCCGCGCGCTTTGAATGAGCCGGTGGGATTGCGGCCTTCGTCTTTCAGCCACACCTCGCGCAAGCCCAGTTGTGAAGCGAGCCGATCGATGCGCAGCAGTGGCGTGCCGCCTTCGCCCAGATCAATCCGTTGGGCCAGATCGTCGATCGGCAGCAGCTCCGCCCAGCGCCACAGGCCGGCAGGTCGTGTAGCAAAGCGATCCCGATCGAGTTCACCCCGTGCCCGATCGAGATCGTAACGCACCCATAACGGCGCGCGGCACTTCAGACACAAATTGTGCAGCTCTTGCGCGTCGTAGGTTTGTCCGCATTCGGAGCATTCAAGCTGAGAGAGGTAGGACATGCAGAATCTCCGGCGTAAAAACCTCCGGGAAAATGCTAATCAAACATCACCACTTCTTTGCCTTCCAGGTGCTTCAGAATGATCGAAGTCACGATGTCCAGATGACCATTCTGGTGGACGTAGTCGAGTTGATCCGCCGGAATGGTGAGGACGGGGCACAGCGTGAAGTTCTCGATCCACTCGTCGTACAAGGCGTTAAGCCGCGCCAGATAATCGAGCGAAATGTCGCGCTCGTATTCGCGGCCGCGCGACGTGATTCGTCTGATCAGCGTCTCGGTGCCGGCCCGCAGGTAAACGACCAGATCGGGCGGGGGCAGATACAGCGTCAGGACTTCGTACAGCTCGCGGTAGGTGCCGTAATCCCGATCGGACATGTTGCCCTGCCGGTACAGATTCTTGGCAAAGATCTCGGCGTCTTCGTAGATGCTGCGATCTTGAATGACGCTGCCGGGATGATCGAGCAGGGCGCGATGGTGGCGCAGGCGCTTGGACAGGAAGAACACCTGCGAATGGAAACTCCATGACCGCATGTTTTGATAGAAATCCGACAGATATGGATTCTCGTCGACCGCCTCGTAGAACGGTGTCCAGCCCAGCCTTTCGGCTAACAGCCCGACGAGTGATGATTTGCCGACTCCGATGTTACCCGCGATGGCAATGAAGTGTTTAGTCATGATCTATTCTTCCAGCTTGATCCCAGTCGCTTCGGCCAGGTGCGTCAGGCGATGCAGGCAGATCGAAAGGGCGTCGTGCACCGACGCGCGATCGGCGCCATCGGACAGGATCGCGCCCAGGTTGCCAATCGATTGGGTCAGTGCCGCAAAGTCACGCAGCGTGCGCGCATCGCGGTTGACCGGTGTTGCGTCGATGACTTTGGGCGCGGCGAGCGCTTCGGCCGGAACTTGCAGCAGGGCCTGTTGGAACGTGCCACTCAACGCCGATCGAATCCGCTCGCGCACATCGGCATAGGCGCGCGGTTCCGCCACGATGTTGAGATTATTCGTGTCGATGACCAGCACCGGCGACGCCGTGTATGCAGTGAAAAAGCCTTCGTAGGCCAGCCGCAGGCTGTCGATATAGCTGCGATCCATGCCGCGCTCGTAAGGCCGATCGCGCATGGCGATGCGCGCCATCAATGTATCGAGATCGGCGCGGAGGTAGACCAGCAGATCGGGCGTCGGGATCTTCTCAGCCAGCGCGGTATGCAGTTTTTCGTACACGGCCAACTCGTCGCCGCTCAGGTTGAGGTGCGCAAACAGCGAATCTTTGGCAAAGGTGTAATCGCTGAAGAGCGGACAACGGGTTAGTGCCGCGGGTACCGCTTGATGCTGCTGCCGATAACGACTGAGCAGAAAGAAGATTTGCGTCTGAAAAGCGTAGCGGGCGCGATCGGCGTAGAAGTCGCTGAGGAAGGGATTCTCTTCAAAGACTTCCAACAGCGCCTCGCCGCCCAACTCCGGTGCGAGCATTCTGGCCAGGGTCGTCTTGCCCACGCCGATGACGCCCTCGATTGCGATGAAGGGGTACCGTGCCACGGGGCCTCCTGTCAATGAACAAGTAACAATGAACAATTAGCAAATAACAATCCCACTTCGCGTTGCTCCGGGGACTTCGTGATCAATAGACAAACGGGGATGCAGCCTCAGCTTAAATGGCTTAGGGCTAAATGTCAAGCGCTTGCGATAGCCTTGCTTCACTGGTATTATCACCCCGTTTCACTTTTCACTCACACTTGCACCACACTGCGTTTGGTGCAAGTGTCACTCAACATGATCCACCAACCACTTATTCTCATCACCAACGACGACGGCATTGCTTCCAAAGGATTACGCAGCGCGGCCGAAGCGTGCGATCCGCTGGGCGAGGTGTTGATCTGCGCGCCGACGGTGCAGCAGTCGGGCACAGGTCGATCGATGCCGCCCACTTCCGATGGCCGCATCTTTCCACAGGATATTGTGATCAACGGGCGCGCGATCACCGGCTACGCCATTGAAGGCACACCCGCGCAGGTGGTGCAGCACGGAATGTTCGAGATCGCTGAGCGGACGGTGGACCTTGTCGTGTCGGGCATCAACTATGGCGAGAATCTGGGCGAAGGCGTCACAGTTTCGGGCACTATCGGCGCGGCGCTGGAATCCGCGTCATTCAAAGTGCCGTCTATCGCCATTTCGCTGGAAACTTCCAAAGAGCATCATTACAGCCTCTCGGACGAAATCGATTTCTCGGTGGCGGCGCATTTTCTACAGATGTTTGCGCGCCGCACTTTGGAGCAGGGTCTGCCACCGCACACCGGCATCTTGAAGATTGAAATTCCCAGCACGGCCACGCTCCAAACCGACTGGCACTGGACGCGGCTGAGCCAGGTGCGCTACTTCCTGCCCGTCAAGCCGCATCGCCGCCGCCCGGACGATCCCGGCCTGATGGGGTACGAGGCCATCACCTCGTTCGAGCACGTCGAGCGCGATTCGGACGTGTGGGCCGTGTGCATCGATCGGGTGGTAGCCGTGACGCCGCTCACCACCGACTTCACTGCGCCGATCGATTTGGCAACATTGCCCAGGTGATTGGTAGCGGTGCAGGATAGGGGTATAATGATCATTGTCCGCCGCGCCCCGTCGGCGGCATAACTTTCGAGGTTATTCTCTTCAATCATGCGCAACATTTTCCCCTTTACAGCCATCGTGGGCCAGGAACGAATGAAACGGGCGTTGGTCCTCAACGCCGTCTATCCGCAGATCGGCGGCGTGTTGATTCGCGGCGAGCGCGGCACGGCCAAGTCCACCGCAGCCCGCGCGCTGTCGGCGCTGCTGCCGGAGATCGACGTAGTGCAAGACTGCCGCTTCGGCTGCGATCCCGATCAACCGACGGCGTGGTGTACGGAGTGCCGCGAGCGCGCGGCCAGGAGCAATGGACAAGAACTGCCATATGCCAAGCGCCGCACGCAGTTTGTCGATCTGCCTGTTAGCGCTACGGAAGATCGCGTGGTGGGCACGCTCGACATCGAGCAGGCGATTCAGAAGGGCATTCGCCGCTTCGAGCCGGGCGTACTAGCTTCGGCGAATCGCGGCCTGCTCTACGTCGATGAAGTCAATCTGCTCGACGATCACGTGGTCGATCTGCTGCTCGATTCGGCGGCGATGGGCGTCAACGTGGTGGAGCGCGAAGGTATCTCGTTCAGCCACCCGGCGCGCTTCATCCTCGTCGGTACGATGAATCCCGAAGAGGGCGATCTGCGGCCGCAGCTGCTCGATCGGTTCGCGTTTGCCGTCGATATTACCGGCATTCACGATCAAATGGCGCGCATGCAGATTCTGGAGCGCAACCTGCAATTCGAGAGCGATCCCGCAGGTTTCCGCGAAGAATGGGAGCCGCACGAGCAGAAGCTGAGCCACGAGATCGATCGGGCGCGGAAACTCTTATCGGATGTCAGATACCGCCAGAGTGATCTGGCTGCCATTGCCGGACTGGTGGGCAGTCTGGGTGTCGACGGGCATCGCGCGGATCTTGTCATCCTCAAAGGCGCACGCGCCCATGCCGCCTTGCAGGGCCGCACGTACATCACCAAAGAAGACATTCTCCTGGCGGCAGAACTCGCTTTGCCTCATCGCCTGAAGCGCCAACCGTTCCAGGAAGACGGATCAATCTCCGCACAGGATTTGAGCGAGCGGCTGGAGAAGGCCGAAAGCGAATTCCCCGGCGGCGATGAGGCCGAACTGGACGAAGCCGGTGAAGAAGGCGCCACGAAAAAAAAACGGTAAGCCCCGAAGGCGAGGTTAAAGACACCGCGGACTTCGGGCAAAGCGACGCGCGCACCAAGACGCAGACCACCGGCCAACAAGACGCCTACTGGTGGGAGGGCGGCGATAATGTCCCCATCGGCGACACGTTTGACGTCCGCAAGCTGGACACGCCGCTCGATCAGCTAGCGCGCCGCGCGTCGGGCCGCCGCTCGACCAGCAAGACCGATCGCAAACGCGGGCGCTACATCCAGGCCCGACCGTCTCCCGGCGACCCCAAAGACCTCGCTTTTGATGCCACGCTGCGCGCGGCTGCGCCGTTCCAGAAATCACGCAAGTCGGCCGAAGCACACGGCCCCGCGCTCCGCGTCAAACGCAATGACTACCAAAAGAAAGTGCGCGTCCGCAAGACGGCGAATCTAATTCTGTTCGTCGTTGATGCCTCATGGTCGATGGCGGTGGCCGAGCGCATGCAGGCCACCAAAGGCGCGATCATGTCGCTGCTGACCGATGCCTATCAACGTCGTGATCGGGTGGGGCTGATCGTCTTTCAAAAAGATCAAGCCCGCCTGGTGCTGCCCCCGACCAACTCGATCGATTTGGCCCAGCGGGCCTTGCGCGATATTCCGGTGGGCGGCAAGACGCCGCTGTCGGCGGGCTTGACGTTAACGCACCTGGTGTTGCAACAGGAGATGCGCCTTCATCCCGATGTCGCTCCGCTGGCGATCATTCTCACCGACGGGGCGGGCAACGTCTCGCAAAGCGGCCTGCCGGCGCAGGAAGAATCCTATCGGGTGTGCGAGGAAATCTGCAAGCTGAGAGTACGCACGGTGGTGATCAACATGGAGCATCCCGCGTTCGATCAAGGACTGGCGCAGAAGCTGGCCGATCACCTGGAGTCGCCATGCTATTCTCTGAAAGAGTTGAAGGCCGAGTCGCTGTATCGCACTGTGCGGGATGAGTTGGATAGCGGGAAGGCGTAGGTGGTATCATTAGGGCAGGAGGAACATCATGTTGGCCGCAATTCGCTTACACACCGTCGTCGAAAGCGATGGCGAAATCAAGATGAGCGGACTGCCCTTTAAAAAAGGGCAGTCC
>Ga0209254_10000560_pt1 | contig 30705 bp, 25 predicted proteins | sample FrelakmetDIP11DI_FD_187148 | JGI IMG/M metagenome (GOLD analysis project Ga0209254, IMG submission 187148) | Freshwater lake sediment microbial communities from the University of Notre Dame, USA, for methane emissions studies - DIP11 DI (SPAdes)... | ecosystem: Environmental > Aquatic >... | reverse complement strand
GGCGACCAGCCGGCGCTCATTTACGTCTCCACCGAGGTCGACACCGAGAAGACGTACACCTTCAACCAGCTGCACCGGGAAGTGAACCGCATGGCGGGCATCCTGCGCGGGCTGGGTGTGGGCCGAGGCGACCGTGTGCTCATCTACATGCCGATGATTCCCGAGGCGGCCTTCGCGATGCTTGCCTGCGCGCGCATCGGCGCGATCCACTCGGTGGTCTTCGGTGGCTTCGCCTCGGTGAGTCTCGCCTCGCGCATCGACGACGCCCAGCCGAAGGTGATCGTGAGCAGCGACGCCGGTTCGCGCGCCGGAAAGGTGGTGCCGTACAAGGGCCTGCTCGACGAGGCGATCCGGCTGTCGAAGAGCCCGCCAGCCAAGGTGCTGCTGGTCGATCGCGGCCTGGCGCCGATGGACAAGACCGCCGGCCGCGACGTCGACTACGCCGGCCTGCGCGCGGCGCACATGAACGACGAGGTACCGTGCGAGTGGCTCGAATCGGGCGAGCCGTCATACATCCTGTACACGTCCGGCACGACCGGCAGGCCCAAGGGCGTGCAGCGCGACACCGGCGGTTACGCGGTGGCACTTGCCGCCTCGATGAAGAACATCTTCTGCGGCAATGCCGGCGAGACCTATTTCTCCACCAGCGACATCGGCTGGGTCGTTGGCCACTCCTACATCATCTACGGCCCGCTGATCGCCGGCATGGCCACGATCATGTTCGAGGGCACGCCGATCCGCCCCGACGGCGGCATCTGGTGGAGCATCGTCGAGAGGTACAAGGTCTCGGTGATGTTCTCCGCGCCGACCGCGATCCGCGTGCTCAAGAAGCAGGATCCGGCCTTCCTGAGCAAGTACGATCTGTCGAGCCTGCGCCTGCTGTTTCTTGCCGGCGAGCCGCTCGACGAGCCGACCGCGCGCTGGATTGCCGAGGGGCTGAAAAAGCCGATCGTCGACAACTTCTGGCAGACGGAAACGGGCTGGCCGATCCTGGCCATCTGCCGAGGGGTCGATCTGCTGCCGTCGAAGTTCGGCAGCCCTGGCCTGCCCGTCTACGGCTACGACGTGAAGCTGTTCAACGAGGCCACCGGCGCCGAGATCACGGGTGCCAATGACAAGGGCGTGGTTGCCATCGAGGGTCCGCTGCCGCCGGGCTGCATGAGCACGGTCTGGGGCGACGACGACCGCTTCGTCCGCACTTACTGGCAAAGTGTTCCCAACCGTATGGTCTATTCGACCTTCGACTGGGGCATCCGGGATTCCGACGGCTACTTCTTCATCCTCGGGCGCACCGACGACGTGATCAATGTCGCCGGCCACCGCCTCGGCACCCGCGAGATCGAAGAGTCCATCAGTTCGCACCCGGCGATCGCCGAGGTCGCGGTCGTGGGTGTCGCCGATCAGCTCAAGGGGCAGGTGGCGATGGCCTTCGCCGTGGTCAAGGACGCCGATGTCGTTGCCACGCGCGAAGCCAGGCTGGCGCTCGAAGGCGACGTCATGAAGACCGTCGACAGCCAGCTCGGCGCGGTCGCGCGGCCGGCCCGGGTGCACTTCGTCACCGCGCTGCCCAAGACCCGCTCGGGCAAGCTGCTGCGCCGCTCGATCCAGGCGCTTTGCGAGGGCCGCGACCCGGGCGACCTGACCACGATCGAGGATCCGACTGCACTCGAACAGGTGCGCTCCGCCGTCACGCCGACCGCCTGACCGTCGCGCGGCATGACGGCGGGCGAGACAACGACCTACGTGCTGGGACAACTGGCGCTGCCGCCGACCTCGCTGGTCGCGGCTGCGCTCGGTGGCGCGCTGCTTGCCTTGCGCCGGCGTGCCGCCGGAACTGCAGTCGCCGTCGCCAGCCTGCTGGCGCTGCTGGCGCTGAGTACACCGCTCGTCGCGCAGGCGCTGATCCGCTCGCTGGAGCCGCCACCGTTGACTGCGGCGCAGCGGGCCGATGCGCAAGCCATCGTGATCCTGTCCGGGGGGCGCGTGCGCGCGTCGCCCGAGTGGGGCAACGACACTGTCAACACCCCGACGCTGCGCCGCCTGCGCTACGGCGCACAACTAGCGCGCGAAACGAACCTGCCCGTGCTTGTCTCCGGGGGCAACCCGGACCGAGCGCGGTGGCCCGAGGCCAGACTGATGCAGACCGTGCTCGAGCGCGAGTTCGGCGTCCGGCCCCGCTGGATCGAAGAGCGCAGCGACACGACCGCCGAAAACGCTCGCTTCAGCGCCGCCATCCTCGCCCCGCTCGGTCTGACGCGGGTGCTTCTGGTAACCGACGCCTTTCACATGCCGCGGGCACGACGCGCCTTCGCTGTCGCCGGCCTGGCGCCCGTTGCCGCGCCGACCGGCTACATTGGGCGGTCGGCCTTCCGGCCGACGGATCTGGTGCCGAACGTCGAGGCGCTGCACGTCAGCAATCTGGCGCTTCGTGAATGGGTGGCCGGACTGTGGTACCGGCTGCGCAACTGAACGCCAACCGCCAGGAGGAACAACGCGATGCAGAAGAAGAGCACGCTGGGCATTGAAGATACCGCGCGCGTGATGGACGGCGCGATCGCCGAGGCAAGAAGGAACAACTGGGCGGTGGCGATCGCCATCGTCGACGACGGCGGCCACCTGCTGCAGTTTGCGCGGCTCGATGGCACGCCGCCGGTGTCGGCGTACATCGCCCCGGAAAAGGCCCGGACGGCGGCGTTGGGCCGGCGCGAGACCAAGATCTACGAAGACATGATCAACCAGGGCCGCAATGCCTTCCTGTCGGCACCGCTGCAGGGCATGCTCGAGGGAGGCGTGCCGATCATTGCCGATGGGCAGGTGGTCGGCGCGGTCGGGGTTTCCGGAGTCAAGTCGAGCGAAGACGCACAGGTCGCCAGGGCCGGAGTTTCGGCGCTGGGTGTGTAAGGGCCCTGCGGGACGGGATCATCCGATACTGGCGCGCGCCGCCCGCTTGCCCCGCTCGATGTCGACCTTGGTCAGCACCAGCAGGCCGGCGACGAAGTAAAGCCCGGTAGTCAGGATCGCGAGGCGGTGGTTGTTGTCGGTGATCCAGGTCACCAGGCCGTAAGTCACCGGGCCGATCACTGCCGACAGCCACACTGCGACGTTCCACAGGCTGTAGAACTCGGCGCGGCGATGCTCCGGCGCGAGCACGCCGACCATCGCGCGACCGGCCGACTGGCTCGAACCCATGCACAAGCCGGCAATGTTGGCGGCCACCCAGAACCACAGCACCCCGGAAGTGAGGCCCGCGATCAGCACCATCGCAATCCAGCCGGCGATGGTCAGCGCCAGCGCCCGCCTGTGGCCGATGGCATCCTGCACGTAACCGAAGAGAAAGGCGCCGATCGCCGCCGTGACGTTGACGGCGAGGATGAGCGTCATGGTCTGCGCGGTCCCGAACTTCATCACCTGCTGGGCGTAGATTGCGGCCAGCGCAATGACCACGGACAACCCACCCTGGTAGAGCAGCCCGCACAGCGCCAGCCAGCCGAAGTCGCGGAACTCGTGGATATGGGCGAGCGTGTGCCACAGCCGCTGCGTCGATTCGCGCAGCACGCTGCCGACGGTGCCGTGTCCCAGCGGCACCGCCCGTTCGCGCAGCGTGGTGAAGGTGGGGATCACCGCGAGCGAGAACAGGGCCGCGGTGATCAACATCGTCACCGGCACGTAGTGCGCCGCTGGCAGGCCGCGCCCCTGCGCCCAAAGCACATAGCCGAGGCCCAGCGCCAGCGCGAGCAGGCCGCCCAGGTAGCCGAGGCTCCAGCCCCAGCCGGAGACTTTGCCAAGCGCCTCCGGCCGCGCCAGTTCGGGCAGGAAGGCACTGTTCAGGGTCACGCCGGCGGCGAAGCAGACGTTCGACACGACGATCGCGGCCACCGCAAGCACGAGGTCACCAGGCCCGGCGAGGGCCAGCGCGGCCGTGCCGAGAACGCAGCCCACCGTCACGATCCCCATCAGCAGCTTCTTGCGGGCATGCAGATCCGCATAGGCGCCGAGCGCCGGCATCGCCAGCATGCCGAGCAAGTAGGAGGCCGACAGCGCCAGCGTCCAGGCAAGCGTCGCCCACGCCGCATTGCCGGCAACGACATTCACGAAGTAGGCGTTGAATACGGCCGTCAGCACGACCGTCGTGTAGCCCGAGTTGGCGAAGTCGTACATCGCCCACGCGAATACCTCGCGCCTGGGCACGCCGGGATTGAGGCTCTGCGGGTCGAACAACGGCATCGGAGGATCCCCGGGCGGAACAGGCTGCGCCAGTACGGTGGCGCCGTGCTGAGGGTGCAGCCGATCCTACCGTGTACCGCGACGAGGGCAGATTCGATCGCCGGTCTGAACGGCCGCTCGCCGATTAGCCGCCACGGTGGTCCCGGCCGACGGGGTCGATGGCTTGCGCCAGGACGCCGAGTCGGTGCGCTGCGCTCCCACTGCGCGCTCTAGGACGATCGGCGGATTTCTCGGCCGTGACAAGCTGCCCACACTGCACAGCCATGACCACGCCAAGAAACACAGAGCTTCGCGTCGTCTCGGCTGCGCCCGGGGCAGACAGTGGCAGTACAACGCTTCGTATCGACGCCGAACGCCCGGTGCCGGCACCGCCGCTGAGCGCCGAGGAGGCATCGGCGCAGAAACAGGCCGCAGCCGATCGGGAACTCGACCGGCTGCACCAGGCAGCCACTGCGGAGCAGCTGGCACTCGGTCAGCACATGAACTGGCTGATCGCCTCGCAGGCCATCTTCATCCACGCGTTCCTGATGGTGTTCGTGGTCGGCAGCCTCGGCGTCGTTGCGCTCAATCACTGGCTTCTCGGCGGCCTGGTGCTGATCGGCGTCCTCTGCGCGCTCGCGCTGCACGGCAGCGTCGATCGCGCCGCCAAGACGCTGGCGCTGCTGGTCGTGCAGCGGCGCGCGGTCGAAGTGGAACTTGCGGCCCTGAGCGGGCGCGCACCGAACCTGCCGAAGGACGTGTCCAGGATCAGCGGCCTGGCTGGCCCGCTGTTCGTGGTCGCCTGGCTTGTCTTGCTTGCCTGCAGCGCCGCTATCCAGCTGTAGGCGCCGCAACCCGAGTGGCGCGGCGAACAATCGTCAGGCGGACCAATGCGGCTTTCTCTTCTCCATGAACGCCGCCACGCCTTCCTGCGCGACCTCGTCGATCATGTTGCAGGCCATCGTCTGGCCAGCCAGCTGGTAGGCGGCGTCGACACCCATTTCCAGTTGCCGGTAGAAGAGGCCCTTGCCCATACCGATCGCCAGGGCCGGCTTGGCAATGATCGCGTCCGCCAGTCGCTTGACCTCGGCGTCCAGCTGATCCGGCGGCACGACGCGGTTCACCAGGCCGCGTTGCCGCGCCGTGGCGGCATCGATGAATTCGCCGGTGACCAGCATCTCGAAGGCCTGCTTGCGGCCGACATTGCGCGCCAGCGCCACGCTTGGGCTGGAACAGAACAACCCGACGTCGATGCCGTTGACCCCGAAGCGCGCGCCGTCTGCGGCCACCGCCAGGTCGCAGGTCGACACCAGCTGGCAGCCGGCCGCGGTGGCGATGCCGTGGATGCGCGCAATCACCGGCTGCGGCACGCGCTGGATCGTCAGCATCAGCCTGGCGCAGTCGGCGAACAGCTTCTCGTAGTAGTCCAGACGCGGGTTGGACTTCATCTGCTTGAGATCGTGACCCGCGCAGAACGCCTTGCCTGCCGCCGCGATCACGACCACACGCGCGCTGCTGTCGGCGCCGATGCGGTCGAAGGACCGCTGCAGCGCGGCGAGCATCTCCTCGGAAAGCGAATTGAACTGCGCCGGACGGTTCAGCGTCAGCCTGACGATGCCGTCGGGCGTGCGTTCCTCGAGCAGCAGCGGTTCCAGTTGGGCGGGGGCCTGCGGGGCGTTCATGGCGCTCTCCTTGCTGAAGGTTGGCGTCGTCGGTGCAGTCTAGGCGTCGACCGCGGCCGCCGAACGGGCCTGCTGTCGGAGCAGGAACTTCTGGATCTTGCCGGTGTTCGTCTTCGGGATCGGCGCGAAAACGAACTTCTTCGGCACCTTGAACCCGGCCAGGTGAACGCGACAGTGTGCCGCGAGCTGCTCGGCCGAGACCTGTTCGCCCTCGCGCGTTTCGATGAACGCGCACGGCACCTCGCCCCACTTCGGATCGGGGGCCGCAACTACCGCCGCGATCATCACCGCCGGGTGGCGATAGAGCACGTCCTCGACTTCGATCGAGCTGATGTTCTCGCCGCCCGAGATGATGATGTCCTTGCTGCGGTCCTTGATGCGCAGGTAGCCGTCCGGGTGGACGACCGCCAGGTCCCCGGAGCGGAACCAGCCGCCGGCGAACGCCTGCCGCGTGGCGGCCGGGTTCTTCAAGTACCCCTTCATCGTGATGTTGCCGCGGAACATCACCTCGCCGATCGTCTCGCCGTCTGCGGGCACGGGCTGCAGGGTTTCGGGATCGAGCACCGCGACCGCCTCCTCCATCGGATAGCGCACACCCTGGCGGCCGTTCCTTTTCGCCCGCTCGCCGCTGTCCAGCGACTCCCACCCCGCTTGCTTGGCGCACACCGCGGCAGGGCCGTAGACCTCGGTCAGGCCATAAACGTGGGTCAGATCGAAGCCAAGCCGCTCCATGCCCTCGATCATCGCCGCCGGCGGCGCCGCGCCGGCAACCATCGCCTGAACCCGGTGCACGATGCCCTTGCGAAGCTCGGCGGGGGCGTTGACCAGCAGCGAATGTACGATCGGTGCGCCGCAGTAGTGCGTGACGCGATACGCGCGGATCGCATCGAATATCGCCGCCGCTTCGACGCGGCGCAGGCAGACATGGGTACCGACCATCGCCGCCACGGTCCACGGGAAACACCAGCCGTTGCAGTGGAACATCGGCAGCGTCCACAGATAAACGGGGTGGTGAGGCATTGCCCAGACCAGGATGTTCGACACCGCGTTCAGGTACGCGCCACGGTGGTGGTAGACGACGCCCTTCGGGTTGCCGGTCGTGCCCGAGGTGTAGTTCAGCGCGATCGCATCCCATTCGTCGGCGGGCGGCTGCCAGGCGAAGTCCGCGTCGCCCTCGCCGATGAGTGTCTCGTAGTCGATTGCGCCGATCCGTTCGCCCGGCCCGGCGTACTCCGTATCGTCGACGTCGACGATCTCGATCGAGCGCGCCAGCCGCGCCACCGCAGCCCGCGCGGTGGCCGAGAACTCGCGGTCGACGATGAAGACCTTCGCCTCGCCGTGTTCGAGCATGAAGGCGATCGACTCGGAATCAAGACGGGTGTTGATCGCGTTGAGCACGCAGCCGGCCATCGGGATGCCGAAGTGCGCCTCGATCATCTCGGGAATGTTGGGCAGCATGACGGCCACCGTGTCGCCGCGGCCAAGCCCGCGCCGCGCCAGCGCGCCGGCCAGACGGCGGCAGCGCGCATACAGTTCGCCCCAGCCGCGGCGGATCGAGGCGCCGTGCACGACGGCAAGCCGCTCCGGGAACACGGATGCCGCCCGCTCGATGAAGGTCAGCGGCGACAGTGCCGCATGGTTGGCCTCGGTTCGCGGCAGGTCGTGGTCGAAGATCCCGTTCGGCATCGGTCAGAGCTGGGCCAGCGTGCGCACGTGCGCGGCGACGCTGCGCCCCAGGGCACTCAGGTTGTAACCACCTTCCAGCGTGCTGACGATGCGGCCGCGGCCGTGACGGTCGGCCACGTCCATCAGCTTCTGGGTGATCCACGCGTAGTCGCCCTCGACGAGGCCCATCTGGCCGAGGTCGTCCTCGCGGTGGGCGTCGAAGCCGGCCGAAATGAAGACCATCTGCGGCGCGAACGCCTCCAGCCGCGGCAGCCACTGGGCCTCGACCAGCTCGCGCACCATGTCGCCGCGGGTGCCGGCCGGCACCGGAACATTGACCATGTTGTCCGCCGCGAAGTCCGTGCCGGAGTAGGGGTAAAAGGGGTGCTGGAAGAAGCTCGCCATCAGCACGCCACTGTTGCCGGCAAGGATGTCCTCGGTGCCGTTGCCGTGGTGCACGTCGAAGTCGATCACCGCCACCCGCTTCAGCCCGTGCGCGTGCAGCGCGTGCAGCGCGCCGATGGCGACGTTATTGAAGAAGCAGAAGCCCATCGCCGCCGCGCGGCAGGCGTGATGCCCGGGCGGCCGCACGGCACAGAAGGCGTTGTTCAATTCGCCGCGGACGACCCGGTCGGTGGCCTCGATGACCGCGCCAGCCGCATGCAGCGCCGCATCCCAGCTGCGGCTGTTCATCGACGTGTCCGGATCGATCGGCTCGTAGCCCTCCTTTGGTACCCTCGCGCGCAGCCGTTCGATGTAGCCGCGGTCATGCGCCCGGGCAACGGCGTCCAGATCCGCCTGCGGCGCGTCGAAGGCAAGCAGGTGAGGCAGCAGGCCGATGGCAATCAGATGATCATGCACCGCGGCAAGACGCTCGGGGCTCTCCGGATGCCACGAACCCATCTCATGCGCTGCACACTGCGCGTGCGTGAAAAATCCGGTATGCACGAGTCCCTGTCTCCCCGACCTTCAAACCTGGCCTGTTGGCGGAAAGTCTAATGCTGGAAAGAATCCATCGCTGCGCCGAACAGATCGGCGCCGTGATCGTCGGCAAGGATCTGCAGATCCGCCAGAGCCTGACCTGTCTGCTCGCCGGCGGCCACCTCCTCATCGAAGACACCCCCGGCGTGGGCAAGACCACGCTGGCGCACGCGATCGCCATCTCGCTCGGGCTGCCGTTCCGCCGCCTGCAGTTCACCAGCGACCTGCTTCCGTCCGACGTAATCGGCGTCTCGGTCTACGACCGTACCACCAGCCAGTTCGCCTTCCATCCGGGGCCGATCTTCACTGAAGTGCTGCTTGCCGACGAGATCAACCGCGCCAGCCCGAAGACGCAGAGCGCCCTGCTCGAGGCGATGGAGGAAAGCCAGGTGTCGATCGATGGGATGGCGAGGCCCCTGCCGCAGCCTTTCTTCGTAATCGCCACCCAGAATCCACTGCACCAGGTCGGCACCTTTCCGCTGCCGGAGTCGCAGCTCGACCGCTTCCTGATGTGCATCAGCCTGGGCTATCCGGAACGGTCCGCCGAGCGCGCGCTGCTCGCCGGCCGGGCAAGGCGCGACATGCTGCGCAGCCTGCCGGCGGCGGCGCGGCCGGCCGACCTGATCACCGCCCAAGCGGCCGTCAAGCAGGTCTTCGTGTCCGAGACGCTGCTCGACTACGTGCTGTCGCTGCTCGCCTTTACACGCAGTTCGGGACGCCATGCCGAGGGTCTGTCCCCGCGTGCCGGACTCGCGCTCCTGTCCGCGGCGCGCGCCTGGGCGTGGCTGGACGGGCGCGAGCACGTGATTCCCGAGGACGTCCAGAACGTTCTGCCCGCCGTCGCCGGCCACCGCCTGCACGCCGCGCAGCGAGAGGAAGGCCGGGTGCTGCACGGCCGCGAACTGGTGAGCCAGCTGATCCAGGCCGTGCGCCTGCCCTGAACTGCGGCGCCAACCGACCCGGTCCGCCGCAGCGCCGCTTCGCATGCGCCCTGCCCCACCCGCATGAGCAGCATCACCGCCCACCCGCTGGCGATCAAGATCGCCGAGAAGATCGGCGGCAGCAAAGGCATCGAGCACGGCGAGGTGTTGCTCGACCGCCGACGCGTCTTCATCCTGCCGACGCGCGCCGGCATGCTGCTCGCGGCAGTGATGCTGGTGATGCTGCTCGGCTCGATCAACTACATGCTGCAGCTCGGCTTCCTGCTCACCTTCCTGGTCACCAGCATGGCCCTGGTGGCGATGTATCACACGCATCGCAACCTGGCGCGGCTGACGCTGACGGCACACCGCGCCGAGAACGTGTTTGCCGGCGACCTCGCGACCTTCGAGATCACCGTTCACAACCCGACCCCGGAAGCCCGCTACGCGCTCGAATTCGAGCCGCTGCAGCAGACGAACCCGCTGTTGGAGGCGCTCGGCCCGGACATCCCGGTGCAGCCGATCACCAACGCCGACATCCCGGCCTCCGGCAGCCGCCAGATACGCGTCGCGGTCGCCACCCGCATGCGCGGCAGGCTGCCGTGTCCCCGCCTGCGCATCGAGACCCGCTTTCCCTTCGGCCTGTGGCAGGCGTGGTCGTACTACACGCCGCCGCTGACGGCGATCGTCTATCCGGCACCGGAGCAGGATGCTCCGGGGCTGCCGATGGTCGCCGGCGGCGACGCGGAGCAGGAAACCGGGCTTGCGGTCAGCGGCGACGAGTTCGCCGGCGTGCGTCCCTACCAGAGCGGCGACCCGCTCAAGCGCGTGGCCTGGCGGCTGGCGGCGCGTTCCGACGAACTGACCGTCAAGTTGTTCGAAGGCTACGCGCAGAGCGAAGTCGTCCTCGAACTCGGCGCCGTCGATTCGAGCCTGGGCATCGAGCAGAAGCTGGCCCGGCTGTGCCGCTGGGTCCTGATGGCCGAGGCGGCGCAGGTGCGCTACGCGCTGCAGCTCGCCGAAACGCGGGTCGAGTTCGGACTCGGCAACGAGCAGCGCGAACGCTGCCTGACCGCACTCGCGCTATTCGGCAGGCGCTGATCGTGGCTGCATCCGGCGCACCGAATGGCAACGGCAAGCGGCGGACCGGCGCCCGCCTGCGCGAGTTCGCCGCCTGGCTGATCCGCGCGCAGGTCTCCTCGGCGGCACGCGAGCGGCGCGACACGATGGTCCTGCTGCTGGCGGTGGCATTCGTCGCCCTCCCGCAGTTCGAGCATCTGCCGCTGTGGGCGATCGGGGTGATCGTGCTTCTTTGGTGCTGGCGCACGTGGATCACCCTCAACAACCAGCCGCTGCCTGGCCACGTGGCGATGCTGCCCCTGCTCGCGCTGGCGGCCGGCGCCGTCTGGCTGCAGTACCGCACGCTGCTCGGCCGCGACGCCGGCGTGACCTTCCTGCTGATGCTGCTGGCGCTGAAGCTGCTCGAGATGCGCGCCACGCGCGATGTGTTCGTCGTCGTGTTCCTCTGCTTCTTCGTCCTGCTGACGCAGTTCCTGTACAGCCAGGCATTGCCTGTCGCGGCGCTGACCCTGGGCGCCGTGCTCGCGCTGTTCTTCGTCCTGGTCAGCGTGAGCCTGAAGGCGGACGACCTGGCTGCCGGGCGCAAGCTGCGCCTGGTCGGCGCGATCGCGCTGAAGGCGGTCCCGCTGGCCGCGGTGCTGTTCGTGCTCTTCCCCCGCCTCGATAACCCGCTTTGGGGCCTGCCGCGCGATGCCTTCGCCGGTGGCACCGGCCTGTCGAACTCGATGTCGCCGGGCGGCATCAGCCGCCTGCTGCAGTCGCAGACGATCGCCTTCCGTGTCCGCTTCGCCGGCGCGCCGCCGGCGAACGAGCGCCTGTATTGGCGTGGCCCGGCATTCGGCAGTTTCGACGGCCGCACGTGGTCGCCGCTTGCGCAGCCGACGGCGGACGCGCCGCAGTTGCAGGTCAATGCCGAGCCGGCCTCGGCGGTCGACTACACGGTGACCATGGAGCCGAGCCAGCGCGACTGGCTGTTCGTGCTCGAGATGCCGGCCGCTCTGCCCGAGAGCGCCGATCTGCGGCCGCGGATGACCAGTCAGGGTCAGCTGCTGTCGGCAAAGCCGATCACCGCCCGCACCCGCTTCGACGCGCGCTCGTTCACGCAGTTTTCCTTCGGCCTGAACGAAACCGAGTCGTCGCTGCGCAACTGGCTGCCGCTGCCCGCCGGCTTCAACCCGCGCACGCTGCAGTTTGCAGCCGACCTGCGCACCCGCCTGGAGATGATCGGCACCGGCGTCGATCAGACCGAGGCCGAACTCGGGAAAGTGCGTGCCGTCCTCGATCACTTCCGCAACGGTGGTTTTCGTTACACGCTCGAACCGCCGCTGCTCGGCCGCGACTCGGTCGACGAGTTCCTGTTCAACTCGCGGCTCGGCTACTGCGAGCATTACGCGTCGGCCTTTGTCGTGCTGATGCGGGCGCTCGACGTGCCGGCCCGCGTTGTCACCGGCTACCAGGGCGGCGAGATCAACCCGGTCGACGGCTTCATGACCGTGCGCCAATCCGACGCGCACGCCTGGGCCGAGGTCTGGGTCTCCGGCCGCGGCTGGGTGCGCGTCGATCCGACCGCGACGGTCGCCCCGGTCCGTATCGAGCAGGGGGTGGAAGAACTGGCCCGTCAGTCCGGAGCCGGGGCATTGTTCACGACTGGCAACCGCCCCGACACAGCTTGGATGCAGGCCGTGCGCCGGCTGCGCTTCAACTGGGAAGCGCTGGAGAACTCCTGGAACCAGTGGGTGCTCAGCTACTCGGCGCAGCGGCAGATGTCGCTGCTCGAGCACCTGGGGTTCGCACCCGACTGGCGCGCGCTGGGCCTGCTGCTCGCGCTCGCGGTGGCAGGGGTGGCCACGGCGCTGGGCGTCGTCTCCCTGCGCCACCGCGTGCGGCGCGACCCGCTCGCTGAACTGGAAGCGCGCTTTCGCGGTCGGCTGGAACGCGCAGGCATCCGTTTTCAGCCCACCGAAGGGCTGCGGCAACTGAACAGGCGACTGGAAGGAGAGCTCACCATCGCCTCGCACGCCGAGGCGGAAGCCATCCTTCGAGCCCTCGAGCGCTGGCGCTATTCGCCGGCCAGCACGAGCGTGACGCCGGCGGCCATCCGCCAGCTGAACGCGCGGGTTAGACGGTTCCGGGTGCGCTTCGCCGAATGAGCGCGACGCGATAGGCTCCGTCATGCTCACGATGACAGCCGATCGCAAGCGCGACATGAACCATCCCGGGCGAAGGCAACTGCTGCTGGGTGCGCTCGCGCTGGCCTGTAGCCCGGCCCATGCGCGCGGCCCTGCCGTCGCCCACTATGCCGGGCGGCCCGACGTGCAGGCCTTCGTCACCGCGGTGGTCAGTGAGCACGGCATCCCGCGCGGCTGGCTGGAGCAGGTCCTGGCCACCGGCCGGCGATCGGCACAGGCGGAGCGGCTCATGACGCCGAGCCTGACGCCGCCGCCGCGCGACTGGACGCGCTATCGGGCCCGCGCCCTCGACGAGAGCCGCGTCCGCGAGGCCACGGTTTTCCAGAAGGCGCACCGCCGCACCCTGGCGCGGGCTGTCGACGCATTCGGCGTGCCGGCCGAGATCGTGGTGTCGATCATCGGCATCGAAACGCTGTTCGGCCGCGTGATGGGCACGTTCCGCACGCTCGACGTGCTGATGACCCTGGCCTTCGACTACCCGCGCCGGGCTGCGTTCTATCGCGACGAACTGGCGCACTTCCTCGCCCTCGCCCACCAGGGCCGGATCGACGCACTCAAGCAGACCGGGTCTTTCGCCGGCGCCATCGGCCTGCCGCAGTTCATGCCGAGCTCGATCCGGCGCTACGCGCTCGACTTCGACGGCGACGGTCACATCGACCTGGCGCGCTCCGCCGCCGACGCGATCGGATCGGTGGCCAGCTACCTGCACCGGCAGGGCTGGCAGCGCGACCGACCGGTGATGTTCGAGGCGATCGCCAACGAAGCGATCGCCGAGCAACTCGGCCGCGGCATCGCGGCGGCGCACTCCTGGGCCGACGTCGCCGACCTCGGCGTGCGCATCGACGGCTACCTGCCCCCCGGCGAACAGGTTGTCTTGATCGACCTGCCCTACGTTCACGAGGACGGCAGCGCCAACGTCGAGTACCGGATCGGCACCGTCAACCTGGCGACGATCCTGCACTACAACCGCAGCTACTTCTACGGCGCCGCGGTGGCGGAACTCGCCGCCACGCTGAGCGCGCGGTCGGACCGGCAGCAGGCGCCGGCGGACACCGCCGAAGGCTGAGCGGCGCTCGAGCGTGCCCTTCAGGCGGCCGGCATGTCCGGCTGCCGGCTCGGCTGGGCCTCGACGAACGCCGGCAACTGCATGCAGGCGTCGAAAATGCGCATCACCGTCGGCACGTGATCGAGCCGGCAGTCGAAGCGTCGCGCGTTGAAGATCTGCGGCACGACCAGCACATCGGCGATCGTCACCGCATCCCCGAGCACGAACCGCCCGCACCGGCGCTGCGCGCCAAGCTGCGCCTCGACCTGCGCCAGTCCCTGCTCGACCCAGTGCCGGTACCAGGCGTTCCTGGCTTCCTCGGTCTGGCCGAGGTTCTGCACCAGGTAGCGCAGCACGCGCAGGTTGTTCAGCGGATGGATCTCGCAGGCGATCGCCAGCGCGATGCTGCGCACGTAGGCGCGGTCGAGCGGATCGTGCGGCAGCAGCGGCGGCTGCGGGTACCTCTCGTCGAGATACTCGATGATCGCCAGCGACTGCGTCAGCACCGCTCCGTCGTGGTCGAGCACCGGGACCAGTTCGGCGGGGTTCAGCCCGCGAAACGTGTCCCGCAACTGCTCGCCGTGGACGAGGTCGACCGGCACGTATTCGTACGGCAGTCCTTTCAGGTTCAGCGCGGTGCGCACGCGAAAAGACGCCGACGAACGCGCCGCCGAATACAGTTTCATCATTCGATCGACCTCACCGGCGCCAGCGCCGCTCGTTCAGTCCTGCGCCGGCGGAGCGATCTTCACCCGCAGCGCACCGACGCCGTCGACGCCGCCTTCGAGCACGTCACCGGCGACCACGGCCGCCACGCCCTCCGGCGTGCCGGTGAAGATCAGGTCGCCAGGCACCAGTTCGAAAAACCTCGACAGGTGCTCGATCGTCTCGTTGACGCTCCAGATCATCTTTGCCACGTCGCTGTCCTGCCGGGTCGCGCCGTTGACCTTCAGCCAGATCCGCCCGCGCGTGACTTCGCCGGTCTGCCCGATCGGCCTGACGCTGCTCAGCGGCGCCGAGAAGTCGAAGGCCTTGCCGATCTCCCACGGCCGGCCGAGCTTCTTCGCCTCGCCCTGCAGGTCGCGGCGCGTCATGTCGAGCCCCACCGCGTAACCCCAGATGTGCGACGGCGCGCCGGCCGCGGTGATGTTCCGGCCGCGTCTGCCGATCGCCACCACCAGTTCCATCTCGTGATGCAGGTTCTGCGTCCCCGGCGGATAAGGCATCTCACCGGTGCCGTCGGGCACCGTCAGCAGCGCATCGGCCGGCTTGGCGAAGAAGAAAGGCGGCTCGCGCCCCGAGAAGCCCATCTCCCTGGCGTGCTCCTCGTAGTTGCGGCCGACGCAGTAGATGCGGTGCACGGGGAAAAGGTCGGTCGAACCGGCGACGGGAGCCACCGCCTGCGGCGGCGCCGGGAACACGTACGCCATCGGGCGTCTCCTCCTTGGCGAGCGATACGCGCCGGATTATGCGCGTCGCGGTCGCGCTAGGCGGCCAGCCGCCCCGGCTGCGAACTGCGCGCGATCGCGCGCGACAGCAGGATCACCGGCAGCACGCCGACGGCGACGATGGTCAGCGACGGAATCGCCGCCTCGCCGAGGCGCTCGTCGGCGGCAAGCTGATACGCGATCACCGCCAGCGTGTCGAAGTTGAAGGGCCGCAGCACCAGCGTAGCCGGCAGTTCCTTCATCACGTCGACGAAGACCAGCAGCGCCGCCGCGAACAGCGATGGCGACAGCAGCGGCAGGTGCACCCGGCTGAAGACCTCGCGCGGGCTCGCCCCGAGGCTGCGTGCGCTGGCGTCCATCGCCGGCGTGATCCGCGCCAGCCCCGCCTCGATCGGCTGAAACGCCACCGCGAAGTAGCGCACCACGTAGGCATAGAGCAGCGCTGCGACGCTGCCGGTGAGCAGCAGGCCGCTGCCGATGCCTATGCGCGCCTTGAGCCAGGCATCGAGCGCGTTGTCGAACGCCGCCAGCGGCAGCAGGATGCCGACCGCGATCACGATGCCCGGCACCGCGTAGCCGAGGTTCATCAGCCGTGCCGCCAGCGCAACCGCCCGCGCGTGAAGGCCGCTCGACGCCAGACGCACCGAGTAGGCCAGCGTCATCGCCACGGCCACCGCGATCAGCGCGGCCCCGCCGCCGAGCGCGACGCTGTGCCACAGCCACTTCGAGTAGCGGCCGACATCGAGCTCATGCACTGCCGGCACCGCCAGCCCGACCAGGATCGCCATCGGCACGACGAAGCCGGCGGCCAGCGGCAGGCAGCAGGCGAGCGTCGCCACGAGGCCGCGGCTGCCGCCGAGCGAAGTCCGCTGCGCCGGCCGCGCGCTGTTGGGCGCCGAAACGAAGCGGGCCCGCCCACGCGCCCGCAATTCAAAGGCCATCAGCACGAGCACCACCGCCAGCAGAGCGCTCGCCAGCTGGCTGGCGGCGATGCGGTCGCCGAGAGAGAACCAGGCGCGATAGATCGCCGTGGTGAAGGTCTGCAGGCCGAAGTAGGACGCCGCCCCGTAGTCGGCCACGGTTTCCATCAGCGCCAATGCCGCGCCGGCCGCCACGGCCGGGCGCGCCATCGGCAGGTTCACGTGCAGCCAGCCGCGCAGCGGCGAGCAGCCGAGCGAACGCGCCGCATCGGCCATCGACGCTGTACGGGCGAGGAACGCCGTGCGCGCCAGCAGGTAGACGTACGGGTACAGCGTGACCGTGAAGACGAACGCCGCGCCGGGAATCGAGCGGATCTCGGGGAACCAGTAGTCGCCGCGCTGCCAGCCGAAGCTGGCGCGCAGCCCGCCCTGCACCGGGCCGGAAAATTGCAGGAAGTCCGTATAGGCGTAGGCGACGATGTAAGCGGGCATCGCCAGCGGCACCAGCAGCGCCCACTCGAACAGGCGGCGACCGGGGAAGTCGTATGCGGCCACCAGCCAGGCCGAAGTCGAGCCGAGCACAATCACGCCGGCCGCCACCAGCGCCACCAGCAGCGCCGTCTCGCCGGCGGCGCGCGGAATCACCGTGACTGCCAGGTGCTGCAGTGTCTCCAGCGAGGCCGGCAGGTCGGCGAAGCTGGCCAGCACGCCGAGCAGCGGGAACAGCACCGCGGCGGCGCAGACTCCAGCCAGCAGCGCCGGCGCGAGCCCCGGCAGGACGCTTCGCCCGTGACGCGACGCTGCAGCGACAGGTAACGCGGCGCGCGCGTTCATGAGGCCGGCGGGGTCTTCATTGCTCGGCCTGCCCGCGGCGCGAGCGACGCATCGGCGTCGACGGCAGGAGCAGACGCCGCAAGGCGATCACGCCGCCTCGCAAGCTCCGGCGTCCGAGGTCAAGCGACGACCCGAGCAGCATGGTTGTCGGCGAGGCGTGCAAAGCGGAACAAATGAGAATTATAATCATTCTCGCAAGAAGCCCGGCATCTTTCGATGGCTACCAGCAACGCCCTCGTCATTCATGACCTCGCCGTGCGCTATCCGCAGGCCGCCGCACCGGTCGTGGATCGGCTGAACCTCGCCCTAGCGCAGGGTGAGATCGGCTGTGTGGTCGGCGGTTCGGGCTGCGGCAAGAGCACGCTGCTGCGCGCAATCGCCGGTCTGGTGCCGGTTGCTTCGGGTGCGATCGACATCGGCGGCCAGCGCGTCGCCGGCGACGGCGTCGAGGTCCCGACCGAAAGGCGCGGCGTCGGCCTGGTGTTCCAGGACTATGCGCTGTTTCCCCATCTGCGCATCGACGAGAACATCGCCTTCGGCCTGCGCTCGCTGTCGCGCGGCGAGCGCGCCGCGCGTGTGCAGCGCCTGCTCGAGCTGGTCGGCCTGCAACCGCTGGCCCGCAGTTTTCCGCACGAACTCTCGGGCGGGCAGCAGCAGCGCGTCGCGCTGGCCCGCGCGCTGGCCCCTTCGCCCAAGCTGCTGCTGATGGACGAGCCGTTCTCCAATCTCGACGTCGAGCTGCGCGCGCGCCTCGGCGCCGAAGTGCGGCAGATCCTGAAGCAAAGCGGCACGTCCGCCATCCTCGTCACCCACGACCAGCAGGAGGCGTTCGCGATCGCCGACCGGGTCGGCGTGATGCACGACGGACGGCTCGAGCAGTGGGACCACCCCTACGAGATCTATCACCGTCCCGGCAGCCGCTACGTGGCGGACTTCATCGGCCAGGGCGTGTTCCTGCCGGCGAAGGTGCTCGACTCGCGGCGCCTGTCGATCGAGCTTGGCGTGCTGAAGGGCGACGTGCCGCTTCCCTGCAACGTGGGCTGCGACACCTGCGGCCGCGGCTGTCATGTCGAGGTCCTGCTGCGGCCGGACGACGTCGTGCACGACGACGCCAGCCCGATGACGGCGCAGGTGGTGAGCAAGGCGTTCCGCGGCGCCGATTTCGTCTACACGCTGCGGCTCGACAGCGGCCAGGAAGTGCTGGCACTGGTGCCCAGCCATCACGACCACGCGGTGGGTGAACGAATCGGCATCCGGCTCGACGCCGACCACGTCGTCACCTTTCCCACCGCGGGCATGCCCGCCGCAGCTGCCCGCCTATAATCCGCCGCGCGCGACGCGCCGAGGAGAGATGGCCGAGCGGTTGAAGGCGCACGCCTGGAACGCGTGTATAGGTGAACAACCTATCGTGGGTTCGAATCCCACTCTCTCCGCCACCAAAGAAACGAGCCTCCCTGTCCAGGAAGCGTGCGGCTTGCGTTCCATCCTAGGCCCGCAAGCTCACGCGTGAGCCCTGCGAAGGCCCGACTCGCGTCGCGGCGCCCCTCGTCCCTTCGCCCGGCTTCCCGTGGCGGCGCCGGAGTACCCGTGACGCCGGACAGTCAGTCGGACCAGTTGTGCTCCTGCGCTTTCTCGGTCGCGGCCTGATGCTGGGCTGCCTCCTCGGACCGCACGCGTGAGAGCGCCGACGCGAGCAGGCCGGACGGCACCGCGATGACCCCGAGCCCGAGCACGAGGACGAAGAACGTGAACAGTCGACCGCCGGCCGTGACGGGGTAGATGTCGCCGTAACCGACGGTGGTCAGCGTCGCCACGGCCCACCACAGGCTGTCGAACACCGAAGAGAAGCGCTCCGGCTGCGCCTCGTGCTCGAAGTGGTAGATGCCGATCGCCGAGAGATAAAGCACGATCAGCGCAATCACGCCGAAGAGAACCAGGTCGTCGCGCGCAATGACGAACGCCCGGCGGAAACGTTGCACCGCGTTCGTGTAGCGGACCAGCTTGAACAGCCGCAACAGCCGCAGCAGGCGGAACGCCCGCACCGCCTGCAGGTTGAAGGCGACCATCAGGTAGAAGGGCAGGATCGCCAGCAGGTCGATGATCCCGTAGAACGAGGCCACGTACTTCCAGCGGGGCCGGGCGAGGTACAGGCGAACGCCGTACTCGACGGTGTAGACCGCGGCGCAGAACACCTCGAAGTTCCACAGGGCCTGGCGCCAGAACGGCGAGAGGTCGGGCAGGGTCTCGAACGCCAGCGCGATCAGGTTGGCGACGACGAGCAGCTCGATCGGCAACTCCCACCGGCCGAGCGAGACCTGGTGCCCGGGTTTGCTTGCTTCCACTGGCCCTCCCCCAAGGAACGGCCGCAATTGTTACCCGAAATCGGCTCCGCCCAGAAGGAAAGGCGTCCTGACCGGGGCGCCGCGCCTCCTGCCGATCAGAACTCCACCGGCGGCCCGTGCCAGTCGTCGTCGCGCGGACGGGCGCGTGCCAGCGCCTGCGAGGCGCCGATCCAGCCCTCGCAGGCGTTGCGCCCCGGGCGGCCGCGCCACAAATTGAGCAGGCCCTTGCAGCGCGCATAGAAGGCGAAGAAGCGCAGGACCTGCCGCTGCTGCGCAGGCTGCAGCGGCACCGTGCTGCAGATCAGCTTGTCGTCGCTCATGCCGCGGTCGGTCAGGGTGACCGCGCCCCAGGCCGGAACGCGCAGCCGGGTGCCCGCGGCCAGGCGCGGCCCGAGCACGACGGCATCGAGCAGATCGCCCTCGAGGCCGATGTGCGTCGGCACCGAGCCGTAGTTGAACGGGCACGGCAGCGGCGAGACGAAATCGACGTGGCCGGTCGAGCCGCGCTTCAGGAAACTGCCGCGCGGGATCTCGACGATCACTTCGACGGCCAGCGGCTCGATCCGCCCTGGCTGCGGCGCGCCGCCCGCTTCGTTGTCGTGGTCCATGGCGCGAGGCTACGCGGCACGGCGTCCGCCGGGAGAAAAAAGCCCGCGGCGAACCGCGGGCCCCGGTGCTGCTTCCGGCGTGCCGGATCAGTGCGCCAGCGTCTCGACGCTGTCGCCTTCGAGGTTCGGATAGCGCACGTGCTCGACGAAGTCCTGCGTCTTCTGGTCGGGCGCCGGCGACAGCATCGACACCACGACCATCAGCACCGCCGCAAGTGGAAGGCCGAAGATGCCGGCCGAGATCGGCGAGATGCCGAACCACATGTAGTCGGCGATCGGCCCGGTGACGCCGAAGACGCTGCGCAGCCACGGCTGGGTCGTCGCCATGTAGTAGAAGGTCACCCCCACGCCGCCGAGCATCGACGTGATCGCGCCCCACTTGGTGGCGCGTTTCCAGAACACCCCGGCCACCAGCGGCACGAAGAAGCCCGCCGCCGCCAGCGAGAACGCCGCCGACACGAGGAACAGGATGTCGGCCGGCGCCTTGGAGGCAACGGTCGCCGCACCCAGCGCCACCACCAGCAGCAGGATCTTCGAGATCGTCACCCGTTTCTGCGTGCTCGCGTTCGGGTTGATCATCTTGTAGTACAGATCGTGCGACAGCGCGTTGGCAATGGTCAGCAGCAGGCCGTCGGCGGTCGACAGCGCCGCGGCGAGACCGCCGGCCGCCACCAGGCCCGAGATCACGTACGGCAGGCCGGCGATTTCCGGCGTGGCCAGCACGACGATGTCCTGGCCGATCACGATCTCGGCCAGCTGCACGATGCCGTCCTTGTTGATGTCGGTGATCGTCAGCAGCCGCGGGTCGATCTTGTTCCACGCCGCCACCCACGCCGGCAGATCGGCGAAATTGCTGCCGACCACCATCGTGTAGATGTCGAACTTCACCAGCACGGCGAGCGCCGGCGCGGTGAAGTACAGCAGGAAGATGAAGAACAGCGACCAGGTCACCGAGGTGCGCGCCTGCTGCACCGAAGGCGTCGTGTAGTAACGCATCAGGATGTGCGGCAGGGCGGCCGTGCCCACCATCAGGCAGACCACCAGCGCGATGAAGTTCAGCCGCTTGTTCTCGCGCTCGGCCGCGTTCTTCGCCGGGTCGGGGTTGCCGCTCGGGAACGGCGTTGCGTGCGGCATCGGCGGACCGGTGCGGCCCGCAGCCGCGGCTGCCGCGGCAGTCCACGCCTTCTTGGCGTCGTCGGCCGATTTCGGAAACGCCTCCAGCGCCTTCTGCGCCGCGCCGATCTCGGCAACCGGTGCGTTGGCTGCCTTCAGGTCGTCGACCTTCTTCGCCGCGGCGGCCTTGCCGTCCTCCCACGACTTCGGCAGTTCCGCGACCTGCCTGCGCGCGTCGGCGGCGCGGTCGGCGAAGATCTTGCGGACCTCCAGCTCCTTCGGGTCGGAAGTCAGCTGCTTCTCGCGGGCGGTGACCTTCTCCAGCACCGTGCCGTAGATCAGTTGCGGCACCGGGAAGTTGGTGTGCTTGATCGACAGCCACACCACCGGGATCAGGTAGGCAATGATGAGGATGATGTACTGGGCCACCTGGGTCCATGTCACCGCGCGCATGCCGCCGAGGAACGAGCAGACCAGGATTCCGGCGAGGCCGAGGAACACGCCGACCTGGAACTCGACGCCGGTGAAGCGCGCCGTGATGATGCCAACGCCGTAGATCTGCGCCACCACGTAGGTGAACGAGCACAGGATCGCCGCCAGGATGCCGATGAAGCGGGCGATGTGGCCGCCGTAGCGCGCGCCGAGGAAGTCGGGAATCGTGAACTGGCCGAACTTGCGCAGGTACGGCGCGAGCAGGAACGCCACCAGGCAGTAGCCGCCGGTCCAGCCCATGATGAAGGCCAGGCCGTCGAAGCCCTGCAGGTAAAGGCCGCCCGCCATGCCGATGAACGACGCCGCGCTCATCCAGTCGGCGCCGGTGGCCATGCCGTTGAACAGCGCCGGCACGCGCCGCCCCGCCACGTAGTACTCGGCGACGTCGGCCGTGCGGCTCATGATGCCGATGCCCGCGTACAGCGCGATGGTGGCGAACAGGAACACGTAGCCGATCCATACGCGCGGCAGGCCGAGCTGCTCGAGGATCGCCAGCGCGACCAGGAACACGACGAAACCGCCCGTGTACCAGGTGTAATACTTCCTCAGCTGGTTGAAGAACGCCTTGTTCGAACTGACCTGGGTGCTCATCAGTCTTCTCCCTCGTGAACGCCGTACTCCTGGTCCAGCTTGCCCATGTGCACCGCGTAGTACCAGATGATGAGGATGTAGATGATCAGCGAGCCCTGCGCGCCCATGTAGAACGACAGCGGCCAGCCGAAGATGGTGATCGCCGCCAGTTCCTTGGCGAACCAACCCATCACGAAGGTGACGACGAACCAGATGATCAGCAGCACGAGCGTCAGATTCAGGTTCTTCTGCCAGTACTCCCGGTGCCTTGCAGTAAGTTTCAGCATGCTTCCTCCTGTTGTGCTCCCTGGTGCCTGTGAGTGGTGCTAATGCGTCGAAGCGATCGCCTCCCTGTCGTCGCTCGCCGAGGGGGTTGATGAATCCTGCGCCGCCGCCGGTCGCGGCGGCGTGTTCTCGATGTCGCGCTTGAGGGTCGCCGCAAAGCGCGGCTCGAAGCCCTTGAGCTTCTCGTGCACCCGCCAGGCCTCGCCGGACTCGCCGAGGTGGTGGTGGGTCATGGCCAGCTGATAGTAGCCGTAGGGGCTGAAGGGCTGCAGTTCGATGTTCTTCTTCAGCACGTCGACCGCTTCGCGCAGTCGGCCGCCACGGATCAGCACCAGCCCCAACCCGTACCACGCGCGATCGATGGCCGGCCTCAGCGCGACGGCGCGGCGGAAGCAACGCTCGGCGTCGACCAGCATGTCGCGCTGCTCGTAGATGTAGCCGAGGTTGAACCAGCCCTCGGCGTTGGCCGGGTTCATCTCGACCAGCCGCTCGAAGGCCTCGGTCGCGCCAGCGGCGTCGCCCGACTCCATAAGCAGGTTGCCGAGCGAACTGCGCGCGACCTCGTCGCGCGGATTCAGCGACACCAGCCGGCGATAGCAGGCCATCGCCGCCTGGCTGCGCTTCAGCAGCATGGCGACGTTGGCGCGCTGGTTGATCCACCAGCGCGTGATGAAGCGGTCGATCGCGGTCATTGCGCGGCTCCGCCGTGCGCCGCCGCCCAGCGCACGCAACCAGCCTGATTGAGGTCCCTCATGCAGACATCCCGGTGCCACAGGCCGATGCCGAAGTATCCGAACAGCAGCAGCAGGAACGCCACCAGCGGCACGTGCTCGTCGACGACCACCCGCGGTGTGATCAGGCGGACCATGGCGACCACCGGCCGCGTGACGATGGAAAACAGCTGATAGACGAAGTTCTCGTGCCGGCCGCGCCAGTTGAAGATGCCGACGACGCCCTGCCCCAGCAGCGCCAGGGCCGCGATCAGCATCAGCGTGTGCACGATGACCAGCAACAACGCCACGTCGTTCTGTCTCCCGCGCGCCGGCCATTCCGACGGCGCGCTCTGCCTCGTCCGCGGCTCGCCGTGCCCTCATGGCATGTCGACCGCGCTTCTGTCGTTGTTCCGGCCTGCCCGCGGCACCTCTGCCGCGGCCATGCCGCCTCGCTACAGCGACAACTTGAGCTGATCGAGGATCGCCGGATTCTCCAGCGTGGAGACGTCCTGCGCGATTTCCTCGCCCTTGGCGATCGAGCGCAGCAGGCGGCGCATGATCTTGCCGCTGCGCGTCTTCGGCAGGTTGTCGCCGAAGCGGATGTCCTTCGGCTTGGCGATCGGGCCGATCTCCTTGCTGACCCAGTCGCGCAGTTCGCGCGCCAGTTTCTGCGCCGCCTCGCCGGCAGGCCGCGCCTGCTTGAGCACGACGAAAGCGCAGATCGCCTCGCCGGTTGTTTCGTCCGGCCGGCCGACCACCGCCGCCTCGGCGACCAGCGGATTGGCCACCAGGGCCGACTCGATCTCCATCGTGCCCATCCGGTGGCCGGCAACGTTCAGCACGTCGTCGATGCGGCCGACGATGGTGAAGTAGCCGGTTTCCTTGTCGCGGATCGAGCCGTCGCCGGCGATGTACAGCTTGCCGCCGAGTTCTGCCGGGTAGTAGCTCTTCCTGTACCGATCGGGGTCTCCCCAGATCGTGCGGATCATCGCCGGCCACGGGCGCTTGACCACCAGAAGGCCGCCCTGGCCATTCGGCACGTCGCGCCCGGTCTCGTCGACGATCGCGGCCATGATTCCCGGCAGCGGCAGTGTGCATGAGCCGGGCACGAGCGGTGTCGCCCCGGGCAGCGGCGTGATCATGTGGCCGCCGGTCTCCGTCTGCCAGAAGGTGTCGACGATCGGGCAGCGCTTCTGCCCGACATTGTTGTAGTACCACATCCACGCTTCCGGATTGATCGGCTCGCCGACGGTGCCGAGGATGCGCAGCTTGGAGAGATCGTACTTGGACGGATGCGTGGCCGGGTTGCCCTCGTTGGCCTTGACCAGCGAGCGGATCGCCGTGGGCGCGGTGTAGAAGACGGTGACGCCGTGATCCTGGCATATCTTCCAGAAGCGGCCGGCATCGGGATAGGTCGGCACGCCCTCGAAGATCACCTCGGTGGCGCCGGCCGCCAGCGGCCCATAGCAGACGTAGGTGTGGCCGGTGACCCAGCCGACGTCGGCCGTGCACCAGAAAACGTCCGACGGCTTGATGTCGAACGTCCACTTCATCGTCAGCACCGCCCACAGCAGGTAACCGCCGGTGGAGTGCTGCACGCCCTTCGGCTTGCCGGTCGACCCCGAGGTGTAGAGGATGAACAGCGGATGCTCCGCGTTGACCCACTCCGGCTCGCAGGTCGTCGGCTGGGCGGCCATCAGCTCGTGCATCCAGACGTCGCGCGACGCGTTGAACGCGACCGGACCGCCGGAGCGCTGGTAGACGATGACCTTGCGCACCGCCTCGCAGCCGCCGAGCGCGAAGGCGTCCTCGATCGCCGGCTTCAGCGGGATCGCCTTGCCGCCGCGCATCTGCTCGTCAGCGCAGATGATGAGCGTGGCGCCGGCGTCGACGACGCGCTCCTGCACGCTCTTGGCGGAGAACCCGCCGAACACCACCGAGTGCGTGATGCCGAGCCGGGCGCAGGCCTGCATGGCCACCACCGCCTCGATCGACATCGGCATGTAGATGATGGCCCGCTCGCCCTTCTTGAAGCCGAGCGACCTGATGCCGTTGGCCAGCCGGCACACCTTTGCCAGCAGTTCCCTGTAGGTGATCTTCGTGACCTTGCCGTCGTCGGCCTCGAAGATGATCGCCGTCTTCTCGCCGTTGCCGGCCTGCACCTGCACGTCGAGGCAGTTGTACGACGCGTTCAGTTCGCCGTCGGCGAACCACTTGAAGAAGGGCGCGTTCGACTCGTCGAGCACCTCCGTGAACGGCTTGCGCCAGACCACGTTCTCCTTGCCCAGACGCCCCCAGAAACCCGTGAAGTCGCGCTCCGCCTCCGCGCACAACGCGCGGTAGGCGTCCATGCCGGCGATGTTCGCCGCCTTGACGATGTCCGCGCTCGGCTCGAAGACGCGCGTTTCGTGCAGCACCGATTCGATGTTGGCCATGGTCTCCTGTCCTGTGCCGTGCTCTGCGGCCGGTCGTTCCTGCTAGTCCGCAGCGCAGAAAATAGGCAAGCTGGCTTACTTCAACCTTACAGCCAGCGTCCGCGTGGCTGTACAGCGCAGCGCGTCACGACGCGTCGGATTCTGCCACGCGCGCCCATCCCTCTGGAGGGCGCCTTGAATTCGTGCCGCGAGACGGCTCACGAAAGGTGCCTACCCGCATCTGCGGGATGGGACAGGAAGTCGATTGCGTCGTGGCTACGACCCGGCCGCGCTCGCCAGGTCGAGGGTGGCGGGCGGGACCCTCCGCCGCTGCAGGCAGTGGCACGGTGCGAGACCCGCGCCTGTCGGCGCCTCGCCGACGAGGGGGGCGAGCCAACCCCATGCGTCGAGGGATTGGGCCGGGTCAAGAACCCCGCCGGGTGACGTTGACTGATGTCAATCGGCCACCGGCGCGGCGGCGCCTAATGAAACTGTCAATTGCGACCTCGTTCAGACCACTTGCTGTTTGCCTGGCGCCACTTGAGCCATCGCCGGATCGGGCGGTGCGATGTTCGTGATCGAACAGCTCGCAGCGATGGCCTGAACGTTTCGCCGCTTTGTTCGGCTGGAGCGTTAGAGGTGCCTCGATGCTCGCCCGCATCGTTTCTGCGGCGCTGATCTTCTCTGGACTGACCGCGGCGTCTGGCGCGGTTACCTTCACGGTTTCCAGTACTTCCGACCCGTGGCTGGCAGGGATGCCTGCCGGAGCCACGGCGTCGCTGGTGGACGTTGGCTCCGGGCAGTCGCCCACGCAGGCGGCCGGCATGGCGCTCAGGCCGGGCAACGCGCTGCGCTTCTCGGCCACGGGCATGACCGACCACTGCAGCAACGGCGGCGGGTGCGGCCTGGCCGGCCCCGACGGCGATTCCACCGAAGGGAGTTTCCGGCACGCGACCGGGGCCGAGAACGGCATTGCGGACCTATTCGCGCCGATCGATTCGCTGATCGGCGTCTTTCTCGACGCGACTCAGCCCGACCTCGGCGCGGCCCCGGATGCCCTTGATTTCAGCACGCTGGCTGCGCGCGACTTCGCCTCGCTCTCGCCGCTTCTGAAGCAGCCCTTCTTCATCGGCGACGGCTTCAGGAACGACGGAGTCACCCGTCAGTCATTCATCGTTCCGGAGGGCGCGACGCGCCTGTATCTCGGAACGATGGACGGATACGAATGGGAGAACAACACCGGAACCCTCAGCGTCACGGTGATGCAGGCTCTCGAAGCGCGTGCTCTCAGGGCGCAGGCGCAGGCTCCCGAGCCGGGCACTCTCGCGCTCGCATTGGCGTCCTTGATCTGTATTCGGTTCTTCCGCCGAAGTCGTTTGTCGGCGGAACATTGAACTGAACCACCCGTGCGCGGCGGGTCGTCCTTCGCTGCACCAGTCGGCGGCCCAGTTCGCGTCGACGCATGCGCCCATTCCCTCTTCGTGGCTCACGAGATGCTCCCGCATGCGCACGCGATGACGGGCGAATTGCGGCGCTCGCAGCACGGTGACCGGCAGCGAAGCGGCACGGCTGGCCCGACAGTCTGGAGACGGTCTCCCGCGCCGTGCTGCAGTAGCCAGCCGATCACCCAAGCGAGTCCGCCCGCGCAGCGGGGGGTCCGTTGTGCTGCCAATGCACGTTCGGTGCCGCACTGCTGCGCTCGCCGCGCAGAAAGCGCAGGTCCTCCTTGATGATGTGCATGGCGATCAGGTCGTAGGCGATGAAGCCCACAAGATCTCCGGCCGGGAGTTCGCCGACACGGAACCGGTCGCGCAGTTCGACAGCACGTGCAAGCAGGCCGCGATGCGCATCCTTGATGCGCCGCGATAGCGGCGTGTTGTGGCCGGCCGTGAGCTCGTCCTCCAGCTTGAGGTGCACGCCGATCTCGGTGGCCAGGACCTCCAGCATCAGCTCGACGTCCTCGCGCGGCTGGCCCTGCATCAGCGCGGTGATCAGCCCGTTGCCGAGCGAGAGCAGCCGCTGGTGCTGCCGGTCGATCACGTCGTGACCCATTTCGAAAGACGGTCGCCACATCACCTGCAACACCTCGGCGCCCTGTTCGCCATTGCGCTCATCGGAGTCGCGCGCCACGACCGACGTCGGCGGCCCCTCACCGGCGCGGTGGTTGCGCCTCATCGTGAGCACCAGCGCCCCGGCGGATAGCAGCAGCATGGCGCTGGCCATTCCGATGAGGTTGCGAATCATGCCCGCCGTGACGAAGCTGCCCAGGATGTAGACGTACGGCAGTACCTCGTAGAGCCACTTAGGCAAGTGCCCGTTGAGCCTCATGGTTTCTTCTCCTCGCGCCAAGGCGGTGACATCGGAAAAGGCGCGCCGGGCGATCTTCCGGAACGCGGATGCCGCACTGCGGCTTCGCATGAGTCTCCGGCGACGCTCTGTCCGCAGAAATCGGCCGAACGATCTAGGCACGGACAACGCATCTCACCGCCCGGCGGTCGCCCCTCCCAATCGGTTGACCTGGCGCCAGCGCGACCGGATCGTCGCGGTTGCGGCGATGCCGCTGCGCCCGGGCCATTGCTGGTGGGCGCCGGCAGACCCGCCAGCAGAAAAACTGTCGAGAAAATTGACAATGGAGATGCTGGCCCCATGGTCAGACGCACAATCTCGGTGTTTGCGTTGAATGCTCGTTGCCGGGCTTGATTCTTGCTGCCAGACAGTCCATCGCCACGATTGGCGCGGGCAGCGAACCCACCGCAAGCAGGAACTTCTCGAATCGAAGACTTGCGAACGATCCTGGCGGAAGGGGTGGGATTCGAACCCACGGATACGCAATGCGCATCACCGGATTTCGAATCCGGCGCATTCGACCACTCTGCCACCCTTCCTGGAGGCGGTCCCGGGCGACGGCGCCGTCACCTCAGGAAGGCGCGCATTCTAGCGTGAGCGCGCTCAGGCGCGGGTCGGACAGGCGCGTGGCGAAACGCATGCCGGGCTGCATCGGCCAGGCGTCGGTGAGGGTGCCGGTCGTCACCACGTCGCCGGGGCGGATCGGCCAGTGCTGCGGCTGCGCATGCATCGCGTCGACCCACTGGCGCAGCGCGTCAACCGGCCCGTCGAGCACGATGCTGCCCTCGCCGCGATCGACGACTTCGCCGTCGCGCAGCAGTTCGACCTGCAGCGCCCGCAGTTCGGCGGCCGGATCGGCAAAGCGGGAAACCGGCACGCGCGGCCCGACATACAGGCGCCCGTGCAGCGCATCGTCGGCAAAGCAGTCGGCCAGCTTGAAGCGCCAGTCGGCGAAGTGCGTGTGCACGATCTCGAAGCCGTGCGCCACCCACTCGATGCAGCCGGCGAGCGCCGCGTTGTCCATGCCCGCGCGCGGCGCGGCCTTCAAACCGAAGACGATCTCCGGCTCGATGCGCGGCTGCGACAGGCCGGCAAGTTCGACGCGAACCGAGGTCCCGTCAAGCAGGTGCGTCGTGTGCCGCCACACGGTCCCCCAGATCGGCGCATATACGCCGTACAGGGGCCAGATGCGGCGGTTGGTGAAGCCGATCTTGTAGCCGACCGGCACGTTGCCGCGCGCGATCCGCGCGGCACGCACGCGATCGGCGACGACGAAGGCCTGCGCGGGATCGAACCCCGGGTCCGCGTCGCTGGGCAGCGGCAGCAGTGTCGCGGTGTCGCCGGCGTGCAGCAACTGCTCGGCCAGCGCGTCGAGATCGGTCACGGGGCCAGCCTCTCGATGCCGTCCATGAACGGCCGCAGCGCCGCGGGAACGACCACGCTGCCGTCGGCCTGCTGGTAGTTCTCCAGCACCGCCACCAGCGTGCGGCCGACGGCCAGCCCCGAGCCGTTCAGCGTGTGCACGAGCTCGGTCTTGCCCTGCGCATTGCGAAAGCGGGTCTGCATCCGCCGGGCCTGGAAGCCCTCGCAGTTCGAGCAGGAGGAGATCTCGCGGTACGTTTCCTGCGCCGGCAGCCAGACCTCGAGGTCGTAGGTCTTCGCCGCGCCGAAACCCATGTCGCCGGTGCACAGCAGCACCACCCGGTACGGCAGGCCGAGCGCCTGCAGGATCGCCTCGGCGTGGCCGACCATGTCCTCGAGCGCGTCGTACGACTTCCCGGGGTGCGCAATCTGCACCATCTCGACCTTGTCGAACTGGTGCTGGCGGATCATGCCGCGCGTGTCCTTGCCGTAGCTGCCGGCCTCCGAGCGGAAGCACGGCGTGTGCGCGGTGAGCTTCAGCGGCAAGTCGGCCTCCTTCAGGATCTCGCCGCGCACGATGTTGGTCAGCGACACCTCCGAGGTCGGGATCAGGTAGAGCACTTCGCCTTCGCCCTCCTGGCCGCCCTTCTTTGCCGCGAACAGGTCCTGCTCGAACTTCGGCAGCTGGCCGGTGCCGGTCAGGGTCTCGGCGTTGACGATGTACGGCGTGTAGCACTCGGTGTAGCCGTGCCGTCGCGTCTGCACGTCGAGCATGAACTGGGCGAGCGCCCGGTGCAGCCGCGCCACCGGGCCGCGCATCAGCGCGAAGCGCGACCCGGACAGTTTCGCCGCGGTGTCGAAGTCCAGCCCGAGCGGCGCGCCGACGTCGACGTGGTCGCGCACCGGAAAGTCGAACACGCGCGGCTCGCCCCAGCGGCGCACCTCGACGTTGTCCTCCGCCGAGCGGCCGACCGGCACCGACGCGTGCGGCACGTTGGGCGCGTCGAGCAGCAGCGTCGCGAGCCGCCCCTGGATGTCGGCGAGCTTCGCTTCCTGCGCCTTGACCTGTTCCGGAATCGACGCCACCTCGGCGAGCACGGCCGAGGCGTCCTCGCCCCTGCCCTTCAGAACGCCCACCTGCTTCGACAGCGCATTGCGCCGCGCCTGCAGTTCCTCGGTGGCCACCTGCACCTGCTTGCGCTCCGCTTCGAGGGCGTTGAACGCGGCGATGTCGAGTTCGAACGGCCGCGTGCGCAGGCGCTCCGCGACCCCGGCGATGTCTCTTCTCAGCAGGTTGATGTCGAGCATGTCGATTCTCTGGGCGGCCTGCCCGTGGCGAAGCCGGGATTCTGATCGATCGCCGGCCGGCGCGTCCCGCGACCGGCGCCGGCTGCCGTCGGCGAAGCGGGTCGTGCCGCGGCGCCCGGCATCGCCGGAATCCGGGCGTTGACCCGATGCCGGCTCATAAGGCAGCCTCACGGCCCATGAGGGCC
>Ga0209254_10000559_pt1 | contig 30712 bp, 28 predicted proteins | sample FrelakmetDIP11DI_FD_187148 | JGI IMG/M metagenome (GOLD analysis project Ga0209254, IMG submission 187148) | Freshwater lake sediment microbial communities from the University of Notre Dame, USA, for methane emissions studies - DIP11 DI (SPAdes)... | ecosystem: Environmental > Aquatic >... | reverse complement strand
ACCCTGCCGCTTACCGCGACATAATCCTTCTCGGCGAAAGCGTCCTTGTAGCGGCCCACCCCGTCCCAGAGCCGGGCGTCGATCTTGCCGCTCTTGTCCGCCAGCTCCAGCGCCAGGTACGGCGCGCCCGCCTTGGTCTTGCGTAATTCCTTGCGCGATACGATGAAGGCGCTCTTGACCTCCGCGCCGGGCTCCAGGTCTTTTATCAGCTGTTTGGCCAACTCGTCCTCCCTCGCTTGCACCCGCCCGTTTATATCTTCTTTTCCGCCCGCGCTTTTCCTCCGCCGTCCCCCGGCCGTACGCCCGCGCCCGCCGGAAACAAGGACTTTGCCGGAATGCTCGCGCACGCATAAGATCGCTGTCCTGACATTGAAAGCTCGCCCTCACGGTGTGCCGTGCCGGGCACGGCCCTCGAGGTTTCGCTCTCACCCTTCGTCCTCATCATAGCCTCCCCCGCTGACACCCCCGGTCCTCATGTCCCCAGGCTTCATGGCGCTCCGCTCCATCGCGTTTACCCATGGCTGACGGCGCCTGAGTGTGCACCGCTGGCGCCGAAGATCCTTGAACCGCCGCAAACGGGGGGCTGCCGAGTAGGGCGAAAACGCCTACCGGGGCCTGCCGCCTCCGGCGCACCCGCAAGCGCCCTGGCCCTGGGGATATGGGCAGCGATGCGAAAGCCCGGGGAGACGGGTCCTCTCCCCGGGCTGTTCTCCTGGTGGGCCTAACTGGATTTGAACCAGTGACCTCACGCTTATCAGGCGTGCGCTCTAACCAGCTGAGCTATAGGCCCTCGCAATCAAAGATTATAGCTATATCCCCATCCGCGTACAACTTGACGGGGTTTTGCACATTATCAACAACATGTTGTGCAAAAGGGCCCCTCATAACACCATATATTGTGCTGTTCAAGGCATCGAACCACAACCAAGCGATGCCCGCCGTCGCGGGGACCGCCTCTACTCCGTGGGGGTCAGCCCCTCGGGAAGCTGGAAGTTGTCGGGTGAAACCCGGCCTACACGGTGGTACTCCCATCTTATCTCCTTGAGGGGCCTGCCCTGTGCTTCCGCCAGCCAGGTGCTGGGGAGGTATTCCGGCCCTTCCAGGTAGGCCTTGATGGACCTGCCGTCCGCGGTGTCCATGCGGAACTCCTGCCCCGACCAGAACTGCTCCAGCTCGAAATAGGGCTCCATGACCAGGTCGGGCATGAAGCCCGCCTTGAGCAAGACCTCATCACGGCTTACGGGCTCGTAGGTCATGCGCGACAGGCTCACCAGCCAGCCTTCCCCGCTCTCGTTGTTGTAGATGACCATGCGCGAGGCGTTCTCCAGGATGATGCGGAAAGAGCCGCCCGAGTAGATGCCTACGCCCTGCACCACCTCGTCCTCGATCCCCTTGACCTGATAGCTGCCCTCCAGGGTGATCTGCATGGACCGCTCCCGCGGGGAGCCCGGCTCGCTCCCTCCCCCGCCGCACCCCACCACCAGGATAGCCGCGAGGGCCAGGGCGGCCGAGGCGCAGCACACGCTGCTCGCACATAAGGCTCTACCTTCTGCGCGCCGCCTGCCCTCTTGCTCGTCTCTCTTTGCCTTCCAGCCATATAACGCCATCATGCCGCCCTTGCCCTCCGCGCCCCCTCTTCATCCCTTCAACACCGCCAGGGGGCGCATTCGCGCCACCGCGTGCGATAGCCCCGCCCCCTCGCATATCCTCACCACCTCGTCGACGTCCTTGTAGGCCTCGGGGGCCTCCTCGGCCAGGCCCGCGAGGTGGCCCGCGCGAACCATTATCCCTTCTTTCTCCAGTCTGCCCAAGAGCTCGTCACCGCGCACCTGCTTCCTGGCAGCCTTGCGGCTCATGGCCCTTCCTGCACCGTGGCAGGTCGAGCCGAAACTCTTTTTCAACGCTTCCTCGCTGCCCACCAGCACGTACGAGTGCGTGCCCATATCGCCCGGGATGATCACCGGCTGCCCGCTTTCCGCGAACTTCTCCCCCACCTCTGGACGGCTGCCCGGAAAAGCGCGCGTCGCCCCCTTGCGGTGCACTATCAGCTCCATCGTCTTCCCGCCAATCTCGTGCTGTTCCGCCTTGGCCAGGTTGTGAGAGACGTCATAGAGCAGCTCCATCCCCAGCTCCCGCGCCCCTGCCTTGAACACCTTCTCAAAACACTCCCTGATCCAATGGGTTATAGCCTCACGGTTGCACATGGCGAAGTTGGCGGCGCAGGCCATTGCCCCCAGGTAATCGCGCCCTTCGCGGGACTGCACCGGGGCGCAGACCAGCTGCGGGTCGGGCAGCCGGTAACCGAACCGGCCAGAGGCGGCGCCCATGATCTCGATGTAGTCGCTGCACACCTGGTGGCCCATGCCTCGCGATCCGGAGTGCGCCATCACCACCACCTGACCCTCGAAGAGCCCCATCTTTTCCGCCAGAGGAGCGGCTTCCTCCACTACCTGTATTTCCAGGAAATGGTTTCCAGACCCCAGGGTCCCGACCTGGTCCCGCCCGCGCGTGAAAGCCCGCTCGCTGACCTTGGCGGGGTCGGCCCCGGGGTAACAGCCCTCCTCCTCCATGGCCTCGAGATCTTCTTCCCATCCGATGCCCCTGGCCACCAGCTCCTCCGCACCCCTTCTCATCAATCGTTCCATCTCCGCGCGGCCCAGGCGCAGCCTGCCTTTCGTCCCCAGCCCCTTGGGCACGCTCGCGTTGAGCAGGTCGATGACCTGCCGCAGCCGGTCTTTGATCTCCTCGCCCACGAGGCTGGTTTTGAGCAGGCGGACGCCGCACGAGATGTCGTATCCCACCCCGCCGGGCGACACGACCCCCTCCTCGCGATCGGTAGCCGCAACGCCCCCGATGGGGAAGCCGTAACCCCAGTGGATGTCGGGCATGGCCATGGACGCCTTGACGATCCCCGGCAGGCAGGCCACGTTCGCGACCTGCTGCAGGGCGTTGTCCTTATCGGCCTTCTCCAGCAGTTCGCGGTCAGCGAAAACGATCCCCGGGACGAGCATGCCCTCCCGCGCGCTGGCGGGCAGCTCCCAGGTAAAATCGTCCACCTTGTTGATGCTGTCTAGAAGGCTCATCGTCATGTCTCCTGCCGGGATGTTGCTTGTGCCCCTTCAGACGTCGAAGATGACCTGGGCGGTCCACTGCCCCTCTTTTTCGCCCAGTTCCAACCTGTGGTAAGTAGGAGCTTTGATCTCCAGCTTAAGCCCGTGCCTGGTCGCATCCATGGGTTCTCCCGAGCCCCACCCGGCAACCGCCACCTCGCTGCAGGAGTCGACCTCGAAGGAGGCAAAGGCCCATCCCTCGGCTTCCACCCTGAAAAGGATCTCCGATAGCCACGCCACCAGGAGAGAGCTGCCGTCTCTTCCCTGTGCCGACAGCCTTACGCGCCGCTGCGGCCTTACTCTCTCGGGTTCCAGCATGAGGGACATCATGCCCAGGGCGCAGTTCTCGAAGGCTTCCGCCACGCTGCGTCCATAGGCGCGGATGCCCACGTCCGAGGTGTGCTCTACGACCTCAAAACCCTTCAGCCCTCTTCCCCCTGGATCTCGGTCTCGGTCTCCTGTCCCGGTTCGGGTTCTGCTTCTGCCTCCTCGTCGGGCAGCCCTTCCTGGGATGCCAGCTGGGCGATGGATGCGACGACGTCCTCCGAGTCCATCTTCATCACCCTCACGCCCTGGGTGGCGCGCCCCATGCGCGAGATGTCGTCTATGGACATGCGGATGACCACACCCTCCACTGAAACCGCCATCAGCTCCTGGTTCTCCTTGACCACGCGCGCGCCGATCAGCAGCCCCTTGCCGTCGACAAAGGTGATGGTCCGTACCCCCTTGCCCCCGCGGCGATGCTTGGGGTATTTCGAGATGGCGGTCCTCTTTCCGTATCCCTGCTCGGTGATGACGAACAGGTCGGCGTCCTCGGTAGCTATGCCCATGGCGATGACCTCGTCGCCGGCGCCCAGCGTCATTCCCTTGACGCCCCGGGTATCCCGGCCCATAGAGCGGCAGTCCGACTCGGAAAAGCGGATGGCCTGCCCGCCGCGCGTCACCAGCACCAGGTCGTTGTCCCCGCTGGTGAGGCGGGTGTCTATGACCTCGTCCCCCTCCACCAGGCTGATGGCGATCAAGCCGTCCTTGCGCGGCGAGTCGTAGTTCTTGAAGGGGGTCTTCTTGATCATGCCCTGATGGGTGGCCATGACCAGGAAGGCATCCTCGAGATAATCCCTGGTGGCTATGACCGAGCATATCTTCTCCCCCGAGGTCAGCGGCAGCAGGTTCACCAGGGCATGGCCCCGGGCCGCCCGCGAGCCCTCGGGCAGCTCGTAGACCTTGAGTCGGTACGCCTTGCCCCGGTTGGAGAAGAAGTGGATGTAATGGTGGGTGGAGGCGACGAAGAGGTGCTCCACGAAGTCGCCCTCCTTGAGGTTCATCCCCATCACCCCGCGCCCCCCTCTCCTCTGGGTGCGGTAGGTGGTTATGGGAAGCCTCTTCACGTACCCGGAGTGGGTTATGGTCACCACCACCTCCTCCTCCGCGATGAGGTCCTCGATCTCCAGGTCCTCGTAGTCGGGGACTATCTCGGTGCGACGAGGGTCGGCGAAGCGCTTTTTGATAGTCTGCAGCTCCTCGACGATGATGGTCTTGAGCTTGGCCTCGTCGGCCAGGATCTCCTTCAGCAGCGCGATCTCCTTTTGCAGCTCTTTATGCTCTTCCTTGACCTTCTCCCTCTCCAGTCCGGTCAGTCTCTGCAGCCTCATGTCCAGTATGGCCTGGGCCTGTTCCTGGCTCAGCTTGAACTGCTTCATCAACCCTTTCCTGGCATCATCGACGGTGCGAGACTTCTTGATCAATGCGATGACCTCGTCCAGATGGGCCAGGGCGATGAGCAGCCCCTCCAGGATGTGGGCCCTTTTCTCGGCCTTGTTCAGGTCAAACGCGGTGCGCCTGGTAACCACCTCCACCTGGTGCTCCACGTACCCAGCCAGGGCTTCTTTGAGGTTGAGGGTGCGCGGCACGCCGCCCACCAGGGCGATCATGATGATCCCGAAGGAGTCCTGCAGCTGCGTGTGTTTGTAGAGCTGGTTCAGCACCACCTGGGGGGCGCTGTCCTTGCGCAGCTCTACCACCAGACGCATGCCGGTCCGGTCGCTCTCGTCGCGCAGGTCGGACACTCCGACCAGCTTCTTCTCCCGGACCAGTTCCGCGATCCTCTCCGTCATGCGCGACTTGTTTACCTGGTAGGGGATCTCGGTGACCACGATGCTGGAGCGGCCCGCCTTGTTCTGCTCGATGTGCGCCTTGCCCCTCACCCTGATCACGCCGCGGCCGGTTTCGTAGGCTTCCCGCATGCCTTCGAGTCCCATGACCATCCCTCCGGTGGGAAAGTCGGGGCCCTTTACCAGCTTCATCAGCTCCCTGGTCTCGATGTCCGGGTCCTTGATCACTGCTATAGCCGCGTCTATCACCTCGCCCAGGTTATGCGGCGGTATGTTCGTGGACATGCCCACGGCGATGCCCGACGAGCCGTTTGCCAGCAGGTTGGGGAAGCGGGAGGGAAGCACCGACGGCTCCTTCAGCGACTCGTCGTAGTTGGGCACGAAGCCCACTGTCTCCTTGTCGATGTCGCGGAGCATCTCCATGCTGATGTGCGAGAGCCGCGCCTCGGTATAGCGCATGGCCGCCGCGCTGTCCCCGTCGACGGAACCGAAGTTGCCGTGGCCGTCCACCAGCTCGTAACGCGAGGAAAAATCCTGTGCCATCCTCACCAGGGTGTCGTAGATGGAAGCGTCGCCGTGGGGGTGGTATTTTCCCATGACGTCCCCTACCACCCTCGCGGACTTGCGATAGGGGCGGTTGGGCGCCAGGTTCTGCTCGTACATGCCGTAGAGTATCCTGCGGTGCACCGGCTTGAGGCCGTCCCTCACGTCGGGCAGAGCCCGCATCACGATCACGCTCATGGCGTAATCCATGAAGGAGCTCCGCATCTCTTCTTCTATCTCCACGGGCTTTATCTTCCCGGAGAGGATTTGTACCATTTTCTTCCTCCTGGCGTAAGGCGGGCGGCCTGGCTATATATCCAGGAAGCGGACGTTTTTGGCGTGCTTCTGGATGAACTGGCGCCTGGATTCCACGTCGTCCCCCATGAGCGTGGTAAAGATCTCGTCTGCCACGATGGCGTCCTCGAGGTTGACGCGCATGAGGATGCGCTGCTCCGGGTTCATGGTGGTTTCCCAGAGCTGCTCGGCGTTCATCTCTCCCAGGCCCTTGTAGCGCTGGATATCGTACTTTTTTCCTCCGAACCTGCCCGTCAACTCCACCATCTCGGAGTCGTTGTAGGCATAATAGTCCTTCTTCTCGCAGGTGACGCGGTAGAGTGGGGGCTGCGCAATATAGACGTATCCGGCCTCGATCATCTCCTGCATGTAGCGGAAGAAGAAGGTGAGGATGAGGGTGCGGATATGGGCGCCGTCAACGTCGGCGTCGGTCATGATGATCGCCTTGTGGTAGCGCGCCTTTTCTATATCGAAGTCCTCCCCGATCCCCGTTCCGGAAGCCGCCACGATCGCCTGTATCTCGGTGTTGTTGAGGATCTTGTGCAGGCGCGCCTTCTCCACGTTCAAGATCTTGCCCTTCAGGGGCAGGATAGCCTGAAAGCGCCGGTCCCGCGCCTGTTTGGCCGAGCCACCGGCCGAATCCCCCTCCACCAGGTATATCTCGCACATGGACGGGTCCCGCATGGTACAGTCGGCCAGCTTGCCGGGAAGAGAGGTGCTCTCCAGCAGCCCCTTGCGCCGCGTCAGCTCCCGGGCGTGCCGCGCCGCCATCCTGGCCTTGGAGGCGCCCAACACCTTGCCCACAATTGCCTTGGCCTCGCTCGGGTTCTCCTCCAGCCACTCCGAGAGCTTGGCGTTCACCGTCGACTCCACGAAGCCCCTGATCTCGGTGTTGCCCAGCTTGGTCTTGGTCTGGCCCTCGAACTGCGGCTCCTTGAGCTTGACGTTGATGATGGCCGCGAGCCCCTCGCGCACGTCCTCCCCGATGAGGTTGTCCTCCTTATCCTTGAGAAACCCCTTCTTGCGGGCGTAATCGTTTATAACCCTGGTCAGGGCCCCCTTGAAGCCCGCCAGGTGCGTCCCCCCCTCGTGGGTATTTATGTTGTTGGCGAAGGTATAGATGTTCTCCACGTACCCCCGGTTATACTGCATGGATATCTCCACCTGAGCCTTTTCCTGTTCCGCGCTCATGAAGATGGTCTTGTTGTGGAGGGGGTCCTTGGAGGAATTGATGTGCTTGATGAAATCGATGATGCCGCCGTCATAACGGTATGTCGTCTCCTCGGGCGGGTCTTTGCGTTCGTCCTTGATCTCTATCCTCAAGCCGCGGTTGAGAAATGCCATCTCCCGCATCCTTTGGGCGATGACGTCGAAGTCGAAGTCCACGCTCTCGAATATTTTAGGGTCCGGGGAAAAGCTTATGATGGTCCCGGTCCTGGTGGCCTCCCCCACCACCTCCAGCTCGGTCACGGGGATGCCCCTCTCATATCTCTGCTGGTATACCTTCCCGTCCCGCCCCACCTCGAGAATCAACCACTCGGAGAGCGCGTTCACCACCGACACACCGACCCCATGAAGGCCGCCGGAGACGCGATAGACCTTGCTGCCGAACTTGCCCCCGGCGTGCAGGGTTGTCAGCACCACCTCGGCGGCCGACTTCTTCTGTTTCTTCATCATGCCGACGGGGATGCCCCGACCGTCGTCCACGACGGTTATCGATTCGTCGGCGTGGATGGTGATCCAGATGTTGTTACAGAACCCCGCCAGGCACTCGTCGATGCTGTTGTCCACGACCTCGTATACCAGGTGGTGCAGACCCCTGGGCCCGGTCGTCCCGATATACATGCTGGGTCTTTTCTTTACCGCCTCCAGTCCCTCCAGGACCGATATGGAACTCTCGTCGTAGGTGTCCGTCTTTTCACTTGCTCCCGCCATATATCCTCCGTCTCAACTCGTTCCTCTTGCTGCTTAACCATTCTTCAGACAGTCAAATTATATCATCCTCTGGGCTACGATTTCGCCTCTTTTACAAGGATGATACGGCTTGTATCCATTCCCCGAGGGCCGCTCTGCCACACAAAAAAACCTGATCTTACGGCAGCGGGAGGTCGCCTGTCTTGGCATAATCTAACTCTTCACCTAAAGTTTAATTTTTTGACGGTCACGCTGTCTATGTCTATGTTTATTTCCTTCTTTATCGCCCTTTTTATCTCCTCACCTTGAAAAAGCATGTTCTGCACCTGGGCGTGTGAACTCACCCCGATGAACAGCCTGCCCGCCTCAAGCCTATACGGCTTGGAAGCCTGCGCCTTGTCCTCTCCCACAATCCTCATCCAGGCCTCCTTGATGCGCAGTAGTTCTCCCAAGTCGTGCATGCCCTCACTCTCCAGGAACTCCGACATGGTCCCCCTCATGTCCTTGGGTCCACCCGGATCAGTCATTGCCGGGCCCTCCCTCGAGTCTTATTTTGTGGGCGCGGTCGAGCTCGAGCATATCATCAGTGGAGGTCACCATGACTTGCTCCCATTCATCGAACTCCTCCATGAGCAAGCGGCGGTTCTTCTCGTCGAGTTCGGATAGACAATCGTCCATGAGTAGCAGCGTTTTTCGTCCCGTCCCATCCAACATCAGTTTTGCCTGTGCCAGCCTCCACATGATCGCCACCAGCTTCTGCTCCCCCTGCGAACACTCTCTTCTCGCGTTTCTGTCTCCCAGAAAGATCAACAGCTCGTCGCGGTGGGGGCCGATCAGGCTTGCGCCCCTCCGGATCTCCGCCTCTTCCATCCTGGCTATTTTTTCTAGCGTCTTCTCCTCGCTGCCAACTTCCTCCCCCATGGAAGTGTAGTACCTCAGCTCTACCCTCCCCTTTCCCCATTTTTCTCCCAGACTCTCCATTTCCTGCTGTAGTGATTTGATGGTCTGTGTCCTCTCCAGGACTATGGAGCTGCCGTGCCGATATAGCAGCGGATTCCAGTTCCTTATATACTCCCGTCCTTTTATCCCTTTCCTCACCATCCTTATCGCTTCGTTGCGTTGTTTGAGCGCTCGCTGATATTCTCTCAGGGTTTCCCTATACCCCTTCTTAAATTCCAGCGTAGTGTCATCGAGATACCGTCTCCTTATCTCCGGGCCGCCCTTCACCATCCATATGTCGTCCGGCTGGAAGGACACCGCCTGTATCTCGTCATTACTTCCCGACCACTGCGTTCTTCCTTCCCTGTTTATAACCGTTCTTATCCTTATCTCTCTGCCGACATCAAACCTTCCCTCCACAACTGCTTCCTGTTCATCGTCCCTTATAAGATCCCCGGTATCGCAGTTTCTCATTGATCTGCCCTGCAACAAGAAATAAAGGGCTTCGAGAAGATTTGTCTTCCCTCGCCCATTATCCCCGATCACGGCATTTATGCCGGGTTTGAACTCAGCACTTATGCTGCTGTAATTCCTGAAATTTAATAGTTTGAGAGTGCCCGTCACGGCAATATGTTTTTTCCTCCATCAAAGTCGTATGGGCATGATGATATACATAAAATCTTCTGATCCCTTTTCTTTTAATATTCCCGGCTTCAGGGGCTCAGATATCCCCATCACCACCTTCTCTCCGTCAATACTCTGCACGCCGTCCTCTAAAAATCTGCCGTTAAAGGCTATTTCTACTTCCTCACCATCATATTCGACAGTGATAATCTCTCTCCCCTCCCCTATTTCTCTCGATTCGCTGGCTATGGTTATCCCCTCGTTCGCTATACTCATCTTTATCGTGCTGCTAATCAGTGAGGCCCTCTTCAGTGCCCCTAGCATCTCTTCCTTGTCAACTTCCACCGACTTCTCTAGGCGTTCCGGGATAAACTGGCCATATTTTGGGAATTTTCCTTCAATCAGCCGTATGATATATTTTGCTTCTCCGGCATCTAGTCTGACCTGTCCCCTGTTCTCGTCGCGGTACAGATCGACCTTTCCTTTTTTCCCGGCGATTCTCGCAAAATTTGCCAGCGCTGATGACGGGATAATATACTGTCCTGTTTCCTTTACAACAAAGCCTTCTTTTATCGTGCGGATGGCGAGCCTGTAACTGTCTGTACTCACCATCTTTATCTCGTTCTCCTCAATCTCCAACAATATCCCTAGAAGTGTCGGTCGCTTTTCATCTTTTGAGGCCGCACGTGCTACTTTTTGCACTGCCGGTATAAATGTTTCCTTCTCTATTTCCTCCAACATCGGTATCTCCACTACCGGCACGTTGGGAAAATCCTCTACCGGCATAGTAAAAAGTTTGAACGTGCTCTTCTGTCCGCGGATTGCCATCTCGTTCCCAACCACTTCCACGTCTATTTTCTCGTCCTTCGAATCCCTCAATATATCCATCAAAACTTTTAGACTAACCACACAATCGCCCGCTTGTTCTACGTTTGCCGTACAGCTGGTTACCGTATAAGATTCCAGATCCGTCGCGTGTATGATTAGACCTTCCCCCACACCCTCGAGCTTCACTCCGGAGAGTATCGGCATCATCCCTTTGGCATTTGCGGAATATTGCACCGTCTGTACCGCGTTAAGCAGGTCCTCCCTGAGAGTACTGAATTTCATCTTTTCCTCTACCTCCTGTCGGATTGATATTAATAACTAATATATTAATTTTATTCGTATTCGTAGTAGTGATTGTGAATAATGTTAAAAAGTGCGTTCTTGATAAGAATGATGCCCCCAGAGCATGTGTATAAGTATGTGAATAAGATGTTCATATTTTTATAATAAATATCCTTTATGAACAGGGTTGTGGTGGTAGGATAGGAACACGCTGTTTTTGAACAATTATGAGCACAGGTTATAAACACGATATGCTCACCCCTGCTTTATTCTGTTAGTGAGTATTTGGACAGCGTCATATATTTCTCTCTTCTCTTCCATCTGCTTCTTTATCTTCTCCACTGAGTGGATAGTGGTGGAGTGATGGCGTCCGCCGAAAGCGTTGCTGATTGTGGGAAGGGACTCATTCGTAAGCTCCCTGCACAGGTACATACAGATCTGTCTTGCGGTGACCAGTTGGCGTGAGCGGTTTGGGCTCGTAAGCTGAGTAACCGATATATTGAAGTAGCCGGCGGTGATTTTCATAATATATTCGATGCTGATATCCCGGTTCTTCTCCTCGGGTAGTATGTCGCGGAGTACTTCCTTTGCCATCTCGGGGGTGATCGGCACATTGGCCAGGCTGGAATAGGCGACGACCCGGATGAGGGCCCCTTCGAGTTCCCGGATGTTGGAATCGAAGCGAGAGGCGATGTAATTGATGACCTCGTCCGGAACATCTTTCTTATCCAGGGCCGACTTCTTACGCAGAATCGCTATACGGGTTTCCAACTCAGGGGGTTGGACGTCCGTTATTAAGCCCCACTCGAACCTGGAGATGAGTCTCTCCTGCAGCCCGGCTATCTCCTTGGGAGGACAGTCACTGGAAAGGACGATCTGCTTGTTGTTGTTGTGCAGGTCGTTGAAGGTATGAAAGAACTCCTCCACCGTCCTTTCCTTGTTGGCGAGGAACTGAATGTCGTCGATGAGCAGCATATCTATGGAGCGATATCTCTTCTGGAAGGCGGGGATGCTGCTGGAGGTAAGAGAGTTGATAAAGTCATTGAGAAACTGCTCCGAGGACCGGTACAAAACCTTCATGCTCGGGTACAGCCTTTTAGCGTAATGGCCTATAGAGTGGAGAAGGTGGGTCTTTCCGAGACCCACCCCACCGTAGATATAGAGTGGATTGTAGGAGGTGGGGCTCTCTGAAACGGAGAGGGCTGCGGCGTGGGCGAAGCGGTTGCTGGCCCCGATCACGAAAGTATCGAAGGTAAGGCGCGGGTTGAGATCGCCGGAGGCCGCCGCGGTCTCTTCCTCCGCCAGCAGGTTCTCATCGAGGTAAACCGGGCCGCGTCCACCCTTCCTGCGGCGGTCTTTAAGTACAACCTTGACCTGATCCACCCCGGTAAACACCTCGCATACAACCTCTTGTATAAGGTTAAGGTATCTCTTGTCGACCCACTCCTTGGTGAAATTATTATTGGTGTAGAGGACAAGGGTGGACCCCTCGACCTTGTCGGCGTGGAGGTTTTTAAACCACATCGAGGAAGCATCGGTAGCGCGTTCCTGTATAGAGCTTCTGCATTTATCCCATAAAAGGTTCGTCTTTGCCGACATCGGATCATCCCCCGGGGAGGGTCGCGGGTGAGATTACAGCGCTATTCTATTACAGCGAGAGAAGACTCTGCAAGTACGACCTTCCCGTCTCTGAAAGGAATCTTTTTCCAGTTGAATTGACATAAACAAGCCCGAAATCCTGGAGTTTTACAAGATCGCGGTGGGCCGTGCTCACTCCTATGTTCAGCTCGGAGGAAACCTGGGACGGGCCGAGGGATTCTCCCTCCGACAGCAGGAAGAGGATGTTGTTCTGGCGTTGGGTCAGACGGAGGGCGCCGGCGTCTTCCTCCCAGGCCGCGGGGGTGGGCGTCCCGGAAAGGACCAGCCTCACATAGGTTCCGGTGCCGGGGTCAGAATCGATGAAAAGGTCGCCGCCGCGAGAGCGAAGATCCTCACGCGCGAGGTGTAGGCCGATGCCAACGCCGCGGATGTGCGCCCGGTGCTCATCCCTGGCGGTGGAGTAGCCCAACCCGAAAACGAGATCCAGCCGGGAGATGCCTGGCCCGGTATCCGAAAGATACACGTTTCCGGCGTGGGGATCGAGCACGACCGAGACCGAACAGGGCAGGGCGTGTATGAGGTTGTCCGTTACCTCCCGCAGCGCCACCGCGGGGACCTCCGCGCCCCGGTCGCGCAGGGCCCGTGAGAGGAGTTCGGTCAGCGTGAGCGCAAACTCTGCAAAATCTCCACCCACCACATCCAGGACTTCGTACAGGCCGTCCTCGTCCGGAATGGCGACCCGAGTGTGCGGGGGCGCCAGGACATCACCGCTCCGGGAGATAGTACCCGCACCGTCCAAGGTTTTCACCGCCCTTCTTGATCGAGAGGAAAACCCCAGGAAAATAGCCTGGAAGGTTTCGGGAAGACGGAAAACTGGCCCGTTATACACATGACGACAACCCCGGCTTGGTGCGCTGATAGCGCGGAAAAACGAAGATACGCGCCCGCGGCACATGGTGTAGGAAGGCCGTTATACTGGGAAAACAGAGCTTTATGCACAACTATTTCCACAATTGTTGAAAACCCCTTCCCGTGGCTCGATAAACATAGACAAGATATCAATTGGTAATTATAACAACGCCAGCGCGAGCGGTTAAGAGGGCATTTGAGCGGTTTACCGGAAAGTGAGTGCAGGAAAGCAGGAAAGCTACCTGGCCCACGGGAGGCCGCGAGGAGGTAGGGCCCGAGGCGCACATGATCGGGTGGGCCATCTCGCCAGGAGAAGGCGGAACGTGGGGCGCACTGCTATAATCCCGGGAGAAGGTAAAAGGGCAGCCCCGACACCCCCCCGGGGGGCGTTAGGGGGGGCCACATATCGGACTAGCAGGAAATTTATTTGACACCCCCGGGGGGCATGGATATAATTTTGATGTTTTTTTGGAGGTAAAAACATGAAAAGAACTTATCAACCGAATACCAGAAAAAGGAAGAAGAACCACGGCTTCCGCAAGAGGATGAGCACCAGGTCCGGAAGGGCTATTCTTAAGAGGAGGAGGCAGAAGGGCAGAAAGAGGCTGAGCGCCTGAAAGCCCGATGGAAACCCTGAAGAAAAGCCGCGAGTTCAGCAGGGTGATAGGTGGTGGAAAAAGGAAATATCTGGAAACCATCGTCACCTACAGGCTCCCTAACCAGGAAGGAAAGACCCGCGTCGGCATCTCCGTTACCAAGAAGACGGGTGGTGGCAGCGTGGAGCGCAACCGCATCAAGAGAAGGATCAGGGAAGCCATCAGAAAAAACGCATCCCTGCTTCCGGCGGGAGAAGACGTGGTGTTCGTGGCGCGGCGCGGTATAGCAACGGCCGCTTACCACGAGATAGAAGGGGATATTGTTGAGTCATTGGGGGGAAACCCGGGTGATAAAGGTTGTTGATAGGGCCCTGCGGTGGGCGATCAAAGCAGCCGTAAGGGGCTACCAGCTGCTCATATCCAGCTGGCTGCCCCCCACCTGTCGCTTCTATCCGACCTGCTCACAGTACATGATCCAGGCCGTGGAGAGGTTCGGGCCGTTGCGGGGGATGTGGATGGGCCTGCGCAGGTTGGCGCGGTGCCACCCCTGGAATACCGGCGGATATGACCCTCTACCGGAGGGATAGACTAATATGAATATATTCATAGATATCTGGAACGGGATAGTAGCAGGCCTGAACTGGTTGTTGCAGGCCTTCTACGACCTGACCGGCAACTACGGCGTGGCCATTATCCTCCTTACCGTCATGGTGAAGCTCGTATTGCTGCCGCTTACCATCAAACAGACGCGCTCGATGATAGCCATGCAGAAGATCCAGCCGGAGATAAAGAAGCTGCAGGAGAAATACAAGGACGACAAGGAGAAATTGTCGCAGGAGATGATGAAGTTCTATAAGGAGAACAAGGTCAACCCCCTCGGGGGATGCCTGCCCCTCATCCTGCAGCTGCCGATATTCTTCGCGCTGTTCACGGTGCTCAGAAAGTATTTACTGACCCCCCCTGCTCTTATCGTGGGAAACACGTATGCGGCGTTCAAGGAAATCCCCGGATATGTGGGATTGCCCCCTTCCCTGGCAAACATGCCCATCAACAAAACGGCGACCTTCCTGGGCGTAAACCTTGCCGACTCGGTGAAGATGGCCAACTTGGCGGCTATAATAATCCTTCTGGGGCTCCTCGGGCTCACTACCTGGTACTCGCAGAAACAGGTGATGACCGATCCCCGGCAGAAGAACATGATGATAATAATGCCGCTGATCACGGTGTTTATCGGCTGGAGCCTTCCCGCGGGGGTGGCCCTCTACTGGCTTACCACCAATGGCCTGCAGATAGCCCAGCAGTTCGCGCTGGAGTATTACGATAAGAAACACCCCAGAGAGGAGCCCAAGGTCGTTGCGGACAAGAAGACAACGCCGGACAAGGCTTCCCTGAAGGACAAGAAGGAACCGCCGGGGAAGACCCAGGCGGAAACCCAGGCCAAGAAAAAGGCAGCAGCCCAGGGCCAGCAAAAAACCGCAGGCCAGAAGCAAAAACCGAAGCCTGGGGACGCCGCGCGGAAGGGCAAAGACGCTGCTCCAGCCGGAGGGAAATCCTCCTCCCAGGTAAGAAAGCCAAAGGGACCGCCGCCGCAGCAGAAAAAACCCCCCCAGAAAGGCTCTGGGGGCAAGGGCGGCGCGAAAAAGCGATAGCAGAAGGAGTAACCGCAATGGAAACGGTTGAGCGGGAGTTAACGCCTAAGAGCGTCGTCGTGGACATTGTGAACCTCATGGACCTCAGAACAAGGGTGACCAGCTGGGAGGATGAAGAGGAGATCCACGTTGACGTATGGGGAGATGACCTGGGTATCCTCATCGGCAGAGGAGGATCCACGCTGCAGGCGCTGCAGGATATCGTCACCACCATTGTGCGCAGGTCCTGTCCCGAGGCAAGAAGGATCGTAATAGATGTGGAAAGGTACAGGGAACGGCGCCGCCAGAAGCTGAGGGAATATGCGGAGAGGATGGCAGACAAGGCCATAACCACCAGAAAACCCATAAAGCTTGAGCCCATGACGCCGAGGGAAAGAAAGATTGTTCACGATGCCCTGAAGGACTTTGCCGGCGTCGAGAGCAAGAGCGAGGGCGAAGATCCACAGAGGAGTATAGTCATCTCCCCCGCCTGACCGAGCGCAAAAAAACCGTGCCTGCGTTTCACGTGAAACGCAGGCGTTTTTGATAAAATCCCAGTTCATACGCTTCTTGTGTCATTGACAGCGGCCCTGTCTATCGAACTTATACCAGCAGAAGACTGCTTCGTCGGCGATGATAAACGGTGTTTTTCGGGGGGGAGCATATGGGGAGAGCGTAAGGCAGCAAACGTAGAAACGCATTGTTTCCGGACACCAGCTCGTAGTCGACGGGAACAGCCCGCATGGCCCTCTTGCATGAGCACTCGCGAGCACCGGCCCGGCAGTAACCGCAGCATGGGTTGCGAACATTGCTCGTGATCCAGGCATACACCCGGGTGCTTATGCGCTTGCGGGACTGCCGATGCGAGCGCGGGGGGTGTAGGCGGCATGTCTTCAAGTATCCGGCAGAGCCATGATCTTAAAGCCCCCAGCCACTTGAAGAAGCCACATGAGGGGAATTTCAACCGTCAGGGCGGTTATTTCTTTAAAACATCGATTTCAGGGTGAAACCCCCCGTTTTGGTGTGCTTTTTGAGGCCAATTACGCCCCGTTTGGGTGGGTTCGGAGTCCGATCCACCGGATCCGACGAGGAAAGGCCCTCGTCCGATGACTTAGGAAATCATAAGAAACAGGGGATTTACAGCAAAAACGCCTGAGCTTCCCCTTAAGTTTCAACCATTAGTTAAGGTATAGGCTTGCCAATATTTAACTCCCGGGCCCATTCGGCAAAATGACGAGTCTAGATATATGGCAGAAGGGGGTCGGCAAGTAGGTGGAAGGACGAGAGCGCTGGTTTCACACCGAACCTTGAGAAGGGAGCTCGCAAAACAACGCATTTGAATTCAAAAGGCATGATGGCACGGAAATAGTGGAAAGCCAGGACGTCAGAATACTACAATCTCGAAAAGCGGCGCAAACAACCGAATAGAGGGATCTGGCATACAGTAGAAGCGATAAACTGTAGGACAATAAAGAAAAACAGAACAAACAGAGGAGAAAGATATATGTTTCACGTGAAACAGAATCACAACTATATTGAAGCACGGTCTTTGAAATGACGAGAAAACAAAAAGACACTATATTGAAAGCAAGGGGATAAAACTTCCAGGGCACGAAAGGCCACGCATAGGACAAACATGTTTCACGTGAAACGGGGCAAAAGCCCCGCATACAGCAGCTAGACGCAGATTTAGTGAAGGAATGAAAAAGGAGAGTAACGAAAAACAAAGAAACCTTTATCATAGAAGAATAATGATATGAGAGAACGAACAGGGAAGAACGATCATGATGGTTGCAGAGAAAGAGGATTTTGCTGGAAAACTCAAGGAGGCGGCGGAAAAGACCGCAGACAGATCAGGCTGCGAGATCAGCGAGGAAAACCTGCGAAAACTAATAGTGTATGGCTCAGAGCTGCAGAAATGGAACAAAGCATACAACCTTGTGGGACGGAAGGTGGGGACAGATGGATTGATTGACCTGATAAGGGATGCGATGACCCCGTTGAGCATCCGCGGATTGTTCGAGGGGAGAAAGGAGGTGCTGGATATAGGAAGCGGAGCAGGGCTGCCCGGTATTCCGTTATACTTGGCGGCCGGGTCGTTTCCGCTGACACCGGTGGAATCGCAAAGGAAGAAAGTAACGTTCATAAGGCACATCTGCCGCATGTTGGAACTGGAAGATGTCCGGGTGTACGGAGGGCGTCTAGAGGAGATGGTAAGAGAAGAAGACCAGCTCAATGCCTATGAGGTAGGCCTGGCCCGTGCCGTAATGGAGCCTGCGCGCCTGTTAAGGCTCGCGCGCCCTTTGTTGTGCGAGGGGGGAAGAATAGTCCTTTTCGTGGGGAAGGCAGACGCCGAAAGGATTAGAAAAGGGGCATTAGCGTGGGACGAAAGGGGATATGAGCTGCAGACGATAAAGTCAACTCAGCGTTTGGCGGGAAAAGATAACTACCTGGCGGTTTTAAAAAAGACAGGCCGCTGAAAAGGCGGAAAAAACCCTGTCGGCGCAAGCGCCACGGGAGATTCCAGTCGCGAGGTGAGCACCAATGGAGATGGAAGAGAACAGAACGGCGTTTGAGACCGAGGGAACGGCCATGGCGGCGGAGTCGGAACAGAAAAGCGCGGAGGCGGCGGAAGAGACAGCAGGGGAATTGGCAGAAGCGAGGATAATGGAAGAGGAAACGGAAAAGGAAGAGGCAGAGGAGGAAAACGCGCCGGATTACGCAAGGATCGTAGCGATAGCAAACCAGAAGGGCGGGGTGGGGAAGAGCACGACAGCGATAAACCTGGGAGCCTATCTCGCCATGGAAGGACAGCGCGTACTGGTTGTAGACCTCGATCCGCAGAGCAACGCTACTAGCGGCCTCGGGGCGAGCACCATCTCGAGCGAGCGGCAGATATACGACGTGTTGGTCAACGAAGTCCCCCTGGAGGACATCATAATCAAGACCTCTACTGAGGGGTTAGACTTGGCCCCATCCTCGCTCAGGCTGGCGGGAGCTGAAGTGGAACTGGTATCGTTATACTCCCGCGAGGGACGCCTCAAGAAGAGCTTGGAACCCGTCAGGGAGAGCTACGACATCATCCTGGTTGATTGTCCGCCTTCCCTCGGCCTGCTGACCGTCAATGCCCTGGCGGCCGCGGACGAGGTGCTGATCCCCATCCAATGCGAGTATTATGCGCTGGAGGGGCTGGTGCTGCTCCTGCGCACCATAGAGAAGATAAGGGTTTATCTCAATCCTGACCTGCGCATCGGCGGCATACTGTTGACCATGCACGATACACGCACCAATATATCCAAGCAGGTGATGGAGGAAGTAAGAAAACAGTACCCGAACGAGACTTTTATCACCGTAATACCTCGGAATGTACGCCTCAGCGAAGCCCCCAGCTACGGACAGCCCATCTCGCAATACGATCCGTTATCACGGGGCGCGCTGGCATACCAGAACCTGGCAAAGGAAGTGATATCCCATGGCTAAGAAAGGATTAGGCAAGGGGCTTGGCGCCCTGATCACAACGAGCACCGCCGCGGAGCAGCCCAGGCACGAGATGATACCGATAGACAGCATCTCCCCCAATCCAGCGCAGCCACGGAGGAGGTTCAACGAGGAGAGCCTCAAAGAGTTGGCGGCTTCCCTCAAGGAACACGGCCTTGTGCAGCCCATTATCGTAAGGCCTTCTGGGACCGGATACGAGATCCTGGTGGGCGAAAGGAGATGGAGGGCCGCCAAGCTTGCCGGTGAGAAATCGATCCCCGCGGTGATAAGGGAAGCGGAAACCCCGGAATGCCTGCAGTTAGCGCTGGTTGAGAACCTCCACCGCGACGACCTCAACGGTATCGAGGAGGCCACCGCCTACCGACAGCTAATGGAGGAGTTTGGGATGTCCCAGGACGAGGTCGCACAGAAGGTGGGGAAGAGCAGGTCGGCGGTGGCCAATGCCCTGCGCCTTCTTCAACTTCCAGTAGAGGTTCAAGCTACCGTCGTTGCGGAGGAGATCACCCCCGGTCACGCTCGCACCCTCCTTGCCCTCCAGGGAGACCCGTACCAGGCGGTACTGCTACAGCGCATCATCGAGGAGGACCTCTCGGTACGGCAGACGGAGGATATAGCGCGCAAGCGGTTGGGCGGGGGCGAGGAGCAGCCCGAGAGGGAGAAGCCGCAGTCTCTGAGCAAATATGCGGAACTGATCTCCGCCAGCCTGAAGGCCAAGGTCAGGGTTATGCAGGGAAAACGCAAAGGAAAGATAATCATCGAGTTTAAGGGGGAGAAAGACCTGCAGCGCCTCATGGCGGAGATAGGCGTGGCGGCCGGGGAGACCGACTAGCTGTTAAATATTGCCAGTTCACTTTTTGCTCAGGAATACTTCTCCATAGCGAGCTTGACCAGTACTCGCACCAGTTCGCCCGAGTCGAGACCTGCGCTTTCGGCCGCCATGGGCAGAAGGCTGGTCTCGGTCATCCCCGGGCTGATGCTGCCAGCGCGGCCTTCGATCAGGAATACTTCTCCATAGCGAGCTTGACCAGTACTCGCACCAGTTCGTTGAAGTCGAGACCTGCGCTTTCGGCCGCCATAGGCAGAAGGCTGGTCTCGGTCATCCCCGGGCTGATGTTCAGCTCGAGCACCTGGGGGGTTCCTCCCTCGTCTATGATGATGTCCACGCGGGAAACATTCAGGCAGCCAAGCGCGCGGTGGGTAAGGAGGGCTATCTCTACGGCTCTCTCCGCAACGCCTGCTTCGAGGCGGGCGGGGCAGTAGTATTCGGTCATGCCCGGGGTGTAGCGGGCATCGAAGTCAAAGAAGCTGCTGTGCGGGACGGTTTCGACCAGGGGAAGGGCCCGTAGCTCTTCGTTGCCGAGGATGCTGACGGCGACCTCTGTTCCCTTGACATATTTTTCCAATAGCACCCGGTCGTCATAGTGCAAGGCCGTGCGAACGGCTTCCGGGAGGTCCTCTTGGGAGGTGGCTATCTTGATCCCCAGGGCTGATCCCTGGGCGGCGGGCTTGACCACCAGCGGAAAGCCAAGTTTTTCGCCCACAGCCGCGAGGGCATGCAAGGCGCCCATCTCCTGGAAGGTGGCTTCGCTGAGCACGAAGAATGGAGGTGTGGGGATGCTCTCGCGAAGGAAGATCTCCTTGGAGAGCGCCTTGTTGAAACCGATGGCGCTGGAGAAGACGCCGGGCCCGGTGTAGGGGATATCGAGTATCTCTAGAAGCTCCTGCACGGTACCGTCCTCGCCGAACTTCCCGTGCAGGGCGATGTAAACAAGTTCCGGGCGCTCCCTCTGCAGAACCGGGACGAGGTTCTCGTCGACATCGAGGTCAAGAACGTCGTGGCCCAGCACGCCGAGGGCGTTGGATACCCTGCGCCCGGAGCGCAGCGAGACGTCGCGCTCCAGCGACCTGCCACCCATCAGAACGGCTATATGCATGTCCTTCTACCCCCTATCGATCATCGCGAGACGGTTCCTCGGCCAGGCGCGGCACTTTGTGGCCCAGGGCCCTGGCGAGGGAGATCTCGCGTTTGGCAACTTTTGCCAGTCGCTTGATGCCCTCCTTGATCGTCTCTTCGTCCGAATAGCTGAAATTGAGCCTCATACAGCTCTCCCCCTCCTGGTAGGGAAAGAAGCCTCCCCCCGGAACGTAAGCGACCTTGGCGTCTATGGCCGCCGCGAGCATTTCCGAGGTCTTGATGAAGTCGGGAAAGGTCGCCCACACGAACAGGCCGCCCTCGGGATGGGTCCACTCGGCGATACCGGAAAGGTGCTCCTGCAGCGCTCCCAGCATGGCGTCGCGCCGGCTACGGTAGATCTCCTTGAGCTGCTGCACCTGGCCCTTCCAGTCCTCCGAGGTGAAATAACTGTGCGCAACCATCTGCGTGAAGGTGGAGGAGCAGAGGTCGGCCGCTTGCTTGGCCAGGAGCAGCTTATCCAGTATGGGATGCGGCGCGGCAGCCCACCCGATACGCATGCCGGCGGAGAATATCTTCGACAACGTCCCCAGGTAGATCACCCTGCTCTCGTCCAGGCTGCGCAGGGTAGGGCAGGCAGCGCCCTCGAAACGCAGCATGCCGTAGGGGTTGTCCTCCACCACGAGGCAGTCGTAGTCGTGGGCCAGCTCGAGCAGTCCGAAGCGGCGTTCGGCGCTCATGGTTATTCCTGCCGGGTTCTGGAAATTCGGGATGGTGTAGATGAACTTCGGAGCCTTGCCCGAGGCGGTCAATCCCGACAGCACCTTGCGCAACTCCTCCAGGACCATGCCCCCTTCGTCCATGGGGATGGTGTGTATGTTGGGCTGATAACTGAGAAAGCTGTTCAGGGCACCCACGTAGCTCGGGGCCTCGGTGATGATGTGGTCGCCTGGATTGATGAAGATCTTGGCGATCATCTCCAGCGCCTGCTGCGCGCCGTTGGTGATGATGATGTCCTCGGGAAAACACGGCGTTCCTTCCTCCCGCATCACCTCGATGAGGCAGTGCTTCAGCGGGGCGAAGCCGTCGGTGGGTCCGTACTGCAAGGCGGCGGCGTGGTCTTCCGCGAGCACCCTGCGCACCGACCTGGCGATGGTCTCGGGGTCCATGGCCTGGGTGTAGGGAAGTCCGCCAGCAAGGGAGATGATATCAGGGCGCGCAGTGATAGCGAGCATGTCCCGGATCTCCGAGGTGTACATGCTCTGCGTACGGTGCGCGTAAATATCGCTGAAGGGGTCGAGGGTGAACCTCGGGGACATATCGATACACCTCTTCAGTAAGGAAAACCCCGGCTATCTCCGTTTTCATATGAGAAGTAGTATAAAGCATTCCCTGCGGGCATGACAGCGCGCCGCCGCCCTGGGAACCGCCGGAGCCGGTCTCCTGCAGGGCCGTCACGGGACCGAAACGGGCAGGCCGTAAACCCCGGCGGCCACCCCGTTCCCGCCCGCCCGCCGCCTGTTTCCTGTATGGGAGAGAGGGGGTGGGAGCGGAGGCGTCCGCCCGGATATCGCTGCACCTCTTACGCCCGGTATGCCGGTTAAGAAAGGGACAGGCGGGGTCGATAACTGCAGTGCAGGAAGCGGGTTGTCCTGTGCTGAGCCCGGGCGTGCCGACGTCTGGTTGCGACCCATGGAGATCGCAGCCGGGGAGCTGCGGCCTACTCGGGGAGACCCGCAAGCTTCTTATGTCGCTGATGGACCATGGAGAAGAGATGAACGGGTCGGACCTCGAGGACGTGCACGAAACGGTTGGGAGCAGCGAAGCGGGGCTGGATATGCTCCTGCGCCAACTGCACGAAGACATGGGCCTCAACCTGAGGCAATATAAACCCAACTATCTCAAGCGGCGCATAGGCGTACGCATGAGAGCCACCGGGTGCAGCGATTACCTGCAGTACCGCCAATTCGTGAAGCAGGATCGCGAGGAATGCAAGCGCCTGATCAACGACCTGACCATAAACGTGACCGAGTTCTTCCGCGACCCGGACGTTTTCGCGGTGATAAGAAAACAGGTCATCCCGCAACTGGTACATTATAAAAGAGAGAACCGCGCCTTCAGCCTGCGCGCCTGGAGCGCGGGGTGCGCCACCGGGGAAGAGCCGTATTCCCTGTCGATCCTTTTCCAGGAAGCCCTGGCCAGGGAGGAGGACCCCCAGACCTGGACACTGCGCATAACGGCCACCGATCTCGATGACAAGGCGCTCTCGAAAGCTCGCATTGGCAGTTACGAAGAAGTCAAGATACCGCCCGGCATGATCCTCGACGACTACTTCGACAGGGAGGGAGATAAGTACATCATCAAAGAGGAGATAATGCGGCCGGTGAAGTTCCTGCTCATGGACATCATGCAGCACCCGCCCCTGCGCCACCTCGACCTCATACTATGCCGCAACGTACTCATCTATTTCGAGAGGGAGAGGCAGCATCTTATCCTGGAGATATTCCACCAGTGCCTGCGCCCCGGCGGCTTTCTCGTGTTAGGGAAGAGCGAGGCCATCCTGGGCATGACCGAGAGCGGCCTGGCCCCCTTCAGCAGGAGGGAGAGGGTGTATCGCAAGGAAGGCCTTACCTTCAAGACGATGGCCGGCAAAAGGCAGGGGGCGCGATGAGGGCAAGTCGGTCCGGGGCGCTCCAGGACGCGAAACATGGAAACCATTCAGCAGAAAGGCATGGAAGTCGAAACAATATGGAGAGCGCAGCGGGATCTGTGACCGCAAGCCGAATGGAAAAAGAAGCGGCGGCGTGAGCCCCGAGGGAAGGGAGAACGGGCCGCCAGGGGAAAAACTATTATGTAGTGGTGCCGGAGAGGGCGGCGGCGTTTCATGGCCAGGAGACAACCGGAGCGGAACGGAGAGCCGCCGGCGAAGCGGTTTGAAGATAGTGGAGGGATAGTCCATGAAAAAAAGTGATGACGCGGTCGAAAGGGACCCGGAGGCCAGGCTCAACATCCGGACGCTTGCCTATGTGGCGGCCGCATCCTTTCTCGCCCTCGTTCTCGTATCCGGCGTGGTGAGCGTGGTCTTGCTGGCCACCGGGGCATCCAGGGCGGGAGACGCCGCTGCGGAGACGGAGAGCGCGGAGCAGCAGGACCTGATCGAATCCACGGATGAACTCCTCAGCGGCGCCCTTATCGCTGCCATCATCATGCTCGTCCTGGAAGTCATCCTGGCGGCCCTGGCGGTACTTTTCTTCTTCCGCTGGCTTTCCGGCTCCATGAAGGAGATGACCTGGCAGGTACAGCAGGTCGCCGCGGGAGACGGAGACCTTACCCGCCAGATAGTAGTCAGAGACCGCCAGACCTTCGGGACCCTGGCGGATTCCATAAACGTTATGATCAGCGCCCTGCGCGGCTCGGTAGCTGAGATCGGAAAGATAGCCGGCGAGCTCAACAGCAGCGCGGAGCAGATGTCAGCCGTTATTCAGCAGATGAACGCCTCCAGCCAGGACATCTCCAGCACCATCTCGCATATCGCAAAAGGTGGAGAAGAGCAGGCCCGCCGCGTGCTGGACACCTCGCATACCATGGAGATGATGAGTTCCTCCATGCAGGAGATGGCGGAGAAGGCCGATCTCTCCAACCAGGCGGCTGTGGAAGCCATTGAGACCGCCCAGAGAGGGGCGGAAGCGGCGGTGGATACGGCGAGCGCCATGGACGTTATCCGCGGCGCGGCCGAGACGGTGGTAGAGGCGAGCACCGGCCTGGAGGAGCGCTTCATGCAGATCGGGATCATCGTTGACGTCATCACCAGCGTAGCCGACCAGACCAACCTGCTGGCGCTCAATGCCGCCATCGAGGCGGCACGCGCGGGCGAGCAGGGGAGGGGCTTCGCCGTGGTGGCGGAGGAGGTCAGGAGCCTGGCGGAGAACTCGCGTAAATCCGCGGAACAGATATCCAACCTCATCCGCGAGATACAGGCGGGGGTCAACAAGATGCGGGTGAGCATCGATTCGGCCATAGACCAGGTCAAGGGGGGCACCGAGGTAGTGGAGAAGGCCGGGAGAGCCCTGCAGGAGATCTCCGTCTCCATCCAGAGCACCTCGCGTTACGCCAGCGAGATCGCCGATACCACGCGAGAGCAAGTCCTCGGGAACGACGAGGCCCTGAAGGCCATTACCGAGATCGCCAGCATCGCCGACGAGACCGCCGCTTCCTCCGAGGAGGCGTCGGCGACGGTGCAGGAACAGACGGCATCGATGCAGGAGATGGCCGCGGCGTCGGCGGAACTGGCGGCCATGGCGGAGAAGCTGAACCAGCTGGTCAGAGGATTCCGGGTATAAACGGGGGCGTTAATGGAGACCGGAGAAGAAAAATACCGCAAGGAAACCTTCAGGATCCTGATATTGGCTGCGGCTATCGCGTTCCCGCTCGGCGTGGGCGGTAGTATCGGGATAGCCTACGCGGCGGTGGAGCTGTCCTGGAGCCCCGCGCTGACGGGATTGCTGTTCGGCACTATTGTGGTGGCGCTGATCGTTACCGCGGCGGTCTTCTACCTGACGCGCGTGTACGTCCGGCCGCTGAGCGGCATGGAAGCAACCATTAATAGGATGAACCAGAGGGACTTTACGGGCCACGTAGAGGCAGCGTTCAAGGAGGGGATGTTCAGGGATCTCTTCGACGGCCTGAACGAACTCTCGGAATCCATGCGACGCATGCTCAAGGAACAGGCCGACACGGCCGACCAGCTCACCGCCGCCAGCGAGATGATGTCCAGCGTCTCCCGGGAGACCACGGAAACCGCGCAGGAGACCGCCAACACCGTTTCGCAGTTGGCCCGCGGCTCCGAGGAGCAAGTGCACGCCATCATCCAGGCACAGGGAACGGTCAACGAGATAGTGGACGAGATACAGATCGCCTCCGACAGGAGCCAGGAGGCCAGCCAGTTCAGTGCCCGGGCCAGGGATACGGTGGAGAAAGGCGTGGTCGCGGTACAGAGGGCGACCAAGAAGATGCAGCAGATTAAGGACACCGTGGATACCTCCGCGAACGCCGTCAGGGAGCTGGGGGAACATTCGGCCCAGATCGGACTCATCGTGGACGTGATCACCTCCATCGCCGACCAGACCAACCTGCTGGCGCTCAATGCCGCCATCGAGGCGGCGCGTGCGGGTGAGCAGGGGAGAGGCTTCGCCGTCGTGGCCGGCGAGGTGCGGATGCTGGCGGAAGGTTCGGCCAAGGCAGCGTCGCAGATCGCCAACCTGGTACGGGAGATCCAGCGCGGCATAGAGCATACCATCGCGGGCATGGAGGGCGGGACGCAGGAGGCCGAGGAGGGGAACCTCGTGGTCGCGGAAGCCCAGTTCATGCTGCGGGAGATCGACGACGCGTCTCAGAGCATCTCCGACAGGATATCGGCCATCTTCGAGGCGACGATGCAGGTCTCGGAGAAGAGCGGCAAGGTAGTCGAGGTGATGAGCTCCATCGCCGGCATATCCCAGGAATCGGCGGCTTCCACCGAGGAGGTCTCGGCCTCCATCGAGGAGCAGACGGCGGCCATGCAGGAAGTCACGGCCGCGGCGCAGGAGTTGGACGAGATAGCCAACCGCCTGCGCGAGATACAGCGGGAATTCAGGGTGTGATACCGGCTGGGCGTTCGTTGTGAGCGGCCAGGAGTTGGGATATATTGAGTCTATGACGAGGGATCGCGCATAGCGCGGGAGGAGATGATCATGGCGGACGATACCAAGGCGGCGGAAGAGCTCCAGCTGGTCGTTTTCAGCCTGGGTCGCGAGGAATTCGCCGTAGAGGTAACTCAGGTGCGCGAGATCATGCGCATGGAGGAGATAACGCGCATGCCGAAGAGCCCCAATTTCGTGGAGGGGATCATCAACCTGCGCGGCCAGATCATCGCCGTGGTGGAGCTGGCGAAGCGCCTCAATCTGGAGATCGGGGAGAAGAGCAGCGACACCCGTATCATCGTGGTGGAGGCCGAAGATATCAAGGTGGGTATGATCGTGGATGCGGTGTCCGAGGTGCTACGCGTGAGCGCCGACACAATGGAGCCGAGCCCGACACTCGCCATCGACGTATCCGCCACATACCTGCAGGGGGTAGTGAAGCAGGACAACCGGTTGATAATCCTGCTCGACCTGACCAAGGTGCTCTCGCTGCAGGAGATGGCGGGACTCGGATTTTAGACCAAAAGGACTTTAAAATAGCGAAGGGGTAAGGAAAGGAGGAAAGGATGGCGCCGACCGTGCTGATCGTCGACGATGCCCTTTTTATGCGCATGATGATCAGGGACATCCTATCCAAGGACGGCTTTGATGTGGTTGGTGAGGCCGAGAACGGTGTTGAAGCGGTAGAGCGCTTCAGGGAGATGAGGCCGGACCTTGTGACCATGGACATCGTCATGCCCGAAATGGACGGCATCGAGGCGGTCAAGCAGATAATGAAGATAGACCCCGATGCAAAGATCCTGATGTGCAGCGCTATGGGGCAGCAACCTCTGGTAGTGGAGGCCCTGGAGGCTGGGGCGAAGGACTTTATTATCAAGCCTTTTCAACCATCTAAGGTTATAGAGGCTGTGGAGAAGGCCCTCAAGGAATGATCTGCTCTCCCCATGCGGGGAGGAGGTGAATCTTTTGCCCCAAAAAATCCGGGTACTGGTCGTTGACGATTCCGCCCTGGTGCGCAAGCTCTTGATGGACGTCATCAACGGGGACTCCGAAACGGAAGTCATCGGCACCGCATCCAACGGCGTAGAAGCCATCCGCGCCGTGGCCGAACTCGAGCCGGATGTAGTGACCATGGATATACATATGCCGGAGATGGACGGCATCACCGCGCTGGAGTACATCATGCGTAAGCACCCCCTGCCGGTGGTGATGCTCAGCGCGCTGGCCCAGAAAGGAGCCACGGCCACCCTGAAAGCGCTGGAGTTGGGGGCCGTGGATTTTATTACCAAACCCTCCCATTACCCCTCCGCGGTCAAGGAGGTGCGCGAAGAGGTATTGCTGAAGATCAAAACCGCGGCGCAGGCGCGCGATTACATCATGAGAAGGCAGGCGCGTCGCAAGGCAAGCAAGAAACCCGCCGTCTTCGGGGTGGTAGCCGGAGGAGAAAAGGTAGTGGTCATAGGCGCCTCGGCCGGCGGGCCGAAAGCCCTGGCGGAGATAATGCCCCGATTCCCCGGGGACACCCCGGCCGCCATCATCATCGTGCAGCACATGCCAGGGGTCTTCACGCGCTCTTTTGCCGGCAGGCTTAACAACATCTGCGCGTTGCAGGTAAAAGAGGCAGAGGTGAACGAAGAGCTGCTCCCCGGCCGCGTCCTGGTAGCGCCGGGAGGTAAGGACCTCGTGGTGGTGTCGGACGCATCGGGATCGGGCAGGATCGAGCTGATGGATTCGCAGTACCGCGTGGGCGCCTCTCCCCATATAGACACGACCATGGTCACGGCCTCCGAGGTATATGGAAGCGCGGCCGTAGGCGTGATCATGACCGGCATGGGTTCGGATGGCGCCAAGGGTATGGAGAAGATAAAGAACGGCAAAGGGGCCACTGTAGCCCAGGACGAGGAAACATGTCTGGTTTTCGGTATGCCCAAGGTGGCCATAGAGAAAGGCTGCGTGGATTGGGTTGTTTCCCTGGACCTGATACCGGAAAAGGTGATGGAGCTGCTGTAGCAGCTGGAATATTCGTTTCGCTGGAAAGGGATGCCGCCTGATGGATATGGACATCTCTCAATATAAAGACCTCTTCATTAGCGAGGCCCAGGAACACCTGGAAGCCTTGAACCAATCCATGGTCGACCTGGAGAAAGACCCGGGAAACCCGGACGTCCTGACCGAGATATTCCGCTCTGCCCACACCCTGAAAGGCATGTCGGCAACCATGGGATTTGACCAGCTTACGGAGCTGTCCCATGAGATGGAAAACGTGCTGGACGGTTTGCGCAGCGGGGATATAGAGGTGGACACAGATATCGTCGACCTTCTTTTCGGGTGCTTCGACATGCTGGGCGCCATGGTTGCGGATATCGCGCAAGAGAGCGGCAAAACCCAGGACACGAGGGCGTTAACGGAGGCCCTGAGAGCGGTTTACGCGGGAGAGAAAAGCAGCGTCACGGGGCTGGAAAAGACCCCGGAATCCACTAAGAAGGAGAAGCCCAGACGGAAAGCCAAGGCTGCACCCGCCCGGGAAGAGCGCGAGCAGGAACCGGAGCCGGAAGTGGAGCAGACGGAGGAAGAGCCGGTGGAAGAGCCGGCGGCCGCGGAGGAAGAGAGAGAGAGGGGGGAGGCCGAACTCGAGGCCGAAGAATCAGCCGCAGAGAAGAACCTGCGCTTGCGGATCACCCTGGACAAAGACTGTGTTCTGAAATCCGTGAGGGTCTTCATGATCTTCAAGAAACTCGCGCAGATGGGCCGGGTGATAACCTCACGTCCCTCCGTCGAGGATCTCGAGGACGAGAAATTCGACCGCTCCTTCGAGGTGCTGTTCGAAACCCAGGAAGGTACGGAGGTGGTGCGCAGGGCGCTGCTCACCATAGCGGAGGTGTTCGAGGTAGATGTGCTTCCCCCGGATGGTGTTGAAGCCCTGGCGGTGGAGGAGGAAGCCGGCGAGGCATACGAAGAAGAGGTCGAGAAGGCCGAGACTGCCGAAGCCCGACCGTTTGATGCCTCCGGCGCGGCGGCGCCGGTACGCACCCAGAGCGTGCGAGTGAACATCTCGCGTCTCGATAACCTGATGAACCTCATAGGCGAGCTGGTCATCAATCGCACCAGGCTACAGGAGATCGCATCTTCCCTGAAAAACCCGGACCTGAAGGAAGCCCTTGCCCAGATGGCGCGCCTGACGGCGGACCTTCAGGATGAAGTGATGAAGACCCGCATGGTGCCGGTGGAACATATATTCAATCGCTTTCCTCGCATGGTCAGGGATCTGGCCAAGAGCCGGGGAAAGGACCTGGACTTCGTGATCGAGGGCAAGGATATCGAACTGGACCGCACCATCCTCGACGAGATCAGCGACCCCCTCATGCACCTGTTGCGCAACGCAGTGGACCACGGCATAGACAGCCCGGAGGAACGGGAAGCAAAGGGAAAGCCGCCCCGTGGAAGCATAAAGCTGGTTGCACGGCGCGACCGCAATTACGTCTCCATCGAAGTCTCCGATGACGGCCAGGGGGTTGATGCGCAGAAGATATTCGATATCGCCGAGAGGAGGGGGCTGATAGCTCCGGAGGACAGAAAGACCCTCGGAGCCGAGGACGTCCTCCGTTACCTGGCCATGCCCGGGTTCTCTTCCGCGGAGGAAATAAGCGGCGTGTCTGGGAGGGGGGTAGGGCTGGACGTGGTGAAGAACCGGGTTGAGTCCCTGGGCGGCATGCTGATCATGCAGAGCATCAGGGGCGAAGGCACCAACTTCGCCTTAAAGCTGCCCCTTACCCTGGCCATCATCCAGGCGCTGCTGGTAAAGGTGACCAACGAGATATATGCCATACCCCTCGGGGTGGTGGCCGAGACTGCCGTGATCTCTTCTCACGAGATAAAATATGTATCCAATCAGGAGGTCATCTTTCTGCGGGATGAGACTATCCCCATGATGCGCTTGGGTCGTTTTCTCGGTTTGCAGGAAGAGAACGGGCAGGGAAGTTTCCCCGTGGTCGTGGTGGAGGTGGCCCTGAAGAGTGTGGCCATCGCCGTTGACGAACTCATGGGCCAACAGGAGATCGTCATCACCAGCTTGGACCGTTATCTGAAAAGGATTCGCGGCTTCGGCGGTGCCACCATTTTAGGAACGGGTGAAGTAGCGCTTATACTGGATATCCCTACTCTGTTATCCTGATAGGGATTTAACGCGGTTCAACTCCCGAAAGGAGGAGTAATGGCAGAGAGAAAAGGGCTCACCCCCTTACAGCTCG